>Ga0308171_1000083_pt1 | contig 298084 bp, 247 predicted proteins | sample PhyGR1_FD_202135 | JGI IMG/M metagenome (GOLD analysis project Ga0308171, IMG submission 202135) | Phyllosphere microbial communities from UC Gill Tract Community Farm, Albany, California, United States - DLSLSG.R1 | ecosystem: Host-associated > Plants > Phyllosphere > Unclassified | place...
TCACGACCGGATGCCGTGACCCCGGCAACCCAGGGGCTACCCGAGCCCGGCCGTCCTGCGGACTTCGTCCGCGACGCGCCGGTACGAGGGGCGGTCCCGCGGTGTGTCGGCCGTGGTCTCCGCGGGATGGTTTACGACCGGATGCCGTGACCCCGGCAACCCACCGGTTACCCGACGCACGGCCCCGCCTACGGCTCGTTGGCGAAGAGCCCCCGCAGCAGGTCTTCGAAGTACTCCGGTGTCACGGCGATCGGGCCCGCGTAGGCGTGGTCGAATCCGGCGATCGCGTACAGCAACAGGGCCACGAACAGTGCGAGCATGCTCGACATCAGCAGGTGCACCCGGAGGTTTCGCACCTCGATCAGGCCGAGGAGGATCGCGTTGAGCACCGCACCTACGCCCAGCACGATCCACAGCACACTCGGCAGCGCGAGGTGGGTGAGCGCGATGCGGTCGCGGCGGTTCTCCACCAGCAGCTGAAACTGATCGAGGGACTGCTGCACGTAGAGCGTCTCGGCGGCCGTCGTCGGCTGCACGGCGCCGATCGCCCGCTGCATGGCCGAGACATTGGCATCCGTCTCGGCGGGGATCTCCAGACGCCGCTGTCGGGGCCAGTCCAGGTCGATGACGTTGCGGGCGTACTGGGTGATCTGGGCCTGCAGTTCGTCGCCTTGCGGGTCGGGGAGCAGCGCCGCGGTGCGGTACAGCGAGGCGAGCGACGACGACTCCTCGAGCACGACGCCGTCGACCTCGGTGAAGTTGCCGTAGGCCGCCGTGGCGATGAGCGCGAGGGTCACGCCGTAGAAGACGCCGTAGACGCCCACCGCGTAGCTGAGCACGCGGTCCCACTCCTCACCGCGCGGTGCTGCCCGGCGTACCCACCTCCGCAGGGCCAGCAGGATCGCGCACGAACCTCCCACGACCAGGACGATGAACAGCGGCAGCCCCAGATACATGGGAAGGTCGTACAACCACATCGGCAGGCCTCTCGAAGGGCGTACCCCGACGCCGTCGTCGCACAGTACCAACGGGGAAGCGGCTTGCGCACGTGGCGGTGGTTCGTCGGCGAGTCAACCGGTTTGGACCGCCGCCCCGACCGGACGAGACTGGGAGTATGTCCGACGACAGCTCCTCCTCTGTGTACACGTTGTGGGCGGTTTTCCGCCGCGATCCCGAAAACGCGGTCACCGCCACCGACGCGACCGAACTGGCCGATCTCGTCTCGCTCATCGAGGCCGACGGCGTCACCGTGCGCGGTTTCTACGACGTGAGCGGCCTGCGCGCCGACGCCGACCTCATGGTCTGGTTGTACGGCGAAGACCCGCAGGCCCTTCAGCGCGACCTGCGGCGCCTCCGCCGCACCGATCTGCTGAAGAACCTCCTCCCCACCTGGAACGCGATGGGCGTGCACCGCGACGCGGAGTTCAACCGCTCGCACGTGCCCGGCTTCCTCCGCGGTATCGAGGCGCAGCAGTGGCTGTGCCTGTACCCCTTCGTGCGCAGCTACGAGTGGTACCTCCTGCCCGAGGCCGAGCGCCGCGAGATGCTCATCGAGCACGGCAAGAAGGGCTCGGCGTACAAGGGCGTCATCGCCAACACGGTGGCGTCGTTCGCCCTCGGCGACTACGAGTGGCTCCTCCCCATGGAAGCGGACGTCCTCACCGACCTCGTCGACATGATGCGTGACCTGCGGTACACAGAGGCCCGTCGCCACGTGCGCGAGGAGGTGCCGTTCTACACCGGTCGGCTGGTCACTCTCGACGAGATCCCCGAGATCCTTCAGTGACCGCGCCCCTGCGTCTCGGCACTCGCCGCAGCAACCTGGCGATGACCCAGTCGCAGATGGTCGCCGATGCCGTCTCAGCGGTATCCGGTCGTCCCGTCGAGCTGGTGCCGATCGTCTCGGAGGGCGACGTCAACCGCGCCTCGCTGTCGCAGCTGGGCGGACGCGGGGTGTTCGCGAACGGTCTGCGCGAGGCGCTCGCCGCGGATCGCTGCGACTTCCTCGTGCACTCGCTCAAAGACCTGCCGACCCAGCAGCCCGACGGTCTGGTCATCGCGGCGACGCCCGCGCGGGCAGATGCGCGCGACGTGGTCGTCACCCGCGACGGCACCCCGCTGGGCGCTCTCGCCGCCGGTGCGCGTGTGGGCACCGGCTCGCCCCGTCGTATCGCCCAGGCGCTGCGCCACAACCCGGGAGTCGACATCCACGACATCCGCGGCAACGTCGACTCGCGTCTCGCGCGGGTGCGCGATGGAGAGCTGGATGCCGTGATCCTCGCGGCCGCGGGCATCTCGCGGCTCGGCGGCGACCTCGGTGGCCTTCTCGCCGAAGAGCTCGGTCTGTCGGAGTGGCCGACCGCTCCGGGACAGGGCTCGCTCGCCGTCGAGACCCGCGACGACATCGATCCCGAGATCTACGCCGCTCTCGCCCGGTTGGACGACGAACTCACCCGCGTGGCCATCACGGCCGAGCGCACGGTCCTCTCGGCGCTCGACGCCGGGTGCAGCGCACCCGTGGGCACGCACGCCTCGCTTGTCGAGGGCGACCTGCGTCTGCGCGCGATCGTCTACGCGCTCGATGGGACACAAAGGATCGGCGTAGACCGGACGGTGCGTCTCGACCCGGGGTATGGTGGGGACACTACGGGCAGTGGCAATGGAGCTGATGCTGCCGACGACGGGGGACCGATCGCGCAAGCGACGCGAACGGGCCGAGAAGCCGCGCGTCGGTTGCTCGAACGCGGGGCGGCCGACCTGGTACCACGAGAGTCGACCACATGAACGAAGGCCACCAGCACACGCCGAACCCCACGACGGGCAGCGTGCCGAAACCGCTTGCCGGTCGACGCGTCCTCGTTCCCCGAGGGGGCCCCTGGGGCGACGGCGTCGCCGCGAGCCTTCGACAGCTCGGCGCCGTGCCCGTCATCGCGCCGCTGATCAACTTCGCACCCACGAACGATCAGGCGACCCTCGACGAGGCCCTCGCCGATCTCGCCGCCGGCGCCTTCGACTGGCTGACGCTCACGAGCGCCACCACCGTCGACGTGCTGTACGCCTACAAGGCGGTCATCCCCGCCGAGACGAAGGTCGCGGTCGTCGGTGAGACCACCGCGGCCGCTATGCAGGCCGTCGGCTACCACGTCGATCTCGTCCCCGAGCGCGACAACTCGGCCCAGGGCATGGCCGAGCAGATGATCGAGCTCGAGACCGAGCCGCGGAAGGTCCTCACCCTCCGAAGCGAGATCGCCAAGCCCGTGCTCACGCGCCTGCTCATCGAGGCCGGGCACGATGTCCGGAGTGTCGTCGCCTATCGCACGGTCGGGGTCCCGGTCACCGAGAAGATCGCCGGCGACGTGCAGTCGGGGCGCATCAACGCGATCCTCGTCACCAGTGGCTCGGTCGCCGAGCAGGTCGTCGAGCAGTTCCCCGAGGTTCCGGCATCCACCGTCATCGCCGCGATCGGTCCGCGCACCGCCAAAGACGCCAAGCGCGCCGGACTCAGCGTCGACGTCGTGGCCGAGACCCAGACGGTCGACTCCCTCATCGACGCCGTCGCCCGCTTTCCCCTGAACACCGACGAATCGACCCCATGAGCTTTCCCGAGCACCGCCCGCGGCGTCTGCGCCGCACCCCCGCCGTCCGTCGTCTCGCTCGAGAAACGCACCTCGTGCCCTCGCAGCTCGTGCTGCCGATGTTCGTGCGCGAGGGAATCACCGAGCCGAGCCCGATCGGTTCGATGCCGGGCATCGTGCAGCACTCGATGGACTCGCTCCGCCGTGCGGTCGCCGAGGCGGCCGAGCAGCGCATCGGCGGGGTCATGCTCTTCGGCGTGCCCGAGACGCGCGACGCCGTGGGCTCCGGGGCCGACGACCCGAACGGCATCCTGAACCTCGCCACCGAGGCCGTGGTGGCCGAGGTCGGCGACGCGGTGGTCGTGCAGACCGACCTGTGTCTCGACGAATTCACCGACCACGGTCACTGCGGCGTGTTGCGCGAAGACGGCGCCGTCGACAACGACGCCACTCTCGAGCGCTACACGGCGATGGGTCTGGCGCAAGCGCGCGCGGGCTCGGCCATGCTGGGCCTGTCGGGAATGATGGACGGCCAGGTCGGTGCGGTGCGTGAGGCGCTGGATGCCGAGGGCTTCACCGACACGCTGATCCTGGCCTACTCGGCGAAGTACGCGGGCGCCTTCTACGGCCCCTTCCGCGAGGCCGTCGACTCGCAGCTGAAGGGCGACCGCCGCTCGTACCAGCTCGACCCCGGCAACGGCCGCGAGGGCGTGCGCGAAGCGCTGCTCGACGTCGAAGAGGGCGCCGACGTCGTCATGGTCAAGCCGGCCCTGCCGTACCTCGACGTGCTCGCCGACGTGAAGGCCTCGGTCGACGTCCCCGTGTGGGCGTACCAGGTGTCGGGCGAGTACGCGATGGTCGAGGCCGCCGCCGCCCACGGCTGGATCGATCGCCGGGGCGCGATCATGGAGAGCCTGCTCGGCATCCGCCGCGCCGGTGCCGACGCGATCCTGACGTACTGGGCCGTCGAGGCCGCCCGCTGGCTGCGCGCCGAGCTCTGAGCCCTGTCTTGCGGGGTCGTCGGGTGGCCGTGAAGCGCCCGGATCCGACCCCTTTCCCCGTGCTGCCCGGAAGAATGGATGCCATGACCGATCTCAACGACCAGTGGTTCGCCCGCGCGAAGGACGTCATCCCGGGCGGCGTGAACTCGCCCGTGCGCGCGTACGGCTCCGTGGGTGGCACGCCGCGGTTCGTCCAGTCGGCCTCCGGCTCTCGGATCACGGATGCCGCGGGTCGCGAGTACGTCGACCTCGTCGCGTCGTGGGGCCCGGCACTCCTCGGTCACGCACACCCCGAGGTGGTCGGGGCGGTGCAGTCCGCGGCATCCCGTGGTCTGTCCTTCGGCGCCCCGACGGGGGCCGAGGTCGAGCTCGCCGATCTCGTCGCACAGCGCGTGCAGGTCGGCGACCTGAAGCCGATCGAGAAGGTGCGCCTGGTCTCGACCGGCACTGAGGCGACGATGACCGCCATCCGCCTGGCGCGCGGTGTCACCGGTCGCGATCTGCTGATCAAGTTCGCCGGGCACTACCACGGGCACTCCGACGGGCTGTTGGCTGCGGCGGGCTCGGGCGTCGCCACGCTCGCGCTGCCCGGATCCGCGGGTGTTCCCGCTCCGATCGCCGCGCAAACGCTCGTGCTGCCGTACAACGATCTCGACGCGGTGCGCGAGGTGTTCGAGGTGCACGGCGAGAACATCGCCGCGATCATCGTCGAGGCCGCCTCGGCCAACATGGGAGTCGTTCCGCCGCTCCCCGGCTTCAACGCCGCGCTCGCCGACATCGCGCACAGCCACGGCGCCCTGTTGATCATGGACGAGGTGCTCACCGGTTTCCGCGTGCACCCCGCCGGATTCTGGGGCCTGCAGGCCTCGCAGGGCGAGCGCTATCTGCCCGACATCCTCACGTACGGCAAGGTCATCGGCGGCGGCATGCCTCTGGCCGCTCTCGCCGGTCGCGCCGAGATCATGGACCATCTGGCGCCCCTGGGCCCGGTGTACCAGGCGGGAACGCTGTCGGGGAACCCGCTGTCGGTGGCTGCAGGCCTCGCGACGCTCCGCCTCGCGACGCCCGAGGTCTATGCGGCGGTCGACGCCGCGGCCGCTCAGGTGTCGGAGGCGCTGGACGCCGCGCTGACGGCCGAGGGCGTCGTGCACGCCGTCCCGCGCGCGGGGTCGCTCTTCGGCGTCGCGTTCCTGCCCGAGGTGCCCCTCGACTACGCCACCGCCCTGACGCAGCAGTCGTACCGCTACGCCCCGTTCTTCCACGCGATGCTGGATGCCGGCGTCTCGCTGCCCCCGAGCGTGTTCGAGGCCTGGTTCCTCACCGCCGCCCACGACGACGTCGCCCTTGACCGCGTGCTCGAGGCGCTGCCGGTGGCGGCGAAGGCGGCCGCGGAGGCGCTGGATCCGACGCTGCTCGCGCAGTAGGGATCATCCCCGAGGGGGATGCGTTTCGTCCTTTGCGATGATGCGCGGGGCAGGCCCGGTCGCGAGGCTGGAGTCATGCTCCCCGCACGCACTCAGCCCACCGCCTTCTCGTCGCTGCTGTCGCGGCTCGCGTCGTGGTGGCCCACCTCCATGGCCCCGCGGCGTCGGCGCGCGACGTGGCAGCCGTGCCCGCGCGGCCAGGTCTGATCAGCGCCAGGTCCAGCTGAGCAGGGCCGAAAGGGCCCGGATGCCGGCCTCGCTGACGTCGCCGTACTGGCTCGCTATCGCGCGGACGGTGCGGTCGGCCCACGCGGCGAGATCCGTGGCGTCGGCGCCGGGGGTCACGGCATCCATTCGCTCGATCAGGCCCTCGACACGGTCGCGGAGGGCTCGGTCGGGGACGGATTCGGGATGCCGGCCGGGGACGGCGGAGCCGTCGGCCCAGATGTAGGCGGTGAGGGCGGTGTCGAGGGTCATGGTGTCTTCTGAGCGGTCTAGAACGGAGAGGTCTGCGGTACTACGAAGGGCCAGCGCCAGGTGAGGGCGTCCAGGGCGTCATCGGAGAGGCGGGGCATGATCAGCCCCAGACGGGCTCGGACGCGGCCGAGGAGCCCGTCATCGGAGGGCGCCACCTCGTGGAAGACGATCGATGCGGAACCGCGGACGAACGCGGCCAAGACCGGCTCGAGCGCCGGGAAATCTTTCGGGAATCGCGCCGCCACAGGGGCGACGTCGTCGATTGGTTCCGGCGTCACGCCCCACCCGGTGAAGAGCACGATCGCCTCGCTCAGCTGTGCATCGTCGACGACGGGCGCTGACGCGATGCGCTGTTCGGGGAAGCGCGCTCGGGCGTCGACGACCGTGGCGGGATTGCGGAACCTGCTGTTGGCGGTCCACCAGGTCTGGCAGAAGTCGCACCGGTACAGGAAATCGTCGGGCGACGTCGCGACGATGAAGGCGGGCTGACCTTCGCGCATCGCCAGGTCGAGGCACGCGGGGCAGCCGAGGGGTTTCGGCTGCTCCGGGTCGTGAATGCGGGCGGAGAAAGATCGCATTAGGACTCGGTGTGGGCGCCGCTCTCTTCGTCGAGGAAGAAGAATGGCTCCACGAACTTGCCCGGGGTGGTGATGGTTGACGGCTCACCAGCCTGTGCCAGCTGCAAAAGCTCATGCACGGCGGCGACAAGGGCATCGAGAGTCGGAGGGAGATCAGCCCTCGGGTCCGGCTCCGCCAGTTGCTCGACGATGACCACCGGACGACCGTCCGGGAGACGGGTGTGGGCCACCTCGAGGAGGACGACCTCCGGGGGAAGAACCACCTCCTGCTCCGCGGGATGCGCGGAGAACGCCGCGATGTCGCGTCCGGTACGGCTGACGATGGCGGCAATCGCGGGCGTGGAAAAGTTCTCGGTCGCGATCCGCGGGTCTTTACTGGTGGCGGTGACGCCACGGGTCCATCGAGCAGGCGCGAGCTGCGGGACCGAGGGGAGTCCGTGGAACACGATTCCTGTGTAAGTCGGTAGCTTCTCGAGCGCTTGCAGGAAGCGCGTCGCCGCTTCTGCGGGATCGAACATGAGTGCTCGTGTTTCGTGCGTGTTCGTCAGCGGTGCGGCTACAGCCCCAGCGACCGGCGCAATTCGTCGTCGAAGTTGCGCGTGACGCGTTCGGATTCTGCCTTCTCTCCGGGAGTCAGGCGCACCCCCGGGCGATGCGTCCTGCGTACTTGTTCGAGGATGAAGGCGCACGCCTCCGACTCCGATGCGAAACGCGCCAGTTCAGACCACTGGCCACGATCCTGCGCCCCAACCGCGAAGGAGGACGGCCCGTCTTCCCGGAGGATCAGATCACCGGTAACAGGATCGCCGTCGCCCACGCGTGGGTGTTGAGGGCTCGAGATGGGAGCAGAGCCGAACTCATCGCGGAGCAGACCGCACAACTGCTCGAATGTCAGGTCTTGCATGCTCAATTCTCGACTTTCGTGAGGTACCCGTGTTCCTCAAGCCACTGGACGGGCTTCGGGAGGTGGAACTGAACGCCTCCACCGGGCTGCTCGAACCATGGCGCGATGGCACCGGCGCGCGGCATCCCGGACTCTTCGTCGAAGGGCTTGGTCACCCGGTACTGGAAATAAGGCTGACCGACCGAGTCCGGCGGGATCGCTCGCTCCGGGAACGGCGTGCCCGAAGGCGACGTGTATCTACCGTACGGCTCGCCGTAGCGGTCCATGATGTAGCCCTCGGGGAGGTCGACTTCCTTCGGGGCCCTCCCCGCCGACAGGTCGAACCCGTCATCCGGCGGGTAGCGCCATCCGCCCGTCGATTTGTCGTAGTTGACGCTTTCAGGGTTCCAGTACTTCTCAACGAACTCAGACTCCGAGAGGTCGCCGAAGCGCTGATATGAATCGGGGATGTTGGTGTGCCCCGGGGTTGCGTCGGTGACTTCCGAGGGACCGAGGTGATCCGATGGATTCCGGGCGACCGGCGGCGGATCGGGAAGCGGCGAGGTCGGCTCGTGCGGGTGTGCGGAAGGCGCGTCGGCGGCGGGCCTGCCGCCGGCGGCACGGCGGGGCACCTTCTCGAGGAGACTCGCCCCCTTGCTCATCAGCGCCCGCAACTCGTTCAACAGGTCCCCGAGCTTGCCGCACGAGCGCAGCAGGCCGGTGAGCTTGCCGCTGATCTTGGCGGTCCAGCTCGCAACGCGGGAAGAGACCTGGCTGATGATCCAGGGGGTGGCGAGGCCCACGGTGACGACGGCTTCGGTGGCCCACGAGATCGCCGAACCGACGAGCTGCGAAAGGATGTCGCGGACGAGGTCGTGGACGACCTGGACGATCGTGGAGGCGATCTGCAGTCCGGTGGCCATGGCGCCCGCCCATAGGCCGGAGGCGCGGATGTGGGCGGCTGCGTCGGTCTGGAACCGGCGGTAGGCCTCGATCGCTTCGCCGGCCATGTCGTCGAGGTCGCTGACGACGCGGTCGAGGTAGTCGGCGGAGCTGTTGAGCTGGTTCTGGACGTTGGTCCACGTCTGCGAGAACCCGGCGACGGCGCCGGCATCGCCCGTGAGGTCGTTGAACCAGCCCTTGATCGGCTCGAAGTGGTCGATGAGCCAGCCGAGGCCGGCGGCGATGAGCGAGCCGAGCGGGTCGATGGCGGTGGCGACGGTATCGACGACGGTGCTGAAGGCGGCGAGGCCGCCCTCGACCCAGTTGCCGGACTCGATGGCGGATGCCAATTGGGTCCCGGAATCGAGGAGCCCGGCGCCGCTGAACGGCGTCGCTGTGTCGACCGGACCGGCGACGAGCGCGTTGCTCACAGGCCCGTCTCCAACGCGCGGATCGACTCGAGCACCTTCTGCTCGTACGCGTCCATGTCGCTGCCGACCCCGACGATCTCGGTGGCGGAGCGGCGCACCATGTCTTCGGCGGCACCGATCAACGACCGAGCGGCGTCGGCCACCATCGTCGCGGGCGGCACGAGGAACGAACACAGCACCCCGAACGCCTCGGCGTTCAATCCGCCGGACGATCCTGCGTCACGGGCGACGGAGATGTCGGATGCCACGGCGCTCAATCGCGAGGCGTGCGAGCCGATGAGCTCGGAGTCGACGGCGATGCGATCGGCCACGCGCGTCAGACCCGGAAGCCCATGGGCTGGGCCGGGGGCTCACGATCGAGTTCACCCGCGAGGTGACCGACGATCGGAGAATCAGCCCCGAACGCGACCCGGGTGATCTCCAACGCCTGCTCGCCTGCCAGCACCTGAGCGCGCCCGGCGGTCTCGACGATCAGTTGCTCCAGCGCATCGGGACGCAGCTCGTACGCCGCATCGGCGAGGCGGATACCGGCCAGTCGACCCGCTGCGTCGACGGTCACCGTGACCTCGCGACGCGGAGAGGTCGCCGAAGCGCGGACCGCGTCGATGTCCGCCTGCACCTGCTGCGCCTGCGCTGCCCGAACCTGCGCTTCGGCCACCTGCTGCTCGATCCGGGCGATGGCCGCCTCGGCTTCACGAGAGGAGAAGAGGTCTGTCACTCGGGTGATCGTAGCCCTCAAGTCCATGACCTGGGTCAAAGATGTGAGAACTTTCATTTTCGCGCCGTTCGTGCTGGCGCCATCTGGGTGAGGTGTCTCAGTCTTCTATGCGCGCTTCGGGGAATGCCGCTCGAGCGGCATCCGGTGACACGGGGTTCTGGTAGCGCTGCGTTCCGATCCACCACGTCCGGCAGAAGTCACACCGATACAACAGGTCGGACGGAGACGTGGCGAGGACAAATCGCGGTTGATACGGCTTTCCGGAGTGCGACAGACAGATCTGGCATCCAAGATCATTGCCCATACACAACTCCTTTCACGTTTCTGTCTGAGGCTGGCTGCGCCGCTCATCACGCCTCGACCGAACCGGTCAGCGCAGATTGAGGAAGCCCCAGCGCCAGCCGATGGCCCTGACCGCGTCTCCCGACAGTCCAGGAAAAAGCTCCTGGATGCGCGCATGCAGCCGGTGCCGCAGCGACTGGTCGAACGGGCCCACGTCATGAAGGGTGATCGCTTCAGAAACTGCCAGAATCCGGCGGATCTCCTGCTGCAGAGAGAGCGCCTCGCGCGGACATGTCGTGATCACTGACGAAGGGTCGTCGACCGGCATGGGTGAACGCCCCTCACCGATATAGCGCACCAAGGCGTCGCTGATCACCGTCTGGTCAACGGCGCGGGCAGCCTCGGTCATGCGGGCGATCGTACCCCGGGCCCATCACCGGTAAAACCGACGGGTGAGCAGGCCAGGTCGGGGTGGAAGACTGAACCAATGCTTCCTCCCCCGCCCCGTGTCGTCGTGCTCGCCGGTGGAGTCGGGGGGCGAAGTTCACCCTCGGCGTCCGCGCCGCCCTTCGCCGGCTGAAACGCTCCCGAGGCCACCGTCGTCGTTAACACGGGCGACGACCTGTGGCTCTCGGGTGTGAAGCTCCTTGTCCACCTTCAGGGTATACGAGGAGAAAGCCGGCGACAGGCATTCCGGGGGAATGCTGCGTTCCTGGAACGTGACCGACGCAGGGGAAGCAAACTTTCCTGTGTCTTCCTCTGGCCTGGCAGGTGATATTCGGGTGATCATTTCCCTTCGGAAAGAACTTCCGATGCGGGTCTTATTGGCCGCGAGGTGTCGAACCCGCCATCAGGCGGCCATGTCCACTCCGGGTATCCGTTCTCATAGAAACCCCGGAGATGTGTATCGACAAAATTCCGCCCCGCGGTCGGCAAGGCCAGCGGGCGGCAGGCAGTGGCCTTGCTTGATCCTCGGCCTGAGGCATGCGACCGTCTGGGCGGTATTTTCAGTCGGAGATGGCTCCGCTCGCGGCCTTCCACTCCCGAAGACGCTGTTCCCGCCGCGCGCGCTGTCTATCTCCACTTGCGAGTGATTCTCGCTCCTCCTCCGGTGAATATGTAGGCGTCACGCCCAGTCCGGGCTCGAGATCTTGCCACGCCCACGCGCAGGCATCCGCCTCGCTGGCGAACGTCAGTTCCTCCCCCGCCTCGTTGAGGACAGGGCGCGCTATAGTCCGTAGGTCACCCCGCGTGGCAGTGAATCGTCCGCCCTCATGCTTTACGAGACAGATGACCGTAGGGATTGGCTTGCCGTCATGAGCTAAGGAAATGATCCGCGGCACCCCCTCGACGCCCACTCTCTCTCTCACAAGTTCTTTCAATTTTTCGTAATCCACTATTCGCTCTTTCCTACTTCGGCTTCAAGTAGCCGGCTTCAATCCACTTCGATATTCCGCCAGGAAAATAGAATTGAGTCCCTCCGCCGGGCTGCTGGAAGTCTGCTTGAATGTTCCCCACTTTGACTTCCTCGGGGAGTTCCTTGAGGACGATGAGCTCGTGTGTTTTGAAGCTTGGTGCGAGGCGATCTGGTGGGAGGCTTTGAGTAACGAATGCTGTGCCCGGAGGGGACGCGTACTCACCGATGTCCTTCAGGATCGGAGCCGGAGTAAGGCGCGTTATCGTATCGTTCTTGCTGAGTACCGTGCTGGCCGGGTCTATGGGGAGCGAGGTATCGAAGCCGTTTGATTCTGGCCATCTCCAATCCGCGTGACCCTCTCGAGTGAAGCGCCGCAAGTGAGTATCGATGAACGAATTTCCGTCGAGGTTCCCGAATGGTCTGTAGTCAGGCAGATGCGCATTTGCCGCCCACTGTTTCATATCACTCACAAGCTGGTCTCGACGTGGGTCCAGCCGACGCACACCCGGTAGGGCGACAACGGCTTCTTTCGCGTTATGAACTGCGGTCTTCCCCTTGTCTAGCACTGCGGAGAACTTCTCGGCGACCTGAGCCATTAGCGCCCGCAGCTCCGTCAGCAGATCCCCGAGCTTGCCGCACGAGCGCAGCAGACCGGTGAGCTTGGAGCTGATCTTCGCGGTCCAGCTCGCTACGCGCGACGACACCTGCGCGATGATCCAGGGGGTGGCGATGCCGACGGTGACCACGGCCTGTGTGGCCCACGAGATCGCCGAGCCCACGAGCTGCGACAGGATGTCGCGCACGAGGTCGTGAACGACCTGCACGATGGTCGACGCGATCTGCAGGCCGGTCGACATGGCTCCGGCCCATGACGCGGAGGCGCGGATGTGGGCGGCAGCGTCGGTCTGGAACCGGCGATATGCCTCGATCGCCTCGCCGGCCATGTCGTCGAGGTCGGTGATGACGCGCTCGAGGTAGTCGGCGGAAGCATCGAGCTGGTTCTGGACGTTGGTCCATGTCTGCGCGAAGCCGGCGACCGCTCCGGCGTCGCCGGTCAGGTCGTTGAACCAGCCCTTGATGGGCTCGAAGTGATCGATCAGCCAGCCCAGGCCCGCGGCGATCAGCGAGCCGAGAGGGTCCATCACGGCGGCGACGGTGTCGGCCACCGCTCCGAACGCTGCAAGCCCGCCCTCGACCCAGTTGCCTGACTCGATCGCCGCGACGAGTTGAGTCCCGGAATCGAGCAGACCCGCCCCGCTGAACGGCGTCGCGGTGTCGACGGGGCCGGCGATCAGGGCGTTGCTCACAGGCCCGCCTCCAGTGCCCGGACGGTCTCGAGCACCTTCTGCTCGTAAGCCTCCATGTCGCTTCCCACCCCCACAATCTCGGTCGCTGAGCGTCGCACCATGTCTTCGGCGGCGCCGATCATCGACCGTGCGGCGTCCGCGACCATCGTGGCGGGTGGAACGAGGAACGAGCACAGAACGCCGAAGGCTTCCGCGTTCAGCCCGCCCGAGGAACCCGCGTCGCGGGCGACGGAGATATCGGATGCCACGGCACCCAGCCGAGACGCGTGCGCGCTGATCAGCTCGGCATCGATGGCGATGCGATCGGCCATCGGACTCAGACCCGGAATCCGGCGGGCGGTGCGGACGGCGGCTCGCGATCGATCTCTCCCGCGAGCCGCTCGACGATCGGCGAGTCCGCACCGAAAGCGGCGCGCGAGATCTCCAACGCCTGCTCGCCGGCGAGACGTTGGGCCCGCCCGGCCGTCTCCACGATCAACTGCTCCAACGCGTCGGTGCGCAGGTCGTAAGCCGCGTCGGCGAGGCGGATGCCGGCCAGTCGACCCGCGGCATCCACGGTCACGGTGATCTCCCGACGCGGCGACGTCGCCGACGCGCGGACGGCGTCGGTGTCGGCCTGCACCTGTTGCGCCTGGGCTGCCCGAACCTGCGCTTCGGCCACCTGCTGCTCGATCCGGGCGATGGCCGCCTCGGCTTCACCCGAAGAGAAGAGGTCTGTCACCCCGCGAGCGTAGTCGTTCTCCTCATGAGCGAGCAGCACCATGTGAACAATTTCATCCGCCCCGCGGGTGAAAGACTGAACCAATGCTTCTCTCCCAGCCCCGTGTCGTCGTGCTCGCCGGTGGAGTCGGGGGGTCGAAGTTCACCCTCGGCGTCCGCGCCGCCCTTCGCCGGCTGAACGCTCCCGAGGCCACCGTCATCGTTAACACGGGCGACGACCTGTGGCTCTCGGGCGTGCGGTTGCAGCCCGACGTCGACTCGATCACCTACGCCCTCGCCGGGGTGAACGACACCGAGCGCGGCTGGGGTCGCGCGGGCGACACCGAACGCGTCAACGAAGAACTCCAGGCGTGGGGCGCGGGCTGGCCGTGGTTCACGCTCGGCGACCTCGACCTCGGCACCCACCTGGCCCGCACCGGGTGGCTTCGTGACGGACACACCCCGACCCAGGTGCTCGCGCGCATGGCGGAACGGTGGCCGCTCGGCATCCGGGTGCTCCCCATGACCGACAGCGAGGTCGACACCCACGTGCTGCTCGAGGACGGCGGGCGAATGCACTTCCAGGAGTGGTGGACGCGCCACCGCGCCCAACTCACGCCCCGCGCCTTCGAGAACCCCGGGATCGCGGATGCCGTGCCCGCCCCGGGCATCGCCGAGGCGATCGCGGGGGCCGATGTCGTCCTCATCGCGCCGTCTAACCCCGTCGTGTCGATCGGGCCGATCCTGGCGGTTCCCGGAATTCGGGATGCCGTCCGGGAGACGTCTGCGAAAGTCGTCGGCGTCTCGCCGATCATCGGCGGGCGGGTCGTGCGCGGCATGGCCGACGTGTGCCTGACGGCGATCGGGGTCGAGACCTCCGCCGCGGCAGTCGCCCGGCACTACGGCGCGCGGTCGGCGGGCGGCGTGCTCGATGCGTGGCTGCTCGCGGAGGAGGATGCGGCTGCGGCCGCGGACGTCGAGGCCGCCGGTATCCGCGCGGTGGTCGCCCCGTTGTGGATGCGAGACGAGGCGACCTCGGCCGCGATCACCGAGGCGGCACTGGGGGTCTGAAACGCGACGGTCACACTGAGCGTGGGCGGAAGCAGCAGGTCTGCAGGCCCCAATCCCCTCACCCCCCGCACAGGCTCGTACCCTCGGGCGCCGCGTCCACGACCGTCGTGGTCACGGCGCTGGAGCCGGTGGCCGTCCCCGCTGGCAAGTCGGCGACCGGATGCAGGAGAACCTGCCGTTCGCCGATGAACGCCCCGGTCTCGGGATCGATGATGATGTCCTGGCGGAAGCCGCCCTCGGTCTCGTCGCGGCCAATCGCGGTGCCGGTCCGGCCGTTCAGCGTGGCCTGCTGCTCGGTGATCGTGACGCCGGGGATGAGTGCTGCGGTGTCGTAGAAGACCGAGCGCAGTTCGGCCGAAACGGTTCCGGAGCGGAGGCGATCGGCGATCCACACCAGGGCCTCTCCATCGCGCGACGGTCCGGCAGCCCCGTTGTCCTGATAGATCTTCTGGAGCAGTTGCCGTGGGTCGCGAGGGAGCGCGGCGGCGGTGTCGGCATCGAGGGTGACGACGGAGTAGCCGCTCTCGGTCTTTCCTCCCGGGAACGCTTGACGTGCGTCGTGTTCGAGGCCCCCTGCCTCAGCGGCGAACGTCTCCGAGCGGGGGCCGAACGTCTGCACGGGCTCACGCGCGCACCGAACCTCGATCCAGTCAGCTGATCGGTCGGCTGGCACCCAGAGGGCTCGCAGATCGCGTTCGAGAAATGTCGTCAGGTCGCCGTCCCGGAGGTTGCCGTCGTTCTCGCGGCGGGCCTCCTCGGCATCCGCCTCGGTGGTGCCCATGGCGGCGTACAGAGCGTCGGTGCGCACCTCGAGGTACTGTCCCGGACCGACGACGGGGTCCGTCACGCTGCGTGCCGCCGCGGCGGCTGAGCCCAATACCGCCGCTGCGGCGGGGTCCGCACCGACCGGGGCGCCGAGGGCGCCGCCGAACACGAGCACCCCGGTGAGGGCGCAGGTTGCCGCCACAGCCGAACCGACCCAGATCCACCGCTGGCGTGGATGACGGCGAGCGGGGGGAGCGGCGGGCGCGTCGATTGCGCGTAACAGCGCGGCGCGGCCGCGGATCACGTCGTCAGGATTCCGCTCGGGAACGTCGGCCCGGACGCGGTTCAGCAGTGAGATCTCATCCACGGTGGTGCTCTCTTTCTCGGCTCGGAGCCGGGGTGATGTGCGGGGTGATCGCAGCGCGGACCTTTCGCCGCGCGCGGCTCAGACGTGAGCGGACCGTTCCCAGGGGAATATCGAGGGCTTCGGCGATCCCCGCATAATCGAGGTCTCCGAACGTATGGAGCAGCAGCACGTCACGGTCGCCGCGTGACAGGTCGGCGAGCGCGGTGCCGAGGTGCGGGGCGAGTCCGTCGGCATCCATCCGCTCCTCGGCGGTCTCGATGTCGTCGACGTGCACTCGTGCGATGTCGGCCGCGAGCATTCCTCGCCAGGCCCGGGCCTCGAGGCGCGAGTGCTTCTGCATCAGGACGGTGGCGATACCGAGGAGCCACGGGCGCGCGTCGAGGCCACCGGTGAACGAGGCCCGACGCGCGAAGGCGACGAGGAACGTCTCGGACGTCACGTCTTCGGCGAAGGCTACGCCGAGGCGTCTGCCGACGTAACGGTGCACCACGCGCTGGTGCCGGTCATAGAGATCGGCGAAGACGGCCCCGTGTGTCAGGGACCGCACGATGATGTCGCCGTCGTGGGTGCTCACACTGGGTATTGTCCGATTCGCGGAAAAGGTTCTCGATTCGCTCGTCGGATTTCGGGAATGCGGTCGAACGCTCGGACACCCAGCCCGCTCAGGCCGCTGCCGCCGCCAAGACCGCCGCCGTCCGCGGCCCCACGCCCAGCGCCACGGCCTCGGAGAGCTGCGCGGCGGTGTCGACGTCGCGGTGCAGCGTCGAGTCGCGCGCGACGCTCAGGTCGGTGCAGCCGAGCAGGCGGTGGCGTGCGGCGGAGTCGGGGCCGAAGGCCGAGACCCACACCGCCCCGGCGCGTGCGGTGATGAGCGTGGAGCCCGTGCCCTCGGCATCCGTGACCAGACCTCGTTCGACGGATGCCGCGCGCTCGAGCGCGGCGTCGAGATCGGCGGGCCGCAGGGCGGGGACGTCGCCGAGCAGGGCGGCGCGGGGCGAGCCGACACCCGCGACGGCTGCCCCCAAAGCAATGGCTGCGTCGAGACCGCGGGTGTCGCCCTCGGGCACGACTTCGACGGTGCGCGAGCGGCGGAACTCGGCGCGGACGCCCTCGTCGTCGGTGACGACGATGACGCGTGACACCAGATCGGCGGCGGCTGCGGCGGTGATGGTGTCGAGCGCGATGGCGCGCGCGAGGGCCTCGCGGTCGGTACCGACGTCGGTGAGACGCGTCTTGCCGACCGCGGCGGGTTTCACCGGGACGACGATCGTCCAGCCGGAGGTGTCGGGGGTGCTCATTGCCTCCATTGTGTGCCGTACCCCCGACATTTCCGCGCGGGGGTAGCGGGGTGCCGCAAAAGATGCACGGCCAGCCCCGCCGCCCGCCTCAGCTGAACCGCTTGCGCAGGCGAGGGAGGATCTCCTCGCCGTACATGCGCAGGAACTGCTCCTGGTCGTGGCCGGGGTCGTGGAACACGAGGTGGCGGAAGCCGAGGTCGACGTACTGCGCGATGCGCTCGACGTGCTCGTCGGGGTCGGTCGAGACGATGAAGCGCGACGCCGCCCGCTCGATCGGCAGCTCGTTTGCGAGCCGCTGCATCTCGATGGGGTCGTGGACGCTCATCTTCTCTTCGGCGGTGAGGGCGAGCGGCGCCCAGAAGCGCGTCTTCTCCATCGCGGTGTCGTGATCGGGGTGGTACGACACCTTCACCTCCATGAGGGTGTCGACGTCGTCGCGCGTGCGGCCCGCCTTGGCGAGGCCGTCGTCGAGGGCGGGGAGGAGCTTGTCGGTGTAGAGCTCGGGATCCTTGCCGCTCGTGGTGATGTATCCCTCGGCGATGCGGCCGGCCAGGCGCGTGGCGGCGGGGCCCGAGGCTCCGATGTAGATCGGCACCTTCTGCTCGGGGCGGTCGTAGATCGTGGCGTCCTTGACCGAGTAGTAGGTGCCCTCGTAGGTGACGCGTTCGCCGGCCCACAGCTCGTTGATGATCGCGATCGCCTCTTTGAGTCGCTGGAAGCGCTCGGGCGGCTCGGGCCACTCAAGACCGAGCGTGACCTCGTTGAGGGCCTCGCCCGTACCGACGCCGAGCACGACGCGGCCGGGGTACATCACGCCGAGGGTCGCGAACACCTGCGCGATGACGCCCGGGTGGTAGCGGAAGGTCGGGGTCAGCACCGAGGTTCCGATGATGACGCGCTCGGTGCGCGCACCGAGGGCACCGAGCCAGGGGAGGGCGTTGGGGGCGTGACCGCCGTCGTGCATCCACGGCTGCAGGTGATCGGAGAGGAAGACGGAGTCGAAGCCCATCTTCTCGGCGAGCACCCCGAAGTCGAGTAGCTCGTTCGGCCCGAACTGCTCGCTCGAGGCCTTGTAACCGAATCTGAGGGGAATGCTCATGGGTGGCTCCTCTTATGTGTCAGCTGCGCACGGGGCTGTGCGCGGGTTCGAACTCCGACCCGTCGGCGCCGGTGAGGCGCTCGCGGAACGCCTGGACGGTGCCCGGCCACAGCAGGGTCAGCCGCCCCGAACGCTCGTCGACGTACCAGTTGCGGCATCCGCCGGTCATCCAGGGAGTGGATGCCGCGGCGGCGGCGATCTCGTCTGTGTAATCCGCCTCGGCCTCGGGGCGGACACGCAGCACCCGGTCGGGGCGGCGGTCGCGCTCGGCGAGAGCGCGCACCACGTAGGCGGCCTGCTCCTCGGCCATGAGCACGGCGGAATTGTGCCCGAGGCTGGCATTGGGGCCGTTGAGGACGAAGAGGTTCGGGAAGCCCGCGACCACGGTGGAGCCGAACGAGGTCATGCCCTCCGACCAGTGCTCGGCGAGGGTCGTCTCGTCGCCGCGGACGAGGTCGGCGTAGGGCTGCTGGGCCGCGGCGAATCCGGTGGCGAGCACGAGCACGTCGGCCTCGTGGGTCTCTCCGCCGGCGGCGGTGAGCGTGGAGCCGTCGACGCGCGAGAGGGCCGTCGGCTCAAGGGTCACGGCCTCCGAGGCGACGGCGGGGTAGAACGCGTCCGAGAGCAGCACGCGCTTGCAGCCGAAGGCGTAGTCGGGGGTGAGCGCCGCGCGCAGCGCAGGGTCGGCGACCTGCGCGTGCAGGTGTGCGACGGCGGCATCACGGGCGGTGGCGGATGCCGCGGCGTCGCCCGAACGCGAGGCGAAGCGCTGCTCGCCCTCGGCGTAGAGCTCAGCCCGTAGTCGCGCGAGGGCTCCGGGATTCTCGGCGAGCCGATCGCGCTCGGCGGCGGGGATGTCGCCGCCGCCCCGGGGCATGATCCAGGCGGGCGTGCGTTGGAACAGCGTGACGTGGGCGGCGGTGCGGGCGAGTTCGGGCACGAGCTGCACGGCGCTCGCCCCGGTCCCCACCACCGCGACGCGCATCCCCGTGAGGTCGGCGTCGTGGTCCCAGCGAGCCGAATGGAACAGCGGCCCGGGGAACGACTCGAGCCCGGCGATGGCGGGGACGTTCGGCTCGGTCAGCCGACCGCACGCGAGGACGAGGGCACGGGCGACGAGCGGCTCGGCGCCGGTGTCGATGCGCCACACTGCGTCCTCGGCATCCCACCGCGCTCCGAGCATCGGGGTGCGAAGACGCAGCCGATCGCCCAGGGCTTCGCTTTCGGCGACGCCGCGCAGGTAGTCCTGGATCTCTCCGCCGGGGGCGAAGGTGCGAGACCATCGCGCGTTCGGGTGGGCGGCGAGGCTGTACAGGTGCGCCGGCACGTCGCAGGCGACACCCGGGTAGGTGTTGTCGCGCCAGGTGCCGCCCACGTCGTCGGCGCGTTCGAGCACGACGAAGTCGTCGCGCCCGGCGCGGCGGAGGGCACCGGCCATGGCGAGGCCGGCGAACCCTGCCCCGACGATCGCGGCGTCGAGGATCCTCACGCGCGCGGCCCGTCGGCGGGGAGGGCGTAGCGGGTGCCCCCGCTCGTTTCGATGTACGGGGCGGACGGGTCGGGCAGCGGCACCGCCACCCGGTAGTCCGTCGTCCGCAGTCGGAAGGGACGCATGAGGCTTCGCGCGATGCGCTCGGCTGCGGAGACCGGCAGCTCGAGCCCGTGCTCGATACCGGTATCGGGCAGGACGCGTCCGTCGTAGAGCGTTCCGCCCAGGTCGTCTCCGCCGGAGCGCAGCAGCGCGGCCGCCGTCTCGCGACCGACGCGGGTCCACGGGATCTGCACGTGCGAGATGCTCCCCGACAGCGCGAGGCGCGACACGGCGACCATCGCACGATGCTCGTCGACCGGGCTGCGGCCCTCGACGAGCGCCACGTCGCCGCCGGGCAGGGGAATCGGTACGAACTCGGCGAAGCCGCCGGTCTCGGCCTGGATCTCGCGCAGGCGCCGCAGATGCGCGATGCGCTCCTGGGCGGTTTCGACATGCCCGTAGAACAACACCGACGTCGAGCGGAACCCCGACCGGTGAGCCGCGGTGATCCCCTCGATCCACCTGTCGATCTCGAGATCGAACGGTGCGACGAGGGCGCGCACACGCTCGCTGAGGACCTTCACGCCCGTACCCGGAACGGTGTCGACCCCGGCCTCGCGCATCGCTGCGAGGGCACCGTCGAGACCGAGACCCCCGCGCTCGGCCAGGTCGCGGACATCGGCGGGGCGATAGGCGTGGACGTGGATGCCGGGAGCTGCGCGCTTCACCGTGCGCACGAGGTCCAGGTAGGCGGCGGGATCTTCGGCGGGCACGAGCGAGCCCTGGATGCAGATCTCGGTGGCCCCCAGGGCCGCGGCGTCGGCAGTGATCTCCGCTGCGTCCTCGAGATCGAACTCGCCGCTGCCCGTACGGCCGGCGCGCCGGAACCCCGTCGAGGTGAGGTTGCGGTTCTGCACGAGGGTCACGGGTTCGCCGACGGTGTACCGGCGGGCGTCATCGGCGGCCGCGGTGAGCTCGTCGAGCTCAGCGCCTTCCGCGCGCAGGAGTCGTACCCAGTCGTCGTCGTCGAGATCGGAGGCTCGGGATGCCGCCCGCTCGGCCAGCCGCTTCACCCCGGGGTCGTGGTCGGGGGCGCCCCGGCGAGCGGAAGAGGATTCGCCACGAGAGGAGGCTTCGGCGCGAAGGGATCCTCCCGCTGCGGAATCTCCTTCCGTCGAGACGTCGTCCGCGCCCCTCGCGCGGGCATCGGTGCCCTGCGGGATCACGTCGGCCGCGAGCCCCGTGGCATCGGCCAACGCCAGAACCGGCTCGCGAAGCGCCGGGTCGAGCCAGCGAGCGGCATCCGCGACGTACTCGGGGTGTGCGGTGAGACGCTCGCGCAGGTAAAAGCCGCGGGTCGCGGTCTGGGCGGCGAGGTCGTCGATCTGCGGCCACGGTCGCTCGGGGTTGACGTGGTCGGCGGTGAGGGGCGAGACCCCGCCCCAGTCGTCGATGCCCGCCTCGATCAGCAGCCCCAGCTCGCGCGGGTCGGAGAGGTTCGGCGGGACCTGGATGCGCATATCGGCGCCGAACACGAGCCGCGCGACGGCCACCGCGGCCAGGTAGTCGTGCATGTCGGCATCCGGCGCGCCCTGCATCGCGGTGCGGGGCTTCGCACGGAAGTTCTGCACGATGACCTCTTGCACGTGACCGTGCCGGTCGTCGATCTCGCGCAGGGCGACGAGCGACTCGGCGCGGTCGCGCACGGTCTCGCCGATCCCGACGAGAATGCCCGTGGTGAACGGGATGCCGGCGGCCCCGGCGTCGTCGATGACCTTCAGGCGCAGCGCCGGGTCTTTGTCGGGCGAGCCGAAGTGCACCTGCCCGGGCTCCTCGTACAGCCGGCGCGAGGTGGTCTCGAGCATCATGCCCATCGACGGCGACACCGGGCGGAGGGCGGCGAGCTCGTCGGGGTGCATGACGCCGGGGTTGGCGTGCACGAGCATGCCGGTCTCGGCGGTGATGAGTCGGGCGATGTGCGCGACGTAGTCGATGGTCGAGGCGAAACCGTGATCGTCCAGCCAGGCGCGGGCTTCGGGCCAGCGCTCTTCCGGGCGGTCGCCGAGGGTGAGGAGCGCCTCTTTGCAGCCGAGAGCCTGACCCTGGCGCACGACGGAGAGCACCTGCTCGGGGCTCATGTACGCCGGCTTTCGCAGCAGGCTCAGCTGACCGGGGGTGTCGACGAAGACGCAGTAGTGGCACCGGTCGCGGCACAGCGTGGTGAGCGGGACGAACACCTTGCGCGAGTACGTGATGACGCGGTGGCGCCCGGCGCGGTCGAGACCCTCGTCGCGCAGGGCCGAGGCGACGCGCAAGAGCGCAGGGAGCGGGGCGCTCAACAGCGCCTCGGTCTCATCGACGTCGGGGCGGTGACCCGACGAGATCGCCGCCAGAAGGTCGTCGATCGAAGCGCCTCGGGCCGGTGCGACTCGCGGCGCAGCGCTGCCCGTGCTCATTCGTCCAGGCTATCCCGCACCTCCGACGTACGGGCCGCCTCGACGCGCACCGGGTGATCGTTGCGCTCCTGTGAGGTGAGGGAGGGGTGGGGGCTGCCGGACGCTGGCAGGATGGAAGGCATGGTGACCCTGCTGCTCGACTCGACGCAGCTCGAGGTCGTGCTCTCGCCGACCGAGCGTGCGATGTCTTTCCGCAAGAGCAACATCGTCGTCCCCCGTGAGCACATCGAACGGGTGCAGCTCACCGACGACGCGTGGACCTGGATCCGCGGTGTCCCGAACCCCGGGATCAACCTGCCCGTCGCGGTCGGCGCGGGCACCTGGAAGTCGGCCGGTGGGAACGACTTCGTCATCATCCGGGGTCGCAAGCCCAGCGTGGTCATCGACCTCTCCGGTCATGAGGAGTTCGAGCGCCTGGTGCTGACGACGAAGCACGGGGTCGCGTTGCTCAAGGCGTTGCGTCTCGACGTGGCATCCGAACCCGAGAACGTCGCCGACATCGTCCGCTGACGCCCGCGCGGGCCAGCGCCCGCGCTCCCAGCTCTCTCTCCGCTCGTTGAGTGTCCAAAACACCCGGACGGATTCTGAAAACGCCCGGGTGTTCTGGACACTCAACGGGTACCACGACGCCTGAGACGCAGCTTCCGCGAGCCAGCGCTAGGACGTGAACTGCACCACGGTGTCCCACGCGAGCTTGACGATGAGGATCGACAGCGTGACGAGGAACACGATCCGCACGAAACCGCTGCCCCGTCGGGTCGCCATGTGAGCGCCGATGAAGCCGCCGGTGACGTTCATCGCGGCCATCGCGAGCCCCAGCACCAGCAGGATCTCGCCGTGGACGCCGTACACCGCGAGGGCGGCCAGATTCGTGGTGAGGTTCGCGATCTTCGCGTTGACGCTCGCCTGCAGGAAGCCGTAGCCCAAGACGCTCACGATGAGGATGACGAAGAACGAGCCCGTTCCCGGCCCCAGGATGCCGTCGTAGAACCCCACCGCGAGACCGATCGCCGCCGCCCGCCAGGCGATGGCCACCGCCTTGTCGTGCCGCGGTTCGTGGTGCAGGCCCATCCGGGGCTTGAGCAGGGTGTACAGCGCGACCGCGATCACGGCCACGAGGACGATCGGGGTCAGCACCTCGCGGGGGACGAACCGCGAGAGCGCGGCGCCGGCGGTGGAACCCGCATACGCCCCCGCCACGAGGGGGATCAACAGGACGAGCTGCACCCTGATCTTGCGCAGGTACACCCAGCTCGCCGACAGCGTTCCGAAGAACGAGGACAGCTTGTTGGTGCCGAGGATGAACGGGGTCGCGACGTCTTTCGGAACGGCGATCACGAGCGCGGGGAGCTGGATGAGTCCGCCCCCGCCGACCACCGCATCGACCCAGCCGGCGACTCCCGCGGCGATCAACAGCAGCACGAGGGCGGCCACCGAGACGGGGAGCCACTCGGCGATCACCGGTCCATCGAGCACGGTTGATTCTCACTGACCCCGCAGCAGCCGACCAAATGCGGGGACGATGAGCGCACTCGTCGCGGGTGCGCCCCGCTCAGTCGATGTCGCGGCGCCAGGTCGTGAAGAAACCGATGACGAGGAAGACGACCGCGTACCCCAGCAGAACGAGACCACCGCCCCACCACTCGAGAGCGCTGTTGTTGCCCGTGCCCATGGTTCCGAAGATCGTCTGCCCCACCAGGGCGTCGCTCGCGGCGCTCGGGAACCACTTGACCACATCGCCGAAGCCCTCGACGAGCCCGCCGATGGTGCGCACGATCGGTTCGATGAACAGTGTCACGGCCAGCACGATGACGATCGCGGCGACCTGATTGCGCACGACCGTGCCCACGCCGATGCCGATCAGGGCCCAGAGGGCGAACGCCAGCAGCATGCGCCCGATCAGCACCCACGTGTCGGAGGAGCCGAGCTCGGCGTCGATACCGAAGACGCTCAGCACGCCCGCGCCGGCGGCGACGGCGGCGATCGAGCCCAGGATGCCGTAGAGCAGCCCGACCACGATGCCGATGACGAATTTGCCGACGAGGACGACGCCGCGGCGCGGGGTCGACAGGAAAGTCGGGGTCAGCGTCTTGTGGCGGAACTCGGTGGTGACCATGAGCGTGCCGATGAGCAGCGGGAAGACGTAGCCGACCGCGGTGGCCGAGCTGTAGACGAGAGGCGGAACGCCGGCGCTCGACATCAGGGGGCCACTCGCTCCGGTGAGCTCGCCCGAAGCGAGCCCTCCGAAGACGAAGGCGAGGGCGGCAGCGGTGAAGCCGACGTAGGCGACGAGCACGATGCCCAGCACCCACCAGCCGGCGGTGCTGAACTGCTTGGTGTACTCGGAACGCGTGGCGGCGACGAGGCTCATCGCTGCACCTCCTGGTCGGCGGGCGTCTTCTCGGACGGGCTCTCGGGCCGGTCGCCGGAAGGTGTGGGCGCGACGATGTCGATCACACCGGTCGAGGCCACGGCGTAGGACTGGCGCGGACCGGCCTCAGACGTCAGGGGCGTCTCGGCCGCGGTGCGCAGCGTGCGGGGTGGGGCGATGACGGCGACGAGGGCGGTGGAGGGACGCGCGTCGTCGTGCGGGGCCGGTGCCTCGGAAGAGAGATCGTCGTGGCTCACCGCGGGGGCGGGTGCGCCGGTCGGTGCGGGGAAGGCGTCGAGACCCGTCGCGGGCGCCGGGGTCGCGGCATCCGGGATCGATTCGGTTGCGGGGACCGCACCCGCGCTCTCGTGCACACGCACCCCGCTCACGAGCTCCAGGAAGATGTCTTCGAGGCTCGCGCCCTTGCTCTGCAGGTTCGACAGGGCGATGCCCGCGCCGGCGGCCAGGCCGCCGATCTCGACCGGGTCGTGGTGGCGGATCGTGAAGCCGTTGCGCAGCAGCTGGTACCCGATGCCGCGCTCATCGAGCACGCGCGACAGAGCCGCTCGGTCGGGGGAGTCGACGACGGTGGCGTACTCGTCGGGGTCGGCGAGGTCTTCGATGCCGCCCTGGAACACCAGACGGCCGCGCGAGATGATCAGCAGCGCGTCGACCGTCTGCTGGACTTCGGCCAGCAGGTGCGAGGAGATGAGGACGGTGCGCCCCTCTTCGGCCAGGTGGCGCAGCAGGGAGCGCATCCAGCGGATGCCCTCGGGGTCGAGGCCGTTCGAGGGTTCGTCGAGGACGACGACGCCCGGGTCGCCGAGTAGTGCCGTGGCGAGCCCGAGGCGCTGGCGCATGCCGAGAGAGAAGCCGCCGACCCGTCGGCCCGCGACGTCGGCGAGACCGACCAGACCGAGCACCTCGTCGATGCGGGAGGCCGGCAGCCCGGCGGCGCGGGCGTACACCTTGAGGTGGTTCGCGGCGGAACGGCCGGGGTGGAAACTCGAGGCCTCGAGGGCGGCTCCGACGGTCTGCAAAGGCGACGACAGCTCGCTGAAATGCTTGCCACCGATCGTCGCGGTGCCCGAGGTGGGGCGCACCAGCCCCAAGAGCATGCGCAGCGAGGTGGTCTTGCCGGCGCCGTTGGGACCGAGGAAGCCGGTGACCTGCCCGGGTTCGATGCGGGCGGAGAGATCGTCGACGGCGGAGATCGAGCCGAAGCGTTTGGTGAGCCCGGCGAGCTCCAGCACCTGTCCGTCGGGCATACGGCACCTTTCGTTCTGCGTGCGTTCTTCCTATCTTCCCCGATCCGGGGGCGAAAACACAGTTATCCACAGCCGAGGGCGCGGCGGACCGGCTGTGTAACGTGGCACCGTGCACGCACAGCGAACCGAAGACGTCAGCGCGGGCGACACCGCTGCCGACAGTGTCCTGGTCGGGGGTCGCGGTGGCCTCGGTCATCTGACGCTGAACCGTCCGAGGGCGATCAACGCCCTCGACCTCGAGATGATCCGCGCCCTGAACCTCACGCTCGACCGCTGGGAGCAGGACACCGACGTCGACGTGATCCTGCTCGACGGTGCCGGCGATCGTGGATTCTGCGCCGGCGGGGACGTGCGGGCGCTCCACGAGATGGTGACGGCGGGGCGCGTCGACGAGGTGCACGCCTTCTTCCGCGAGGAGTACGCGCTCGACCATCGGATCGCGATCTCGCGCAAGCCCGTGGTCGCGATCGCCGACGGCGTCTGCATGGGCGGCGGCATAGGCCTGGCCGGTCACGCGGCCATCCGCATCGTGACCGAGCGCTCGAAGCTCGCCATGCCCGAGACACGTATCGGGTTCACTCCCGACGTGGGCGGATCGTGGTTGTTGGCTCGAGCCCCCGGCCGGCTGGGCGAGTACCTCGCTCTCACCGGCGGGACGATGGATGCCGCCGACGCGGTGTACGCCGGCTTCGCCGACCATATGGTGCCGACCGCGCATCTCGAGGCGCTCTACGAAGCACTCGAGAACCGCGCCGATCCGTCGAGCCCCACCGAGCTGGTGCTGCTGTTCGATGAGACCCCGGAGCGCTCACGGCTCGAGGACGCCCGCGAATGGGTCGACGACGCCTTCGCGGCCGACGACGTCTTCGGCATCCTGGACCGCCTTCGTCGGCGTCCCGAGGTCGAAGCGCGCGAGACGGCCGAGCTGCTGGCCTCGTCGGCGCCGACCGCGCTCGCGGTGACGCTCGAGGCCGTGCGTCGAGCTCGCGAGCTGCCCTCGCTCCGCGCTGCCCTCGCGCAAGAGTACGGACTGGTCATGTGGTTCGCCCTCACGCAGCCCGACCTCGTCGAGGGGATCCGCGCGCAGGTCGTCGACAAGGACCGGTCGCCGTCGTGGTCTCCCGCGCGACTCGACGACCTTCCTCCCGAGCGCGTCGCCGAGGCCTTCGCCTACGCGCCCGAGCCCGCGCTGTGGTGATCGAGGCCTGACCTCGCCGTCCGGGCCGCACTCAGCCGCAGCGGGTTAGCCTGAGAGGCGCCGCGTCCTCGCGGCAGAACGGATGAACGCACGTGTTCGACAGTCCTATGTCGTCCTCGGCATACGAGGTGCTCCGCGTCGCGGCCGACATCGACGAAGAGGGCCTGCGCCGCGCGTACCGCGTGCGTCTACGCGAGACGCACCCCGACACCGGGGGCGACGCCGCGTTGTTCGTCCAGGTGCAGCGCGCGTGGGAACTCGTGGGAACGCCCGAGGCGCGCAGCGCCTACGACCGGGGCCGCGGGACGGCTCCCGGGGAATGGGGCGGTGGGGTGCCGGCATCCGCTCCCTCCCGTCCGAGCGACACGCGTCCGCGCGCACGCTCGCACGGCCAGCCCGGCGGGTGGCGACGCGAGCGCTACCTCGGACTCATCCGCGAGTGGGTGGGGCGCGGCGTCGAGATCCCCGACCCCTACGACCCGGCACTCGTGCGCTCGGCTCCGCCCGAGATCCGGCACATCCTCGCCGACGCGCTCGCCGAAGAAGAGACCGCGCGCCTCGTCTCGGAACTGGGCATGGGCTACACGGTGTGGCACGACGTGTTCGCCGATCGCGACGGGCGCGACCCGGAGCAGAAGCTCGACCACCTCGTGCTCGGACCCAGCGGCCTCTACGCTCTGCTGAGCGAGGACTTCGGCGGCCCGGTGGGCGTGCGGCGCGGCGAGATCACCGGAGCGAACGTCATCGGCTCCCCGGTGACCGAGCTCGTGTCGCGGGCGCGTGTGATCGCGCGAGCGGCCGGCGTCCGCTTCAGCGGGGCGATGGTGGTGCTTCCCGACGACGCCGTGCTCGATGCGATCACCGAACTCGGCAAGGTGCGCGGAACGCCCGTGGCCCTGGTCACGCGCAGCGCCCTGACCACGCTGCTGCGGCGCGGAATCACGGGTGGTCGCGAGGTCGGCGGCACCGAACTGTTCGATATCCGCACCAGGTTGCAGCAGCGCGTGCGGCACGTCTGATCAGCGACAGGTCGCCGCGACCTGCCTAGGGTGGAGTCATGAGTACCGACGAGACCTCGGGTGCCTCGGCATCCGACGACATGAAGCGCAAGTTCAAAGAGGCGCTGGAGAAGAAGAACGGCCAGCACCGTTCGGGTCAGGCGCACCTCGACGGCCACTCCGCCGTGCAGGGCACGCACGGAGCGGTCACCAAGCGGGAGTTCCGCCGCAAGAGCGGCTGAGGCCTCCGCCCATCGTCACCCGAGGTGTCGGGGACCCCTCTCATGAGCGGCGTCCCCGGCACCTCACGCGCGTTTCAGGGGCGCTTCGAAGAACGCCAGCTCGAGCGACATGGATCGGTCGTATGCCGTGGCCATCTCGTGCCGGAGGGGAACGGATGCCGATCGTGCGGCGGCATCCGCGATGCGCGCCGCCTCGGCGGATGACGCGGCGAACGTCTCGTCTCCGTAGGCCGTGAGCCAATCGGCGTACGGATGATCGGCGGCGAAGGTGCCCCGCCAACGCACGCCGATGTCGGTGTACAGGACGAAGCAGGGCAGGATGGCGGCCACCAGCACCGCGTACGACCCGGCGGCCGCTGCCGCGTGCAGGTGGTCGGTGTAGGCCCAGGTCGCCGGGGCTGCCTCGAGCCCGGCCGGATCGACGTGCGACTGGTGCAGCGCCGCCTCCTCGACCAGGCACGACACCGAGGCCGTCGCCCAGAACCGCTGTTCGTCGACCGTAGGAGCCAGAGCCGCCGCGCGGGCGAGCACGCGGGCGTACTCACGCAGGTACAGCAGATCTTGCCCGAGGTACCAGGCGAACGCGTCGCGGTCGAGATCCCCGGATGCCAGACCCCGCACGAACCCGCACGCATCGACGTCGGCGCGGATCGCGGCGGTGGCATCCCACCGTGCGCTGCTCCAGGATCGGTCGAGGTCGATGTGCGGGCGCAGCTCGTGCAGGTGATCGATCGGGCCGTTGCCCCGGCCGACGTGCAGCGCCTCGGCGTGTTCGAGGGCGCCGGTGAGCCAGCGCTTCGCGCGGGTCAGGGCGTCGGGCCATGAGAAGCCGTGAGCGGCGAGGGTGGCCATCGCCGACGAGAGCGAGCACCCCGTGCCGTGGGTGTGCGGGGTGTCGACCCGGCGGCCCGGCACCGCACGAACTCCGGCGGTGTCGACGATGGCATCCGGGCACTGTTCTCCGTCGAGATGCCCTCCCTTGAGCAGCACGGCGGTTTCCGCGGACGCGGCGAGGCATTGCGCCTGCGCCACGGCCGTCTCCCACGTCGTCGCACGCGGTTCGCGCACCAGCACCGCGAGCTCGGGGAGATTGGGGGTGACGAGATCCGCGTGACGGCAGAGCGCGCGCACAGCGTCTTCGGCGTCGGAGTCGAGCAGTCGGTCGCCGCTCGTGGCCACCATGACCGGGTCGAGGACGACGACAGGTGGTCGCGTGGCGGTGAGCCAGCGTTCGACGGTGGCGATGACCTCGGTCGAGCCGAGCATGCCGATCTTGACCGCGTCGATCTCGACGTCGTCGCTGACCGCGCGGAGCTGCTCGTCGAGGAAGGACGCCGGGGGTACGTGGACCGACCGGACGCCGAGGGTGTTCTGCGCAACCAGGGCGGTGACGGCGGCCATGCCGTACCCCCCGAAGACGGCGATCGACTTCAGGTCGGCCTGGACGCCCGCCCCACCGGTCGGGTCGGTGCCGGCGATGCTGAGGACACGGGGGATCATGCCCCGGCCTTCCACGCGGTGCGCAGGTCGCGCACGGTCGCGCTCGGGTCGTCGCTCTCGCTCACGAGCGAGACGACGGCGACTCCCGCGGCACCGGCCCGACGCAGGGCCGTGACGTCCGCGATGCCGATGCCCCCGATCGCGACGCACGGGAGGGGAGTGGATGCCGCGAGCTCGCCGAACCCGTCGATGCCGAGCGGTCGCGGGTGGTCGGGTTTCGTCGAGGTGGCACGGATGACGCCGACGCCGAGGTAGTCGACCGTGCCCGCGGGCAGCGCCTCGGCCGCGGTGAGGTGCGCCGGGGTGTTCGCCGTCCATCCGATGAGGGCGTCGGGCCCGAGCAGCGCGCGCGCCGCGTCGACGGGCAGGTCGCTCTGGCCGAGATGGATGCCCTCCACCCGGGCGTTGTCTCGCCGGGTGCCGGGTTTTCGGCCCAGGCGCTCGCGCGCGGCGAGGACGACGTCGAGGCGGTCGTCGACGACGAACGTGCAGCGTCCCGCGATGACGTCAGCGAGGTCGAGGGTGCGGGCGAACAGTTCTCCGCCGCTCGCGACCTTGTCGCGCAGTTGCACCACGCTCACGCCCGCGGTGACGGCCGCGTCGACGAGGTCGCGCAGGCGCGCGAACGGCAGGCGGTGGTCGGTGACGAGGTGCAGGGACAGGTCGGCGGTCATCGCGTGACCTCGGTGTCGACGCGGACGTGTCCGTCGAGGTCGGCGGGCTCAATCTCGGCGAGCTCGTCGAGGAAGGCCACCGCGAACGACCCCGGCCCTCTCGTTCGGGATGCCGCCCGCTCCGACGCCACGGCCCAGATCACGCTGGCGGTGAGAGCCGCGTCGAACGCGGGGGTGACGGCGAGCAGGCTCGCCATCGCGGCGCCGAGGGCGCAGCCTCCGCCGGTGACCTTCGTCAGCAGGGCGCTGCCGCCGCTCACGCGCGCCGTGCGGGTGGCATCCACGATGAGGTCGGTCTCTCCCGAGACGGCGACGGTGCCGCCGGTGCGGATCGCGAGTGAGCGTGCGGCGTCGAGGGCGTCTTCGGCGGAGTCGGTGGCGTCGACCCCGCGGCCGCCGGCGCCGGTTCCCGCGAGGGCGAGGATCTCGGAGGCGTTGCCGCGGATGATTGCCGGGTGCGCGCCGAGCAGCTCGTGCGCGAGGGCGGTGCGCACGGGCAGGGCGCCGACGGCGACCGGGTCGAGGACCCAGGGTGTTCCCGCGGTGACGGCCTCTCGGGCGGCATCCCTCTGCTCGCTCGTGGGGGTCCCGAGGTTGACGAGAACTCCGCCGGAGATCCCGGCGAACATCCCGGCCTCTCCGGGGATGTCGCACATCGCGGGCGAGGCGCCGAGAGCCAGGAGTGCGTTGGCGGTGAAGTTCGTCACCACCGCGTTGGTGATGCACTGCGTGAGCGGCGCGGCCTCGCGGAGCGCGCGCAGCGCTTCGGTGGGGGTGGATGGAGACGACGACGTGCGAACGACCATTCGCGACATCCCTTCGCTAGTACGAACTAGATCAGGTTCGACGGGTGTGTTCTCAGCCCTGGTGGGCACCCCGTGTCACTGCCTGGCACGCTAGCAGGTCGTCGGCCTCCGGATGCCGTGGTTCGTTCGCCGCGCTTCAGTCGTCGCGTGAGCCCGCGGCGGCGTTCTCGGAACGCGGTGCGGTCTCGTCGTCGTCCTCGAGACGCGGTGCGATGGGGCCGCCGAGACCGCGTCGCTCGTCGCGGCGGTCGGAGCGTGAGCCCGATCCCATGCCCCCGGCGCCTCGGCTGCCGGCGGCGCCGGCCGTGCCGCCGGCAGCCGTGCCGCCGGCTCCACCGGTGGAGGCCGAGGTTCCGGCTCCGCGGCTGCCCGCCGCGGCGGCGTTCGCGCCGGTTCCGGACGTACCCGTGCCGCCTGTGGCACCGCCGACCAGGGAGCCGGTGCCCGAGCGTGCGCCGAGTCCGGCACCGGTGGTCGAGGCGCCGCTCTTGCCCAGGAGGCCCCCGCTGCCGCTGATCGGGCGTCCGGCAGCCGCGGTGCTCGCGCCCCTTCCAGAGCTCAACCGGCTCAGCGCGGCGGCGCCACCGCCCCCTGCGATCAGTCCCGCCGAGAGGCCCGAGCCGAGGCCTGCGCCTCCGCCGGAGATGCCACCACCGGGGAAGGAACCCCCGATCGAGCCGGGGCCGGAGATGTATCCGGGCAGGGTGCCGATGCCGGAGATGGAGCCGTCCGGCGTTGGCGGGGTGTAGTGCGGGGGGACGAGGCTGAGGTCGAGACCGGGACCACCATCATGGGATGTACCGGGCTCGGGAATGAGGTGGGGCGGGATGGGGGTGGGCAGTGGGTAGCCCTCGTCCGGGTCGGGGTTGCGCGGGACGGGGATGCTCTGTCCACCTCCGCCTCCACCGCCGGTTTGCCAGCGGCTGTCCGTCCCTTCCGAGCTTCGAGTTGCGTCGGACGGGGGGTCCTCCTCGGTGAATTCGCGGGGACCCGCGGTGAAGGATGCCACGGGCGGGGCGGGCGGTGCCATGCTGTTCATCGTCTGGCTGATGGACGTGAAATCGGCCTTCGCTTGCTCCTCGCGTCGTTGAGCGAGGAAACCGTTGAGGGCCTGCACAGCGCCCTCGCCCGCGATCAGAGAGATCGGTCCGAGGAGCAGGGTCGTGCCGACCGCCGCTCCGCGAACGGCGAACTCCTGACCGGGCGACAGCGCCTCGTCCGGAAGAGCTGCGAGCTTCTCGCGCGCCGCCTGTCGAAGGCCGTTCGCCTGGTTCAGGGCGTCCGCCAGCGTTCCCTCCAGGTACGCCATTTGCTCGCCGATGGTCTTCGCACCGGCGCGGAACATCTTCTCCGCAGCTCCTGCCGCGTCACCCTCGATGCCGGGAAGATCTGCGGCAGCAGCCACAGCATCTCGAAGCGTGGCTAGCTTTTCGACCAAGTTCACAGACGCGGGGACGTCGAACGGGTCTCCAGCTTCGGCCAGGTTTGTCAGAGCCCGCTCATACGGACCGGTCATGAGCATCTCCATTTCGACGGTTCTTACGAGATATCAGGACCGTGACGACCGCCCCGGCCGCTACAACGATGCCGACCACGATCCCGATAACGGTCGGGAGCGCGGATGAGGACGGCATCGCTCTCTGCGCTGCGTCTTCGTCACCACGAGGTTGTGGGAGGTCCGACGAGTTTGCCGTCGGCGTCTCTTCTACGGGGAAAGCGAACCCGCGCGCGGCAGCTGCCTGAAGCTGTTCGTCGGTTGGCTTCGTGCGCCCGTCATTGATCAGGAGGTTCTCGTCCGGGTAGGTTGTGGGGTCCGTCGCCAGAAGCCGTGCGGGCCACGCGAGCCCGTACCCAAATCCACTGGCCGCGTCGTTCACAAGGTCGTGAGCTTTGTTCCCAGTGTTTCGCAGAAGCCCCTGCACCAGTTGATCGGGCGTGGCGGTCGTATATCGCTGTTTCGCCAGCGCGAGCATGCCCGCGACAAGTGGGGCAGCGAAGGAAGAACCCGACGCGACCCCGCCCGTTCCCCAGCCAGCTCGACCACTGCCCACGGTCCCGACGTGCTCGCCGGGCGCGACGAGCGTGGTCCCCTGGAAGACGAACGGCTTCGCGTCTGTGGAAGGAAGCTGGCCTTGCTCGTCTACGGCCGATGCCACAATGACGCCTCGATACTCGCGTAGCCCTGTCGCCGAGGTCGTGTTGGGATTTGGTCCCGACCCCACGAGAATCACACCTTTCGCTATGGCGTTGGCGATGACGTCGGAGTCGGACGATGATGTGCCACCCGCGATGGAGCTGATGACGATGTCCGCGCCGTCGTCGATGGCGCGTTGCACTCCCAGCCCCAGCGGGGTCAGTTGCCCCCCATGCTCGGCGGCGGTGCACTGGTCGGAATCAGTCTCAGTGCCATAGCTGAAGAACGTGACAGCTGCATCCGGTGCAATACCGCGCACTCCATCGGGCCCGGTGCCGTTCCCGATGATCTGCGCAACGACGGTGGTGCCGTGGATGGCGTCTTCTGTCGGATCGGTCGTCGTCGAGGAGGACGATTCAGCGCACAACGGCCGCGGGTCGACGACCAAGTTGCGGCCCTCGAAGACGGGGAGATTGGGGTTGATATTGGCGTCGATGACGGCGATCTTCGCGCCGGCGCCTGTCCACCCTTCGGTGTGAATGGCCGCCATGCCATAGGCGTCGTACCACCAGTTGTCCTCGGGTGCTGCGCTGGCAGCGAGCGAGGGGGCGAGGGCCAGGGCGGCTGAGACGGCGACAGCAGTGACGCCGCGGACCCACCGATTGCGTGGCAATGTGTTGCCGGTCACGCGCCGAACCCCGAACGCGCATCCGATGATGAATCCGCGGACGTCGGGGGTGTGGAGGGGGCGGAGGTTGCGGAGCCGGACGATGTGGGGGGAGGGCTGCTCGCGATGTCGTCGATCAACGCCGTCATCTCGCGCGCTTTGCTGTCGCTGATTTGGTCGTGATCTTGAAGCATGACGACCGCCTGTGCGAGCGCGTCGGCATTGCGCAGGGCGAACTCACGGACCTCCTGCACTCGTGCAGCGATCTCCTCAGCGACGCTCTCTAGCTTCTTCGTATACGCCTCGGGAGCGTCCTCTTCGCGGTTGCCGTGAACGACGGTGATCGCCGCATCGTTGGGCAGGTCGTCGCTCGCCTGTCGGATCCGCGAGACGTGGTAGTCGCTCACTCCGTCGTCGACTCGGATCATTCCGACCATGTCCAGGTTCCTCTCGCGCGTGGCACGAACGGGGCCCGACCACTGGCGAGAGCGTCGCCCCCCGGTTTCGCTTGCGACTCTATAATCGCGCATCCGCGGGAACGTGCAAGTCGGTTATCCACAACCGCCGACGCCCTCGCGGGGCCCGGTCTAGCCGGGCGTCAGCTTTGACCCCGGTATCTGCGGTCTCGCCCGACCTGCTCCCCAGAGAGCAGCGGTTCCGCCGTGCAAGCCGCGCCTCGGGAGCGGGCTATCCGACGCGGTCAGCCTCGGGAGCGGGCTACCGGACGCGGTCAATAGCGCGCAGAGAACCCGCCGTCTGCATGCAATAGCTGACCGCTGATCCAGCGACCCTCGTCGGAGAGGAGGAAGGCCGTGACACGCGCGATGTCGTGGGGTGTTCCGAGCCGACCCAGGGGATGGTGTGCGGGCAGCTGGTCGCGGGTGGGGCCGTCCATCCATCCCGTGTCTATGGGACCCGGATTCACGACGTTCGCGGAGATACGTAGCGGACCGAGTTCGCGTGCGGCGGAGATGACGATCCGATCGAGAGCCCCTTTCGAGGCGCCGTAGGGCAGATTGCCGGTGGTGTGATCGCTCGTGAAAGCGACGATCGCGCCACCGGTGGCGTCGACCTGTCGGGCGAACGCGGCGATCATCAGGAGAGACGCGCGGGCGTTCACTGCGGTATGGCGATCGAAACTCTCGCCAGTGGTGTTGAGAATGCCGGATTCGATGTCGTGAGCATGGCTCAGCACCAACGCCTGTATCGGCCCGCGGTCACTCGACACGCGCTCGACGAGACGTGTGGGGCCCGAGGTGCTTGCGAGATCACACGGGTAGTCGCCGTCGACGAGGTCGCTCGTTACGACGTCCCATCCGTCGTTTCTGAGCCGGGGCACGATACCCGCGGCGATGCTGTCAGCTCGCGCTGCTCCGGTTACCAAAGCGAGAGGCATGGGGCCGAGCGTAACGGCCACGCAATCCCATGCCCGCGCGCAGATTGAGCTCGTCGGGCTCGCGATGGCGCGTCAGAAAGGTGGGGGCATCCCATCATCGTCGGGGTCGGGTGGGGGCGGGTCATCGGGGAGGAATCGGACGGCGGGGGAATAGGGGAGGGGCTCGTCGGCGTAGGTGCGACCGGTCGGGCTGGTCCAGTGGAGAATCCCGCCGGGATGTTGTGTCACGGTCCACCGGGTGAACTGCTTCTGGGTGTGGTGGCGTTGGCAGAGGTGGGCGAGATTGGCGACGTCGGTGGGGCCGCCGAGGGCGTAGTCGTGGGTGTGGTCGACTTCGCAGCGGATGGCGGGGATGGTGCAGCCGGGCCAGCGGCAGTGGCGGTCGCGGGCGCGGACGTGACGGTCTAGGGCGGTGGTGCGCTGGTAGGTGTCGGTGTGCAGGACCGCCCCGGTGATCGGATGAGTGACGACCCGGTCCCAGGGGACGGTCGTGGCATCAGCCAGGGTTCGGGCTGTTTCGGCGTCGATGGGGCCATGGCCGATGAGCTCGGCGGGGTCGTGGTTCTCGCGGTCGGGCGTCAACATCGTCAGCGCGGGCACGATGACTTGCACGCGGGCGCGGATGGCGCCGAGGGTGCCGGGGCCGTCGTCGGTGCGGGTGGGGTCGGCTCCGGGGGAGCCGGTGAGGAGCAGGTCGGCGAGGATGTCGGCCCGTAGCTGCGCGGTCGTGCGCTCATCGGCTGACGCGTCGGGGCCGTCGAGGCGGTGATCGATCAGGGCGCGGGCCTGGTGGGTGAGTCGGTCGTAGATACCGACCGCCAGGACCGTGGGAAGGGTCGCGACGAGGTCCGACATCCCGTCGTGCCCGGTGGTGATGCGCACGCAACGGGTGTCGCGGCCGCGGCGGTGGCGTTCAGTGAGGGTGGTGGGATGCAGTCGTTCGGCGAGGACGGCGAGGCGCGACCGCAGCCGGCCCGGGCTGAGACCCTCGGCGGTGGTGACCGCGAGCGCATCGAACTCAGCCCGTACGTCGACCGGGAGAGGGGAGCCGATGTCGAGGATCACCCCCACGTGGGCGCGGGTGAGGTCCCCGCCTTCCCAGGCGGAGAGCGTTTCGGGGTAGTCGTCGACGAGGGCCATGGCGCGACCGATCTGGGTCTGCACGGTGCGGTCGGAGATGTTCTCCGCCGCGGCGATCTCGGATGCCACCTCTCGCAGGGCGAGCTCTGCGGCGCGGGAAGACGCGCAGAGGCCTGCCATCACGTCGAGGGCGAGGTGACCGGCTTCGGCGAGGGCGCGGGTGCGGGCTGCTTCGGCGTGGGCGACTGCGGCGCTGGCGCGTCGGACCTCGTCGACGAGGGTCGACAGGAGGCGTGGCCTGCCGGGGTTCGTCGGAGAGGTGTCATCGTGCATGTGTGCATGCTAACGGTGACCTCCGACATCGAAGTGTGTAGAAAATCCCAGATGGGGACAACTTCCTGGGGTGCGCGCCTGGGGAGGAGCGTGGTCCGGCGAAGCGGGCCGGGCGGTCGAGGGAGCGTGCGATGTAGACCGCATCGACGGGTGTTCACGACAGGCTCATCAACCTCGTGGGAGCGCCTCGATCGGTGGCCCCGACGATCTCAGCCGCCCCGGGTGAAAGCGGGTGGCGGCCGGGCCGTGACTGGCCGTTCCGACGGATTCAGCCACCGGGTACGAAAGCGACCGTCGGCTCCGCGTAGCCAGCGCCGCACCACGGCGCGTGGCCCCCACCGATTGCGCAGCGCCGCCCGCACGAGCTCGATCGCCTTCTCGGACGTCTCCCCGACGTGTCGCACCGCAGTGCGTCTGTCGCCCCCACCGATCTCGCAGCACCGCCCGTACGAGCTCGATCGCCTTCTCGGGCGTCACCCCGAGATGCCGTAGCGCAGTGCGTCTGTTGCCCCTACCGATTGCGCAGCGCTGCTCGCACGAGCTCGGACGTCACCCCGACGTGCCGCACCGCAACGCGTCTGTCGCTCCCGCCGATCGCGCAGCACCGCCCGCACGAGCTCGATCGCGCGCTCGGACGTCACCCCGAGGCGGCGCACCGCAGCCCATCGGTCGCGCTCACCGATCCCGCAGCGCCGCCCGTACGAGCTCGACCGCGTCGTCCGCCGACACCCCCAGGCGCCGCACGGTTTCGACGTACGTGCGCGCCGCACCCGCGGCGCGAGCGGAGGCCGCATCGGCCCCCTTCACGAACGTGCCGGCACGACCGCGGGTTTCGACGTACCCCGCCTCCTCGAGCTCCCGGTACGTGCGCGCCACCGTGTTGGCGGCGAGGCCGAGCTCGGTCGCGAGCGCTCGCACCGGCGGCAGCCGCGTCCCCGCGACGAGCTCGCCGGCCTCGATCTGCGCGATGACCTGCGCCCGCACCTGCTCGAACGGCGGCGTCGACGAGGTGGCATCCACGGAGAGTCTCATGGCTCAGTCGTTCAGACCGAAGAGGTCGAGCGGGTGTGTGAGGCGCCACCAGGGGCTCGGCGGCTCGATCTCGCCGGTGAGCTTCACATCGACCGTGTCGGCGTCGACGGGACCGGTCGCGGTCAGCGTCCCCACGGTCGAGCCCGCCGTGGTGGTGTCGCCGAGGCTGAAGGACGTGGAGGTCTGCGCCGCACCGCCGTTCCACAGCACGACCGTGGCGTCGGACTCCGTCACGAGATCGATGTCGGGGCCCCACAGCGTCTCGGCCTTGCCCACCAGTGTGCCGGCCGGCACCGACGGCTTCGGCTGCAGCTCCTGCTCGATGCGGGCGAAGAGATCGCGTGCCGCCTGATTACGGCTGTCGGGGCCGGGCTGACCGAGCACGGCGGCGTACGCGCGCACGGTGGCGGTGCCCACGGTGATGTCCTTCGCCACCAGCAGGTTCCACGCGTCGAGCGTGCCCGTCTTCACCCCGACCACTCCGGGGTCGGCCAGCAGAGCGTTGCCGTTCTTGAACGTGCCGGCCCCGGGCAGGGTCAGCTCGGGGGTACGCACGATCTCGGCGATCACGGGATTGGCGAGCGCCCGCTCGGCGAGGGCGATGAGGGCGGAGGGAGTCGCGGTGTTGCCGGCTTCGATCCCGGTGGGGTTGACGATCGTGATGCCCTCGATGCCCCGTTCGGCGAGGTACTGGGTCGCGGCGGCCGAGAATTCGGCATCCGTTCCGAAGAGGTCTGTCGACAGGCGCTGCGCGTAGTTGTTGGCGGAGGCGATGAGCATGCCCTGCAGCATCTGCAGCTGGGTGAGGCTGCCGTCGACGGGAACGTCGAGCGACGACTCCCCGCGGGCCCGGTACTGCCAGTAGTCCGCGCTGTCGGCCTGCGTGAAGGTGTAGCTCTTGCCCTGTTCTCCCGGGGCGAGCGGCAGTCGATCGAGAACGACGAGTGCCGTGACGACCTTGGTGATGCTCGCGATCGATTCGGGAGCGCTGGCCGACGACGACAGCGTGTCGGGGATTCCGTCGAGCGCGATCGCCGCTTCGCCCTCGGCGGGCCATGCCGGAACCGCCGCCGGAGCAGCGATCGGCTGCACGGCGACCGCCCGGGTCGTCGGCATGACGGCGTTCAGCGGCCAGAGCAGCGTCGTCGCGGCGTAGGCGGCGATGATCAGCACGAAGAGCAGCGTGGGGATGATCGTTCCGGGGCGCAGCACCGGCCGACGCGCACCCGCGAGCAGGTCGACCGAGCGCGAGGTGGCCCCCGAGACGACGAACGTCGGGGTCGGTCGCGGGGCTCCCGCTTCGTCGGGATCGACCCAGAGCAACGCCCCGAGCGCGACCGGCAAAGGCGTGGCGCGAGCCTCACCGGAGGAGACCTCGGATGCCGGGGGCTCGCTCACCGCGGCATCCGCCACCGCGCCACCCTGCTCCGCCTCCCCGGACCGCAGGGCCGGGGACGTGGCATCGGGAAGCGCAAGGGCGGGGCCGAGCTCGCCCGTCGTCGACAGAGCGGGGCCGAAGTCGCCGGAGGTCGCCGCGCGAGGCGAGGAGTCCTGGGCACGCAGCGCACGCCGTGAGGCCGGGGTCTGCTCGTGCACCCGCCCACGCTACCCCGCGACACCCCTCTATACTCATCACGACAACCACGGGAGTCCGGTGAGCCGGGCTGAGAGGAAGCGAATCCACGCTTCGACCGTCGAACCTGATCCGGATCATGCCGGCGCAGGGAGGAGAGAAATGCACACGTCCACGTCTGCCCCCGCGAACCGCTCATCGGTCGCCGCGACGAACCGCTTCTCGTGGCGCGTCGTCGACATCGTCGTCGCCGCCGTCCTGGGCGTTGCGATCGGCCTGCTCTTCTGGGGTTGGAACACCGTCGGCGGCCTCTGGTTCACCGCGATGGACGGCCTCACCCCGGGTCTCGGCGGGATCGCCGTCGGCATCTGGCTGATCGGCGGCGTCATCGGCGGCCTCGTCATCCGCAAGCCCGGGGCGGCGCTGCTCGTCGAGCTGATCGCGGCGATCGTGTCGGCGCTCATCGGCAACGTGTGGGGCGTGACCACGATCTTCTCGGGCCTGGCCCAGGGTCTCGGCGCCGAGCTGATCTTCCTCGCCTTCCTCTACGTGCGTTTCACGCTGCCCGTCGCGATGCTCGCGGGTGTCGGCGCCGGTGTCGGGGCCTGGGTGCTGGAGCTGTTCCTCACGCCCAACATCGTGAAGTCGCTCGAGTTCAACCTCATCTACCTCGGTACCCTCGCCGTCTCGGGTGCCCTGCTGGCCGGTCTCGTCGGCTGGCTGCTCGTGCGCGCCCTCGCCGCCACCGGGGCGCTCAGTCGCTTCGCCGCGGGCCGGGAAGCGCGTCGCGACGTCTGATGCGGGGCCCCGCACGCGTCGACGTCGAGGGCTGGGGCTGGCGATACGCCGGTCGGAGGCTGCCCGCCACGCGCGAGGTCGATCTCGTCATCGAGCCCGGAGAGCGTGTGCTGCTGCTCGGGGCCTCGGGAGCCGGCAAGTCGACCCTGCTCGCGGGGCTGGCGGGTCTGCTCGGCGGCGCCGACGAGGGTGAGGTCAGCGGCCGGATCCTCGTCGACGGGGGCGCGCCCGAGGCTCAGCGCGGGCGCATCGGCCTCGTGCTGCAGGACCCCGAGGCGGGCATCGTGCTGTCGAAGGTGGGCGACGACGTCGCTTTCGGCTGCGAGAACCTCGGCGTCCCGGCGACCGAGATCCCGGCGCGGGTGGCGGAGGCCCTGGTATCCGTGGGGCTCGCCGTCCCCCTCGACCGCCCCACGAAGGCGCTGTCGGGTGGGCAGAAGCAGCGCCTGGCCCTGGCGGGGGTGCTGGCGATGCGGCCGGGACTGCTGCTTCTCGACGAACCCACCGCCAATCTCGACCCCGAGGGCGTCGCCGAAGTCCGTCGCGCCGTAGAACGAGTCGTCGCGCGCGAGGGCACCACCCTCGTGCTCATCGAGCACCGCACGGCCGTCTGGGCCGACCTGATGACCCGCGTCGTCGTCCTCGCTCCGGGTGGTGGCGTTCTCGCCGACGGCCCTCCCGACCGCGTCTTCGCCGAGCACGGCGACGCGCTCGCCGCGGCGGGGGTGTGGGTGCCGCAGCGCCCGGTCGACCTTCCCGTACTCGAGCCCGTCTCGACACCGGATGCCGTTCTGCGGGCGTCCGCGCTGTCGACCGGGCGTGAGAGGCACACGGTCGTCGCGTCCGGGCTCGACCTTGACCTTCCGCGCGGTGCCGGAACCGTGATCACGGGACCGAACGGCGGGGGAAAGTCCACCCTCGCGCTGACCCTCGCGGGGCTCCTCCCCGAACTGGCGGGCGAGGTCGTCGCCGCCGAGGAGCTCTCGGCGCGCGGGGGTCGCCGCCCCTCTCGCTGGAGGTCGACGGAGCTGCTGACCCGCATCGGCACGGTCTTCCAGGAGCCCGAGCACCAGTTCCTCGCCTCGACCCTGCGCGACGAGCTCGCCGTCGGACCCCGCGCTCTGCGCAAGGCGCCGGCCGAGGTCGACCGCATCGTCGACGAACTGCTGGAGCGTCTCGATCTGGCATCCCTCGCGCTTGCGAACCCGTTCACGCTGTCGGGAGGCCAGAAGAGACGACTGTCGGTGGCCACGGTGCTCGCCGCCTCTCCCGCCGTCCTCGTTCTCGATGAGCCGACCTTCGGCCAGGACCGTCGCGGTTGGATCGAGCTCGTCGCCCTGCTCCAGCGGGAGATAGAGCGCGGGCGCACGGTCGTCGCCGTCACGCACGATGCGGACGTGGTTCGTCACCTCGGGCAGCACCGCATCCGGCTGGGGGACGCCGCGTGACCGCCCTCGCCGTCGAACGCCCGCGGACGGCCTGGCTCGACGGGGTGAACCCCGTCACCAAGGTCGCGATGGTGCTCGTGCTCGCGGTTCCCCTGCTGGTCTCGATCGACGCGGTGAGCGCGGGGACGGCCCTGATCCTCGAGCTGCTGTGCGTACCGCTGACGGGGGTGGCCTACGGAACCGTCCTGAGACGTCTGGTGCCGGTGATCGTCTTCGCCCCCGTCGCCGCGGTGAGCATGTTGCTCTACGCCCGGCCGGGCGGAACCGTCTACGGCACCTTCCTCTTCGCCACGGTCAGCGACGACTCCATCGCCCTGTCGCTGGCCGTACTGGTGCGCGTCGTGGCCCTGGCCATGCCGATCATCCTGCTCTTCGCCCGCACCGACCCCACCGAGCTCGCCGACGCCCTCGCGCAGGTGGCGAAGCTGCCCAGCCGTTTCGTGCTGGGGGTGCTCGCGGGTGCCCGCACGGTCGGGCTGTTCGTCGACGACTGGCGCACGATGAGCCTCGCCCGCCGCGCCCGGGGCCTGGGCGACCGCGGGGCGATCCGGCGTTTCTTCTCGATGGCGTTCGTGCTGCTCGTCTTCGCCGTGCGTCGCGGCACGAAACTGGCCACCGCGATGGAAGCCCGCGGGTTCGGGGCCGACATCGAACGGACGTGGGCGCGTCCGTCGACACTCTCGTCTCGGGATGCCGTGGCCCTGGGCGCCTCGGTCGCGCTCATCGTCGTCGCCCTCGCGGCGGCGGTGCTGTCGGGGGCGTTCCGGGTGGTGGGGACGTAGGTCCCCGCCGGGGTGCCGATGACGTCGCGAGGGTGGGCGACGACGCGGTGCGTCGTGGGCTCTCGACGCGGAGCGGACGGCTCAGAAGACGTACTCGAAGCAGAGCGAGCGCGGCATGGTCTCGAGATACGGCTCGTATACGGGGATCGGCGTGAACCCCGCGGCGGCGTACACGCGCAGCGACTCGGGCTGCATGCGCCCGCTCTGCAGGATGACGCGTCGTGCGCCAGCGCGTCGGGCCAGGTCGACGACCTCGGCGGTGAGCGCCGAGCCGATGCCGCGTCGACGGCCCGCGGGCACGACGACGAGGCGTTTGAGCTCCCATTCGTCGCCCAGGCGGCGCAGGATGACGTGCCCGAGCGGGGTGTCGTCCGCGTCGATCGCCAAGAGGGTGGCGACGACCTGCTCGGCGTGGACGGCGAGCGCCTCGGCGCGCTTCGCGGCGACCTCGGGGGAGTCCTTGGCATCGGCGTCGCGATACCGCTCGTCGAGGTCGGCGTCCAAGACGCCTTGGAGCGTCACGGCTCGGGGATCGTCGACATCCACCCTGTCGATGCGGAAACCGGGGAGATTCACCCGTCGAGCCTAGGCGTGCGCGGGAACCACGCGGTGCGGAGGGACGGTACGGCGTGGAGCAGGACGTTCGGATCCTGGGGAAAAGGAATGCGCGCCGGAGACGAACGGTTCCGACATCGACAGAATGAGCACGGGGGATGCCATGGGATTGTCGTTCGGGATACTCGCGGTGAGTGTGGCCGTCGCGGGCGCCGTGATGTTCGTCGCCATGCCGCGTTGCGGAACCCCGGGCCCCACGACGCTCTTCTTGCGGTTCGCCGCCGTCGCGGGGGTGACGGCGGCCGGTTCCAGCGCGATGTACTTCATCTACGGCGCGGGCGGTGGCATCCTGACCCTCGTTCTCGGGGACGTGGGGATGATACTCGCGCCCGCCCTGCTCATCATCGCGCTGAGCGCCCTCGAGGGGCGGCGCGCGCGGAGGATCTCGGCGGTGATCCTCGCCCTCGTGCTCGTCGTCGCCGTGGTGACCGCCACGGTGCCGCTCCCGAACTCTCTCGCGGTGAAGGCCGTCGCCCTCGCCACCGCCTGCGGCGCGTGCGCCTGGGTCGCCGCCCACTCTCGCGTCGAGCCCTTCGGCCCCCTTCGCGTGATTGCGCTGGCGACTGCTCTGTTCGCCGTCTATTCGCTGTCGCGTGCGATGGTGGGCGTCGTCATCGGCTGGGACTCGCCGCTGTATCGCTACGCGTTCTCTTTCGCCCCCGCGACGATCCTCGGCGCTCTCGCCGTCGTCGCGATCGGTGCGGCGGTGGTGCGCGTACGTTTCGGTCCGCGCGTCGAGACGGAGCCCGCGCACTGTCCGGCGGGGGCGACGGTCGTCGTGGGCGATTGGAACCTGGCATCCGCCGCCTATGGTCCCGATCGCATGCGGGGGCTCGTCGCCGACCTGCGCTCCGCCGCACGCGATCTCGATCCCGGCGCCGCCGACGTGCCCCGCGGGACCGAGACCATGGTGCCCGATGCGGTCTCGGCGCTCGGCGCACGCCTGCGGAACGTCTACGGGTGGGAGCCCGAGCAGACCATCCTGCTCGTGGACGGCACCGCCACCGTGGCGATCCGCACGCAGCAGGGGCGCTCCGCGAGGAGGAAGAGAGGCTCGTCGCGGTCCTGAGTCTCGACTAAAGTGATACTCGGTTTCAGCTTTCGAAGGAGAACGCATGGATATCGCAGGAGCATCCGCCCTCGTCACCGGCGGCGCCTCGGGACTCGGTCTCGCTACCGCGCGCCGGCTCATGGAGGCCGGAGCCCGTGTCACCGTCGTCGACCTGCCGTCGTCGAACGGCGCCGCGATCGCCGAGGAGCTGGGCGGGTCCTTCGCCGCCGCCGATGTGACCGATGCCGAGCAGATCGCCGCCGCGGCAGCTCTCGCCGCCGAGGCCGGGCCCCTACGCGTCGTCGTGAACTGCGCGGGGATCGCCCCACCGGCCAAGGTGCTCGATCGCGACGGTGCCCCTTCTTCTCTGCAGGATTTCGAGCGCGTCATCCGCGTCAACCTCATCGGCACCTACAACGTCATCGCGCAGGCGTCCGCGGTCATGGCGAAGACCCAACCGACCGGGGGCGGCGACCGCGGCGTCATCGTGAACACCGCGAGCGTCGCGGCCTTCGACGGACAGATCGGTCAGCCCGCGTACTCGGCGAGCAAGGGCGGCGTGCACGCCATGACGCTCCCCATCGCCCGTGAGCTCGCGCGCTACGGCATCCGGGTCGTGACCATCGCCCCCGGCATCATGGAGACACCGATGCTCAAGGGCCTGCCACAGGCGGCGCAGGACTCCCTCGGGCAGCAGGTGCCCTACCCGTCGCGCCTCGGCGCCCCCGACGAGTACGCGCGCCTCGTGCTCGCGATCGCCGACAACGGCTACCTCAACGGCGAGACCATCCGACTCGACGGCGCGATCAGAATGGCACCGAAATGACCGACGGCATCCTGCTCCACATCGACGACGGGCTCGCCCGCGTCACCTTCGACCGCCCCGCCTCGCTCAACGCGATGGACTTCCCTATGGCCGCGCGCTGGCGAGAGGTCGCGCACGAGGTCACCTCCGACCCCTCCGTCGGAGCGGTGATCCTGGATGCCACGGGCCCCGCGTTCTGCGCGGGAGGCGACGTGGTGGCCATGGCGACCACCGGTTCGTCGGGCGCCGAGGTGACCGAGACCGCTCGGGCGATCCACGACGGCATCCGCACCTTCGCCGAAGCGCCGCTGCCGATGGTCGCCGCCGTCCAGGGCGCGGTCGCCGGCGGCGGACTCGGGCTCATGCTGACCGCCGACTACGTCGTCGCGAGCGAGAACGCCCGCTTCGTCAGCCGCTACGCCAACATCGGGCTGACGCCCGACCTGGGTGTGTCCACCCTGCTCCCCGCCGCGATCGGCCAGCGTCGCGCGCTGCAGCTGCTGCTGCAGGACCGCATGCTCGATGCCGCGGAGGCGCGGGAGTGGGGTCTGGTGGCCGAGGTCGTGGCATCCGGAGCCCTGAGCACCCGCGTCGAGGAGATCGCGCGCTTCTGGCTCGACGGCGCGACCGCGGCGTTCGGACAGGCGACGCGGTTGGTGCGCGTGGGCGCCGGACGGTCGTTCGGTGAGAACCTCGACGACGAGGCCGCCACCATCGGCGCCGCCTTCGATACCCCCGAGGCGCAGGCGCGGGTTGCCGCGTTCGCCGCCGCCTCCACGAAAGGACGCTCGTGACGCTCTCGGGAAAGACCATCCTCATGTCGGGCGGGAGCCGCGGGATCGGCCTCGCCATCGCGCTGCGCGCCGCCCGCGACGGCGCGAACATCGCGATGCTCGCCAAGACCGACACCCCGCACCCGAAGCTCCCCGGCACCGTGCACACCGCCGCGGAGGAGATCCGCGCGGCCGGCGGGCAGGCGCTGCCGATCGTGGGCGACGTCCGCGATGAAGCCTCGATCACCGAGGCGGTTCTTCGCACCGTGGGCGAGTTCGGCGGGATCGACATCGTCGTCAACAACGCCAGCGTGATCGATCTGTCGGGCTCGTTGGACCTCGCGACCAAGAAGTACGACCTCATGCAGGACGTCAACGTGCGCGGGACGTTCCTGCTGTCCCGGGCCGCGGTGCCCCAGCTGAAGGATGCCGAGAACCCGCATATCCTCTCGCTGTCGCCGCCGCTGAACGTCACGCCCAAGTGGCTCGGCGCGCACACGGGCTACAGCCTCGCGAAGTTCGGCATGACGATGGCGACCCTCGGCCTGGCGTCGGAGTTCGCGAGCGACGGGATCGCCGCGAACACGCTGTGGCCGCGCACGACGATCGCGACCGCGGCGGTGCAGAACGTCATCGGCGGCGACCGCCTCATGGCCGTCTCGCGCACGCCCGAGATCTACGCGGATGCCGCGTACGAGGTGCTGTGCGCTCCGTCGCGCGAGATGACCGGGCAGACGCTGATCGTCGAGGACGTGCTCGAGCGCGCCGGAGTCACCGACTTCGGCAAGTACGCCGCCGTGCCGGGGACCCCGGACACGGCGCTGTACCCGGACATCTTCCTCGATTGATCGCGGGGTCGTCCCCCGCATAAACGCCGTTCGCGCGCAGAAACGCGCTGTGCTCGTGTTTGCGTGAGCTGATCGCGTTTCTGCGCGCGTGAGGGCGGCCGGAGGAGCGAGTCATCCCCGCGGGCGGAGGAGGCGGGGCGATCTCGGAGAGGTGAGCCGGACTCAGATCAGGCCCAGGTCCTCGAACGCATTGTGCACGCCGTCGTCGAGCACCGCCGTCGTCACCCGACCGGCGAGGCGCTGCAACTCGGCGGGGGCGTTGCCCATCGCGACGGGGGTGCCGACGACCTCGAACATCTCGACGTCGTTCCAGCTGTCGCCGATGCCGATGGCATCCGCCGCCGACAGGCCCAGCTGGGAGAGCACCGCGGTGATCGCGGAGCCCTTGGTGACGCCGGCCTGACCGATCTCGCCGTTCGAGCCGCCGGGAAGGGGGATCGAACCCGGGATGACGTGGAAGTCTTCGCCCAACTCCGCCGCCGCGTGGGCGACGGTGTCGATCGAGGGGCTGACGAACACGGCCTTGGCGACGGCGTCGCGGTCGACCTCGGACACCGGGCGGGGCTCGCGCCACAGCGGTTGTTCGGGCGGAAGGCCCTGCGCCTCGAGTTCTGCCGCGCGACGCTCGTGGCGCTCGCGCCGGTACTCCGTCATCACGGGGCCCATCCCGGGGCTCGCGTACACCCCGCCGTGCGTCTGGAGGAAGTAGTGGATGCCGTGGGCTTCGAAGTACCGCTCGAGCTCCTCGACGGCCCCGCGGGGCATGGGGCGTTCGACGATGGGGGTGTCTTCGCCGGGATCGCCGCCGCGGGTCGCGTACGCACCCCCGTTCGTGATCGCGCCGTCGAAGCCGATGGCCAGCACCTCGGGGTGGATGTCTCCTGCGGAGCGACCGGTGCAGAGCCACACGAGATGGCCGTTCTCGCGCGCCGTGCGCACGGCTGTCACCGTCGAGGGCGCGATCACCGAGCCGTGCTCGAGGATCGTTCCGTCGACGTCGAGGAAGGCGATGCGGGTCATGTGCACTCCAAGGGGGATCGGTCCCGGACCGTGGGGAGCCGGGGCGATCTGGCAGGGGGCTGAACGTCGAGGCGGTGTCGTCGTCACGGTCGACGGTGTGAAAACCGTATCGCGACCCCGCTCGAGCGGCGCGGCGCATGCCGTCCGCACGATCGCGGTCGGCGGCCCCGCCCGGACTCCCTCCGGTTTGTCTCGCGTCGTGCGGGCTCGCCGGCTCTCCGCGCGCCCAGCCGCGGCGCAGATGCGCCCGGTACCCTGGAAACCATGACTGATCAGCCCCCCGTGCGCACGACGACGCCCCGCCCGGTGCGCCCCGAGGGAGCCCCGGCGAACACCGGCATCCGCCAGGTGCGCCCCAAGACCGAAGGATGGCAGCAGGCCAAGGACGAGACCGGTCGTCCGCTGCTGCAGTTCGCCAGCCCCAAGCGCGGCAAGCCGCCGGTGCACCTCGCCGACCTCACGCACGACGAGCGCATCGCCAAGCTCAAGGAGCTCGGCCTCCCCGGCTTCCGCGCGAAGCAGCTCGAGAAGCACTACTTCACCCACTACACCTCCGACCCGGCCGACATGACCGATCTGCCGGCATCCGGTCGCGAAGAGCTCGTCGCCGGAATGCTGCCGCCGCTGCTCACCGAGGTGCGCCGGCTCGAGACCGACCGCGGCGACACCATCAAGTTCCTCTGGAAGCTGCACGACGGCGCGCTCGTGGAGTCCGTTCTCATGCGCTACCCCGGGCGCATCACGCTGTGCGTGTCGAGTCAGGCGGGGTGCGGCATGAACTGCCCGTTCTGCGCCACCGGCCAGGCGGGACTGACCCGCAACATGTCGGCGGCCGAGATCGTCGAGCAGATCGTGCGCGCCAACGCCCTCATCGCCGCCGGCGGCCTGGGCGGCAAGAAGAGCTCCGACCACTCGCTCGACCGTGTGTCGAACATCGTCTTCATGGGCATGGGTGAGCCGCTCGCCAACTACGCCCGCGTCATGCAGGCCGTGCGCGTCATGGTCGACAAAGACCACGGGCTCGGCATGAGCGCCCGCGGCATCACGGTGTCGACCGTCGGTCTCGTGCCCGCGATCAAGAAGCTCGCCGACGAGGACATCCCGGTGACCTTCGCGCTGTCGCTGCACGCGCCCGACGACCACCTGCGCGACGAGCTCATCCCGGTGAACTCGAAGTGGAAGGTCGACGAGGCCCTGGATGCCGCGCGCGCCTACTTCGACAAGACCGGGCGCCGCGTGTCGATCGAATACGCCCTGATCAAAGACATGAACGACCACGCCTGGCGTGCCGATCTGCTGGCCGACAAGCTCAACGCCCGCGGCCGGGGCTGGGTGCACGTGAACCCGATCCCGCTGAACCCGACTCCGGGCTCGATCTGGACGGCATCCGAGGTCCCCGTGCAGAACGAGTTCGTGCGCCGCTTGAACGACGCCGGCATCCCGACGACCCTCCGCGACACCCGCGGCAAAGAGATCGACGGAGCGTGCGGCCAGCTCGTGGCGACCGAAGAAGACGAGGCAGCCGCCGAGGCGACGCCCGTCGGCTGAGCCCCGTCCCCGACCGACTCCCGCCGCTTCAGCCGGCTACGGCCGTAACGACCAGGTTGTCCACGTAGTGGCCGGTGGCCGGGTCCCACGCCCCCGCACACGTCACGATGCGCAGTTCCGGGGTGGGGACGGGAGCGTAGATCGACGCGGTGGGGAAGGTGTCCTTCTCGACGGTCTGCAAACCGGTCACGACGAAGGTCGCCGTCGTGCCGTCGCTGCGCGATATCGACACCCGGTCTCCGGCTTCGAGCCGCGGGAGGTCGAAGAAGACGGCGGGGCCCGTGGGCGAATCGACGTGCGCCGCGATCACCGCAGGTCCCACGGCGCCGGGCAGCACGCCCTTCTCGTACCATCCAACCGCGTTGTAATCGGTGGGGGCTTCGATCCACCCGTCTGCTCCGCGATCCAGACCGACGAGGTCGGAGTCGACGCCGATGGCGGGAATCGAGATGTGCGTGGGCGTCGCGGTAGAGGCAGCGGGCGCTGAGACCGGGTCCTGCAGCCCCGCTGCGGCCCCGCGCGCGTCGCCTGCGGCGGCGGCGCCCCCGCTGGTCGCGCCGGCCGCCGCCCCGTCGTCGCTCAGCGGCGGGCAGCCGCCGAGCACATCGTCGCTCAGCATGGCCGTGGTCAAGGCGTTCCATGCGTCGCCGTAGTACGTCGGCGTGCTCGAGGAGGTCTCGGTCATGCGCGAGAGGTCCGCGCGCGCGGCCTCGTCGCGATCGCCGCCGGCGAGGGCTGCGGCTCGAGCCGCGTAGGCGCTCGCGTGCCGATCGCCGGTGACGCCCCCGCCACCGGAGTCCAACTCGGCGGGCAGCACCTCATCCGTGGGGAGCGCGTCGGCCATCCGACCCGCGAGGGCACGGTCAGCGGGATCGCACGACTCCGCGAAGCGGATCGGCGTGCGAACGGCGTCGTATCCGTACCGCGGCTCGCCGCCGCCGCCCGCGGAGCCGGCGATCGCTACCGTGCCGTCGTCGGCGACCGTTGCCCAGTTGGTCGGCAGGGGATTCGCATCGAGCAGAGCCGCGGTGGCTGCGCGACTGCCCTCGGCCAGTTCGTCCCACCGGGTGTCCCCCGACGCGTCCGACAACACCGCGTATGCGGCCGGCGATGCGTAGGAGGGGTTGTAAGCGTGCGGCGTCGAGGTGGCCCACGGCCCCGGCAGCAGGATGCGGCCGAGGGCGGTGGTCGCGGTCATGCGATCGAGCAGCGCCGTACCCAGCTCGACTCCTCGCTCGCGGAGGTCGTCGCGTCCGAACTCGTCGCCGGCCAGCACCAGGGCGCGCGCGGCGTCGAGGTCGGCGTCGGAAGCGGGCTGATCGTCGACGACGGAGCCGTCCTTCCACTGCCAGGACAGCAGCAGGTCGTCGCGCTGCAGGTTGTCGACGGTCCAGTCCCAGATCCGGTCGAACTGCTCCTCGTCGTCGGCGGCCACGGCCAGGAGCAGGCCGTACGCCTGCCCCTCACTCACCGTGTCGCCACCCTGATCGGTTCGCACGACGCGTCCGTCGTCGACGTAGGTGGACAGGAACGCGGATGCCGTGGCGACGGTACGCTCGCGGGCGTCGGAGACCTGCTGCGCCGGCGCGGTGCATGCACTGAGCGTCACGACGCAGACCGCGGCGACGACAGCGGTCGCGAGGGTCTTCCTCCCGCGCATCATGCGGTGCCCTTCGAGGACCGACGGCGCAGCACCACCATCGTCGCAACGAGTCCGCCGAGGAGTGCGACGACGCCGCCGATGAGCCCAGCGGGCGCCGCGGACTGCACCGCCGTGCCGCCGCCGCCCGTGTGGATACCGCCGGTGGGCATGTCGGCGAGAGTCGCCGAGTCGGTGACCGTCCGGGCGGTCAGCGCGCCCGCGGCGTCGTCGAGCACGAAGATGGTCGAGACGCTCCCCGCGGGAAGGGCGACGGCGGAGGATGCCGTTTCGTCTGCGCCCGAGAGCTCGAGGTTCCAAGAGCCGGCGGGCACGGCGGCGTAGCCGGTTGCGGAGCCGGAGGTCACGGCCTGCGCGATCGACCGGCCCTCCGCCGTGTCGACGTCGACGCGGGGCTCGAGCGTGGACGCCTGCACGACGCGCACGCGTGCCTGGCCCTCCGCCGGGGCGGAGAGGTCGTCGTCGAAGACGGTGGTCTTCAGCTCGGCGTTGCGCCCGTATGCCGCAACGGTGATGGGCTCTCCCGCCGACACCTCCACCGACTGCTGCACGACGGGTTCGGAGTCGTTCGTGGCGTCGGAGGGGACCATCGACACGACGTACGTTCCCTCGGCGAGAGGGATGTAGTCGCTCACCGCGCCGTACGAGACGTCGTCGAGCTCGTAGACGACCGCACCCCCGGCCAGCGCGGTCATCTGCACGTCGACCGATTTGGTATCGGGCGAGAGATGCGCGACCCGGGCCCAGCCGCTCGGTGCGGCCTGTGCGGCCATCGCCGCGGGCGCCGTTGCGACGCCGAGGGCCAGGGGGAGTACGGCTGCGGCGGTCAGGGCAAGGCCGCGCAGGCCGATCCGAGACCGACGGGCGGGACGGGGGGAAGGGGAGGAGATGGTCATGGCGGATCCTTTCTTCGGGGGGAGGGGGATCGAACGGGTGAACGGGATCATGAAGCGGGACGGGGGAGCAGGTCGGTGGGTTCGTCGGGTGAGAACGTCACGATCACCCCGGCGTCCCCTCGCTCGACCGAGACCGGGCGCAGAGGACCCGCGAGCGACGAGAAGAACCGCACGACTTCGTCGGCGCCGGGAGCGTCACCGCGTGCGTCCTGACCGGCGAACGAGCTCACGACGAGCTGCCGGTGGACGCCCGAGGGGTCGCCTCCCAACTGCGCGATGTCGGCGATATCGACGCGACCGGTCGCCGCCAACTGGCCCAGCGTGAGCAGGATGCGGCCGTCCACGATGCCGGAGGTGAGCAGGTCCTGCTCCGGGCCGGGCACACCGACGTCGGGGTTCTGCAGGAGCTGCTGACCGGCGACGGATCGGGCGGCGTAGAGCCCGTCGTCCGAGGCCTGGGCCAGTGCCGCCTGGTTGCGATCGACGAGGCGCACGTCGACTTGTTGCGCGCCCTCGCCGAAGGACGCCACCACCACGCTGTTGTCGATCGCCTGCCGCACCGTGGGGAACTCGGTGGGGAACGTGCGCATCGAGTCCGTGGTGACGACGTAGTCGTAGTCGCGCCACCCGTCGGGAGCGAGCCGCTGCACGTCGGTGTCGGTGTCGGCCTTGTAGTACCAGACCACGTTCTCGCGGTCGAAGCCGGCGTCGACGAGATCGACCCACATCGCGTCGTCGACGAGCATGCGCGCGTCTCCCGGCGCGTTCTGGGTCATCCATGTCTCGGCGTCACGGAGGGGGCGATCGAGGTCGGCGAGCAAGAAGCCCCGGAGCTGCGCCGCCCACAGCGGCCCGGCCGCGAGGAGCGCGACGATCAGGCCGGAGGCCAGCGCGACACCCGTGAGGCGCTGCAGCACGGCGTCCGCGCGCAGCGTTTCGACGGCCCGTTGGCCCATGCCGGCCACGACGATCGCGGCGAACGGCAGCAGCATGATGACGTACGGCACAGGGAGGTAGCCCCCGCGGAACATGAACGCCGTCAGCGCCAGCAGAGTGATCGCCCACGGCCTCAGGCGACGAACGAACAGCGCGGCGACGGCGGCGGCCAGCGCGGTCACGATGAGCACGGCGTCGAGCTGCCACCACAGACCGATGGTCCGCGACATGAGGCTCTCGGGATCGAAGAGCGATCCGCTGCCCTCTCGCGACGACAGCTGGAAAGCGAGACCGTCCCACAGGCTCACCCGACCGGGTGCCGGGGTCACCTCGCCCTTCACCAGCGCGAACGCCACGTAGGTCAGACCGATCAGGGCGAGGACGGAGGCCGCGACCGACACCGTGTACCGACGCGTCGTCCGGTCGGCGCCCCGCCACATGAACCAGGCCACGAGCGGAAGTGCCAGCAGGTAGGTCTCTTTCGTGAGAACCGCCACACCGAAGGCCGCCGCCGCACCGGCGTAGCCGATCAGCTGGGCGCGCCGACTCATCGCGAGCAGCAGCGCACCGAGCAACCACGCGGTCGCGATGTTGTCGAGATACACCTGACGGTGGAACTGCACCGCGAGCGGCGACAGCAGGAAGATCGCTACGGCGACGGATGCCGTGAGCCGGGCGAATCCGATGCGGCGTACGAGGCACCACAGCAGCACCGCGGCGATCGCGGTCGCAACCAGCATCGCCTCGCGGGCGGCGATCACGGCGACGTCGTATCGGTCCCACGCGTCGGTGAGCCCGGCCCACGCCGCGATCTGGATCCACCCGAGCGGCGGATGGTCGTACCAGTACGTGTAGTGCGTCAGCTCGCCGAGATTGCCGAGACTCCACGCCTGGGCGGTGTAGGTGCCCTCGTCGTCGATGCGCTGGGGCGAGCCGCCCAGGTTGAGGGCATTGACCAAGATGCCGATGAGCAGCGGAGGCACAAGCCACGCGGCATCGACCAGACGCTCGCGCCACCGCGATCGTCGGGTCTCTGACACCCGCTCCGCTCGACGAGAGACGGGGGCAGGGGACGTGCGATCGAGGATGGAGGTCATCGGTTCACCGCCACCGTCGTGGTCACGAGTTCGGACGTCGCGGCCGGGGCCGCGGCGGCATCCCGGTGCGCACCCGTGTGCTCGGTCTTCTCCCAGCTGCCGTCGCCCTTGAGCTGCCGGACGACCGAGCGCACGGCCGCGGCGGCGAGGAACACCTGGTAGGGAACGAGGCCGAGGACGAGACGGACGTAGTCGCGCACGCGCACTTTCTTGTCGTAGACGCGTCCGAACTCCGTCAGCCCGGCAGCCTCCGCGACGAGGGTGATCACCGTCGGCACCAGGGGGAGGAACGTGATGAGGGCGACGGGCGTCGGCACCTTGACCAGCAGGATGAACGCGATCGAGATGGGGATCAGCAGTCCGGTCGCCGCCTGAAGGAACGGCATGTTCAGCAGGTAACGGGCGTACATGCGTTGGCGCAGGGTCGGCAGTGCCTTCCATTCGCCCTTGCCGAGTACCTGCAGGAAGCCCTGGTTCCAGCGCGTGCGCTGCTTGTAGAGCGACTTCAGCGTGGGCGGGGTCTCCTCACGCGTGACGTATTCGGGGTTGTAGGCGACGACGACCTTCGCGCCGTCGCTCGACAGGCGCACGCCCAGTTCGCAGTCCTCGGCCAGGCACTGGTCGTCCCAACCGGCCGACCACTGCAGCCGCTCGCGAGTGACGAAGACGGTGTTGCCCCCGAGCGGGATGAATTTCGACCGGGCGTGGAAGTGCAGACGCGAGCGGAACCAGAAGTAGTACTCGAGCACGTTGCGCAGCGACCACCAGCTCGTCTCGAAGTTCATCAACTGCACGCCGCCCTGAACCACGTCGGCGCCGGTCTCCTGGAACTTGGAGTCGACGACGGTGAGCAGACCGGGGTGCACCTCGTCTTCTGCGTCGAATACACCGACCACGTCGCCGGTGGCGATCTGCAGGGCGCGATTGAGCGCCTTGGGCTTGTTCTTGGGGACGCTGTCATCGACGACGACCCTGATGAGGTCCGGATGCCGCGCTGCCGCCTGGCGGACCACGAGCTCGGTGCCCGGGTCGTCGTGCCCGACGATCGCGATGATCTCGAAGTCGGGGTGATCCTGTTGCGCGAGGCGATCGAGGGTCTGGCCCATGACCTCCTCTTCGTGTCGGCCGGGGACGAGGAGCGTGAAGCGGTGTCGAGCGGGTCGCGGGGACGAGCTGAACTGCGTCGCCCGCAGATCGTCGGCGGAGCGCCAGGCGTGCAGCATCCACCACAGCGTCGTCGTGGCGACGACGGTCAGGGCGAGCGCGAGCACGATGACGCCGCTGTAGCCGAGCCATTCCCCGATCGACCAGTCGGGAAGAAACCCGCCGGGGGCGGAAGTGCCGGGCTGGACGGGGATGACGGTGTCGGTGACGCCGGTCGAGCCTTGACCGGGGGCGGGGGCGACCGGCGTCAGCAGGGGGTCGGGCGTCGGGTTCGGGGCGGTCTGCGAAAGGAGGGGGGACTGCAGCAACGACAAAAGAACCTCCAGCGTCCACATGGACGGTTCGAGGGCGGTAAGGGGAGTTGCGCGACGACCGGGGGCGAAAACGTCTCGCACAGGTGGTTCGGGGGCAGGCGGGGGGAATGGTTTGGACGGCACAGGGGATTGCCAGGCTCGGAGGTCGAGGCCGTACCCCGATGTCGCGTTCGAAGACGAGAACGGACACCTTCTCGACGTCACCGTCGAGCGGCGGGTCGTTCTTGGCGCAGGGGCCCGGCCCGCAGCTCATCGAGACTCCCGTCGGCGGGTTCGCCGTCACGGTGCTCGGATGAGATGCCGCCTCCCCGCACGGCGCCCCGGTGACCCACACGGTGTGGGCCGCTCAGACCGGGGGAGGGGTGCGCGGCTCCTGGCCGATCGAACTCGACATCGTCGAGGGGCCGACGGTCGCGGTCACCGCGTGGCTGGCCGACGTCGATCCGACCAGCCCGGGCTGAGCCTGCTCCCCGGCTCGCCTCGCCCGGCGGGGAATCCGTGAGGGCGGCGCTGCACCGGCGTCCGCGATGCCGCAGGCCGCGACGGCGGCCTCAGCGGGCGCGGCCTGCGCCCAGCACGTGCGTGCGCAGGTCGTCGAGCGTCTGCTGCATGTGCTGGTCCATCGCGCGGCGCGCGCCCTCGGCGTCGGCGTCGCGCAGCGCCTCGAGCACGTGCTCGTGCTCGGCGATGGCGTTGTGCTGGATGACGCGGACGGCCGACGTCTGTGCGCGGCGCTCCGAGAGCACCTCGGTGAGGGGAGCGAACATCACCGTGAGGAACGGGTTGCGCGATGCGGCGAGGATGCGGTCGTGGAACGACAGGTCGGCGGCGACGAAGGATGCCAGGTCGTCGGCCTCGTGAGCGTCGCGCATCGCCGCGAGGTCGGCGGCGATGGCCTCGACCTCGTCGGGTCGTGCGCGCTCGGCCGCGAGGGCGGCCGCACCCGTCTCGAAGATGCGGCGAAGCTCGATCAGCTGCTCGGCGGCCGAGGCGTCGCCGGTCGCGGAGGTGGCGGCGAGCACGGCGCTGAGCGAGGTCCAGCGCGCGAGCGGCTGGACGAACGATCCGCGTCCGCTCTCGACGCGCACGACGCCGCGCGCCTGCAGGGTCTTGATGGCCTCGCGCACGGTCACCCGGCTGACGTCGAAACGCTCGCCCAGCTCGGGTTCGCTGGGCAATACCTGATCGGCGACGAGGCGGCGCGCGACGATGTCGTCGAACAAGCCGTCGACCACCTCGTCGACACGTGAGCGTCGTGCCATGGCATCCCCCTTCCGCTCCAACCTAATCGCCGGGCCGGGGAACTCTCGTCCCCGACCCGGCGTCGATGCCGAATGCCTCAGCCCGCCAGGGCGAACACCGCCCAGGTCAGCAGGAAGCCGGCCACACCCAGGATGGTGGTCAGCACCGTCCACGTGCGCAGGCCGTCGGCGACCGTGAGGCCGAGGTAGCGCGTGACGATCCAGAAGCCCGCGTCGGTGACCATCGACAGGCCGAGCGAGCCGAAGCCCACGGCCACGGCGATGGCGGCGATCTGCACCGGGCTGTACCCGGCCTCGGCGACGCCGGCCGACAGCAGGCTGGCCGTGGTGACGATGGCGACGGTTGCCGAGCCCTGCGCGGCGCGGAGCGCGAGCGTGATGAGGAACGCCGCACCCAGCAGAGGGACGCCGAGGTGTTCGAGCGTGACCGACAGGGCGGTTCCGATGCCCGAGGCCTGCAGCACCGCGCCGAACACGCCGCCGCCGGCGACGACCAGCAGGATCGACGCGATCGGGGGCATGGAGCTCTCGAACACCTCGTTCGTGCGGGCCAGACCCCAGCGGCGACGGACCGGCAGCACGAAGAAGGCCACGATGACCGCCACGAGCAGGGCGAAGGCCGGGGTGCCGATGAAGGTGGCGATGCCACGACCGCTCGATCCGGCCGGCAGGCTGAGCGAGAGCATCGTGCCGACGAGGATCTGCACGATCGGAAGGGCGATCAGGGCGACGACGGTGCCGGTGCTCGGCGGCGCCATGACGGTTCCGTCGGCGCGGCGCGACTCGATGACCGTGGAGGTCTGCCCGAACTCCGCCATCTGGGTCGCGACCCGCGGTGCGAGGGCGTACTCGGTGCGGTTCATGATGCGCGCGACCCAGAAGCACAGGAAGCCGAGAACCGCGCAGATGGGCAGGGCGATCGCCGTGACCAGGCCCAGGTCGGCACCGAAGACACCGGCACCCGCCACGATGCCGGGGTGCGGCGGGACGGCCACGTGCACGGCGAGCATGAGACCGAACATCGGCAGGCCGAACACGATCGGCTTGACACCCGCGATCTTGCTGAAGGCGTAGAGGATCGGCACGAGCACGATGACGCCGACCTCGAAGAACACCGGGATGGCGACCACGAACGCCACGATGGTCAGGGCGATCGCCACGCGGCGCGGCCCGAGGCGGTCGGTGAAGCTCTCGGCGAGCTGCTGCACGCCGCCCGACACCTCGATGAGGCGGCCGAGGATGGCGCCCAGCGCGATGATGATGAGCACCTTGCCCATGGTCGAGCCGACGCCGTTCGCGACCAGGGTGAAGACGTCACCGGCGGGGATCTGCGCCGAGATCGCCACGACGACGCTCGTGATGAGCAGCGAGACGAACGCGTGCACCTTGAACAGGATGATGAGCACGAGCAGCAGGGCGATGCCCGCCGCGGCGATGGCGAGCAGGGGACCGGTGCCGAACTCCACCGCCGGGGCGATGGGCGGGGTGTCGGCCGTGAGGATGGGAAGCATGGCGGGATCTCCTTCGATCTCGGGTGAACGTGTCGTCAGCCGTGACGACGTTCGGGGGCGACGGCGCGGATGACGGCGGAGTCGTCGTTCGAGCCCAGACCCTGGGCGCGACCGCTGAGGTAGAGCTGCTCGGCGGCGGCGGCGACCGGGGTGGGCAGGCCCACGCGACGCGCGGCGTCGCCGACGATGCCCATGTCCTTGACGAAGATGTCGAGAGCGCTCAGTACCTCGGCGCCTTCCTCGTCGTACGCCTGGAGCATGCGCGGGCCGCGGTTGCCGAGCATGAACGACGCGGCGGCACCGCCCATGAGGGCCTCGAGCGTCTTCTCGGGAGCGAGTCCGAGGGCGTCGGCCAGGGCGAGGGCTTCTGCCGCGGCGGCGATGTGCACGCCGCAGAGCAGTTGGTTCACGGTCTTCAGCGCCTGGCCGTCGCCGGCGTTGTCACCCACGACGGTCAGGGTGGATGCCAGGAGCTCGAGCACGGGTGCCGCCTTCTCGCGCGCGGCGGGGGAGGCGCCGACGACGATGAGCAGGTCGCCCTGACCGGCGCGCACGGGACCGCCCGAGAGCGGCGCGTCGACGAGATCGATGCCGTCCGCCTCGAGGCGCTCGGCGACGGGACGGATGCCGGCGGTGCCGACGGTGCTGGTGAGGATGACGACCGATCCCGGGCGCAGTGCGGGCGCGATGCCGCTGTCGCCGAAGAGCACGTCGTCGAGCTGGTACTGGTCGCGCACCGCGAGCAGGACGGCGTCGGCCTCGGCGACGGCCGCGCGGGCGGAGGGGAACGGAGTGACGCCCTGCTCCTCGGCGAGGGCGAGGCGCGACGGGGCGATGTCGAAGCCGTGGACCGTGAGTCCGGTGGCCAGGCGGGTGGCCATGGGCAGGCCCATGGCTCCCAGCCCCAGGACGGCGACGGTGGAGGTGGTGGTCATCGGAGAGCTCCTTTGCGTGCGGATGGGTCAGCGGCCGGTGACGGCCGCGGGCGTGCGGGTGAGGGTGGACACGACCTGGGCGAGGGCGTCGTCGTCACCGACGTTGCCCGCGAAGACGACGTACGGGATGCCGGTGGCCGGGCCGTCGGCGGGCTCCCAGAGCGAGATGATGCCGGGCAGCATGGGGCCGCGCACCGTGGCCTGGCGCATCGCGAGCCCGTGGGCGGCGACGTCGCTGGAGGTGATGCCTCCCTTCGCCACGACGAAGCGCGGCCGGGTGCGGGCGACGACCTCGCGCACGACGTCGACGACGGCGGCCGACACGGTGCGGGCGATCCGCAGACTGTCGTCGGCGGTCGCGGCGGTGGTCACCGTGCGGGTCGTGCTGATGACGACGTCTGCGCCCTCCAGCTCGTCGACGACGCGGTCGGCGATGGCGCGGAGGTAGGCGGGCGCGCCGTCGGCGTCGAGCACGCGGGCGACGTCGATCTCGATGTCGGTGAGGTCGGGGTTCGTCTCGCGCAGGCGGGAGAGCTGGCGGGTGGTGACGGCCACGTGCGAGCCCACGACGATCAGCCCGCCCCGGTCGGTGCCGCCGTCGGGGTAGATCTCGGCAGCCGTCAGCGGCTCGCGCCTCTCGCTGCCGATGCGGGCGCGCACGAAGGGCGGTCCCACGCGTGAGAGCAGGGTCTTGCCGCGCCGACGTGCCTCGATCAGACCGAGCGAGATGAGCCGCAGGTCGTCTTCGGTCACGACGTCGCACACGATCGGGGTGAGGTCCACGGCATCCTGGATCGCGTCCGCGACGGCCGTCGCGCCCGCGCGGATGGTGCCGAGGTCGAGCGTGATGACGGCGTGGGCCGGGTAGCGACCACCCGACTTCTCCTCGACCCAGGCCGCGAGGTTCGAGCTGCGGTAGCCGAACGTCGCGTCGCGGGCGAACTCCGTCTCGCCGATCGGTTGCAGGTCCTCACCGTCGCGCATGTAGTGGACGCCGCCGACGGTGATGCGACCGGCATCGGGAAAGGCGGGGACGATCACGACCCCGTCGATCAGTGCGCCGCCCGCCGCCGCGACGGCGGCGGCGAGGGTGTCGGTCTCGAGCGGGAAGTGCCCGCGCAGGGTGGAGTCGCCCCGGCTGACGAATTCGACCTCCACTCCCGCGGTGGCCGCGGCGGCGAGGGCGTTCTGCGCCACCTCGAGGTTGCGCAGGCGAGCGTCGTCGTCGCCGAGGCTGCGGGCGTTGGTGAGCACGTAGACGGCCGGGGCCTCGGTGGCGAACACCGCGGCGAAGTCGTCGATCTCCCAGCGGGTGAGCACGGGCAGGTCGGCGACCGACTGCGTTCCCGTCGGATCGTCGTCGAGCACGACGAGGCGGGAGCCGAGCGCCTCGGAGGACGCGCGCACCTCGGCGGCGCTCACGGCGGCAGGGGCGGGGAATGCGCGGAGGGCGTGCGCTTCGTTCATCGTCTCACTCCTTCGTGGTGTGACCATCAGCGGTCAGGCGTCAGCCATCATATGGCTTCGAGTGTCGGATGCCAAGACCTGTTCGCCGCGTATCCACCTGTGGATGGATGCCGTGTCCCCGGCCCGTCGTGCCGGTCCGCCCCGCTCGCCGCCAGACTGGGGACATGAGCGAGAACGTCGTGCGGGTGGAGAACCTGCGCAAGACCTACCGAGGGGGCCTCGAGGCGTTGCGCGGGGTGAGCTTCGACATCCGCCGCGGCGAGACGTTCGCGCTGCTCGGCCCCAACGGTGCAGGCAAGAGCACGGTCATCGAGATCCTCGAGGGCTACCGTGACCGTACGAGCGGCGAGGTGCGCGTGCTCGGCGTCGACCCGCACCGCGGCGGTCTCGACTGGAAGGCGCGGCTCGGCATCGTCCTGCAGAACACCGGTGAGGCCCCGACCGCGTCGGTACGCGAGCTGCTGGCCCACTTCGCCGCGTTCTATCCGCGGCCCCGCGACGTCGACGAGGTGATCGCCGCGGTGGGGCTGAGCGAGAAGGCGAAGGTGTCGGTGCGCAAGCTCTCGGGTGGTCAGCGTCGCCGCGTGGACGTCGCCCTCGGCATCGTCGGTCGACCCGAGCTGCTGTTCCTCGACGAGCCGACCACGGGTTTCGACCCTGAGGTGCGGCGGCAGTTCTGGGACCTCATCCGCGAGCTGCAGGACGAGGGCACCACCATTTTGCTGACGACGCACTATCTCGACGAAGCCGCCGAGCTGGCGGAGCGCGCAGCGATCATCGTCGGTGGGCAGATGGCATCCGTCGGTCGTGTCGACGAACTCGGGGGACCGTCGGCGCGTGTGCCCTTCGTGCGGTGGCGCGAGGGTGGCGAGGTGCGCGAGGAACGCACGCAGGACCCCGGGGCCGTGGTGGCGGAGCTGTACGCCCGCCTCGGCGAGCCCGAGCGGCTCGAGGTCGTGCGCCCGAGCCTCGAAGACGTGTACCTGTCGTTCCTCGGCGACGAGGCGCGTCGTATCACCGCGGCGGGAGGTGTCGCGTGAGCCGCGTGCTGCGGCTGGGCGCCGCGCGCATCGCCTTCGAGGTGCGTTCGTACTTCCGCCAGGGCGACTCGGTGTTCTTCACCTTCCTCTTCCCCGTGATGATCCTGCTGATCTTCGCCGTCGCCTTCGACGCTCAGACGTTCGGTCCGCCCGGAGACGAGGTGGATGCCGCGCAGTTCTACCTCCCCGCGATGCTCGCCGCGGGCGTGCTGCTGTCGGGCTTGCAGAACATGTCGATCGACATCGCGATGGAGCGCAGCGACGGCACGCTCAAACGCCTCGGCGGCACCCCGCTGAGCCCCGTGTCGTACTTCATCGGCAAGCTCGGTCAGGTCCTGGTGACCGGCCTCCTGCAGTCGGTGCTGCTCATCGTCGTCGCCGCGGTGTTCTTCGGCGTGCCCCTGCCGACCGAGCCGGAGCGCTGGCTGACCTTCGCGTGGGTGTTCCTGCTGGGGGTGACCACGTGCGCGATCCTCGGCATCGGCCTGTCGGCGCTGCCGCGGACCGGGCGCAGCGCCACAGGCGTCGTCATCCCGATCGTTCTCCTGCTGCAGTTCATCTCGGGCGTCTACATCAACTTCGCAGCCCTCCCCGAGTGGCTGCAGAACGTGGCGAGCATCTTTCCGCTGAAGTGGCTCGCGCAGGGCTTCCGCTCGGTGTTCCTGCCCGAGGGGTTCGCCGCGGCCGAGCCGTCGGGCTCGTGGGACCACCCGCTGATCCTTTTGGTGACGGGACTCTGGCTGGTGCTGGGGCTCGCGCTCGTGCGTCTGACGTTCCGGTGGATCCGGAAGGACGCGTGACGGCGAACCCGCCCTCGCACCCCTCACGCATAAACGCTTCCCGCGACCATAAACACGCTGTGCTCGCGTTTCCGTGCGCGCGAAGCGTTTATGCGTGAGGGGGAAGGGATGCCGCGGCCCCGGTGCCGGTGGCCGGGTCTAGCGTGGAGGGATGGTCGGTTATCGCTATCTCGGAAACAGTGGATTCAAGATCTCGGAGATCACCCTCGGCAACTGGGTGACCCACGGCTCGCAGGTCGGTGACGACGCGGCGATCAAGACGGTGCACGCGGCTCTCGACGCGGGCATCTCGACGTTCGACACCGCCGATGCCTACGCCAACGGAGCGGCGGAGACCGTGCTCGGAAAGGCCCTCGAAGGGCAGCGGCGCGAGTCGCTCGAGATCTTCACCAAGGTCTACTTCCCCACCGGTCCCAAGGGGCCGAACGACACCGGCCTCAGCCGCAAGCACATCATGGACTCGATCAACGGATCACTCGAGCGCCTGGGCACCGACTACGTCGACCTCTACCAGGCCCACCGCTTCGACTACGAGACCCCGCTCGAAGAGACCTTCCAGGCCTTCGCCGACGTCGTCCGCCAGGGCAAGGCGCTGTACATCGGCGTGTCCGAGTGGACCGCCGAGCAGCTGCGCGAGGGTCACGCGCTCGCCAAGCAGCTCGGCATCCAGCTCATCTCGAACCAGCCGCAGTACTCGATGCTGTGGCGCGTGATCGAGGGCAAGGTCGTGCCGGCCAGCGAAGAGCTCGGCATCTCGCAGATCGTCTGGTCGCCGATGGCGCAGGGCGTGCTGAGCGGCAAGTACCTGCCCGGCCAGCCGGTGCCCGAGGGCTCGCGCGCGACCGACGAGAAGAGCGGCGCGACCTTCATCAAGCGGTTCCTGAACGACGACACCCTCGAGGCCGTGCAGCGCCTGAAGCCCATCGCCGACGAGGCGGGACTCGCCATGCCTCAGCTCGCGATCGCGTGGGTGCTGCAGAACCCCAACATCGCCGCGGCCCTGGTCGGAGCCTCGCGCCCCGAGCAGCTCGTCGACACCGTGAAGGCGTCGGGAGTGACCCTGGATGCCGACACCCTCGCCGCCATCGACGAGGCGCTCGGCGACGCGGTGTTCTCCGACCCCGAGAACACGTACGAGGTGTCACCCAAGGAGCGCGTGGCCTGAGTCGAACGCGGGCGGGGCGGGCTTCGGCTCCGCCCCGCCCTTCGTGTTCCGCGGTACCGGGTCGTCCCGCGCGGAAACGCTTCCTGCGACGGGAAACGCGGTGTGCTCGTGTTTCCCGTCGCGCATGGCGTTTATGCGTGAGGGGCGGATGCCGCGGACGCGGTGCCGGCGTCGGTGCGGGTCGCGGTGCTGGCGTGGGCGTGGGCGTGGGCATCGGTTTCGGCTTCGGTGTCCGCGGTACCGGCTCGTCCCGCGCGGAAACGCTTCCTGCGACGGGAAACGCGGTGTGCTCGCGTTTCCCGTCGCGTACAGCGTTTATGCGTGAGGGGGCGGATGCCGCGGACGCGGTGCCGGCGTCGGTGCGGGCTGCGGTGCTGGCCTGGGCGTCGGCTTCGGTTTCGGCGTCCGCGGAACCGGCTCGTCCCGCGCAGAAACGCTTCCTGCGACCATAAACGCGGTGTGCTCGCGTTTCTCGTCGCGCATGGCGTTTATGCGTGAGGGGCGGATGCCGCGGCTGCGGTGCTGGCCTGGGCGTCGGCTTCGGTTTCGGCGTCCGCGGAACCGGCTTGTCCCGCGCGGAAACACTTCCTGCGACGGGAAACGCGGTGTGCTCGCGTTTCCCGTCGCGTACAGCGTTTATGCGTGAGGGGGCGGATGCCGCGGCGGCGGTGCCGGCTTCGGCGCAGTGCCGCGGGGGTGATGGCAGGTGTCCGGCCGGCGCGGAGCGGTGGCGGCGCCCGGCTGCGCCTCAGGCCCCGCTCAGGAGAGAACGGTGCGGGCGTCGTACCCTGTGCGAATGTCCTTTTCCGCTCACCGGCCCGGCCGTTTCGGCTCCGACGGCCGTATCGAGTTCACGACGGACGAGGAACGCGAGCAGTATCTCGACGACATCCTCGCCGCGCAGAACGCGGCGAACCGTCCCGCCGAACCCCAGGATCACACTGCCGAGCCGTGGGGCGCGCCGCCCGCCGACGACGACCCACGCTCCTCCATCGCCGCCGACCCGAGCGATACCGATCCGCTCGACGTGGACGTCGACGCCGCCGACGCCCGCGACACCGTCGTGATCGATCGCGCCGGGCGTGCGCGCGCCGACGACGAGACCGCGGTCCCGTCCGACGAGGCGCCCGAGCCCGCGGCATCCATCCCCGTGGCATCCGAACCGCGCCAGCCCCGTCTGCGCCGACACGACCCGCGCCGCCCGCGCCTGTCGCTGATCCGCCGCATGGCCGTGCTCGGCGGCGCCGACAACGACGTGCTCGACGAGGTGCCCGAAGAGGTGCCGCGCTTCGTGCAGATGTTCCTCGTGCTCGCGGGAACCGCTCTCGTCTCGTCGCTGTCGATGATGTTCGCGCTGCTGACGGGCGTGCGGGTCAGCCTCTGGCTCGCGATCCCCCTCGCGATCGTGTGGGGCCTCATCATCTTCAACCTCGACCGCTTCCTCACCTCCACGATGCGTTCGACGAAGAACATCTTCCGGCTGCTCGGTCTCGCCATGCCCCGCGTGATCATGGCCGCTCTCATCGGCATCGTCGTGGCCGAGCCCCTGGTTCTGCAGGTGTTCCAGAACGACATCGTGCGCGAGGTCAACTCCACGAACGTCACGCAGGCCCTCACGGACCAGGATGCCGTCACCAACGGCCCCGAGAAGCAGGCGCTCGACGCCGCGAGCGCGCAGGTGTCGGCGCTCGAGAACCAGGCGGCGACCGGCATCGTGACCGGCACCTCGTCGACCTCGGCCGAATCCGCCGCTGCGCAGCAGAGCGTCGACCAGCTCACGCAGCAGCTCGCCGCCCAGCAGAGCGTGATCGACCAGGCGCGCGCCGTGTACCAGTGCGAGCTCACCGGCCAGGGCGCCGGAACGGTTCCGGGCTGCACCGGTGTCGCCGGCAACGGCGCGAGCTCCGATGCGGCGCAGGCGCAGCTCGCACAGGCGCAGTCGGCATACGACTCGCTGTCGACCCAGCTCGCGCAGGCGCAGTCGACGCTCGCCGCGGCGAACTCCGCCGGCGCCGAGGCCGCCGCATCGTCCGCCGACCAGAACAAGCAGCAGGCCGAAGACCAGCTGCCCGCCGCTCGCGCCCAGTACGACTCGGCGCTCACGGCGTACAACGCGAGGGCGTCGTCGGTCGCCGACGGCAATGCGGGAGCGGTGGGTCTGCTGAGCCAGATCACGGCCCTCGAGCGCCTGTCGGATCGCGAGCCGACGCTGCGCTGGGCGCACTATCTGATCGCAGCGCTGTTCTTCATGATCGAGCTGCTGCCCGTGCTGGTGAAGGTGCTGACCGGCTTCGGCGGCCCTTCGCTCTACGAGAAGGCCGAGAAGATGCGTGGGCAGATCGCCCTCGACCGGGTGTCGGCCCGCACCTTCCGCAGGCGCGCCGACATCATCGCCGACGAGGCGAACCGCGTTCCGGCGACCGTCTCCTGATGGTCGTATGGAGCGCGGGACTCCTGCTGTACCGGCTCGCGCCGGAGCCGCAGGTGTTCGTTGCGCACATGGGCGGCCCGTTCTGGGCGAAGAAGCATGCCGGCGCCTGGTCGATCCCGAAGGGCGAGTACGACCCCGACACCGAGGGTGCGCTGGATGCCGCCCGCCGCGAGTTCCGCGAGGAGCTCGGGGTCGATGCGCCCGAGGTCGAGTGGGCCGAGCTCGGCACGTTCGCGTATTCGAGCGGCAAGAAGGTGGTCGTGTTCACCGGTGACGGCGCCGGTTTCACGGCATCCGACTTCGCCTTCGGCACCTTCGAGATGGCGTGGCCACCCCGCTCGGGCAAGACCGCGACGTTCCCCGAGGTCGACCGCGCGGAGTGGATGGGGCTGGATGCCGCACGCGAGGCGCTCGTGAAGGGCCAGCGCCCCGCGATCGACGCGCTCGCCGTCGCCCTCGAGGGCCTGGGTGGCGATTGAGGCGCTCCCCGCTGGGGGCGGAGGTCGTTCGTAACTCCTGAGAAGCCGCGGCGCAGCCGGATATCCGCGCCGGTTCTCCCGGCGAACAGGCGGCCCGCTCCGCGCTTCTCAGGACTTGTGTACGCCCCGGCCATCCCCGGCGCGTGCCGCCTCCTTCGCCCGTGCCGCCGCTACCCGCGTGCTACCCCTCGGCCGCGCACGCCGCGGCGGCCGCCTCGCTCGGGCCGTGGAATGGTGCGTAACTCCTGAACGGAGGCGGCCCCGTCTCCTCGGCGCCCCGGGATACAGGGCACAGCGCCCGGCGTGCGCCGTTCTCTCAGGAGTTACGCGCGGCGACCCTCCCCGCGCTGCCGCTCCGCCCGGGGGCTCCGCATCGCCTTGGGCGCCCGCGCCCCGAACGCACGAGTGTCCAGAACACCCGGACGTTTCGAAAAATCGTCCGGGTGTTCTGGACACTCAAGAGGGGCTCGGGGACGCGCGCCGCGGGACGCGAGCCCCGCGGCGCGACGCAATTACGGGCGGATGAGGATCTTGCCGACGCGGGGCGCGTCGCTCGCGGTGACGGCTTCGACGATGTCGTCGAGACCGAAGGTGGCGGCGACGGGGAGGGTCAGGGTGCCGTCGGCGAGGTAGCGCGACAGCTCGCCGAAGAGGGCGCCGCGGGTCTCGGCATCCATCGTCTTGCTGACGACACTGCCCCAGAAGCCCTTGACGGTGGCCTGGCGGAAGATGAGGTCGCCAGCGCCGAGCTCCAGCTTGCCCGCGCCCATCGAACCGAAGATCACGAGGGTGCCGTTCTCGCTCAGCAGCGAGAGCACCTGGCCGGCGGCGGGGCCACCGACGGAGTCGACACCCGCGACGACCCGTCCGTCGCCCACGAGGGCGAGGGCCTGGTCGCGCCAGTCGTCGGCGTCGGTCGACACGACGTTGTCGATGCCCTGGGCGGCGAGCTCCCCGACGGCGCTCTGACGGCGCACGAGGCCGACGACGTTGACGCCGCGCGCCTTCGCGATCTGCGCGACCATACGGCCGACGGCGCCGTTGGCGGTGTTCTGCACGATCCAGTCGCCGGCCTTCAGGTCGAGCGAGTGCAGCAGGCTGATGGCGCTGAAGGGCATCGAGACGAGCTGCGAGGCGACCTCGTCGCTCAGGCCCTCGGCGACGGGGATGAGGCCCGCGGCCTTGGCGACGACCTGCTCGGCCCACACCCCGAACGTGCCGCCGGTGGCGACGCGCTGGCCGACGGTCAGGTTCTCGACACCCTCGCCGAGTTCCTCGATGACGCCGACGGCCTCGGTGCCGGCGCGGGCGGGCAGCTCGGGCTTGAAGCCGTAGGTGCCGCGGATGGTCCACAGGTCGTGGTTGTGGATGGGCGACAGGAGCACGCGCAGGCGCACCTCGCCGGGGCCGGGGGTCGGGTTCTCGACCTCTTCGACGCCGACGACGTCGGCCGGCTCGCCGAACTGGTGGTGGATGACTGCGCGCATGGATTCCTCCTGTGGTTATTTTGTAACGACCGGTCTAATATAGACCTCGGGCCTGCGAATGCAACCCAAGACGTCAAGTGGCGAGAGAGAGAACATGGGCAGGATGCCGAGCTTCGAACGCTCCGCCGTCGTCGACGCCGCGCGCGACGTCTTCTGGCGCCGCGGGTACGCCGAGACGGGCATCGCCGAGCTCGAAGAGGCCACGGGTCTCACCCGCTCGAGCCTCTACAACGCCTTCGGCAGCAAACGCGGACTCTTCGACGCCGTCCTCTCGGCATACCTCGACGACGTCGTGCGCACGCGCCTCCGCCCCCTCGCCGGGGGAGACCCCGGCGCGCTCGAGGCCTACGTCGACGAGATGCGTTCGGCCATCGAGACCGACGCCCCGCGCGCGCGGCTCGGCTGCCTGCTGCTGAACGCGGGTTCGTCTCCGCTGGCGAGCGACGACGCCGAGGTGCGCACCCTCGTCTCGGACTACGCCGCTGAGATGCGCGCCGCGATCCGCTTGGCGGTCGCCGACCGGCGTCCGGATCTGACCCCGGATGCCGTGGACGCCCTCGCCGCGGTGTGCGCCTCGCTCGTGGTGGCCGGCCTCACCCTCGCGCGGGCCGATCGAGACGCGGCGCTGGCGACCCTGGCATCCGTCTCCTCGACCCTGGAGTCTTGGGGCTGAGTCGGCCCCCGGCGGTGTCAGCCCAGCTTCACGGCCGTGCCGTAGGCGACGACCTCCTGGAAGTTCTGCGCCACCTCGCTCGTGTCGAAGCGCATGGCGATGACCGCGTCGGCCCCGACGGCTTCGGCGGCCTCGACCAGGCGCTGCTTGGCTTCGTCGCGACTGTCCTGCAGCTGCTTGGTGAGGCCCTGGAGCTCACCGCCGAAGATCGACTTGAGTCCGGCGCCGAACTGCACGCCGATGTTGCGGGCGCGCACGGTCAGGCCGGTCACCTCGCCGTACACCTCGACGATCTGGCGGCCGGGGACATCGTTCATGGTCGTGACGAGCATGCGCCCAGTGTGGCAGGTGACGGGCCGCTCCGCGAGGGGTGAATCGAGCCGCTCTGTGTATACCTAGACGGCATCCGAGAGGCAATAGATCCCCGTTTCGTCCGCGGATTGCATACACTGGAGCAATGACGGCGAGGGGGCAGCATGCGGGCGGGTGATCGTGCCTACGCGACCCTCCTCGACGAGATCCAGACCGGCACGCTGTCGCCGGGGACCGTCCTCGCCGAAGTGGAGCAGTCCACCCGCCTCGGAGTCAGCCGCACCCCTCTTCGCGAGGCGCTGCGCCGATTGGCATCCGACGGCCTCGTCGCTCAGGCTTCGGCCCGCGTGACCGTGGTCGCCGGCATCGACGCCGACGACATCCGCTCGCTCTTCGACCTGCGTCGGGCGCTCGAGACCGAGGCGGCGCGACTGGCCGCCCGGCGCGGCGATCGCGGGGAGTTCCGACGCCTCGCGACCGAGTTCGCCGCCGTCGACACCACCGACGCCGACGCGTACTACGCCCTGATCGCCCGCTTCGACGCCGCGATCGACGACGCCGTCGACAACGCCTATCTCTCCGCCGCGCTCCGGAGCGTGCGCACCCACCTCGTGCGGGTGCGGCGCATGGCGCGAGACAACCCCCTTCGCCTCTCGGCCTCGGCCGGGGAGCATGAACTGATCGCGAGAGCGATCGGCGCCGGCGACCCCGAACTCGCCGCCCACGCCGCCCATGTGCACCTGCACAACGCCCTCACCACCATCCTCGAAGCCCTCACGGAGGACCCCTCATGACGATCACCCACCACGTGCGCGTGCACCGCAGCGACGAGAACCTCGCCCGTGAGGGCCAGCTCGCCTGGGCGCTCGCCCGCGTCGCGGTCGACCCGGTGGCCGTCGACGACGACGTGGTGGACATGATCGTCAACCGCCTCATCGACAACGCGGCCGTCGCCGCCGCCTCGATCACCCGTCAGCCCGTGAGCGCTGCGCGTCAGCAGGCTCTCGACCACGCCGTCTCGATCGGCGGCTCGGGTGCCACGGTCTTCGGCTGCCTGCTCGAGCGGCGCACGAGTCCCGAGTGGGCGGCGTGGGCGAACGGCGTGGCCGTGCGCGAGCTCGACTACCACGACACCTTCCTCGCCGCCGATTACTCGCACCCGGGCGACAACATCCCTCCGGTCCTCGCGGTCGCCCAGCACACGGGGCGGGACGGCGCCGCGCTGGTCCGCGCGTTGGCGACGGCGTACGAGATCCAGATCGACCTCGTGCGCGCCATCTCGCTGCACAAGCACAAGATCGACCACGTCGCCCACCTCGGTCCCGCCGCGGCCGCCGGCATCGGCACCCTGCTCGACCTCGACCAGGAGACGATCTACCAGGCCATCGGCCAGGCGCTCCACACCACCACGGCCACCCGTCAGTCGCGCAAGGGCGAGATCTCGACGTGGAAGGCGCACGCGCCCGCCTTCGCCGGCAAGATGGCGATCGAAGCCGTCGACCGTGCGATGCGCGGCGAGACCAGCCCCTCGCCGATCTACGAGGGCGAGGACGGCGTGATCGCCTGGATGCTCGACGGCCCCGACGCGTCCTACGACGTGCCCCTGCCCGGCGAGGGCGAGAGCAAGCGCGGCATCCTCGATTCGTACACGAAGGAGCACTCGGCCGAGTACCAGGCGCAGGCCTGGATCGACTTCGCCCGACGCCTCGGCACGGAGCGCCCCGAGCTGCGCGAGCCCGCCAATGTGGCATCCATCGTCCTGCACACGAGCCACCACACGCACTACGTGATCGGCTCCGGAGCGAACGACCCGCAGAAGTACGACCCCACCGCCTCGCGCGAGACGCTCGACCACTCGATCCCGTACATCTTCGCCGTCGCCCTGCAGGACGGCGCGTGGCACCACGTCGACTCCTACACCCCCGAGCGCGCGGGCCGCGAAGACACCGTCGCGCTGTGGCACAAGGTCACCACGGCCGAGGATGCCGAGTGGACGCGCCGCTACCACTCCGACGACCCGAACGAGAAGGCCTTCGGCGGTCGCGTCATGATCACCCTGACCGACGGGTCGATCGTCGAAGACGAGATCGCCGTCGCCGATGCCCACCCGCTCGGCGCCCGGCCGTTCGCGCGCGAGGACTACGTGCGCAAGTTCCGGCTGCTCGCCGAGCCCGTGCTGCTGCCCGACGAGATCGAGCGCTTCCTCGAGCTCGTGCAGCGCCTGCCCGAGCTGACCCCGGCCGAGGTGATGCAGCTCACCATCGTGGCGAAGCCCGGCGTGCTGGCCCTGGCACCCGCGCCGAAGGGGCTGTTCTGATGCGCGGGCCGTGCGTAACTCCTGAAGTCTGCACGGTCGGGGGCTTCGGCTCCGTGTCATTCCGCGGGTGCTGCGTCGCTGTGCCGCGATTCCTCAGGAGTTGTGCACACCCGACGGAGAAGAACTGATGCTCTACGCCCAGACCACCGCCCAGCAGAAGCGTCGCGCGCTGCGCGAGAAGCTGGCATCCGGTGAACTCGTCCGGATGCCGGGAGCCTTCAACCCGCTGTCGGCCCGACTCATCGAGCGCAAGGGCTTCGACGGCGTCTACATCTCGGGCGCGGTGATCTCGGCCGACCTGGGTCTGCCCGACATCGGCCTCACGACCCTCACCGAGGTCGCGGGTCGCGGTCAGCAGATCGCGCGCATGACGGAGCTGCCGGCGATCATCGACGCCGACACCGGGTTCGGCGAGCCGATGAACGTCGCCCGCACGATCCAGACCCTCGAAGACGCGGGGCTTGCGGGCACCCACATCGAGGACCAGGTCAACCCGAAGCGCTGCGGCCACCTCGACGGCAAGAGCGTCGTGGACGCCGACACCGCGATCAAGCGCATCCGCGCCGCGGTCGATGCCCGCCGCGACCCCGACTTCCTGATCATGGCGCGCACCGACGTGCGGGCGGTGGAGGGACTGGATGCCGCCATCGACCGCGCGAAAGCCCTGGTCGACGCGGGCGCCGACGCGATCTTCCCCGAGGCGATGCGCGACCTCGCAGAGTTCGAGGCGATGCGCTCGGCGCTCGACGTGCCGATCCTGGCGAACATGACCGAGTTCGGCAAGAGCGAGCTGTTCTCGACGCAGCAGTTGCGAGACGCCGGGGTGAACCTGGTGATCTGGCCGGTGTCGCTGCTCCGACTCGCGATGGGCGCGGTGGGCCGCGGCCTCGACGCCCTGGCATCAGAGGGTCACCTTCGCGACCAGCTGGGCGAGATGCAGCACCGCGCCGACCTGTACGACCTCATCGACTACGAGGGCTACACCCGCTTCGACGCCGACGTGTTCGATTTCACCGTCGAACGCTGACGCGGCCGCACACGAGCACGACTCAAGGGAGAGACGATGACCGACATCAAGAAGGGCCTCGCCGGGGTCACGGTCGACGAGACCGCCGTCAGCAAGGTGAACCCCGAGACCAACAGCCTGCTGTACCGCGGTTACCCCGTGCAGGAGCTCGCCGCCACCCAGCCGTTCGAAGCGGTCGCGTACCTGCTGTGGAACGGGGAGCTTCCGGATGCCGCGCAGCTCGCCGACCTGCGCCGGACCGAGCGTGCGCACCGCGCGTTGAGCGACGACGTCCGCGCCGCGATCGACCTTCTGCCCACGAGCGCCCACCCGATGGATGAGGTACGCACGGCCGTGAGCGTGATCGGCGCGCGCGAGACCGCGGGGATCTCGAACGTGATGGATGCCGTGGGCACGCCCGAACAGAATCTCGAGCGCTCGATCCGCCTGTGGGCGCAGCTGCCCGCCGTGGTCGCGTACGGTCAGCGTCGCCGCCGCGGAGAGGAGCTGGTCGAGCCCCGCGACGACCTCGACTATGCGGCGAACTTCCTCTGGATGACCTTCGGCGAGGAGGCCGACGAGGTCGTCGTCGATGCGTTCAACCGCTCGACGATCCTGTACGCCGAGCACTCCTTCAACGCCTCGACCTTCACCGCTCGCGTCATCGCTTCGACCCTCAGCGATCTGTACTCCGCGGTCGTCGGCGCGATCGGCGCTCTCAAGGGTCCCCTGCACGGCGGGGCGAACGAGGCCGTGCTGCACGTGTTCACCGAGATCGGCTCGGCCGAGAACGTCGGGCCGTGGCTCGACACCGCCCTCGCCGACAAGCGCAAGATCATGGGCTTCGGTCACCGCGTCTACAAGCGCGGCGACTCGCGTGTGCCGACGATGAAGGCCGCCCTCGACACGCTCGTCGAGCACTACGGTCGTCCCGACGTCGCTGCCCTCTACGACGCGCTCGAGTCGCAGTTCGTCGAGCGCAAGGGCATCTACCCGAACCTCGACTACCCCTCGGGTCCGGCCTACGACCTGATGGGTTTCGACACGCTCACCTTCACCCCCCTCTTCGTCGCCGCGCGCGTGACCGGCTGGACCGCGCACATCCGCGAGCAGCAGGCGTCGAACGCCCTCATCCGCCCCCTCTCGGAATACGTCGGTCCCGACGAGCGCCACGTCGAGGGCTACGTCCCGGATGCCGCCGACGTCGAGGCCCAGGAGCGCCCCGAGGAAGCGGCCGGCTGATGTCGTCTCCGAAGATCGTTCTGGTCTCGGGCGCCCGCACGCCCATCGGCTCGTTCGGCGGAGCGCTCTCGGGCGTGGACGCCTACGAGCTCGGCGCGGTCGCCGTCACCGAGGCCCTGCGTCGCGCCGGCGTCGAGAAAGGCGCGGTCGACGAGGTCGTGATGGGCTGCATCGCCCAGAACGGGCCCGATGCCTACAACGCCCGTCGCGTTGCGCTCGCCGCGGGCCTTCCCACGCGCGTGCCCGCTTTCACGGTGAATCGCCTCTGCGGTTCGGGTCTGCAGGCGATCTGGTCGGCCGCCCAGGAGCTTCGCTGGGGCGGGATCGACGTCGCCGTGGCCGGTGGCGACGAGAGCATGTCGCGCACGCCCTTCCTCGAGTACGGTGCCCGCGGCAACGCACGGCTCGGCGATCGGCAGCTCCTCGACGGCACGCTCGCGATCCTCACCGACCCCTTCAGCGGCCGGCACATGGGCACGACGGCCGAGGTCGTGGCATCCCGATACTCCGTCCCGCGGACGCAGCAGGACGCCTTCGCCGTCGAGAGCCAGCGCAGAGCGGCGACGGATGCCGCGCGCGCGGCCTTCGCAGAAGAGATCGTGCCCGTGACCACCGGCGGCCGCACGCCCGTCGAGGTCTCGGTCGACGAGCACCCGCGTCCGGGTACGACCCTGCAGGCCCTCGCGGACCTGCGCCCGGCGTTCGAGAAGGACGGATCGGTCACGGCCGGCAACTCCTCGGGCATCAACGACGGCGCCGCGGCGACCGTGCTGATGCGCGAGGACGACGTGCGCGAGCGCGGTCTGTCGGGGCTCGCGACGCTCGAGGCCGTGACCACCGCCGGCGTCGACCCCGAGATCATGGGCTACGCGCCCGTCATCGCGCTACAGCGGCTGTGGGAGCAGACCGGGCTCACGCCGGCCGACGTCGACGTGATCGAGCTGAACGAGGCCTTCGCCGCCCAAGCGGTGGCGGTGATCCGCGACGCGGGCCTCGACCCCGAGAAGGTGAACCCCTACGGCGGCGCGATCGCCCTCGGCCACCCGGTCGGTGCGACGGGCGCGATCCTCACGGTGCGCGCGGCCCTCGATCTGCGCCGTCGCGACCTCGAGTACGCCGTCGTGACGATGTGCATCGGCGGCGGACAGGCCCTGGCCGCGCTGCTGCGGCGGTACTGAGTCGGGTTTCGCCCTCCCCAGGCGGGCCGTCCCGCGGAGTTCGTCGGTGACATGCCGGGTCGGCGGGCGGGTGGGCGGCGTGTCGGGGTGGGGTCCGCGGGCCGGCCCGCCCAGGGCGATGCGGGCCGCGGCGCGGGGGCATCAGGTGTGCGCCGGGCGGGGTCGAATGTCCTACTGGAGGGTCACGCCCGCGGTGCTCGGCGGACCAGGAACACGTCGACCTCGTCCTCGGAGTCGAGGGTGAATCCGGCGCGCTCGTAGAGGCGGCGGGCGGGGCTGCCCTGCAGCACGTTCAGGCGCGTCGGGCCGTCCCACGGTTCCGCCAGCACGCGAGAGAGGACCTCGCCGCCCACGCCCCGACCCTGCAGAGCGGATGCCAGGTAGAAATGCTCGATCCAGCGCGACGCCCCGTCGGTGCGGACGGTGAGAGAACCGGCATCCGCCCCGTCGACGACGATGATGCGCGTGTGCTCGGGACGGAACCCGGTCCGCAGGCGCTCGCGGACGCGATGCTCGTCGAAGCGGCCGAGGCGCTCGAGGTCGGCGCGCAACACCTCGGCGCGCAGCTCGACGAGCCAGGTGATGTCGGCGGGCACGCTCGGCCGGAGGCGGATGTCCATGCGTCGAGTCTAGGAATCGCGACGGGGACGGGCCCGCGATACTGGGCGTATGAGCGTGTTCCTTCTCGGTGGCGGGCGCGACGTCGCGCGCTGCGGCGACCTGCTGCGTCCCTTCGTCCGCGAGGCGCGCGAGCGCGCAGGCGAGCGCGCTCCGGTGATCGCGCTGCTGCTCGTGCTCGAGGCCGAAGACGACACCAGGATCGCCCTCCACCGCGCCATGTTGGACGCAGCGCAGGCGGTGCCCGCCGAGATCCGCGTCGAGACGATCGTCGAGGGCGAGGTCTTCGATGCCTCGGCGCTCGCCGCCGACGCGCTGTTCGTCGGCGGAGGCCTTACCCCGGCCTACCTGGATGCTTTCGCGCAGATCCGGGATGCCGTGATCGAGCGTGTCCGCGAGGGGATGCCGTACGCCGGGTTCTCCGCCGGCTCCGTGATCGCCGCCGGTCCGGCGCTGGTCGGCGGATACCGTCTGGGCGGGGTCGAGGTCGTGTCGGAGAACGCCGGCGAGGAACTCGACGAGCTCGAGGTCCGCGCGGGCCTCGGACTGCTGGACTTCGCCGTCGATGTGCACGCCGCCCAGTGGGGGACCCTTTCTCGTCTGGTCGCCGCGGTCGATGCCGGGCTCGTCTCCGACGGCGTGGCGATCGACGAGCACACGGCCCTGGTGATCTCGGCACAGGCGGCCCCGGCCGTCCGCGGCGGCGGGCAGGTCTGGCGCGTGGAGTCCTCGGCATCCGGAGTCCACGTCCAGGTGCTCCGCGCCTGAGGCGCCGCGCTCGTCGCGAGCCGCCGGGATCTGTCTCTCGCGCGAGTCCTGACGCGGCGGAGTCCGGCGATTCCTGCACGCAACGGCCCCCACCCCGAGGGGTGAGGGCCGTTGCGGAATCCGCGCGTCAGGCGGTGCGGCGGCGACGCAGGGCGAAGGCGAGACCGCCCGCGACCACGAGGAAGCCGCCCGCGAGGGCGATGCCCCACGGCGCTTGCGCGCCCGTCGCCGCCAGGGCCCCCTTACGGACCACCTCGACCGCGAGAGCGGGGAGCACGGTGCCGTCGGCGCGCTTGATGACCACCGTGTGCGCCCCGGGTGCGAGAGTCGCGGGCACGTTCACCCGGAAGGTCACGGTGCCGGAGGCATCTGCGGCCGGGATGCCGGTGATCACGATCGGCGTGCTGTTGAGCGTGGCCGTCAGCTGCTCGCCGGCGTTCAGCCCCGAGACGGTGACGGTGAACGACCCGCCCTGCTCGACGCGCGCCGCGCTCGCCGTGATGCGCGCCGAGGTCGACGGCGAAGCCGTGGGGCTGCCGGTGGGCTGACCCGTGGGGTTGGCGGTGGGCGTCGGCTTCGGCGTGCCTTCGTCGACCGGCGTCGAACCGACCAGGTACGCCCGGCCGAGAGGTGAGGGCGCGATGGTCTTCTTCGCGGTGAAGAAGTCGACCGTGGCCTGCAGGTCGATCTGGCCCGAGTCGGCCTTGTTCGTGCCCTGCGCGAAGACGCCGAAGTTGTCGCCTCCCGCCGCGAGGAACGAGTTGGTCACGACGCGGTACGAGGTCGTCGCGCCGATGGGCGTTCCGTTCAGTGCGATCGACGAGATCCGCGAGCCCTCGGCCGCCTTCGGGTCGTACTGGAAGGTGAAGCCCTTCGAGACGCCGAGCGCGAGCACCGGGCGAGCTGCACCCGACGGCTGCCATTGCTGCTCGAGCACCTGCTTCAGCTGCGCGCCGGTGAGCGACAGCGTCACCAGCGTGTTGCCGAAGGGCTGCACGTTGGCCGCCTCGCGGTACGACACGGAGCCGTTATCGGAGCCGTAGAGCAGGTCGGCCCGCAGACCGCCGGGGTTCATGAACGCGATCTGCGCGTCCTGCCCGTTGAACGAGGGGTTCTCGCTCGTGGCCCAGAGGTACACGTCCGCGACGGTGTTGCCGAGCGTGGAGTACGCACCGCGATCCTCACCACCCGAGCTGTTCTTCGCGCGCGTGATGTCAGCGGTGATCGTGCCGACCTCGACCTTGCCCTTCGTGTCGGCGGTGGCCTTGGCATCCGCGACGACCTTCGCCGCGGCGGCCTGGGGGTAGGCGATGTACTGGCCCACGGTGGAGTCGTAGAGCGAGCGCACGCCGGGCGCGATCGAGACGAGCTTGCCGGTGGCATCCAGATCGATGTCGAGCGTGCCGAGGTTGGTGCCGTACGAGCCGGTCTGAATGACCGAGCGGCCCCCGATGGTGCACGAGTACTTCTGGTGCGTGTGCGCCGAGACGATCGCGTTGACGTCGGCGGAGGCACCGCGCACGACGGCGCCGAAGTCGCTGGACTCGGTCGCGATCGTGGTGCAGTTCGTGCTCTCCGAGCCGTCGTGGACCAGCACGATGACGATGTCGGCACCTGCCGCGCGGGCGTTCTTCGCCTCGCGGTTCACGGCCTCGGTCTCGTCGCCGAACTCGATGTCGGTGATCTTCGAGGGGTCGACCATGCCGGCCGTCTGCGGAGTGACGGTGCCGACGAAGGCGACCTTCGTGCTGCCGACCTGCTTGATCGTGTAGGGCTTGAGGGCGGGGGTCTTCGTGCCCTTCTTGTAGACGTTCGCGCCGAGAGCGAAGTCGCTCGATGCTCCCGTGTTGCCGCCGTAGGTGGGAATGACCCGCTCGGTCAGGTCGGCGAAGCCGCGGTCGAACTCGTGGTTGCCCACCGCGCTGACATCGAGCGTCGCGGCTTTGAGGGCCTTGATGGTCGGGGTGTCCTGGTCGATGAACGACTCGAAGGCGCTCGCGCCGATGTTGTCGCCGGCCGAGACGAACAGGGTGTTCGGGTTCTGCTGGCGGTACTTCTCGACGGCGCCGGCGAGCACCGCGGCCCCGGCGACGCCACCGGTCTCCTGCAGCAGGCGCCCGTGGAAGTCGTTGATCGTGAGGATCTGCAGGTCGGGGGTCTTCGGCTGCGTCGGACGCACCTCGAACACGGTCGTGGTGCCCGAGACCTCGTTGCCCGTGACCAGCAGCGGCACGCCGGTGGGCGAGCGCAGGGCTGACACGAAGGTGATGCCCTCGGGGCCGAGGTCACCGGACGCGGCGAAGTCGATCGTGTCGTCCGCCTTCGTGGTGTTGACGTTGCGGTTGTTGACGTAGGTGACGTAGCTCGCCTTCGTCGGGTCGGTGATGTCGTAGACCATCACGCCGCCCGCGCGCTCGAGGCCGATGAAGGCGTAGGTGCGGCCGTCTACGACGCCGATGGTGACGTTCTCGGGCTCGGGGCCCTTGTCGTCGCTGCGGTCGTCGAGGGTGTTGTTGTCGTTCGAGACGTTGAACAGCTGCGGGGCGACGTTCTTGAGCTTCTGCTCGAACTGGTCGCCCGAGTCGAAGACGAGAGCGCCCTTGGTGTCCCAGATCGAGAAGGAGCGCCCGCCGTAGGCGTAGAGCTCGCTGTAGCAGCCGTCCGCTGTCTTGCCGAGGTCGGTGACGACCTTGAGGCGACCGGCGGCGTCATTGGCGGTCTGGCCCGCGAGCGGGCTCGAGGCGCAGATGGGCGCCAGGCCGTTCTTGCCGAAGGCGTTGATGCGCGCCTCGTCGTCGAAGGAGCCCCACTTGCGCCCGTCCCCTTCGTTCGCGGTGACGAGGTAGGTCGTGGCCTTGCCGTTGGTGCTCGCCGAGTACGAGGCGATCCCGTCGGGCATGTAGAGGCCCTTGAGGCCGGCGACGGGGCGGATGCTCTCGGCGGCCGTCGTGCCGTCTTTGTCGCTCGGGTCGAGTCCGACGACGCTCCAGTCCTTGTACCCGAGGGGCAGGATGCCGGTCACCTCGGCCTTCGTCAGATCCACCGTCGCGACGGCGTTGTTCTCCTGCAGGGTGACGTAGGCCACCGTGCCGTCGGTGGTGATGTACTCGGGTTCGAGGTTGCGCGAGACGCGGTTGGTCGACAGGGTCGCCGGGTCCTGGCTCGGGGCGGCCACGTCGGGGCCGAAGATGCGCACCTTGGAGTCGAGCGTCTTGCTCCCGCCGGGCTCGAAGGCGCGGAAGCCCGCCGTCTTGACGGCGCTCTGCGCGGGGGCGGACAGGGCGGACGACAGCGCGATGACGCTGACCGAGCCCTCGGGGTCGACCGAGAAGTCCGCCGCCGGCTCGCCCTCGTTGGCGACGACGACGTACGAGCCGTCCTTCGAGAACGTCACCATGTCGGGCAGGGCGCCGACGGTGACCTCGCCGAGCTTCGCACTCGCGGCATCCGACTTGTTGGCGTCGAAGAACACGAGGTGGCCGGGGTCGGTCTTCGTCCTGGCCTCGAAGGCGATCACGCCGAGGCCGTCGTCGCGGACGGCGACCGAGTTGGCGACACCGGCGGAGGCGATGTCGAACATCTTGACGGGCTTGGTCGGGTCGCTGTTGTCGAGCACCGTCACGGTGCCGGCCTGCGCGTTGACGACGAACAGGCGGTCGCGGTAGGCCTGCACGATCTCGGCGGCCGACTCCTTGTAGACGCCGGTGTCGTACGAGCCGACCGGGGTCACGCTGATCGCGGCGCCGGAGACGCTGTTCGAGACGGGCTGCGAAACGATCGCGGCGGATGCCGCGGTGGTACTCGACAGGGCGAGAGCGCACACCGCCGCGGTCGTCGCGGTGAACGCGGCGGCGCGGCGAAGGAAAGTCGAAGGCATGGCTGTGTCCTCGGATTCGGGTGGGGGAGCGACCCGCGCGGGCGGCGCGATCCTGTGGATTTTGCCTGGAGTTCGTGACGACCCGGTGAACGGGGAGGGAACGCGACGGCCGTGAACCGTCATCGGCCCGTCGGGACGGACGCGGTCGTACGCTCGTCGCATGACCGAGAACGCGCCCGCGGCGACGCCCCCGGGGCCCCACTCCGATGAGCCCCATCGCCAGGGGCTCTCGCAGAGACTGAACTGGTTGCGCGCCGGCGTGCTCGGCGCCAACGACGGCATCGTCTCGACGGCCGCGGTCGTGGTCGGTGTCGCGGGGGCCATGAGCGACACCGGTCCGGTGCTGATCGCGGGCCTCGCCGCCCTCGTCGGTGGGGCCATCTCGATGGCGCTCGGCGAGTACGTCTCGGTCTCGAGCCAGCGCGACAGCGAGCACGCCCTCATCCAGAAAGAGAGGCGTGAGCTCGCCGATGACCCCGAGGCCGAACTCGCCGAGCTCGTGGGCATGTACGAGGCCCAGGGGCTCTCGCGTGACACGGCGACGCGTGTGGCGAACGAGCTCACGGCATCCGACGCCCTCAAGGCCCACCTCTCGGTCGAGCTCAACATCGACGCAGAGGATGTCGTGAGCCCGTGGGCCGCGGCCTTCGCCTCGGCGGTCGCCTTCACCATCGGCGCGCTGCTGCCGCTCGCGACGATCCTGCTGGCGCCGGTCGAGATCCGCGTACCTCTCACCTTCGTCGCCGTCCTCATGGCGCTCGCCATCACCGGCTACGTCGCCGCGGTCCTCGGAGGAGCGCGGCGCGGGCGGGCGGTGCTGCGCACGGTGGTTGGCGGTGCGCTCGCGCTCGCCGCGACCTACGCGGTCGGCGCGTTGTTCGGGGTCTCCGCCTCGTAGTCGGTACCTCTATCAATTAATAGGACGTCCAGGTAATCTGAGGGGAGCGACGACGCCGTCGCTTTCCGAAGGAGAGCCGCATGGACACCACCCCTGCTCCCGCGCTCGACGCCCCGTCGACCGGCACCCTGAGTTCCGACGAGCGCGATGCCATCCTCGACGCGGTGCGCGACTTCGCGGCGACCGAGTTCGCCCCGCGCACCCTCGAATGGGATGCCGAGAAGCACTTCCCGCGCGACGTCCTGCGCCGCGCGGGGGAGCTGGGTCTCGGCGGCGTCTACGTCAACGACGACGTGGGCGGCGCCGGGTTGTCGCGCGTCGACGCGGTGGCGATCTTCGAGGAGCTCGCCTACGGCGACCCGACGGTCACGGCCTACATCACGATCCACAACATGGTCGCGTGGATGATCGACACCTACGGCACCGCCGAGCAGCGCGAGCGGTGGCTGCCGTCGCTGGTGGCCATGGAAGATCTCGGCGCCTACTGCCTCACCGAGCCCGGCGCCGGGTCCGACGCCGCGGCCATCACCACCTCGGCGATCCGGCACGGCGACACCTACGTGCTGACGGGGGTCAAGCAGTTCATCTCGGGCGCCGGCGAGGCGTCGGTCTACGTCGTCATGGCTCGCACGGGGGAGCCGGGAGCGCGCGGCATCAGCGCCTTCCTCGTGCCCGCCGACTCCGAAGGACTCTCGTTCGGAGCGAACGAGAAGAAGATGGGTTGGAACGCGCAGCCCACCCGTCCCGTCATCCTCGACGAGGTGCGCGTGCCCGCCGAGAACCTCCTCGGCGGCGAGGGACGCGGCTTCTCGATCGCGATGAACGCCCTCAACGGCGGTCGCCTGAATATCGCCACGTGCTCGATCGGCGGGGCGCGCTGGGCGCTCGATCGCGCGATCGCCTACGTGCACGAGCGTTTCACCTTCGGCGAGGCCCTCGCCGAGAAGCAGTCGGTCGTGTTCGCGGTGGCCGACATGGCGACCGAGCTCGAAGCCGCACGACTGCTCGTGCGCGATGCGGCGACCGCCCTGGATGCGAAGACTCCGGACGCCGCGACCCGGTGCGCCATGGCGAAGAGGTTCGCGACCGACGTCGGCTTCCGCGTCGCCAACGAGTCGCTGCAATTGCACGGCGGATACGGCTACCTGCAGGACTACGGCATCGAGAAGGTCGTTCGCGATCTGCGTGTGCACCAGATCCTCGAGGGGACGAACGAGATCATGCGGCTCATCGTGGGTCGCAGCGTCCTGGCCGCGTGACGCGCGCGGAGGAAAGGCCCGGGCGGATGTCGGCGGGTCGTGCGAGCATGCCGGTGCGGGCTTCGCCGCGCCGATGAGACGGGAGTGACATGACGGATCACGATGCAGGGTACGAGACGATCCGCGTCGAGCAGCGCGCACGAGTCGGGTGGATCACCCTCGATCGCCCCGAGGCGCTGAACGCGCTCAACACACGGACCATGACCGAGGTCGTCGCGGCTGCCGAGGCGTTCGACGCCGACGAAGGCGTCGGCGCGATCGTGGTGACCGGCAGCGAGAAGGCCTTCGCGGCCGGGGCCGACATCAAAGAGATGGAGCAGAAGTCGGGTCTCGACATGATGCTCACCGACCACTTCGGCGCCTGGGCGCGCTTCGCCGCCGTCCGCACGCCCGTGATCGCCGCGGTCTCGGGGTACGCCCTGGGCGGCGGGTGCGAGCTCGCTCTCATGTGCGATGTGATCCTGGCATCCGATCGCGCGAAGTTCGGCCAGCCCGAGGTGCAGCTCGGCGTGATCCCGGGCATGGGCGGCACCCAGCGGCTCGTCCGCGCGCTCGGGTACTACAAGGCCGCCGAGCTCGTGCTCACCGGACGCATGATCGACGCCGCCGAGGCCGAGCGCGCCGGACTCGTCTCTCGTGTGGTGGCGTCGGCCGACCTGCTCGACGAAGCCGAGGCGGTCGCCCGCACGATCGCAGAGAAGCCGCTCCCGGCCTTGTACGCGGCTAAGGCCGCTCTCGACGTGGCCCTGGAATCGACGCTGGCCGAGGGCGTGCGCTTCGAGCGGCAGGCGTTCGCGGCGCTGTTCGACACCGCCGATCAGAAGGAGGGGATGGCGGCCTTCCGCGAGAAGCGGTCGCCGTCGTTCACGCACCGATGAGCGCTCAGAGCGGATCGGGCACCGGCGCGGGGTCGGCGAAGTCGCCGGCGCCCTTGCGGAAGCGCGCGATGATCCGCACCAGTGCCGTCGCGTCATCGTCGTCGAGGCCCAGATCGGCGAACACCTCGTTCAAGGCCGTCGTGGCGTCGTCGACCCGTCGACGCCCGTCCTCGGTGAGCGCGAGCAGGGCCGCACGCCCGTCGGTCGGGTGCGGTTCGCGCGTCACGAGCCCGTCTCGAGCGAGGCGCTCGACCGTGTTCGTGACGCTCGTCGGGTGCACCTGGAGGCGCGCGATCGCGCTGGCCATCGGCATCCGGCCCTCTCGCGTGAAGGCGAGCAACCGCAGCATCTCGAACCGCGAGAACGACAGGTCGAAGGGCTTGAGCGCACGATCGATGGATGCCAGGAGCAACTGGTGCGCGCGGATCACCGAGGTCACGACCGTCATGCCGTCGGCGGCGGCGTCCCACCCGTGTGCGAGCCACTGGCGCTTGGCCTCGGCGATCGGGTCGACCGGTAATCGTCGCGTCATCGGTCCTCCTCGCGTTTCACGGTACCGCTCGCCCGCGGGCCGCGCTGCCCGGCGGCGGCTGAGCCCGTCGGCGCTCCGAGTCCGGCCGCTGCCGCGGGGCGGCGGCATTCGTCCTCTCACCGAAGGAGCATGATCGATGAAGATCGTGGTGCTGATCAAGGAAGTCCCCGATACCTGGGGTGAGCGTCGCCTCGACCTCGAGACCGGGCTCTCCGACCGTGCCGCGTCGGCCCCGGTGCTCGACGAGATCGACGAGCGCGCGGTCGAAGCCGCCCTCGCATACGCCGACGCGAACCCCGGCACCGAGGTCGTGGTGCTCACGATGGCTCCGGCCTCGGCCACGGCGACCGTGCGAAAGGCGCTCGCGATGGGCGCGACCTCGGCCGTGCACGTCGTCGACGACGCCCTGCGCGGTGCCGACCTGCTGTTGACCGCCGACGTGCTCGCGGCAGCCATCCGGCGCACGGGGTTCGACCTGGTCATCGCGGGCAACCTCTCCACCGACGGCGGTGGGGGAGTCGTTCCGGCGATGGTCGCCGAGGTGCTCGGCGTGCCGCAGCTCACCGCGCTGTCGAGTCTCGAGGTGACCGACGACACCGTGTCCGGTGACCGCGTGAGCGATGCCGGGACGATGCGGGTGTCGGCGTCGCTTCCCGCGGTGGTCTCGGTGACCGAGGCGCTGCCCGAGGGGCGGTTCACGACGTTCAAGGGCATCATGGCCGCGAAGAAGAAGCCGTACGAGACCCCGGATGCCGTCGAGCTGGGCGTCGAGGCCGAAGACCCGGCGCAGGCCCGGTACATCATGCTGTCGGTCGCCGAGAGGCCGCCGCGAGAGGCCGGGACGAAGATCGTCGACGAGGGCGATGCCGGCGAGAAGCTCGCGGCCTTCCTCGTGGCCGAGGGGGTGGCGTGATGAGCACTGCTCTCGTGCTGCTCGAGGTGCTGCCCTCCGGAGCGCTGGCGGCCTCGTCCCCCGGGCTGCTCGTGGCCGCGGACGCGGTGGGAGAGCCGGTCGCGGTGATCGCGGCCCCCGCCGGGGTGCTCGACCGCGCCGCCCGGGAGGCCGCGGAGCTCGGGGCGGTCCGCGTCCTCTCCGCCGAGGTGGACCCCGCCCTGCTGACCGGCCCGGTCGTCGACGTGCTCGCGGCCGCGGTGGCAGCCGAGAGCCCCGACCTGGTGCTCGCCTCGAACGCCATCGAATCGCGTGATGCGGTGGCCCGCCTCGCGGTGCGGCTGCGCCTTCCCCTCGCCACCGACGTCGTCGGCGTCGCTCGAGACGACCTCGGGGTGGTGGCCCACCACTCGGTGTTCGGCGGTGCCTTCACCGTCGACGGCGCGCCCACCTTCGGGCCCCTCGTCGCGACCCTGCGGCCCGGGGCGGTCGAGGGGCGCCTCGACGCGCAGCCGCTCGCCGTGCGAGACCTCGAGGTGCCGGCATCCGCGATGCCCTCCGCGCGCGTCGAGGCGTTCTCCGAGACGACCGCTCCCTCGACCCGGCCGGAGCTGCGCGGCGCGGCGACGGTCGTCGCCGGGGGCCGGGGCGTGGGATCGAAAGAGGACTTCGCCCTCGTCGAGCAGCTCGCCGACGCCCTGGGCGCTGCCGTCGGCGCCTCGCGCGCGGCCGTCGACGCGGGGTACGTACCCGCGACCGCGCAGGTCGGGCAGACGGGGGTGTCGGTCTCGCCGAGGCTGTACGTCGCCCTGGGGATCTCGGGTGCGATCCAGCACCGCGCGGGCATGCAGACCGCTCGCACGATCGTCGCGATCGACAAGAACCCCGAGGCGCCGATCTTCGACATCGCCGACTTCGGTATCGTCGGAGATCTGTTCACCGTCGTCCCGCAACTCATCAGCGCGCTCGAGGCTCACAAGAAGTAGATGGCGTCCACACCCCGCACTCCGCGTCGCGGGCTGCCGCGCGTCCCCGGTGGGGAGCCCTGGCCGCCCGCGGGCTCGGACGCGCCCTCGACGTCTTCGCCTCACGCTGACGCGGACGGCCCCGCAGCGGCCGTCGAGAAGCGCGGCGCCGGCTCGCCCGCAGCGGATGCGAATTCGTCCACGGGAATCGGGTCGGAGGCACCGTCGCGCCCGGATTCGGTGCACGCGTCCGAGTCCGTCGAGCTCGCGAGCCCTTCGCTCGGTCCGGAACAGCAGAGCGTGACGTCGGATGCCGCGGCGACCGGCGTGCGCCGAGGTCTGCCGCGCGAGCCCGGCGGGGAGCCCTGGCCTCCGGCATCCGGTGCTGCATCCGGTGTGCGCTCGGCGTCGGATTCGGGCGTGCGCAGCGGAATCGGGTCGGAGGCGCCGTCGCGTCCGGATCCGGTGCACGCGTCCGAATCCGCTGGGGCGTCTGCGGCGACAGCCCCCGCCGAGCCGGCTGACGGCGCGATCGGCGCGACCTCGGTGCCCGTGCCCCCGGCCGAGGCGCCCGGGGCCCTCGCGCACCCGGCCCCGCGGCCGCCCCTCACCGTTGCACGCACCGTCTGGCCCGGCGCCGCGGCCCGTCGCTCCGCGACTCGCGCGGTACCCGGCGCGAAGCCCCGGGCAGCCGCCCTCGGCGACTACTCGCCCGTCCAACTGCTCGGATCGACCGCCGTTCTCGGCGTCTTCGCACTCGCTCTCGTGGGCATCGTCGTGCTTCTCGCGCGATTCGTGCTCGCGATCGGCCCCGGGCGGGAGTTCCTCGCGGCATTCCCGGGCGAGTACCACCTGCCCGCATCCGCTCCGGTGGGGCTTCCGGCGTGGCTGAACTGGTCGCACTTCCTCAACAGCTTCTTCCTGCTGCTGATCATCCGCACCGGGTGGCAGGTACGCCGGGAGAAGAGGCCCTCGGCCTTCTGGTCGCCGCGCAACAACAAGAAGCGCCGCATCAGCCTCGCGCTGTGGTTCCACCAGGCGCTCGACATCCTCTGGATGGCGAACGGCGTCGTCTTCGTGGTGCTGCTGTTCGTCACCGGGCAGTGGATGCGGATCGTGCCGACGTCGTGGGAGGTCTTCCCCAACGCGCTCTCGGCCGCGCTGCAGTACGCCTCTCTCGACTGGCCCACCGAGAACGGCTGGGTGAACTACAACAGTCTCCAGCAGCTGTCGTACTTCGCGATCACCTTCGTCGCCGCGCCTCTGGCGATCGTCAGCGGTGTGCGTCTGTCGGGCGTGTGGCCCAAGAACGCCGAGAAGCTCAACCGTCTGTACCCGGTCGAGTGGGCGCGCAAGGTGCACTTCCCCACGATGCTCTTCTTCGTGGCGTTCATCATCGTGCACGTCGCCCTCGTCCTCGCGACCGGCGCCCTGCGCAACCTGAACCACATGTACGCCGCGCGCGGGGCGGTCGATCCCGAGGCGTTCGTGAGCGATCCCACCGGATTGCTGATCTTCGCGGCATCCCTCGTCGTGATGGCCGCGGCCTGGGTGGCCGCGCGCCCCGCGGTGCTCGTGCCGATCGCGCGCCTGTTCGGCGAGGTCAAGCAGCGCTGACGTTGCCGCGGGTCGCCGTCCCGGGATGACGAGCCGGTGGGCCAGATCACGAGCCGATGCGCGGCATCTCGGGTCGTCTCGGCGAACGCGGGTGGTCCCTGCAACTCCCCTGGTGGCCGCTCGGGCCTCAGACGCGACCGCTCGCGCGCAGCCCCGCGGCGATGAGATCGAGGCCGAAGGCGAAGTCGTCCGCGGAGGATGCAGCGGTGAAGGGCCTTTCCCGTGCTCCCTCTCGGGCCCCGGCGCTGTCGTACTGCAGGCGCTGCTGCTCGTGCCAGACGAACCCGAGGACGTAGTGCAGCACCGTGGTGGCGACCCGCCGAGCGGTGTCGGGGGCGAAGCCGTCGGCGGCGACCGCCTCGGTCAGTCGGTCGAGCGCGAGGGTCGAGCCCAGGCCCAGAGCGAGCGTGCTCGAGACGACCTCGGCGCCGTCGCGGTAGGCCAGTAGGGCATCGCGCAGGGCACCGGCCCGAGAGCGGAGGTCGTCGGAGGTGCCGGATGCCATGCGCCCCACGATCCGATCGGACAGCTCCGCGAGCAGGGACTGCTTGTTGGGGAAGTGCCAGTACAGGGCGCTGGCCTGCACGTCGAGGGCGGTTGCGAGGCGACGCATCGTCAGGTCGGGGAGGCCGTGGTCGTCGAGGATCCGCAGGGCGGTGCGCGCGACGTCGTCGGCCGTATGTCCTCGCGGTGCCATGAGTCTGAGTATAGTGAACGCCGTTCAGGTGAACAGTGTTCAGGTACCCGATCCGAAAGGCTCCCATGCGCCGCTCCCTCGATGCCACCGACCTCGCCCGCGTGGCCGTCTTCGCCGCCCTCATCGCCGTTCTCGGGCTCCCCGGGAGCTTCCCGGTCTTCGGCGGGGTACCGATTACCGCACAGACCCTCGGGGTCATGATCGCGGGTGCCGTCCTCGGCCCGGCGCTCGGCGCCCTCTCGGTCACGGTGCTGCTCGCCCTCGTCGCGGTGGGCTTCCCGCTGCTCGCGGGCGGACGCGGCGGTATCGCCGTCTTCTTCGGGCCCACGGCGGGCTACGCGCTGGGGTGGATCCTCGGGGCGGCGGTCATCGGCCTCGTGGTGCACGCGGGCGGACGGCGGCCCGTCGTCTGGCGTACGGGTCTGGCCATGGTCTCGGGCGGGATCGTCGCGATCTACGCCGTCGGCGTCCCCGTGCAGAGTCTCGTGACCCGGCTGCCGCTCGGTGAGACGGCGCTGGCGAGCCTGGTCTTCGTCCCCGGCGACCTGCTCAAGGCCGCTCTCGCGACGGTCGTGGTCTCGACCCTCGTCCGCGCCTACCCGCGGGGCTTCCGGCGTGACTGGGGCGCTCCGGTGCGCCCCGCGGCGATCGCCCGCGCGTGAGGCCGACGATCCGCGGAGGAACCGTCCGCTGCTCTCGCCTGGCCGCACGCCTCGACGGCCGAGACGTCCTCCGCGACGTGACCCTCGACCTCGATGCCCGCACGATCGCCGTGATCGGCGACAACGGCTCCGGCAAGTCGACCTTCGCCCGCGTCGTCGCGGGGCTCGTGCCCCGGTCCTCGGGCGCGCTCGAGGTGCTCGGAGCGGATCCGGCGACGGATGCCGCGACCCACCGCCGCCGCATCGCCCTCGTGCTGAGCAACCCCGACGCGCAGATCGTGATGCCGGTCGTGTCCGATGACGTCGCCTTCTCGCTGCGTCCCGAGCGCCTGCCGAAGCCCGAGCGGGCGGCGCGCGTGGCCGCGGCCCTCGAACGGTTCGGTCTCACCGACCTCGCGGACCGTCCCGCCTCGGACCTGTCCGGTGGGCAGAAGCAACTGCTCGCGCTCTGCGGCGCCTTCGTGCGCGACCCCGCGCTGGTCGTCGCCGACGAGCCCACGGCCCTCCTCGACGCACGCAACGCCCGCCGGGTGGCCGACCATCTGCTCGGAGACGGACGCCACCGCGCGCTCGTCGTCACCCACGATCTCGCCCTCGCCCGACGATGCGAAGCCGCGGTGCTCTTCGCGGACGGTCGCGTGCTCGCCGCCGGCGCGGCATCCGGGATCGTCGATCGCTATGAGCGGTCGCTGACGTGCTGACCGTGTATCGGCCGGGGACGGGGGTGTTTCATCGGCTCCCCGCCGGCCCGAAGATGCTGGCGGTCGCGGTGCTCGCCCTCGCGGTGGCGGTGCTGCCGACCACCCTGTGGGCCGCGGGGGTCGCGGCGGCGGTGGCGGGGGCCTCCTACGCGGTGTCGGCTCTGGGGGCTCGGGAGCTGGCCAGACAGACCTGGGCCCTGCGATGGATCGTCGTCGTCACCGCGGCGGGGCAACTGCTGTTCCTCGGCATCGAACCCGCCGTCGCGAACACCGCGCGCGTGACGGCGGCGCTGCTGATCGCGGCCCTGCTGCCGTTGACGACGCGCGCGGACGAGCTGCTCGACGCCCTCGAGCGAGGACTCGCCCCGCTGCGGCGGGTCGGAGGCGATGCCGAGCGCGCAGCGCTGCTGCTCGCCGTCACGGTCACGACCGTGCCGGTGCTGGCGCGACGGGCTGCCGAGGTGCGCGAGGCGCAGCGGGCCCGCGGTGTGCGGCCGTCGCTGCGACTCTCGATCGTGCCGTTCCTCGTGCTGTCGCTTCGGCACGCCGACCAGCTCGGCGAGGCCCTCGCCGCCCGCGGGGTGCGCTGAGTCGGCGTCGAGACCGCGGGCGCCCACCGTCGGTGCGATGCGTCCTCTTCGCCGAACGGCTGCGGTCTCGACACGCGAGAGCGGTGGCAAGGCGCGGACGACGCGACCGCGGCGTCAGCACCCCGCGCGATGACCCGCCGCGTCAGCCCGCGGCGGCCCGCCCCGCGGCGAAGCCCTCGGCATAGGCCTCGTCGGCTCCCTGACGGAACATGTCCCGCACGGGATCGCGCACGATAGAGCGTGCTCCGGGCAGGTCGAGCTCTCCCACCAGGTCGCCGCGGCCGCGCACGACCGCCACGGGGCGGCGCGCGGCCTTGCCCTTGACGAGGTCGGTGGCCGCGGCGATCTCGTCGGCCACGCAGGGCAGGGTCACGACGAGGGGGCGGCCCTCGGCATCCGTCGTTCCGCGCAGGTCTTCGAACACGTGCACGCCGCCCGCGCCGATGGCGTGATCGGTCTGGCCCTCGCGCCAGGCGCGGCCGAGCGTGTCGGTGATCAGGACGCCGACGTGGGCCCCGGTCGCGGCGCGCAGCCCGGTCGCCAAGGCGCGCGCGGAGGCGTCAGGGTCGATCGGCAGCAGCAGCACGGTGCCCTCGGGGGTGTTGCTCGCGTCGACGCCGGCGGCGGCCGAGACGATGCCCAGGGGGTTCTCGACGATCCGCGTCACGTGCCCGGTGGGGGAGGTGCGCGATGCCACGAGACGCACGGTCTCGCGCGTGATGGCGTCCTCGCGGTCCGCGGCGTGGATGATCCGGCCCTCGGCCTTCGACACGATCTTGCTGGTGACGACCACGATGTCGCCGTCGCGGAGCGACCCGTCGACACCGTCACGCAGGGGTTCGGTCGTGGCATCCAGGATCACCCGGACGAGGTCGTCGCCCGCGGTGATCTCGGGAATGCCGTCGAGGGCCCAGATCTGCAGCACGTCAGCGGACGAAGCGCACCTCGGTGAGCTCCTCACCAAGGAAGGGCTGCACCTGAGAGGCGCCGTCGAGGGTGAAACCGTTGCGCGTGTAGAAGCGGTGCGCGCGGGGGTTGTCATCGGCGACCCAGAGGTACACGCCCTCACCGTCGTCGATCGCGGCGTCGAACAGCTGCTGGCCGATACCGGTGCCGTGGTACGCGTCGAGCAGGTAGATGAAGTACAGCTCGCGCTCGCGCGGAGCGTCGTCGTCGCGCGCCGGGCCCGAGCCGACGAAACCGACGATCTCGCCGTCGACGAGGGCCGCGTGCATGCGGTAATCCTCGCCCTGGGAGGCCCAGTGGGTCCAGAGTTCGGCCATGCGGCGAGGCGAGACGGCCTCGAGGGCGGCCTTGCTGATCAGGTGGTCGTAGGTCTCGTGCCAGCAGCTCGCGTGCACGCGGCCGAGGGCCTCGGCATCCACGTCTCTTACCGGACGGACGACGATGTCGGTTCGGGCTTCCGCAGTCATGGCGAGACTCTACGCGGGCGCTCGTCGCGGGTGAAATCGAGGCGCTCCGGCTCTCGAATGCGCTATACGGCGAGCTGGCCATCTTGTCGCTCGCCTACAACGGGATCGCCGATCCGTGATCGGATCGCTACGCTCGCCCCTCGTGAACGTCCTCTGGCGCACCCTGCTGGTGCTCGCTCGTGCCCGCCGTCGTCTTCGTCGCGAAGGTCCCATCGATCCGAACACCGTGGCCCGCGTGTCGATCCGCGTCCTGCCCACCGACATCGATCTGCTGCGCCACCTGAACAACGGGCGGTACCTGTCGCTGTTCGACCTCGGGCGGTGGGATCTGCTGACCCGCACCGGTCTGCTCGCCGCGATGACGAAGCAGGGCTGGTACGCGGTGGTCGCCGCCGAGACCATCACGTTCCGTCGCTCCCTCGAGCTCGGGCAGCGGTTCGTGCTCGAGACCCGTCTCATCGGGCACGACGATCGCGCGGTCTACCTCGAGCACCGCGCGCTGGTGAGGGGCGAGATCTACGCCCGGGCGATGATCCGTGCCCGCATCCTCCGCCGTACCGGCGGCACGGTCCCGCACGACGAGCTGTTCGCCGCCGTCGGGCGCCCCGAGGGGCTGCCCGACATCGAGTCGTGGGTGCACGACTGGGCCGCCGGTTCGGCGCTGCCCTCGACGAAGCGTCCGGCGCCCAGCGTCTGGGAATGACGGCGGCCGGCGATCACATCCCGAAGCGGGCGTCGAGCCAGGCCACCTGCTTCATCCAGTGGCGGTGGCCGCCGCCCTCGTGGCCGTTGTAGGGATACTCCTCGATGGCCGCATCGTCGGAGCCGAGCGCGTGGAAGGCGGCGAAGACGCCGGAGGGCAGCACCACGTCGTCCATGAACGCCACCGAGAAGTAGGCGGGCTGGGTGATGCGGCGGGCGAGGATCGCCGCGTCGACGTACGACAGGGTGCGCAGCACGCTCGCGGTGTCGTCGCGGTGCACGGCGAGGTAACGCGTGATCTCGGTGAACGGCGCCGAGGGAGTCCGCGTAATGGCATTCGGAAAGTCGCACAGGAACGGCACGTCGGGCATGACCGCGGCGACGGCTTCGCCCGCGAGGGCGGCCGCGGCGATCGAGAGCCCACCACCCTGGCTGCCGCCGGTGACCGCGATCCGCGAGGGGTCGACACCGGGGAGGGCTCGCACCTCGTCGACCAGGCGCACGGCGTCGGCGAAGAGGCGTCGGTAGTAATAGTCGTGGGGATCCCGGATGCCACGGGTCATCACGCCCGGGTACGCGGCGGCGGAGCCGTGCGTGTCGGGGGTGTCGCCCACGCTCCAGGTCGATCCCTGACCGCGCGTGTCCATGATGACGTGGACGTAGCCGGCGCTCGCCCAGTTGAGGCGTTCTCCCGGGAGGCCGCGGCCGCCGCCGTATCCGATGTACTCGACGACGGCGGGAAGCACTTCGTCGCCGTGGGGGCGCACGACCCACCCGCGGATCTCGTCGCCCCCGAAGCCGGTGAAGGTGAGGTCGAAGACGCTGAGGGCGCGCACCGGCACGTCGACCGGGGCGAGGGTGGCGGGCCGGGCTGCGGTCCGCGCCTGCGCGAGGGTGTCGGCCCAGAACGTGTCGAGGTCGGTCGGCGCCTCGAGCGCGGGGCGATAGGCCCGCAGCAGCTCGACGGGCATATCGGTGAAGGTGACGGCCATGGGTCCTCCTGGTACGCGGGGCGAACCGACAGTAGCAACGCGGCGTCGATGAGCGGACGCGACCCCGCGCGTCGACGACGTATCCGGTCTCGGCCGACGCGACCGCGACCGACCCGCCACTCTCCGACCGCGGCATCCCGGACAGGAGGCTCGAAAAACGGTGCCCCGGCCGCCGTAAGGTGACCGCGGCATCCCGGACAGGAGGCTCGAAAAAACGGTGCCCCGGCCGCCGTGAGGCGACCGGGGCACCGGGGTACCGGAGGGGGATCAGCTGGTGAGCAGGCGCAGGCCGTAGGTCTGCAGGATCTCGTTCACGGGCTGGAAGTACGTCGTTCCGCCGCTCGAGCAGTTGCCCGAGCCGCCCGAGGTGACGCCCTGGGCCTGGTTGCCGGCGAGTAGCGAGCCGCCGGAGTCGCCGGGCTCGGCGCAGACGTTGGTGCGGATGAGGCCCGAGACCGATCCCTCGGCGTAGCGCACCGTGGAGTTGTAGGCCTGGATCTGGCCGCAGTGCCAGCCGGTGGTCGAGCCCGAGCGGCACACGGTCGCGCCGACGGCGGCGGCGGTCGAGCCCTTCACGGCGACGGAGCCGCCGGAGTAGTTCGACACCGAGCCGACGGGGGTGTGGTTGGGCGTGCTGACCCAGGCGTAGTCGTTGCCGGGGAACGAGGAGCCCTGGAACGTGCCGTAGGTGGTGCTGTCGCCCGCGTCGCCGCAGTGGCCGGCGGTGACGAAACCGCCCTGCACCGCGAAGCCCACCGAGCAGCGGCTCTGGTTGTTGATGTTGTAGGCGATGCCGCCCTGGATCGTCGCGAAGGTCTCCGGGGCCTCGGCTCCGGTCTCGAGGCGCACGGCGCCCGCGGGGGCGTCGAGCGTCGCGACGAAGTCGGCCGCGGCCTGGTCGCCGCCGGCCACTACGTCGACGACGAGGTCGTTCTGCTCGACGTCGATCCACCACGAGGGGATCGCGTCGGGAACGGGGCTCGCCGCAAGCTTCGCGGCGAGCGCCTCGAGGTCGTCGAGGGAGTGCTCCGCGGCGACGGGGACGGCGCCCGCCTCGGCGGCCGCTTCGCGAGCGGCATCCGTGGTCGCCGCGGCGTACACGGTGCGCGTCGACTCGTCGAGCCAGGTGCCGGCGAAGGCGTCGCCCGAGACGGCGGCGACCTCGTCGGCGGTCCCGGCCGCGTCGGCCTGGAAACGCAGGACGTCCTGCGCTCCGGCCACGTCGGTGCCGAGGTCGGCCGCCATCGCTTCGAGCAGCTGGGCGTCGACTCCGTCGACGGCCGCGCCGGGCGATGACGTGGGGGTCTGCGCCAGCGCGGGAGCGGTGGCGGCGGTGGTCAGGAACAGGCCGAGAGCGGTGGCGCCCACGACGGTTTTCGATATGCGGTTCACGTGGAGTGACCTTCCATCCAGGGGGATAAATGGCGGGGTACCCACCGCCATGAAAACACGACCCGGACGAAAAGCGAAGGAATTCCTGTGAATTTCTGATCAGAGTGCAAATATGTCGCCCATTCGGGGGACACGCGATTCGGCCCCGTGAGCTGCGACCCGGCCGCCGATCCGCGGGTTGCGCGGCGGGCCGCCGAGGTGCCGCGCACGCGCTAATTAGGCTGACGGGCATGAGCACGAACGACCCCGGCGCCCCCGTTCCCGCGCTCTCTCCGGGCCTTCCGGCCCGCGCCGCTCGCGTCGCCGCGACGTTCTCTCGACGAACGGCCCCCGCCTCCGCGCCGCGTCGTGGCGAACTGCCCGCCGACCCCGCCGCCGCGGCGTTCCTGGCCGCAGCCGTCGACGGCGTCTCCCGACCGGAGTCGCTGACCTCGGCCGCCTCCGCGCTGCACCGGCTCGCCGGTGACCTCCCCGCGTCTCTCCCGTGGTTCGTCCGCGGTGCCCTGCAGCTCGGCGGAGCCGTCGCGCCCGTCCTGCCGAGTCCCGCCGTACCGCTCGCTCGCCGCGCGCTGCGCGATCTCCTCGCCGCCCTCGTGCTCGACGCGCGCCCCGAGCGGCTCAGCCCCGCGCTCGATGCGCTCGGCTCACCGGTCGAGGTGCGCCTCGTCGGGCCCGCCATCGTGGGTGACGCGGGTGCGCGACGCCGGGTCGACGGCATCCGTTCTCTTCTCTCCCGCGAGGACGTCCCGCGGGTCTGTCTCGCGATCTCCGATGTCGTGGTCAAGCCATCGCCGTGGGCCTTCGACGCCGAGGTCGAGCACGCCGCCGAGCGGCTGCTGCCGGTCTTCCTCGATGCGCTCGCCGCGCGCACCCACGTCACCCTCGTCGCCGAAGGACGCGACGACCTCGATCTCACCGTCGCGGTGCTCACCCGCGTGCTCGAGGAGCCGCGCCTCACCTCGCTCCGGGCCGGTGTCCAGCTGCCGGCGGCGGTCGCCGAGGTCCCCGAGGCCGTCCGGGAGCTGTCGGCGTGGGCGCGCGTGCGCACCTCCGAGGGCGGCGCCCGACTGACGCTGCGTCTGAGCGATGCCCCCATCGAGACCCCGGATGCCGTGTCGGCGGCGCGCCACGGGTGGCTCGCCCCGGCGGTCACGGCTCGAGACGACGTGGATGCCGCCCTCGTGCGCGGCCTGCGCGAGGCCCTGAGCCCGAGGGGGATCGGGGGTTTCGCCCTGGAACTTGCGACCGCCGACCCCGAACGTGCCGCCCTCGCCCTGTCTCTCGCGACCGAGGCCGGGGCCGAACTCGCGCTCGCCGTGCCGCACACCGCGCCGTGGACACCGGGGGAGGGGCACCTGTGGACGGCGCCGACCGCGTACCCCGACGACGTCGATGCCGTCGTCGCGCGCCTCGCCGCCCGCTATGCGATCGAGGTGGCCGGTGCCCCCGACCTGCCGCTGGCGGTGCCCGCGTCGGAGGATGAGCCCGACGAGAGCACGCCCGAGGACGCCCCCGAGACCGCATCGATCGCGGCCCGCGCTCGACGCGCCCTCGCCGCAGCCGACCTTCCCTCGCCCGCCGTGCGCGCTCCGCAGCGCGACACCGAGGCCGATCCGGCGATCCTGCGCGAGCGCGCGGCCGACGACGCCGCCGAGCCCGGACTCACGCAGGCGGTGCTGGGCATCGCGCGCGAGGCCGCGGCATCCGCCGACACCTCCGCTCTGGGCCCCGACGTGCAGCAGATGCTGTTCGGCGGACAGGCCTTCGTCGACACCGCCGTGTTCTCGGCTCGCGAGAGCGCGGAACTCGCGGGCGGCGCACCCGGGTTCCGCAACGTGCCCGACACCGACCCGACCCTGACCGCCGACCGCGCCTGGTCGATGGCCGCCCTCGGCCGGGTCGCCGGTTCGACCGCCGGAGACGCCACGGCCGCCGCGGGACGCATCGACGACGAAGCGGGGCTCGACGCGGTGATCGACCGCGTGCGCACCGCCGCAGAGCCCTGGGGTGCGCTCGCCGCCGCCGACCGGGCCGCTGTGCTGCAGTCGGTCGCGCGCAGCCTCGAGCAGCGCCGGGGCGAGCTGATCGAGGTTCTCGCCTCCGAGGGCGGGGCTCTGCTCGCCGAGGCCGACGCGGAGGTGAGCCAGGCCGTCGACGCCGCCGCGTACTACGCCGCCACCGCGAAGGAGCTCGATCGCGTGCCCGGGGCCGTGTTCGTACCCGATCGGCTGAGCGTCGTCGCCCCGCGTTGGAACGCCCCGGTCGGGCTCTGCGCCGCCGAGGCCGTCGCCGCGCTGGCCGCCGGATCCGGGGTGCTGCTCACGCCCTCACCGCGCGCACGGCGCTGCGGAGCCGTCGTGGCCGAGGCTCTCTGGGCCGCGGGGGTGCCGCGCGACCTGCTCGCCTATGTCGACCTCAACGAGGACGCCTCGGGCCGCGCGCTCATCGCCCACCCCGGCGTCGACCGCGTGCTGCTGGCGGGAGCCCGGACGACGGCCGAGCGCTTCGCCGCCTGGCGACCGGCCCTGCCCGTGCAGGCGCTGACCGCCGGGCGCAACGTCGCGATCGTCGCCCCCTCCGCCGACGTGGACGCCGCCGTCGCCGACATCGTCGCCGGGGCCTTCGCCCGAGCGGGCCAGGCCGCCACGGCCGTGTCGCTCGTCATCCTCGTCGGGGCGGTCGGTCGCTCGCCGTGGTTCACCGAGCAGCTCAAGGACGCGGTCTCGTCGTTGCGCGTGGGTCCCGCCGACGACCCGCTCTCCGACATCGGTCCGCTCGTCGAAGAACCTGCGGGCGAGGTGCGACGCGCCCTGACCGTCCTCGGCGACGGCGAACGCTGGCTCGTGGAACCGCGGGAGCTCGACCTCGGACCGGACACGGCCGGCCGCTTCTGGTCGCCGGGCGTGCGTACGGGCGTCACCGCCGGGTCTCACCTCACCCGGGCCGCGGTCGCGGCGCCGGTGCTCGGCATCCTGCACGCTCCCACCGTGACACGCGCGATCGAGCTGCAGAACGCGATCGGCTCGGGCTTCGTCGCCGGTCTCCACACGCGCGACGAGGCCGATCTCGAGCTCTGGCTCGACACCGTCGAGGCCGCCGTGCTGCGGGTCAACCGTCCCTCGACGGGGGCCGTCATCCAGCGTGAGCCGCTCGGCGGGTGGGGCGAGGCGTCCGTGGGCGACGGGGCGATGTCGGGAGGACCGAACCGTCTCGTCACCCTCGGATCGTGGCGGCCGTCGTCGGGAGGGGCGTCGTCGTCGACCCTGCACCTGCGCGGACTCGACTCGCGCATCACGGCCCTGATCGAAGCGGCTCAACCGACCCTGTCGTACGAGGCGTTCGACTGGCTCCGTCGGGGCGCCCTCGCCGACGCCGTCGCGTGGGATCGCGAGTTCGGCCGCGTCCGCGACGTGTCGCGCCTGGTCGTCGAGCGCAACCTCCGGCGTTACCGTCCGGTCGATGTCGCCGTGCGCGCCACCGCCGACGCCGCGTGGGAGGCGGTGCTGCGCGTTCTGGTGGCCGCGGTGCGCTCGGGCTCGGCCTTCAGCCTCAGTACCCCGGTGGGTCTTCCCGCCGCCGTCCGACACCTGCTGGGCGACAGCGGGGTCGCGGTCTCGGTCGAGAGCGACGCCGAGTGGTTGCAGCGTCTGGCGGGTGGCATCCCGGATGCCGCCGACGGCGATGCCGAAACCCTCGTCGTCGCCCCGCGCCCCGGGCGCCTGCGCCTCGTGGGCCCCGCCGAGACGGTGGCGACGCTGCGCGCGGCCGTTGCCGAGACGGTCGCGGGCGACGTCTCGCTCACCGTGTACGCGGACGAGGTCACGACGGCCGGCCGCCTCGAGCTGCTGCCGTTCCTGCGCGAGCAGGCGGTGTCGATCGGCGCGTTCCGCTTCGGCGCCGTCGACGCCTGGAGCGCGTCGGTCATCTGACCGGCCCCGCGCTCCGCGCCCGACCCGCCCTCCGCGCCCGCCCCGGCCCCGCGCTCCGCGCCCGACCCGCCCTCCGCGCCCGCCCCGGCCCCGCGCTCCGCGCCCGACCCGCCCTCCGCGTCCACGGCGGCCTCGCCGAACGACCGCGCCCTCGGCGGTACGGCGCCTCCGCGAGGTTTCGAAAACGTTTAGCGCGGCACCCGCGCCGGGGTACCGTCGTCGAAACCGCGAGGAGCACCGATGACCGCTGCCCGACTGACCGTCGACCCCCGTTTCGCGATCGGCCCCGTGAGCCGGCGCCTGTTCGGGGGGTTCGTCGAGCACCTCGGCCGCCACGTCTACGACGGCCTCTACGAGCCCGACCACCCCGAAGCCGACGAGCGCGGGTTCCGCCGCGACGTGATCGCGCTCGTCCGAGAACTCGGGGTCTCGACGATTCGGTACCCCGGTGGCAACTTCGTCTCGGGCTTCCGGTGGGAGGACAGCGTCGGGTCCCGCGCCGAGCGGCCTCGTCGCCTCGACCTCGCGTGGCACTCGACCGAGACGAACGAGGTCGGCCTGCACGAGTTCTCGGACTGGCTCGAGGCCGTCGGCAGCGACCTCATGCTCGCGGTCAATCTCGGCACGCGCGGCACGCTCGAGGCGATCGACCTGCTCGAGTACGCCAACGTCCCGGGTGGGTCGGCGTTGTCGCAGCAGCGCATCGACAACGGCCGCGCCGCACCGTTCGACGTGCGCGTGTGGTGCCTCGGCAACGAGATGGACGGCCCGTGGCAGCTCGGCCACCGCTCCGCCGACGACTACGGAAAGCTCGCCTCTCGCACGGCGAAGGGCATGCGCCAGCTCGACCCCACGATCGAGCTCGTCGTGTGCGGCTCGTCGGGTGCGCAGATGCCCACCTTCGGCGAGTGGGAGCGGGTGGTGCTCGAGCACACCTACGACGACGTCGACATGATCTCGTGCCACGCCTACTACCAGGAGCACGACGGCGACGCGGAATCCTTCCTCGCCTCCGCCGTCGACATGGATCGCTTCATCGAGGCGGTCGTCGCCACCGCCGACCACGTCGGCGCGGCGCGCGGCAGCACGAAGCGCATCGGCATCTCGTTCGACGAGTGGAACGTCTGGTACATCGACCGCGTGGATGCCGTGAAACCCACCGCCATCGACGACTGGCCGGTCGCCCCGCGCCTGCTCGAAGACGTGTACTCCGTCCTGGATGCCGTGGTCTTCGGCAGTCTGCTCATTTCGCTTCTCAAGCATGCCGACAGGGTGGCGTCGGCGTCTCTCGCTCAACTCGTGAACGTCATCGCGCCGATCATGACCGAGCCCGGCGGCCCCGCCTGGCGCCAGACGACCTTCTTCCCCTTCGCGATCTGCTCGCGCCTGGCTCGAGGGCGAGCGGTGCGACTGCCCCTCGAGGCCCCGACGCTCGACACCGCCCGCTACGGGACGGTTCCCGCGGTGGATGCCGTGGCCACCGTCGACGACGAGGCCGGAACCGCCGCGGTCTTCGTCGTCCACAGGGGGCTCGAACACCCCGTCGCCGTCGACATCGACGTCAGCGCCCTCGGCGAGGTGGAGGTCGTCGAGACCCACCTCCTCCACGACGACGACCCCGGTGCCGCGAACACCCTCGACGAGCCCGAGCGGGTGCGGCCGCGGGCGGTCGAGACGCGCCTGGTGAACGGCATCCTGTCGGTGTCCCTCCCGCCCGTCGCGTGGATCGCGCTGTCGCTGCGGCGCACGGGCTGAGGGACGCGGGTCTCGCGGGACGACCCTCTTCGCGCGCGCAAGGCGCGACGCCCGGTCTTTCTCGCGGGACCACCGGCGGCAGGGCGGACCGCCGCGTCGCGCCGCTCGCCTCCGCGCGCACACGCGTGCGAGAATGACACCGGCGTGCTCGGACCGACCTTTCCCCGCACGGCGCCCCATGCAGCTGATGGGTGCCGCGCGGGTTCGAAGGGCCACCGAGCCCCAGGACAGCGTCCGCCGCACCTTTCCTCCGAGGAGCAGAGATGTCCGCTACCCCCGTCGCCACCCCCGCCGAGGTCACGCCCGCCGAGCGCGTGCAGCAGCACCGTCGGTACCTCATGTGCCGCCCCGAGCACTTCACGGTGAGCTACAGCATCAACCCGTGGATGGAGCCCTCGCGGCCCACCGACACGAACCTCGCCGTGCGCCAGTGGCAGTCGCTCTACGACACCTACACGCAGCTCGGGCACGAGATCGAGCTGATCGACCCGCTCGAGGGACTGCCCGACATGGTCTACACGGCCAACGGCGGCTTCGTGATCGACGGGGTCGCGTACGGTCCCAAGTTCCGCTTCCGTGAGCGCGCGGCCGAGGCCCCCGCGTTCATCGACTGGTTCGCCGCGAACGGCTTCGAGGTCGCCGAGCCGGTCGAGGTCAATGAGGGCGAGGGCGACTTCCTGCTCGTGGGCGACACGATCCTCGCCGGCACGGGGTTCCGTTCCACCGGCGACAGCCACCGCGAGGTGGGCGAGGTCTTCTCGCGCGAGGTCGTGTCGCTGACGCTGACCGACCCGCGGTTCTACCACCTCGACACCGCGATCGCCGTGCTCGATCCCGTGGAGGGCCCCGGCGGCGTCGAGAAGGCGAACATCGCCTACCTCCCCAACGCGTTCGACGATCGGAGCCAGGCGATCCTGCGCGAGCGCTACCCGGATGCCATCCGCGTGTCCGACAGCGACGGTGCGGTGTTCGGGCTGAACTCCGCCAGCGACGGCAAGAACGTCATCATCTCCCCCCGTGCCGTGGGCTTCGAGGCGCAGCTGCGCGAGCGCGGATACACCCCCGTGAAGGTCGATCTCTCCGAGCTGCTGCTCGGCGGCGGCGGCATCAAGTGCTGCACGCTGGAGCTGCGCGGCGGTTCGCGATGAGCACCACCGTCGACAACCTCGGCGCTCGTCTGATCGCCGAAGAGGGCGCGCACCTCGCCCACAACTACCACCCGCTGCCCGTCGTGGTCTCGCGCGCCGAGGGCGTCTGGGTCACCGACATCGAGGGCAAGCGGTACCTCGATCTGCTGTCGGCATACTCGGCGCTCAACTTCGGCCACGGACACCCGGCGATCCTCGCCGCCGCCCGAGAGCAGCTCGAGCGCCTGACTCTCACCAGTCGCGCGTACCACAACGACCGTCTCGGTCCCTTCGCCGCCGCGCTCGCGCAGCTCTGCGGCAAAGATCTCGTGCTGCCGATGAACACCGGCGCCGAGGCCGTCGAGACCGGGATCAAGCTCGCGCGCGCCTGGGGCTACCGCACCAAGGGCATCGCTGCAGACGCCGCGACGATCATCGTCGCGAACGGCAACTTCCACGGCCGCACCACCACGATCGTCGGCTTCAGCGACGACCCCACGGCGCACGACGACTTCGGTCCCTATGCGCCGGGCTTCGTGCACGTGCCCTACGGCGACGCGGATGCCATCGCCGCCGCGATCGACGAGAACACCGCGGCCGTGCTGCTCGAGCCCATCCAGGGCGAGGCCGGTGTGGTGCTCCCGCCCGAGGGCTTCCTGCAGCGGGTCCGCGAGATCTGCACCGAGAACAACGTGCTCTTCATCGCCGATGAGATCCAGTCGGGTCTGGGACGAGTGGGCGAGACGTTCGCGTGCGATCGCGAGGGCGTCGTGCCCGACGTCTATCTGCTCGGGAAGGCGCTCGGCGGCGGCATCCTGCCCCTGTCGGCCGTGGTCGCGAACGAGGACGTGCTCGGCGTCATCCGCGCCGGCGAGCACGGCTCGACCTTCGGCGGCAACCCGCTGGCCGCGGCCGTGGGCCTGCGGGTCGTCGAGATGCTGGCATCCGGAGAATTCCAGACCCGCGCGAAGGCGCTGGGGGCGCACCTCGAGGCGTCGCTGCAATCGCTGGTCGGAAACGGCGTCACGACCGTTCGCATCGCGGGCCTGTGGGCGGGCGTCGACATCGACCCCGCGTACGGCACCGGGCGCGAGGTGGCCGAGAAGCTGCTGACGCGTGGCGTGCTCGTGAAGGACACGCACGGTCAGACGATCCGCATCGCGCCGCCGCTGACCATCCGCGCGACCGAGCTGGACTGGGCCGTCGAGCAGGTTCGGCACGTGCTGTCGGCCTGAGCGCCGGACGGCCCCGCGCCCGCGCCCGCGCCGAGGCGTGCGTGTCCCACTTCGTGCGGACCCCGTGCGGATCTTCTGCACGAAGTGGGACACGGGCCGTCGCGCCGCGGACGGGCGTCGCGCCTCTGAGCGCGCTCAGGCCACCGAGACCGTGCGTTCGTCCCAGCCTGTCGCGCCGTCGGGGGCGGGGGCGGCCACGTCGCTCGTCTGCGTCTGACCGTCGGCCGAGATCGCCCGGCACCGGATCGTGTGCGATCCGCTCGTGGCGTTCCACGGCAGGCTCCACTGCACCCAGGTGTCGGCCGAGATCGCGGTCGCCAGGGTCGCCGCCTGCCACGGGCCGTCGTCGATCTGCACCTCGACGCCCGAGACGCCCACGTGCGTCTGCCAGGCCACGCCCGCGATGACGGTGTCGCCCGCACCCACTCGAGCGCCCGACCGGGGCACGTCGATGCGCGACTGCAGCTTGACGGGTCCGCGTTCCGACCAGCCGCGCGAGGTCCAGTACCCCTCGGCCCGGTCGTAGCGGGTGACCTCGAGCTCGCTCACCCACTTCGTCGCCGAAACGTACCCGTACAGGCCCGGCACGACCATCCGCACGGGGAAGCCGTGCTCGATCGGCAGGGGTTCGCCGTTCATGCCGATGGCCAGCAGGGCGTCTCGGCCGTCGGTGAGGGCTTCGAGCGGAGTGGATGCCGTGAACCCGTCGACCGAGTGCGAGAGCACCATGTCGGCCTCGGCCGTCGGCTTCGCCCGCTCGAGGATGTCGCGAAGGGGAACGCCGAGCCAGCGGGCGTTGCCGATGAGAGACCCGCCCACCTCGTTCGACACGCACGCGAGGGTCGCGACGGTCTCTTTCTGGGGGAGAGCGACGAGGTCGTCCCACCGCAGCACGACCTCTTGCTCGACCATGCCGTGCACGCGCAGGGTCCAGGTCGCGGGGTCCACCTGCGGAACGACGAGGGCGGTGTCGATGCGGTAGAAGTCCGACGAGGCGGTGATGATCGGCCCGAGCCCGTCGATGCCGAGGTCGGCTCCGGCCGGGACGGGCGTGGTCGTCGCGGGCGAGGGCAGGCGCAGGGCGGAGCGCACCGCGCTGACGGCGCGCGCGCCCCCGCTCACCGCGACGGATCCGACGGCGGCGAGGGCGCCGGCCATGACGGCCACCCCCGACAGCGCGAGGACGCTGCGCCGCGAGACGCCGTCGTCGGTCGGGGCCTTCGTCGACCGTCGCCGGAGCCGGGCGACCAGCAGCCCGGCCACCAGAGCGGCGGCGGCTCCCGCGACCAGCGACGGGAGGGGTGACAGTGTCCCGGCATCCGCCCGCGTCATCGAGACGACCGCGCCGATCACGCCGAGCGCCACGAGGACGACCCGCCCCCACGGGGCCTTGCGCCGTTCGAGAACTCCGGCGACCCCGGCGACGATCAGCAGCAGTACCGCGATCCCCACGAGCAGGGCCGCCTTGTCGCCCGTGCCGAACAGGTCGATGGCCAAGTCTTTCGCCCAGGCCGGGGCGAGGTCGATCATGCCCCCGCCGATGACGGCGAACGGGCTCGCGGTGGGCGAGACGACCGCCGCGGCGAGCTCGCCGAGGCCGGCGCCGAACACGGTGGCGGCGATCGAGGCGACGATCGCCGCGAGATCACGGCGGCGGGAAGATGCGGGGGTCACGAAGGGAGCCTAGGGAGCCCCGGGCACCCGGGCGCCGCGCGTGCGATATTCACAGGCAACCGGCACCCGTCGCCGCACGGGGTCGCAGACGGAGGGCGGTGTCAAGCTTCTATCCGAAAGTCTCCGCGATCCCCACACTGACGCGGTGAAGTACCGCGACCATTCGGCATCCCCTCCTCTCCTGTCCGACGACGCCCCCGACCTCGACGATGTCCGCGAGGCGCTGGCGGGCATGGATGCCGTCGACGTGCCCGGCCGCGGCATCGCCGCGACCCTGGCCTGGGCGACGACCGTCACCTCGCCGCGCTCTCTCGGCGCGACCTGGGAGCTGCTGGCCTCGGTCTCGGCGCGCGACGTGGCCGCCGCCCGCGTGCTCGAGCCGCACCTCGACGCCCTCGCGATCCTCGACGAGGCCGCCCGCGAGGGGATCGACGTCGACCTCGAGCCCGGCGGGTCGTGGGGGGTCTTCGCGGCGGAGGGGCCCGGCACGCGCCTGGAGGCGCGACGCTCCGCCGGTACCTGGACACTGCACGGGACCAAGCCGTGGTGCTCGCTCGCCGCCCACCTCGATCGCGCGCTCGTGACCGCGTGGGTCGACGACGAACGGCGACAGCTCTTCGCCCTCGACCTGCGCGCCCCGGGCGTCACCGCGCGGACCGGCCCCTGGCACGCCCGCGGACTCGACCGGGTCGTCAGCGCGCCGATCGACCTCGACGAAGCGGTCGCCGTCCCCGTGGGGGAGCCCGGCTGGTACCTGCGTCGGCCCGGCTTCGCGCACGGCGGGGTGGGGGTCGCGGCGTGCTGGTGGGGCGGGGCCCTGCCGCTGCGTGACGCGTTGCGCGCGGCCGCAGCCGTCGACCGCGCCGACCAGCTCTCCCGCGTGCATCTCGGTCGTGCCGATACGGCGCTCTGGGCCGCCCGCACCGTCTTGCGCGAGACGGCGGCGGTCTTCGAGGCCGGGGGTGCGGCATCCGCCGGTCTGCGTGCCGCCCGCGCGCGCACCGTGGTCGCCGACGCCGTCGAGACGACCCTCGTCCAGGCCGCGCACGCGCTGGGACCGTTGCCGCTCGTCGCCGACGAGGCGCACGCGCGGCGCGTCGCCGACCTGCAGGTCTACCTGCGTCAGCACCACGGCGAGCGCGACGTCGCGCGGATCGGCGCCGAGGTCGCGACGGGAGCGGTCGCGTGGTGAGCTTCGACCATCGCGATCCCGGCACCGACGAGAGCGTCTGGGTCGAGGCTCTTCGCCGAGACCTGCCCCCGCTCGATCTCGACGTCGACCATCTGATCGTGGTGGCCGCGCACCCCGACGACGAGAGCCTCGGAGCCGCGGGTCTGCTCGCGACCGCGGCGGCCCGCGGCATCCCGGTCGATCTTCTCGTCGTGACCGACGGCGAGGGCTCTCACCCCGATTCGCCCACCCACGGGCCCGCGACCCTCGCGCTGATGCGCCGCCGCGAGCTCTACGATGCGGCGCGCATCGTGGGGCTGGTCGGTGAACCGATCTTCCTCGGCCTGCCGGACGGCGGGACGGAGGAGTATCGGGATGCCGTCTCCGCGGCGCTGCGCGAAACGCTCGACGCCGCGGCCGGTCGGCGCGTGCTGGTGCTGTCGCCGTGGCGGGGAGACGGGCACCGCGACCACCGGGTCGTCGGCGAGATCGTCGAGCAGGTCTGCGCCGCCCGCGGGGTGCGCTCGCGGGCCTTCCCGATCTGGCTCTGGCACTGGGGCGGCCCTGACGACGTGCCGTGGGACCGCGTCGAACGTCTCGTGCTCGAGCCCCGCGCGCGCGAGGCCAAGACCCGCGCCCTCGACGCGCACCGCAGTCAGCTCGAGCCGCTGTCGCGAGCACCGGGGGACGAGGCGATGATCCACGCCGGAATGCGCGCGCACGCCGAGCGCGACGCCGAGTTCTTCGTCGTTCCGGAGCGCCCCGCCGCCCCGGCGGCCAGTGTCGGCCGGGAGTACTTCGACGACATGTACGCCCGCCACGACGACCCCTGGGGCTTCGACTCGCGGTGGTACGAGGAGCGCAAACGCGCCGTGCTCCTCTCCGCCCTCCCGCGGCGCCGCTACCGTTCGACCCTCGAGGCGGGGTGCTCGACCGGAGCGCTGACCGCGCAGCTGACCGATCGGAGCGATCGGGTGCTCGCCGTCGATCTCGCCCCCGCGGCCCTGGAACGCGCACGGACGCGTCTGGCGGGGCACGACAACGTCGAGCTGCGCCTCGCGACGCTTCCCAGCGCGTGGCCGGAGGGCGAGTTCGACCTGGTCGTGCTGTCGGAGGTGGCGTACTACTGGGCGGGAGTCGACCTCGATCGCGGGCTCACGGCGGCCGCCGCCTCGCTGAGCGTCGACGGTCACCTGGTCGCCTGCCACTGGCGGCATCCGGTCGCCGAGTATCCGCTCAGCGGCGACCAGGTGCACGACGCGCTCGCCGCCCGGGGCGACCTCGTGCGCCTCGTGCGGCACGACGAGGAGGACTTCGTGCTCGAGGTGTACGCGCACCCGGGCGTGCGATCGGTGGCAGCCGAGTCCGGACTCGTCGCGTGAGGGCGGTGGCCGTGGTGATCCCGGCGCACGACGAGGAGGCCCTGATCGGGCGCTGCCTGGCAGCGGTCGACCGGGCCGTCTCTCACGCGAAGGAGCGCACGCCCGACCTGGATGTCGCGGTCGTCGTCGTGCTCGATGCGTGCACCGACACCACCGCCGCGCAGGTCCGGCGCTGGCCGGTCGAGGCGGTCGAGATCGGCGCTCGCCGCGTGGGCACCGCGCGGCGGGTCGGCGTCGCTCATGCGCTCGGGGCGCTCTCCGCGAGTCCGGTCGACACGTGGATCGCCATGACCGATGCCGACACCGTCGTGCCCCCGAACTGGATCTCGCACCAGCTCGACCTCGCCGAGGCCGGGGTCGACCTCGTCCTCGGAACCGTCCGCCCCGACTTCGCCGACCTCAGCGCCCGCCACGCCGCGTACTGGCGTGCCACGCACCATCGGGGCGCACCGCCCGGGAACGTCCACGGGGCCAACCTCGGCGTGCGGGCGAGCACGTACGCCCGGGCGGGCGGCATCCCGGACCTCATCGAGCACGAGGACGTGGCCCTCGTCGGCGCGGCTCGGGCCCTCGGCGCGCGGGAGCGGGCGAGCGATGCGCACGAGGTCGAGACGTCCGGCCGATTCACGGGGCGCACACCCGCCGGCTACGCGGCGTTCCTCGCGCGGGTGCACGCCTGGGTCGATGCGCCACCCCTGGCGGCCCCCGGCGCCTGACGCATCGGGCGGGGGCTCGTCAACCACCTCGGCCGTCGCGCACGCGCGTCGCAGACTGATCGTCCCCCGGAACGAGAGGCACCACCATGAAGGCACTGACCTGGCAGGGCAAGCGCAACGTGAGCGTCGAGGAGGTCCCCGACCCCGAGATCCTCGAGCCGACCGATGCGATCGTGAAGATCACCTCGACCGCGATCTGCGGCTCCGACCTGCACCTCTACGAACTTTTCGGCCCGTTCATCGACAGAGGCGACGTGCTCGGCCACGAGCCGATGGGCGTCGTCGTCGAGGTGGGCTCGGCCGTGACGAACCTGGCCGTCGGCGACCGCGTCGTCGTTCCCTTCAACATCTCGTGCGGTCACTGCTTCATGTGCCGCCGCGGCCTGCAGTCGCAGTGCGAGACGACGCAGGTGCGCGAGTACGGCAGTGGTGCGGCGCTCTTCGGCTACACGAAGCTCTACGGGCAGGTGCCCGGCGGTCAGGCGGAGTACCTGCGCGTGCCGCTGGCCGACTACAACCACATCCGCGTCGGCGACGACCTGCCCGACGACCGCTACCTCTTCCTCAGCGACATCGTGCCGACCGCCTGGCAGGGAGTGCAGTACGCGAACGTCCCCGAGGGCGGCACGCTCGCGGTCATGGGCCTCGGCCCGGTGGGGCAGTTTGCCGCCCGTATCGGCGTGCACCTGGGCTACCGCGTGCTCGCGATCGAGCCCGAACCCGAGCGCCGCGCGATGGCCGAGCGCCACGGCATCCTGACCTACGACCTGACCGACACGGTGGTCGACGAGCTGATCGATCTCACCGAGGGTCGCGGAGCGGATGCCGTGGTGGATGCCGTGGGCATGGAGGCCCACGGAAACGGCGGCATCCGGCTGGCGCAGAACGCCGTGGGGCTGCTCCCCGATGCCCTCGCGCAGAAGGTCATGGACAAGGCCGGGCTCGACCGCCTCGCCGCGGTCTACGCCTCGATCGACCTCGTGCGCCGCGGCGGCACCGTCTCGTTGAGCGGCGTGTACGCCGGTGAGGCGGACGTGCTGCCGATGAAGACGATGTTCGACAAGCAGATCGCCATGCGGATGGGGCAGTGCAACGTCAAGCGCTGGATCGACGACCTGCTGCCGCTGGTCGAAGACCCCGCCGACCCGCTCGGCGTGATGGACCTGGTGACGCACCACGCCCCGCTCGAAGATGCCCCGGGCCTGTACGAGACGTTCCAGAAGAAGGAGGACGGCTGCATCAAGGTGGTCCTGCGCCCCGGCGTCTGAGCCGTGCGGCGGCGCCGCGCGCGGGTGGGAAACGTGTGCGCAACACGGCGCTGAGTAGAGTCGACGCATGGGTGACCTGTTCGACGGTTACGGCTCCACGCTGGCGCCGCGCAAGACCGCTTCCGGCATCCCGGCGTTCGACGAGATGTTCGGCGTTCCGGCGAGTCCCGGAGATGCCGCCCCCTCGCGCGAGGCGTATCGGGAGCTGTACCAGACGCTCGCGCAGATGACGCAGGAAGAGCTGCGCGGGCGCACCGAGTCGCTCGCCAGCTCGTACCTCGCGCAGGGCGTGACGTTCGACTTCGCGGGCGAGGAACGCCCTTTCCCGCTGGATGCCGTGCCCCGGGTCATCGCGTACGACGAGTGGTCGCGCATCGAGGCCGGCGTGAAGCAGCGCGTCAAGGCTCTCGAGGCGTTCCTCGACGACGCCTACGGCAATCAGCACTGCGTACGCGACGGCATCCTGCCCGCGGGTCTCATCTCGTCGTCGCAGTACTTCTACCGTCAGGCCGCGGGTATCCGCAGCGCCAACGGCGTGCGCATCCAGGTGTCGGGCATCGACCTGATCCGCGACGAGCACGGCGAGATGCGCGTGCTCGAAGACAATGTGCGCGTGCCCTCGGGCGTCTCGTACGTCATCTCGAACCGCCGCGTGATGGCGCAGACGCTGCCCGAGCTGTTCGTCTCGATGCGGGTCCGCCCCGTCGGCGACTACCCGAACAAGCTGCTCGCCGCCCTCCGCGCCTCGGCCCCGCCCGGGATCGACGACCCGAACATCGTCGTGCTCACCCCGGGTGTCTACAACTCGGCGTACTTCGAGCACACGCTGCTCGCGCGCCTCATGGGCGTCGAGCTCGTCGAGGGGCGCGACCTGCTCTGCATCGGCGGCAAGGTGTTCATGCGCACGACCCGAGGCCCCCAGCGCGTCGACGTCATCTACCGCCGCGTCGACGACGACTTCCTCGACCCGCTGCAGTTCCGCGCCGACTCCATGCTCGGCGCCCCCGGGCTCATGCTCGCCGCGCGTCTGGGAAACGTCACGATCGCCAACGCGGTGGGCAACGGCGTCGCCGACGACAAGCTGCTCTACACGTATGTTCCCGACCTCATCCGGTACTACCTCGCCGAGGAGCCGATCCTCAAGAACGTCGACACCTGGCGGCTGGAAGACCCGGGTGCTCTCGAAGAGGTGCTCGACCGTCTTCCCGAGCTGGTCGTGAAGCCCGTCGACGGTTCGGGCGGAAAGGGCCTGGTCGTGGGGCCCGACGCCTCGCCCGCCGAGCTCGACGCCCTGCGCAAGCGGCTTCTGGCAGACCCGCGCGGGTGGATCGCCCAACCTGTCGTCATGCTCTCGACCATCCCGACCCTGGTCGAAGACGGCATGCGCCCTCGCCACGCCGACCTGCGCCCCTTCGCGGTCAACGACGGCGACGACATCTGGGTGCTGCCCGGGGGCCTCACCCGCGTCGCCCTCCCCGAGGGGCAGTTGGTGGTGAACTCCAGCCAGGGCGGCGGCTCGAAGGACACCTGGGTCGTCGGCGGCTCGGCCCCCTCCCACGTGGAGTACGGGCAGGGCAACGGCGTCTCGGGACTCGTCGCCGATCAGGCCGCGGTGACCGAGGCGATCCCGATCGTCTACGACGGTCAGCCCGCCCCCTCGACGTCGCCGCGCGATCCGCGGCCCGGCTCGACCTCCGGCAAGGAGCAGCAGGAGCAACAGCAGCAGGATGCCGCCGTGCAGCACGGTCCGCAGGCCGAGCAGCAGCAGCAGTCGCAGGAGGTGCCCGGATGCTGAGTCGCATCGCCGAATCGCTGTTCTGGATCGGGCGCTACATCGAGCGCAGCGACGGAACCGCCCGCATCCTCGACGTGCACCTGCAGCTGCTGCTCGAGGACCCGTGGATCGATGAGGACACCGCGTGCCGTTCGCTGTTGAGCGTCATGGGTTCCGCCTGGCCCGAGAACGTCGACTCCGTACGCCGCGACGACGTCCTCGCCCGTCTCGCGGTCGACCGCATGAACCCGTCGAGCATCGCCTATTCGCTGACCGCGGCGCGCGAGAACGCCCGGCGCGCGCGCGAGATCGTCTCGACCGAGCTGTGGGAGATCCTCAACACCACGAACGCCCGGATGCCCCGGCGCCTGCAGACCGACAAGGTGCACGAGTTCTTCCAGTGGGTGCGCGAGCGCGCGGCCCTCGCGATCGGCATCGTCGACTCCTCGACGAACCGCGACGAGGCCTGGCAGTTCTTCACCCTCGGGCGCAGCATCGAGCGCACCGACATGACCGCGCGCCTGTTGGCGACGCGCTCGCTCACCGAGGTCTCGGGCCCGTCGTGGACGACGATCCTCCGCTCGTGCGGCGCGTACGAGGCGTACCTGCGCACCTACCGCGGCATGCCGAGCGCCCGCAACGCGGCGGAGTTCCTCCTGCTCGACCGGCTCTTCCCGCGCTCGATCATCTACTCGATCCAGCGTGCCGAGGACTGCATGAGCGCCATCGACCCGCGCGCCGACCGCGTCGGTCACTCCAACACGGTGCTCCGGGCTCTCGGCCAGATCCGCAACGACCTCGAGTACCGCCCCGTCAGCGACATCCTGGCGGAGCTGCCCGAGCACATGCAGCGCGTGCAGACGGTGACCCGGGAGGCGTCGGAGGCGATCCGCTCGCGGTTCTTCCCGACGCAGGCCGAGCCGAGCTGGATCGGAGAGATCTCATGACGGATGCCGTGGCCACTGCCCGGATGACGACCTCGGGGAGCCGTCGATGAAACGTCTGCGCATCGAACACCAGACCGGGTTCGTCTACCCGGGCGACGTCGTCGCCTCGTACAACGAGGCGCGCATGCTGCCGCACTCGACCGACAGCCAGTTCGTGCTGAGCTCGTCGCTCGACATCGAGCCGTCGACCTCGGTCAACCAGTACGTCGACTACTTCGGCACGCGGGTGGCGGCGTTCGACGTGCTGTCTCCGCACGGGGCGCTCACGATCACCGCGCGCTCCCTCGTCGAGGTGCGTCCGCGTCCCATCGAACACGCCGACATCACGTGGGAGCAGCTGGCCTCCGAGGCCGCCCGCTCGATCACGACCGTCGAGCAGTTGACGCAGACCCGTCGCACGACCCCGCACCCCGAGGTGGCGGAGCTCGCCCGCTCGATCGCCGCGCAGCACGACCGGCCCGGCCCCGCGGCGCACGCGATCGCCGAGGCGATCGGCAACGCCATCGACTACATGCAGGGCGTCACGGGCGTGCATTCGACGGCGGTCGACGCGTGGGAGGCGCGAAAAGGCGTCTGTCAGGACATCGCCCACATCGCGATCGGGGCCCTGCGCGAGGTCGGCATCCCGGCCCGCTACGTGTCGGGCTACCTGCACCCGAAGCCCTCCGCCGAGGTGGGCGAAGCGGTGACGGGGGAGTCGCACGCGTGGGTCGAATGGTTCGCCGGCGACTGGCAGGGCTTCGACCCGACGAACAACATCGAGATCGGCGACCGGCACGTGCTGGTGGGTCGCGGCCGCGACTACAACGACGTGCCCCCGCTCCGCGGCGTCTACGCCGGCCCCGGCAAGAGCAACCTCAAGGTCAAGGTCACGATCACACGCGAGACCTGAGGTCCCCGGGCAGGTTCGGACGCGGGCCGTCGTGCGGAGTCCGTGCTCGACAGGCCGGGAGCCGGCATCCCGAACGGGCGTGTCGACCACGACGTCCGCGGGACGGCGCGGCACGGCGGAACGGGATGCCGCAGGTCAATCCTGCGGGCCGACCGCGGATGCCGCGGCGCCGAGCAACCGCTGGACGTCGCGGTGCACGGCGAGCAGGTCCGCCGTCTCGCCGCTGTCGGCGCGGCGGGCCCACTCGTCGAGCGCGGTTCGCATCTCGAGCGCCGCGAGGCCCACGGCGGCCCGCACGGGGAGCTCGCTCAGGCCCACGCGTGCGGCGATCTCGGGGATGAAGTGGTCGGACGAGGTCGTCTCGCGGCGGATGGCGGCGCCCAGCAGCGAGGGCTCGTGACCGATCAGCCGGCGCACGCGGAGAAACCTCTCTCGCGCTCGCGCGTCCGCGTGCAGGCGCGCCAGTTCGAGGGCGAAGACGTCTCGAAGAGCGCGGGTGAGGGTGCCGATGTCGTCGCCGTCGGCTCCGACCTCGGCGAGGGCGGAGACGAAGCGCTCGTCGTCGATGAAGACGGCGTCTTCTTTCGTGCCCGCCAGACGGAAGAACGTGCGCGCCGACACTCCCGCTCGAGCGGCGATCTCGTCGACCGTGGTGCGGGCGACCCCCTTCTGCTCGAAGAGGTCCAGGGCTGCTTGGCAGATCTCGAGGGTGGTCTCGCGTCGACGACGCTCTCGTAATCCCTCGCCGGCGGGTGCCGCTGCGGTCTCCATATCGGCTACAGTAGTCCATGTCTTATTGGCAGTAACTGCCAACTTGTCTTGAACTGCTCAGATTGGTCTCTCATGGTCGCCACCGGAACCGTCCCCACCGCCGCGCCACCCGGAAGGACCGCCGCCCGCCCGGGTGCGGTCATCGCCCTCCTGGTGGTCGCCGCCTTCGTCGTGATCCTCAACGAGACGATCATGGGAGTCGCGCTTCCCGAACTCATGCGTGAGCTCGACATCACCGCGGCCACCGCCCAGTGGCTCACCACGGCGTTCCTGCTCACGATGGCCGTGGTCATCCCGGCCACGGGCTTCCTCATCCAGCGCTTCCCCCTGCGCACCCTGTTCTTCACCGCGATGGGTCTGTTCACTCTCGGAACCGTCATCGCAGCCTCGGCCCCCGGCTTCGGCGTGCTGCTGATCGGACGCATCGTGCAGGCGTCCGGTACGGCGATCATGATCCCGCTGCTGTTCACGACGGTGCTCAACGTGGTGCCCGCGAACCGCCGCGGACGCATGATGGGCCTCATCTCGATCGTGATCTCGGTCGCACCCGCCGTCGGCCCGACGGTCTCGGGACTGATCCTTTCGGTCTTCCCCTGGCGCGCGATGTTCATCGTGATGGTGCCGATCGCCCTCGTGGCGATCGCGCTCGGCGCCCGCTGGGTCAAGAACCTCACCGAGACGCGTCGCGTGAGCCTCGACGTGCTCTCGGTGGTGCTCTCGGCCCTCGCCTTCGGCGGCATCATCTTCGGCCTCTCGAGCATCGGCGAGGCGGCCGGCGGACACGCGCTCGTGCCGATCTGGGTCCCGCTCGTGGTCGGTGCGGTGGCGCTGGCCGGCTTCGTCGTGCGTCAGCTGCGTCTGGGCGCGACCGACCGCGTGCTGCTGAACCTCGCGGTGTTCCGCCACTCGACCTTCACCATCGCGGTCGTGCTCGTGGTGGTCGCTATGACGGTGCTCTTCGGGGTGTTGATCCTGCTGCCGCTGTACGTCCAGAACGTGCTGGGTCTCGGCACCTTGTCGGCCGGTCTCATGCTGCTGCCGGGTGGTCTGCTGATGGGGCTCATGGCGCCGCTCGTCGGCAACCTCTTCGACCGCTTCGGTGCCCGGCCGCTCGTTCTTCCGGGGGCGATCGTGGCGAGCGTGGCCCTGTGGGGCTTCGCGACCCTGTCGGTGGACACGTCGATCGGGTTCGTCATCGCCGTGCACTGCGTGCTGAGCCTGGGGCTGGCGTTCATGTTCACCCCGCTCATGACCTCGGCCCTCGGTTCGCTCCCTCGCCACCTCTACCCGCACGGCTCGGCGATCGTGTCGACCGTCCAACAGCTCGCGGGGGCGGCCGGTACGGCGGTGTTCGTGACCCTCATGACGGTGGGCGCGGCGGCGTCGGCGGCGCAGGGCACCGGTGTCGTGGATGCCACGGCCTCCGGCATCCACACCGCCTTCTTCGTCGCGGCGTGCCTGTCGCTGGCGGTCATCGTGCTCGCTGTGTTCGTGCGGACGCCGAAGCAGGTCGAGGGCGCCGAGGCGACGCCCGCGCACTGACGGGCGCGCGGTGCGTCAGGAGCCCGTCGAGGCGCGGGCGATGAGCTCGGGGCGGTAGCGCACGGTCCGTGGCGCGGCGGTCGGGTCGCCGATGCTCTCGAGGAGCAGATCGACCGCCGTCGCCCCGATCGCGTGAGCGGGCTGCCGGATGGAGGACAGCGGGACGACCGTCGCCTGGGCGAAGTCGATGTCGTCGTAGCCGATGAGGGCGAGGTCGTCCGGCACGCGGACCGACCCGAGGATCGTGGCGCCCTGCAGCACTCCGACGGCGAGCAGGTCGTTGGCGCAGAAGGCGGCATCCGGTCGGTCCTCCGCCGGGCGGGCGGCGATCCGCTCGCCCACCGCACGACCGGCCAGGACCGTCAGTGCCGGCGTCGCCAGCACCTCGAGGGTGGCGCCCGGTACCTCGTCGAGCGCGCGGCGCGCGCCGGCGAGGCGGTCGGCGACCTGGCGGACGGAGGCCGGCCCGCCCACGAAGGCGATGCGGCGTCGACCGCGTGACAACAGGTGGCGTACGGCGAGATAGCCGCCCTCGACGTCGTCGACGGAGACGGCGGCGATGCGCGCGTCGGGCAGCTCGCCGTCGACGAGGACGAGGGGGATGCCGGCGGCGGCCAGGGTGGGTGAGGCGAGATCGCTGGGTGTGAGCAGTACGCCGCGTACGCGCTGCTCGCGGAAGAGATCGAGGTAGGCGCTCTCGCGGGCACCGTCATGGCCGCCGTTGCCGAGCAGTACCGTCATGCCGTGCTCCGCGGCGCGGTCTTCGGCGCCGCGGGCGACTTCGGCGAAGAAGGGGTTCGCGCTGTCGAGGACGATCAGGCCGATCGAGCGGCTGTTTCCGGCCCGAAGCTGGCGGGCAGCGTCGTTGCGCACGAATCCGAGGTCGTCGATGGCCTCGTGGACGCGCTCGACGGTCGCGGCGGACACCTTCTCGGGGCGGTTGAGCACGTTCGAGACCGTGCCCACCGAGACGCCGGCGGCGGCGGCGACGTCTTTGATGCTCGGCGTCATCGTTTCTTCCCGGTTGTTGACGAACGTGTGGCGTCCAGGTTACTCTCTGAAACGATTCACCGATTGGAACGATTCAACATCGAATCGTCGGGCACCGTCAGCCCCCTCCGATCCGTGGACGACCACGAAGGGGTGACATGACAGCCCGCGTTGCTTTCACGCTGCGCGTCCGAGCCGAGCTCGCCGACGCGTACGTCTCCCGGCACAGCCCGGTGAGCGCCGAGATGCTCGCCGAGATCGCCGCGGCCGGACGCCGCAACTACTCGCTGTTCCTCGACCGCGCCACCGGCACGCTGTTCGGCTACTACGAGACCGACGACGACGCCGCCGCGCAGCAGTACCTCGCCGCCTCCCCGATCGCCGCGGCCTGGGAAGCAGAGATGGCCCCCTTCTTCGCCGACCTCGACGGCCGCCCCGACCAGGCGGCCACCCCCCTCGTCGAGGTCTTCCACCTCGCCGATCAGCTCGCGGACGCCGGATCCTCGGCATCCGCCCCGAACGAAAGCATCCCGTCATGACGACGCTGTCACCCGACGTCCTCGCGACCCTCGAGAAGCAGGCGATCGAGCTGCCCTCGTGGGCCTTCGGCAACTCCGGCACGCGCTTTCGCGTGTTCCCGACCGCCGGCACCCCGCGCGACCCCTTCGAGAAGATCGCCGACGCCGCCGAGGTCAACCGCCTCACCGGCCTCGCCCCCTCGGTCGCCCTCCACATCCCGTGGGATCTCGTCGACGACTTCGACGCCCTGCGTCGGCACGCCGAGGACCTCGGGGTGCGCCTCGGCACGATCAACTCGAACACGTTCCAGGACGAGGACTACAAGTTCGGCGCCCTCACCCACCACGACGAGCGGATCCGCCGCAAGGCCATTGAGCACCACCTCGCCTGCATCGACGTGATGGATGCCACGGGCTCGCGCGACCTGAAGATCTGGCTCGCCGAGGGGTCGAACTACCCGGGTCAGAACGACATGCGCGACCGCCAGGACCGCCTGAACGACTCCCTGCGGCAGATCTACGCCCGCCTCGGCGACGACCAGCGTCTCGTGCTGGAGTACAAGTTCTTCGAGCCGTCGTTCTACCACACCGATGTTCCCGACTGGGGGACCTCCTACGTGCAGGTGGCGTCGCTCGGCGACAAGGCGATGGTGTGCCTGGACACGGGACACCACGCCCCCGGAACGAACATCGAGTTCATCGTGATGCAGCTGCTGCGGCTCGGAAAGCTCGGCTCGTTCGACTTCAACTCCCGCTTCTACGCCGACGACGACCTCATCGTCGGCGCGGCCGATCCGTTCCAGCTGTTCCGCATCCTCGTCGAGGTCGTGCGCGGTGGCGGCCTGAACAACCCCGAGGTCGCGTTCATGCTCGACCAGTGCCACAACATCGAGGACAAGATCCCCGGGCAGATCCGCTCGGTGCTCAACGTGCAGGAGATGACGGCCCGCGCCCTGCTGCTGGATCGTGACGCACTCTCATCCGCGCAGCAGGCGAACGACGTGCTCGGCGCCAACGCCGTGATGATGGACGCCTTCGCGACCGACGTGCGCCCGGCCCTGGCCGAATGGCGCACCGCGCGGGGCCTTCCCGCCGACCCGATGGCGGCGTATGCCGCCTCCGACTACCAGACCCGCATCGCCGCCGACCGTGTCGGCGGCACCCAGGCCGGATGGGGAGCCTGATCATGACCACGACCACCACCAAGCGGCCGCTCTCGGCCTGGAAAGCCACGATCGCCGTGGCGATGTCGAACTACATCGAGGCGGGCGCGATCATCGCCCTCGCCACGAGCCTCACGCTCTGGCAGGAGTCTTTCGGCTTCAGCGACGGCGTCGTCGGCGTCATCGCGGCCCTTTCGGCCAACGCCTTCGGCTCGGCGATCGGAGCCGCCATCGGCGGCCCCCTCTGCGACCGTCTCGGCCGCAAGTTCATCTACACCTACGACCTCATCGTGTTCATGGTCGGCGCCCTTCTCGTCGCCTTCTCGGGCAACGTCGGCGTGCTGCTGGCCGGAGTCATCCTCATGGGTATCGCCGTGGGCGCCGGGGTGCCGGCATCCTGGACCTACATCGCCGAGGAGGCGCCCAGCGAGCACCGCGCGGCCCATGTCGGAACCGCCCAGCTGGCGTGGTCGATCGGACCGGCCGTCGGCTTCCTCCTCGCCGTCGTGGTGGCCCCCCTCGGACTGTGGGGCTCGCGCCTGATCTTCCTGCACCTGTTCGTCATCGCCGCCGTCACCTGGTGGGTGCGGCGGGGCTTGCCCGAGTCGCGCCGGTGGAAGCAACAGCGGGAGGCGGCGACCAACGCCGGCGAGCGCATCTCGTTCTTCAGCGGTCTGGCGGGGCTCCTGCGCGAGCGGAAGAACTGGACGGCGCTGCTGTTCCTCCTCGGCGTCTACGGCCTGTGGAACACCGTCGCCGGGCAGGCGGGCATCTTCCAGCCCCGGGTCTACGACGCCTCGGGCCTGCACGACCCGGTGCAGCAGAACCTCCTGCAGGTGCTGGTGTGGACCCTCACCGCGGCCGCGACGTACTTCGGATTCATGCGCTACGGCGATCGCGTGAGCCGGCGCTGGCTGTACTTCGGAGGAGCCGCTCTCGGCGTCGTCGCGTGGGCCGTGCTGATCTACGCCCCGCCCGGACTGGGCTCGCTGCTGTTCTTCGCGGTGGCGTGGGGTGTGTCGGCCGGACTCGGCGCGCAGGCCTTCTACGGCCTGTGGACCGCCGAACTGTTCGCGACCCGCTACCGGGCGAGCGCGCAGGGCGTGCTGTTCATGCTCGCTCGCGTGATGGTCGGACTGCTGAGCCTGGTGTTCCCGATCCTGCTGGCCCAGACCGGGCTGGCCGTGCTCGGGCTCATCATCCTCGCGCTGCTCGTGGCGGCGCTCGTCATCGGCACCGTGTGGGCGCCGAAGACCGAGGGCAAGTCGCTCGATGAGATCGAGCACGAGCGGTACGGCACCGGCGCGCCGCTGTCGACGCCCGTCCCGCCGAATCTCTGATCCGCTCCCGTCCGATCGAAGGGCTTCCCCATGACCAGTTCCCCCTCCGCCGACACCGCCGCCGCCCTCGTCGCGCGCAGCAACCGCCTCGGCTCCGACCCCAAGGTCACCAACTACGCCGGCGGCAACACCTCCGCCAAGGGCACCGACACCGACCCCGTCACCGGTCAGCCGGTGGAGCTGCTGTGGGTGAAGGGCTCCGGGGGTGACCTCGGCACCCTCACCGAGAAAGGGCTCGCCGTGCTGCGCCTCGACCGCGTTCGCGCGCTCGTCGACGTCTATCCCGGCATCGAGCGCGAAGACGAGATGGTCGCGGCCTTCGACTACTGCCTGCACGGCAAGGGGGGAGCAGCGCCCTCGATCGACACCGCCATGCACGCACTGGTCGATGCCGCGCACGTCGACCACCTGCACCCCGACGCGGGCATCGCGATCGCGACGGCCGCCGACGGCGAGGCTCTGACGCAGAAGATCTTCGGCGACGCGGTCGTGTGGGTGCCGTGGCGTCGCCCCGGTTTCCAGCTGGGTCTGGACATCGCCGCGATCAAGGAGAAGAACCCGCGGGCGATCGGCACGATCCTCGGCGGCCACGGCATCACGGCGTGGGGAGACACCTCGGAAGAGGCCGAGCGGAACAGCCTGTGGATCGTCGACACGGCGCAGGCGTACATCGACGAGCGCGGCGCCGCCGAGCCCTTCGGCGGCGTGCGCGAAGGATTCTCCGCCCTGCCCGCGTCGGAGCGCCGCGCGAAGGCGGCGGCCCTCGCCCCGACCATTCGCGGCCTCGCCTCGACCGACAAGCCGATGGTCGGCCACTTCACCGACGCCGACGTGGTGCTCGACTTCTTGGCATCCGAGAAGGCTCCGGCCCTGGCCGAGCTCGGCACGAGCTGCCCCGATCACTTCCTGCGCACCAAGGTCAAGCCGCTCATCCTCGACCTGCCGGCCGACGCCGCGGTCGACGACGCGATCGCCCGGCTGAAGGAACTGCACGTCGCCTACCGCGCGGACTACCAGGCGTACTACGACGCGCACGCCGACGCCGACAGCCCCGCGATCCGCGGCGCCGACCCGCTCATCGTGCTCGTGCCGGGCGTCGGCATGTTCTCGTACGGCGCGAACAAGCAGACCGCCCGGGTGGCGGGGGAGTTCTACGTCAACGCGATCAACGTCATGCGCGGAGCCGAGGCGCTGTCGACGTATTCTCCGATCTCGGATGCCGAGAAGTTCCGCATCGAGTACTGGGCGCTCGAAGAGGCCAAGCTGCAGCGGATGCCGAAGCCCAAGACCCACCAGGGCCGCATCGCGTTCGTGACGGGCGCGGCCTCCGGAATCGGAAAAGCCATCGCCACCCGTCTCGCGACGGAGGGTGCGTGCGTCGTCGTCGCCGACCTCGACCTCGAGAAGGCGCAGGCCGCTGCGGCCGAGCTCGGCGGCACCGACGTCGCGATCGGCGTGGCGGCGAACGTCGCGGATGCCGAGGCCGTGCAGGCCGCGATCGACGCCACGATTCTCGCGTTCGGCGGCATCGACCTCGTCGTCAACAACGCCGGGCTCTCGCTGTCGAAGCCGCTGCTGGAGACCACCGAGAAGGACTGGGATCTGCAGCACGACGTCATGGCGAAGGGCTCCTTCTTCGTCTCGAAGGCCGCTGCGAAGGCGCTCATCGAGCAGGGCATGGGGGGAGACGTCATCTACATCTCGTCGAAGAACTCCGTCTTCGCCGGCCCCAACAACATCGCCTACTCGGCGACGAAGGCCGACCAGGCGCACCAGGTGCGACTGCTCGCGGTCGAGCTCGGCGAGCACGGCGTGCGGGTCAACGGCATCAACCCCGACGGCGTCGTGCGCGGTTCGGGCATCTTCGCCGCCGGCTGGGGCGCCAACCGCGCCGCGACCTACGGCGTCGAAGAGAAAGACCTCGGCCAGTTCTACGCCAACCGCACGATCCTCAAGCGCGAGGTCGTGCCCGAGAACGTCGCCGACGCGGTGTATGTGCTCACGGGCCCCGAGCTCTCGCGCACGACGGGCCTGCACATCCCCGTCGATTCGGGCGTCGCCGCGGCTTTCCTGCGATGAGCGGCGCCGAGCCGGCCGGGGCCGCGCCGATCGGAGCCGTCCGTGCCGTGGCGGCCGTGGACCTGGGCGCCACCAGCGGCCGTGTGATGATCGGTCGGGTCGGCGACGCGGTGCTCGAGCTCGAGCAGGTCGCCCGCTTCCCCAACGGGCCCGTCGAACGCGAGGACGGGTGGCACTGGGACATCGAGGCCCTGTGGCGCCACGTGCGCGCGGGTCTCGCCGAGGCGCTGCGCCGCGAGCCCTCGATCGAGAGCGTGGGCATCGACTCGTGGGCCGTCGACTACGGACTGCTGCGCGACGGCGAGCTCGTCGCCGAGCCGTTCCACTACCGTGACGACCGCACCGCGCGCGGAGTGGATGCCGTGCACGCGGCCGTTCCGTTCGAGCAGCTGTACCGCCGGAACGGGCTGCAGTTCCTGCCCTTCAACACGCTGTACCAGTACGCCGCCGATCCGCAGCTCGCTACGGCGGAGTCGAGCCTGCTCATTCCCGACTTGTTCGCGGAGCGTCTCACCGGCGAGCGGGTCGCCGAGCGCACGAACGCCTCGACGACCGGGTTGCTCGACGTGCACACGGGGGAGTGGGACGCCGCGCTCGCCGAGGCGCTCGGCACCCCCGCATCCGTCCTGCCCCCGCTCGTGGACCCCGGAGAGACGATCGGGAACGCGGCCGAGGATCTCGGGGGCCTGCCGGTCGTGGCCGTCGGCTCGCACGACACCGCCTCGGCCGTGGTGGCGGTACCGATGTCGTCGCCGCACGCGGCCTACATCTCGTGCGGCACGTGGGGCCTGGTGGGTCTGGAGCTCGAGGCGCCGATCGTGACGGATGCCGCGCGTGCGGCGAACTTCACCAACGAGGGCGGTGTCGACGGGCGCATCCGCTTCCTGCGCAACGTCACGGGCCTGTGGTTGCTCAGCGAGACCGTGCGGGCGTGGTCCGAGGCCGACGGCGCACCCGTCGACCTCGGACAACTGCTCGCGGCCGCGGCGTCGGTCGCGGCACCCGCGCGCCTGTTCGATGCCGACGACCCCTCGCTCGCCGCCCCCGGCGACATGCCCGCGCGGATCGCGGCCCTGCTCGGCGGTACCGCCCCGGGGCGCTCGGGCCGCCCGATGTTCGCACGAATCATCGTCGAGAGCATCGCCGAGGCGTTCGCGACGACCCTGCGCACGGCCGAGAGGCTCGCCGAGCGCGAGATCGACGTCGTGCACCTCGTGGGCGGCGGGGCGCTCAACGCCCTGCTGTGCCAGGCGACGGCCGACCGCTCGGGCCTTCCCGTGCTCGCGGGGCCCGTCGAAGCGACCGCGCTCGGCAACGTCCTGGTGCAGGCCCGCGCGCGGGGGTGCTTCGGCGCCGACGCCTCTCTCGAAGACCTGCGAGCCCGCGTATCGGCGGCCTACCCTCCGAAGCGCTTCTCCCCACGATCCTGAAACCCCTTCCCGACCCGCCCGAGCGGGCATACGATGTGGTCAGACCACACGAAAGAGAGATCCCCCATGGTTCAGCGTCAGCTGCCGAAGGTCGGCGAGCTCCTCGAGCTCATGCAGTTCAAGAAGCCCGAGCTCGACGCGCGCAAGCGCCGTCTCGACGCGGCGCTGACGATCGCGGACCTGCGCGCGATCGCCCAGCGTCGCACCCCCAAGGCCGCTTTCGACTACACCGACGGTGCGGCCGAGGGTGAGCTGTCGCTCGACCGCGCGCGCCGCGCCTTCGAGGACGTGGAGTTCCACCCCGACATCCTCCGCCCCGCGGCCGACGTCGACACCTCGTGCGAGATCCTCGGCGGGCCCTCCGCGCTCCCGTTCGGTATCGCGCCCACCGGCTTCACGCGTCTGATGCAGACCGAGGGCGAGACGGCGGGAGCCTCCGCGGCGGCCGCCGCCGGCATCCCGTTCACGCTCTCGACCCTGGGGACGACCTCGATCGAGGACGTCAAGGCGGCCAACCCCGTCGGCCGCAACTGGTTCCAGCTCTACGTCATGAAAGACCGCAGCATCTCGTACGGCCTCGTCGAGCGAGCCGCCGCGGCGGGCTTCGACACCCTGCAGTTCACCGTCGACACCCCCATCGCCGGCGCCCGTCTGCGCGACAAGCGCAACGGCTTCTCGATCCCGCCGCAGCTGACCGTCGGCACCATCGTCAGCGCGATCCCGCGGCCCTGGTGGTGGATCGACTTCCTCACCACGCCCAAGCTCGAGTTCGCATCGCTCAGCACGACCGGCGGCACCGTCGGCGAGCTGCTGAACGCGGCGATGGACCCCACGATCAGCTACGACGACCTCGACGTCATCCGCGGGATGTGGCCCGGGAAGCTCGTGGTCAAGGGCGTGCAGAACGTCCAGGATGCCGCGCGCCTGGTCGACCTCGGCGTCGACGGCATCGTGCTGTCGAACCACGGCGGGCGCCAGCTCGACCGCGCCCCCATCCCCTTCCACCTGTTGCCGAAGGTCGTGCGCGAGGTGGGCAAGGACGCGACGATCATGGTCGACACCGGCATCATGAACGGGGCCGACATCGTGGCATCCGTCGCTCTGGGGGCGAAGTTCACCCTCATCGGCCGGGCCTACCTCTATGGCCTCATGGCGGGCGGGCGCCAGGGCGTCGACCGCACGATCGCGATCCTGCGCAGCGAGATCGAGCGCACGATGACCCTGCTCGGGGTCTCGTCCCTCGCCGAGCTCGAGCCGCGTCACGTCACCCAGCTGACGCGGCTGGTGCCGGTGGCCGACCAGGCGGTCGACCCGCGGGTGTGACGCCGGCTGCGCGACCTCGATGATTCGCGCATCCTCCGGCGGTTCGGCCTGGATGCGGCTGAGGTTGGGCGGATCGGTGAGGGTGCGCCGGTGTCGCGGTCGGGGTCGAGCCGCGCGGAGCTCCGCGATTCGCGCATCCTCTGGTCGTTGGGGCGAGTTCGGCTGAGGATGTGCGGATCGCTGAGGGTGCGCCGGCGTCGCGGCCGGGGTCGCGCCGCGGGAGTCTCCGCGATTCGCGCATCCTCTGGTCGTTCGGGGCGAGTTCGGCTGAGGATGTGCGGATCGCTGAGGGTGCGCCGGCGTCACGGCCGGGGTCGCGCCGCGCGAGTCTCCGCGATTCGCGCATCCTCTGGTCGTTCGGGGCGAGTTCGACTGAGGATGTGCGGATCGCTGAGGGTGCGGCGGCGCCCGATCACCGACAGAACGGCCGGCCGAACCCGAGCAGCACGCCTCCCACGGGCACGCTCTCACCCGACTCGGCCGACCACTGTTCGCCCACGTTCGTGCGCACGGTGACCCGGTCGGTGCGCAACACCGAGTACGAACCGTCGTCCGGCACGCGGGCGGCCCGGAACCGCGGGGGGATGTCGGCGATCACGACGCGTCCGTCGACCAGCAGGTCGAAGCTGCGGGGCTCCCACCCGTCGTATGCCCAGGTCACCACCGCTCCGCCGTCGTTGTAGCAGCCGAGCGTTTCCGGACCGGTGACGCGGCCCGCGGTGACGGTTCCGGATGCCGCGGACTCGTCGCTGAACGACGCGGAGGCCGGGGTGCTCACGGCCACCCCCGCTGCCGCGACGGCGACCGCGAAACCGAAGCCGCGTCGGAACAGGCGAGACCTGGTGGGTGGCGCGCGCAGAGCTCGACGCGTCGGAGGGGTGTCCTCGGGCGGCGGGGACGGGTCGTCGGGATCGTCGTCGACCCCGCGGCGCAACGCGACCGCGAGGCAGAGGGCGAATGCCGCCACGACGCCCGCGAGCGGGAGGACCTCGCCGGTGCGGAGCCACACGATCGGCATGCCGATCCCGGGCACCCGCAGCACCCCGACGCCGAGGACGGCATCGGGGTGCAGCGGGGTCGAATCGGCGTCGGGGTTGGCGTCGCCCTTCGTGACGAGATCGCCGTCGGGGCCGAGCTCGGCGATGCGGTGCAGGCGCAACCGGTCAGCCCAGTCGGGGTCTGTCGCCAGCACGACACGACCGGGGAGGAGGGCCTCCCGCGGAACGGGGCGTGACACGACGATGTCGCCCACCTCGATCGCCGGCGTCATCGACGCCGTCATCACGGTGGTCGGCAGCCACCCCAGGGCGACGGGTGCCGCCGCCCAGAACGCCAGCGCCAGTACCAGCGCCACGACCGCTCGCGCCGCCGCCACCCCCGCGATGGAAATGATGCGACCAGAGCGCACGGACTCAGCTGTTCTGGGCTTCCCAGACGAACGAGGCCGAGGCGGTTCCGCCCTGCACGGCGTTGGGTGCGTCGTCGGCGAGCTTCCACGTGATGCGGAAGGTGCGCGTCTCGCTCCCGCTCCCGGTCGGGCTCCACGCGGTGACCCCCGAGCCGTACGACGAGAACGTTCCGGTGAAGCCGGAGAGGCGGCCATCGAACACCGTGCGCTGCGAGGCGAAACCGTCGCAGGTGCCGGAGCCTCCGCCGGTGCCCTGCTCCACGCGCAAGATCAGGTGATCGGCCAGGCCCGCGGTTCCCGAGACATCCGCGGCGTAGAGGCGAACCTGCGAGGCGAGGGTGCCGGTCGAGGTGACCGCGATGCAGTTCGTCCCCCCATCTCCCGGCTTGGCGTTGCCGGCGGTGAACAGTGCGCGGCCCGCGTCGTCGTCGTCGAGCTGGACGGTCCCCGCCCGCCAGCTGTTCTGCCCGTTGGAGGTGGTGTCGGAGAAGGCGGCGTACGAACTCGTCGACACCAGCAGGCCCGCCGCGACGAATGCCGCGGGAAGGGCGATCGCGGTGGCGATGCGAGAGGAACGGCGTGTGAATTTCGGCATGATGAATCTCCCCACGAGATCAGTAAGCGAATTAGACACCGGCACGATAAGGGAGCCGCCGCGAGGTGGGCCCGCGCGCCCACAGGCTTGACAGGCCCCACGGGGATATGGCATCCATTCTTCTGAATGGACTACTCGGTTCGCACGTCGCCGTCGTCGCCGTCGTCGCGCCGCCGCGCACCCGCGCCGAGCGTGACGGTCGAGGCGAGCCCCAGGGTCAGGAAGGCGGCCGCGGTGAAGGCCGCCGCTCGGGTTCCGTCGCTGAACGCCGCGCGGGCGTTGATCGCGAGATCCTGCGTCTCCGGTGAGGCGCCCAGGCCCGCGATCGCGGCGCCGGCGCTGTCGACCACCTGCGAAACCACCTGGTCGCGCTGGGCCGCGGGGATCCCTCGCTCGTCGAGGGTGGATGCCAGCACCCCCGCCGTGGTCGAGAAGAGCACCGTGCCGAGGATCGCGACACCGAGCGCTGCCCCCAGCTGGCGCGAGGTCGACTGCGTACCCGAGGCCTGTCCGCTCGCCGAGGGAGGGACGTCGGCCAGGACGACGCCGGTGAGCTGTGCCGTGGCCAGGCCCACGCCGAGTCCGTAGACGAAGAGGAAGGGCACGAGCGGCCCCCAGCCGGCATCCGGTCCGATGGTGAAGGCAACGCCCGCGACGCCCACGATCTCGGCGAGAAGCCCGCCCCGCACCACCCAGACGGGCGCGATCCTGCCACTGAGAGCACCCGCGAACCCGCTCGCCACGAACGAGCCGACGGCCAAGGACAGCAGGAGCAGGCCGGTCTGCAGCGCATCGAAGCCGACGACGAACTGCAGCCAGAGGGGCAGCGCCAGGATGATGCCGAACTCTCCCAGAGACACGACGGCCGCGGCGATGTTGCCGTTGCGGAAGGACGTGATCCGGAACAGGTCGAAGGCCAGCAGGGTCGAGAGTCCCCGACGCTGGCGCCGCAGGCCCCACGCGATGAAGGCGACCAGAGAGATCAGGGCCACCGCGAAGGCGATCGGGATGGGGGAGAGCGAGAGCGGCCAGGTCCAGCCGCCCACCGAGGGCGTCTGATCGAGCGTCCACCACCCGTACGTGCGGCCCTCGATGAGTCCGAAGACGAGCGGGGCCATCGTGAGCACCGAGAGCAGGGCGCCGACGCCGTCGATGCGCTGGGCCTTCTCGCTCCGGGACTCCGCGACGGTCAGGGCGACGCCGATCACGATGGCGACGCCGAGGGGGATGTTGATGCCGAAGGCCCACCGCCAGGAGAACGACGTGGTCAGCCACCCGCCGAGGAGGGGGCCCACCGCGGCCATGCCGCCGATGGTCGAGCCCCACACCGCGAAGGCGATGCCGCGCTCGCGCCCGCGGAAGGTGGCGTTGATGATCGACAGGGTCGTGGGCAGGATCATTGCGCCGCCCACGCCCTGGATCAGTCGCGAGAGGATCAGCAGGCCGCCGGTGGGCGCGAGGGATGCGGCGATCGATGCCCCCGCGAAGATCACGACGCCGAGCAGCATCAGCCGCCGTCGCCCGAAGCGATCGGCGAGGCTGCCGAACACGAGCAGGAACGAGGCGAAGACGAGGGTGTAGGCCTCTTGGACCCATTGCACCTCGGTCGAGGAGATCTTCAGCTCGTCGACGATCGAGGGCACGGCGACGTTGACGATCGTCGAGTCGACGATGATCAGCGACACGGCGATGCTGATGAAGACGAGCCCCGCCCAGCGGCGCCCTACCTGTGTGTGGTTCATATAGCTAGCTATATCGAGGGGCGGGAGGGCTTGCGCGAGCGGCGACGATCGCCCCCGCGGCGGGGCGGCGGGGCGGCGGGGCGGCGGGGCGGCGGCGCGCTGGGGCGAGGGTGTCAGCCGCCGTGGCGTGGGCGCGGCGTCGCACGCGGCGAACGTTCGCCCGGCGGAAGCGGAATCGGCGTCGTGCCGGCGACCTCGTCGCTGAAGTCCTCGGGCTCGGCCGCGACGGTCGCGATGGGCCGCGTCTCGTCGAGCGTGAGGCGGAAGCGCTTGGTCTCGTGTCGGTGCAGACGGCCCGACATCGCGGTCCAGGTCGCGCCGATGGCGCACGCGACGACCGCCACGATGGCCGCCAGCGCGATGGCCACGCGAGGACCGAACTGCGCCGCGACCGCGCCGACGATCGGGGCGCCCACGGGAGTGCCCCCGAGGAGGATCGCCATGTACAGCGCCAGCACGCGACCACGCAGGAGGGGGTCGGTCGTGGTCTGCACGTAGCCGTTCGCGGTGGTCAGGGTCGTGACGACGCAGAAGCCGGTCAGCACGAGCGTGGCCGCGTAGGCGCCGTAGCTGGGCGCGAAGACCGAGAGGGCGGATGCCACGGCGAAGCCGCCGGAGCCGACGATCACCACCCGCATCCGGGCGCGCTCTCGTCGTGCGGCGAGGAGGGCTCCGGCGAGGGAGCCGATCGCGACGAAGGAGCTCAGGAGGCCGAAGCCGTCGGCGCCGCGACCGAACTCGAGGGCCATCGTCGAGGCGAAGATCGGGAAGTTCATGCCGAAGGCGCCGAGGAGGAACACCATCACGAAGATGACCACGAGGTCGGGTCGCCGTGCGACGTAGCGGAAGCCGTCGGCCAGGCGAGCGGGGCCGCCGCGGCGGTGACGGGCGACGAGCTCGTGCGGGCGCATGAGCAAGAGGGCGCCGAGCATCGCCAAGAAGGTGAACGCATTGACGAGGAAGACCCAGCCGGTGCCGACGAGCACGATCATAATGCCGGCGGCGGCGGGACCGATGAGGCGGGCCATGTTGAACGACGCCGCATTGAGGGCGACGGCGTTCGAGGCGTTCTCCTGTGAGACCAGGTCGGAGACGAAGGCCTGCCGCGCCGGGTTGTCGAAGGCCGTGACGACACCCAGGGCCAGTGCGAAGCAGAACATCAACGGCAGGGTCATCGCCCCGCTCAGCAGCAGGATGCCGAGTGACACCGCCAGCAGCAGAAGAGCGCTCTGCGTGCACATGATGAGCTTGCGGCGGTCGAACCGGTCGGCGACCCACCCGGTGACGCTCACCAGGAGCAGCGGGGGAGCGAACTGCAAGGCCATGGTGATGCCCATGGCGGCGGCGTCGTTGTTCGTGAGCTGTGTCAGCACGACCCAGTTCTGGGCCGTGGACTGCATCCATGCGCCGACGTTCGAGACGAGGGCTCCGATGAACCAGACGCGGTAGTTGAAGATCGACAGCGACCGGAACATCGATGTGCTCATCTGTCGGCCACCTTCCTCATGATCGTCGTGGCGCGGGCCAGCGCCTGTCTTTCTTCGGGGGAGAGCTCGGCGAGAGCCTCTTCGACGAAGGCGTCTCGTCGCCGGACCGTCTCATCGACGATGCGGCGGCCGAGATCGGTGAGGTCGATGCTCACGCGGCGTCGGTCGACCTCATCGGGAATGCGGGTCAGGTATCCCGCGTCCTCCAGCAGCGACACCGTGCGGTTCATCGACGGGGCGGTGACGCGCTCGCGGTCGGCCAGCTGGCCGAGCGTGTGCGCCCCGTGCACCGTCAACGCGGCGAGGACGGCGAACTGCCCGTCGCTCATGGTGTCGACGGCCCGCTGCGCCCGAAGGCGCCGGGCGAGCCGGAACGTGGCCATGCGCAGCTCGGACGCCGCTGCGCTGTGGTCAGAACTCAAGTCGGGAAGGGGGGATTCGTCGACGCGATCATTCATGTTCCTAGACGTCAGATTATCTCATTAGCCTTGCTAAAGGAACGGGCGGACCCCGTTCTCCCCGCGTCCGCCGCCCTAGACTCCCCCCATGCCCGAGTTCGTCGACGCCTATGGCATCTCGATCGTCTACGACGTCTACGAAGCGGCCGAGCCCCGGGCGGTGGTGCAGCTGCTGCACGGTGTGGGGGAGCACGCGGGGCGCTACGGCGCACTTATCGAGGCGCTCGTCGACGCGGGCTACACGGTCTATGCCGACGATCACCGCGGTCACGGGCGCACGGGGCTGCGGCAGTGGAGCGGTGACCGGCGTAAGCTCGGACGGCTCGGGCCCGGCGGACTCGGAGCCGCCCGCGACGCGGTGTGGACCCTCACGCAGCGCATCCGCGCGGAGCACCCCGACCTGCCTCTCGTGCTGCTCGGACACTCGTGGGGTTCGTTCCTCGCGCAGATGCTGCTGGATCGGCATCCCGAGGCCTTCGACGCCGTGGTGATGACCGGCTCGGCCCTGCGGGTCCCCGGTTCGCTCAACGCGGGGGATCTGAATGCCCCGTGGAAGCACCTGCGGGGCTCGGGCATGCAGTGGCTGTCGAGCGATGAGCAGGTGGGTCGAGACTTCGTCGCCGACCCGCTCACGACCTCCACGCCGCTCGCGCGCCTGTTCGGTCCCCTCGAGACGGCGAAGCTCCTCGGGCGGCCGCGACGCGACCTCGAGCGCGACGTGCCCCTGCTGCTCATGGTCGGTCGCGACGACACCGTCGGCGGGCCGCGCAGCGTGCACAGACTGGCGGACGCCTACACGCGTCGCTCCGGACTGACGGATGTCACGACCCTCGTGTACCCGGGTGCCCGTCACGAGATCTTCGCCGAGCGGTGCCAGGCCGAGGTGCGGGCGGATCTGCTGGCATGGCTCGACGAGCGGATGCCGCGGCGCCGCTGACCCGGATGGCGCATGTCGCTCTTTGTCGCGGAGTCGCTGTGTTCGTGCGCGGTCAATCGCGTGTGCTATTTCACACTTTAATAACACGTATGAACATTTACGAACACGCCGTAATTCAAGCGTTACCTCCTGCGAATTGACCCCGCGGCCGTGAACGGCCAAGCTGAAGCGGTCGATGGCGGCGCGTGGCGCCGCAAATGGGCCCCCGGGTCCCTCAATGCTGAGGAAAGCGCACACGGACGTGACGATGACAAACTCACAAATGTCAACAGAAGTAAACAACCCCAACAGGACGCCGAGGTGGGTTCAGGCTCGGGCTTCGCGCCCGGAGCGGCTCGGCAACGGCATGTTCGCCGTCCTGTTGGTGGTGCCGGGCATGGCGCTCATGGCCGTCGTCGTGGCGTATCCCCTCGTCTCGGCCTTGGTGACCGCCTTCTTCAAGCAGAGCCTGGTGCTGCCCGGTCGCGAGTTCGTCGGGTTCCAGAACATCGTCGACGTGCTGCAGGACGACTTCCTTCGCCTGCTGTGGCAGACGCTGGTCTTCACGCTCGGCACCACGATCGCCCCGTTCGTCATCGGCTTCGCGCTGGCGCTGGCCCTGAACACGCAGATCCGCGGGTCGAAGGTTTTCCGCGGGCTCATGCTCATCCCCTGGCTCGTTCCGGGGGTCGTCGTCTCGTTCCTGTGGATGTGGATCTTCAACGCCAACTACGGCGTGATGAACGCGATCCTCGAGCCGCTCGGGGTCAGCCCGCAGGCGTGGCTCGCCCAGCCCGGGACCGCGATGTTCGCCGTGATCGTGGCCAAGACCTGGCAGTCGTTCCCCTGGATGATGGTCATGCTCCTGGCCGGCCTGCAGACGGTACCGAAGGAGCTGCACGAGGCCGCCGAGATGGACGGGGCCGGTACCGTGCGCCGATTCTTCTCGATCACCGTCCCGCAGATCGGCGGGATCATCGGCCTCGTGCTGCTGCTGGAGTTCATCTGGAACTTCCAGCACTTCGACATCATCTACGTGCTCACCGGCGGCGGTCCGGCCGGATCCACCGAGACCTTCGCGACCTCGGTGTACGAGACGGCCTTCCACGGTTTCGATCTCGGTCACGCCGGTGCCCTCGGCCTGCTCTGGCTCATCCTGCTCATGGCGCTCGTCGTCGTCTACGTCCGATTCTCCGAGAGGGGCGAGAAGCGATGACCAGCACCGCACTCCCCACCGTCACCCCCGCCCCCGACGTGCCGCCCGTGGTCGCTCCGGCACCCGAGCGTCGTCGTCGCCCGAGCTCGGGGCTGCGCTCCGACCGCCCCGGCGTCCGGCTCGCGTCGTGGGTCGCGCTCATCGTCTGCGGCGGCTTCGCCCTGCTCCCGATCTACTGGCTGCTCGCCACCTCGTTGACCCCGCGGGACCAGGTCTTCTCGTACCCGCCGAAGCTGTTCCCCACCGAGATCACCTTCGACGCCTACACCTCGCTGACCTCCAACCCGCAGCTGTTCACTTACCTGCAGAACAGCGTGATCGTCTCGGTCATCACCGCTCTGCTGTCGGTGATCGTCTCGGCTTACATGGGGTATTCGTTCTCGAAGTTCCGGTACCGCGGGCGCCGCCAGCTGATGTACTTCGTGCTGGCCTCGCAGATGTTCCCGCAGGCGCTGCTGCTCGTCACCCTCTACAGCGTGTTCAGCGCCTACGGTCTGCTCAACACCTACACGGCGCTGGTGCTGTCGTTCACGACCTTCACGCTGCCGTTGTGCGTCTGGATGCTCAAGGGCTTCTTCGACACCATCCCCGACGAGCTGATCGAGGCGGCCCGGGTCGACGGTGCATCGCGCCTGCGCACGATCCATTCGATCGTGCTCCCGCTGGCCGCCCCCGGTCTGGTCGCCGCCGGTCTGTTCGCCTTCGTGCGCGGCTGGAACGACTTCATCTTCGCCCTGACCCTCGCCGGCCCCGACAAGCAGACGCTGCCCCCGGGGCTCGTCAACACCTATGTCGGTGAAGCGGCAACGGCGTGGCCCGAGCTCATGGCCGCCTCGCTCGTCGTGTCACTTCCCGTGGCGATCGCCTTCATGCTGCTGCAGCGCTTCCTCGTCAGTGGCATGACGGCCGGCGCCGTCAAGGGCTGACCGCCCTTCTCCCTTTCTTCTGCTCACCTGTCAAGGAGGACACCTATGTCAGCTTCATCGCTCCCCAACCCGTTGATCACCCGTCGTCGCGCGCTGCAGATGTTCGGCATCGGCGCCGCCGCCGCGGCCCTCGCCGGGTGCGTACCCAGCGGCAGCGCCGGTCCCGCAGCCGGCGCGGCCGGCCTGAACGGCGCCGACCCCACCGACTTCGCGTTCTCGTCGTGGTCGCTCACCGAGGAGTCGGCGAAGCCGGCGCTCGAGGGCACCCTCGCGGCCTACGAGAAGGCCCGCGGCGTCGCGATCAAGCGCACGGCGTTCCCGTACAACGAGTACATCAACCAGCTCATGCTGCAGGTCACGGGCGGTCAGTTCACCGGCGCCGCGCACGTCGACGTCGCCTGGCTCGGAAGCCTCGCGGCCACCGGCAAGCTGCAGGACGTCTCGGCCCTGGCATCCGGTCGCGGCTACACCTCTTCGGCCCTGCAGGCGGCCACCTTCGACGGCGTTCAGTATGCCTTGCCCTGGACCATCGGCGCGATCGGCCTCGTCGCCAACTCCGAGACGCTCGGCAAGGTCGGCGTCGCCCCCGATGCGTTCCCGACGACGGTGGACGAGTTCGAGAAGACCCTGGTCGCGCTCAAGGGCCTCGGAAACGGCCTCATCCCGTACGCCGCCTCGACGAAGGCCGCGCAGCTCAAGGACATCCTCATCTGGATGCAGACCTTCGGCAGCCCGCTGGTCGACGGCGACACCGTCACGATCGGCGATGACGCCAGCATCGAGGCGGTCACCTGGTACAAGGGGCTCTACGACCAGGGCCTGATCGCCGCCGACGTCGATCGCTTCGACGCGCGGAGCCTGTTCGCACAGGGTCGCGCCGCGATGTACGACGACGCCCCCGTGGGCCGTGCCGCGGTGACGAAGGAATCGCCCGACGCGAATCTCGCGAGCAAGCTCGCCCCTGTCTCACGTCCGGTAATGAAGGCCGGCGACACCCCGCGTGCCCTCGTCTGGGGCGGCGCGATCGCCGTGGTCAACGGAACGGGTGCGGCGACCGCGGGCGACTTCGCCCAGTACGCCACGTCCGACCTCGACGCGATCCTGGCCGACTACGCCCTGCGCGGCCTGCCGCCGGCGACCACAGAGGCGCTCTCGTCGTCGGAGGTCGCCGCCGACACCTTCGGTGCGCAGTTCAGCGAGCGCATCACGGCCACGGCCAGCTCGAACCCGCTGTGGAAGTTCACCGCGTACTCGCAGATCGAGTCGGCGATCGCCGACAACGTCCAGGCCGTGCTGATCGGATCCGCTTCGCCGGCGGACGCGATGAAGCGGGCCGGCGAGGCCGCGCAGAAGCTGGTCGGCTGACGTGCGGTTTCTGCGCGGAGGGAGCGCGGCGGCGATCGCCGCGCTCGCCCTCGGGCTGATCGTCGCGCCGTCTGCACACGCCGTCGGTGGGGTGCCGACGGTCGAAGAGCTCCCGTTCGCGGTCGACTCGTCGAACCAGGCGGCGTGGTGGAACCCCCTCGACGTCGTGGGGGACGTGACCTACTTCGCCTTCAACGCCCCCGCGGCCCAGGCCGCGCGGCACGAGGTGCATCTCGCCTCGCGTGCTGCCGACGGCACGTGGGCCGAGGGGTGCCTGCGCACCTCCCCGGGAGCGGCGTGCGTCACCTTCGTCGACGACAACGGTCACAACCAGCCCTCCATCGTCGTCGACGGTGACGGGGTCATCCACGCCTTCGTCTCGATGCACAACGAGCAGTGGAACTACTTCCGCTCCGACACCGCGGGCGACGTGAGCACGATGGTGGATCGCACCTCGACCATGCCCGATCTCGACGTCGACATCACCTACCCCGTGACCGCCCGCGGAGCCGACGGCGACGCGTGGGTGCTGGTGCGCACCGGGACGGATGCCGACGGTGCGCGCGAGGGCGTGCTCTACCACTACGACCGGAATGCCGGCTCATGGGGGCGCGAGACGACCATCGCCGCGGCGAAGGGCTACTCCTTCTACCCCGACGACCTCGAGGTCTCGCCCGACGGTCGCGTGCACGTGCTGTGGGAGTGGGGCCCGTTCCCCGCCGACCCCGCGCGCCACCTCGGCTCGTACGCCGTCTACGATCCGGCGACGGGGTCACTCGCGGACGCTGCCGGCGCCACGGTCCCCGGCCCGATCACCCCCGCCTCGACGGGCGCGATCGTCTGGCGACCGTTCCTCACCGGCGAGACGATCCGCAGCTACACCCCGGCGGTGCAGTCCGCGAAGCTCGCCCTCGACGGCTCCGCTCTCGCGGGCATCGGTTACCGCTTCGTCGAGAAGGACCGCACGGCCTACGACGCCCGCTTCGTGCGGTGGGACGGATCGTCCTGGATCGACGAGAAGGTCGTGGACTCCGCGGCCCTCGGCGACGGCGTCGCCACGTCGGCTGCCGTCGACCTCACCCGCGCCGGGTCGACGACGCGGCTCTACACCGTCGTGACCGCCCAGGTCTGCGGCGAGGTACGCAGCCGCGCAATCGTCGCCGAGCGCGCCGACGCAGCCGCCGCGTGGACCTATGCCGCTGTCGGTGAGCCGCTTCTGGGCCAGCAGCGCCTGCGGGCACAGACGCGATCGACCGATGACGCCGACGTCGTCTACCTCTCCGCTCCTGCGGCGGCCCCAGCCCGTCTCACCCGCGCCGTCGTTCCTCGAGACGCGGCCGTCGGTCCCGCCACCTCGCTGTCGACCCTCGTCTCGGACCTCCGCGACGACCCGGGCGGCGTGAACGTCGCGCTGGGCGCGACGGCCACCGCCTCGTCGAGCCTGCGCGCAGACACCGGCCCCGCACTCGCCGTCGACGGCGTCTGCAGCGACGCCAGCCGGTGGATCTCGGCGGTCGGTGACACCGCTCCGTGGATCTCGCTGAGCATGACCACGCCGGCGGCGCTCGACGAGGTGCGCGTGCGCAGCGGCTACAGCGCCGACTCGGGCTCCGCCGCCGTCCTGCGCTCCTTCGAGGTGCAGGTGCACACCCCCACGGGCTGGACGAGCCTCGGCTCCGTCACCGCGAACACGCAGCGCCTCGTGAGCGTCCCGGCCGGCGGCGTCGTCGCGGACGGCGTGCGGCTGCTCATCAGCGACCCGTCGGCATCCACCACCGACGTCGCCCGGGTCTTCGAGATCGAGGCGATCGCCGTGGACTGAGCCCGTCGATCTCTCCCCGCACCACATTCGGACGCCCCCGCGTCCCCAGGAAGGACACCCGCAGAATGCGTTCACACACGGCCGACTACGACGTGGTCGTCGTCGGCGGAGGACTCGCCGGAGTCGCCGCCGCCATCGCCGCCGCCCGGCTCGACCGGCGCGTCGCCCTCATCAACAACCGACCGGTCCTGGGCGGGAACTCCTCGTCGGAGGTCCGTGTCTGGGTGTGCGGGGCGACCGCGCACGGCAATCAGCGGTGGGCGCGCGAGAACGGCATCATCGGCGAGCTGTACCTCGAGAACCAGTACCGCAACCCCGACGGCAACCCCATCCACTGGGACGACGTGGTGCTGGATGCCGTGCGTGCCGAGCCGAACATCTCGCTGTACCTCAACACCGACGTGCGCGACGTGGCCGCCACCGGCCCCGAGGGTGCGCGCCGCATCGAGTCGGTGACGGGATGGACCATGGGAGCCGAGACCGAGACGCGCTTCGTCGCCCCGGTCTTCCTCGACTGCACCGGTGACGGACTCGTCGGCCACCTCTCCGGAGCGAGGGCGCGGCTCGGCAAGGAGTCGCGGGTGGAGTTCGACGAGGACTGGGCGCCGGAAGAGGCCGAGCGCACCTTCCTCGGCTCGACGCTGTTGTTCTACACGAAGGACGTGGGGCATCCGGTGCGCTTCGTCGCACCCGATTCGGCGAAGTCGATCCTCGAGACCCCGATCCCGTCGTCGCGCATCATCCGAAGCGGTGACAGCGGAGCGCACTACTGGTGGATCGAGTGGGGTGGCGAGCTCGACATCGTGCACGACAACGAGCGCATCCGCGACGAGCTGCGCTCGGTCATCCTGGGCATCTGGAACCACATCAAGAACTCGGGCGAGTTCGACGCCGACAACCTCGACCTGGAGTGGATCGGCAACGTCCCCGGCAAGCGCGAGTACCGCCGCCTCGTCGGCGACTACACGCTGCACCAGCGCGACATCATCGAACAGACGCGTTTCGACGACGGCGTGGCCTTCGGGGGCTGGTCGATCGACCTGCACCCCAAAGAAGGGATGTACTCGACCGGTGCGGGCGCCGTGCAGCGCTTCTCGAACGGCGTCTTCGAGATCCCGTTCCGCTCCCTCTACTCCGCCGACGTCGAGAATCTCTTCATGGCGGGGCGCGACGTCTCGGCCACCCACATCGCGTTCGGCGCGGCGCGCGTCATGGCCACGTGCGCCGCGATGGGCGAGGCGGCGGGGACCGCGGCATCCCTCGCGCTCGCTCATCACACGAGCCCCCGCGGGCTCTACGAGAATCACCGTGAAGAACTCCGACAGCTGCTTTTGCGACAGGACGCCCCGCTCATCGGCGTGGCCGACACCGACCCGCAGAACCTCGCCGCCTCGGCGCGGGTGACGGCCTCGGGCGTGCGCGGGGGGCTCGGACCCAGCGAGGCAGCTTCGGTCCGGCTCCATCCGCTCGAGCACGACCTCGGCATCGTCGTGCCCGTGCACCCGCGTCTCGACGGCTTCGACCTGCGGGTCACCGCTGAGCACGACGTCGATCTCGAGGTCGAGGTGTGGTCGACGGGGCTCCCACAGAACGTCGTCCCCGAGCACCTCGAGCACGCGGTCACCGTCGCCGTGACCGCGGGCCAGGCGCAGTGGGTGCACGCCCCGGTGCGGTGGGAGCCGCAGACCCCGGCCAACGCGGTCGTCGTCTTGCGCGCCCGACCCGGCGTGAGCGTGTTCGTGGCGGACGAGCTTCCGCCCGGCATCCTGACCCTCGTCCACACCTCGGATGCCGACGACCAGAACGTCCAGGTGAGCCTCGACGAGCTGCTCGTGCAGTGGCCGACCAAGCCGTTGCGGGGGCGGTCGGTGCAGTTCCGCGTGCCCACGCCGTCAGAGGCGCTGGCGCCCGAGCGTGCGGTCGGCGGCTACCAGCGCCCCTTCGGTGGTCCGAACCTCTGGGCCTCGGCTCCTCTGGCCGAGGGCGACGCGTGGCTCCGTCTCGACTGGGAGCGGCCGGTCGTCGCGCGCGAGGTCGTGCTGATCTTCGACGACGACCCCGACGTCGAGCTCAACACCCTCCACCACCATCGCGATCCCCACCTCGTGATGCCCTCGCTCGTCGAGGCCTACCGGGTCGAGGCGCAGACGGCCGGGGCGCAGGAATGGGTCGAGGTCGCGGCGGTGGCGCAGAACAGACGTCGCCGCCGCCGGCACCCACTACCCGAGGGGCTCGGCGCGATCAGCGCCGCGCGAGTGGTGGTGACGGCGACCCACGGCGCGCCGGAGGCCCGCATCGTGGCCTTCCGTGTTCAGGAGTGACATGCCGCGCGATACCGTAGCCCCCAGAACAGACCGCCCCGCGGCGCGCGCGAGCGCCGCCCGGTCCTCGACGAGGAGCCCCGCCATGACCGACACGCCCTCGGCGACGCGGCGGATCTCCCCCCTGTCGCGTCGCGAGCGCACGGGAATCGTCGCGCTGGCGGTGCCGAATCTCGAGGAACCGTACTTCGCCGAGCTGACGACCCTGCTGGCACGCGGTGCCGAGGCGCGAGGGCTGTCGATCCTCATCCAGCAGACCGAGGGTGACCACCAGCGAGAGATCGATGTCGCGAACGGGGTGGGGCTCCCGGCGACCGACGGCCTGATCCACATCCCTCGGTCTTTGACCGTCGGAGATCTGACGCGGCGCACCGACCCGGGTCCGCTCGTCCTGCTCGGCGAGCACATCGCCGTGAGCCCCTTCACTCACGTCTCGATCGACAACCGTCGCACGGCGGACCTGGCGACGGCGCACCTCGCCTCCTCCGGGTGCGGTCGGGTCGCCTTCCTGGGTCCTCGCGTGTCCCGTCCCTCGGATGCCGCGGACCAACGCTTCGCCGGCTACCGCGACGCCGTGTCGCGCCTGGGCTTGGCCGACGAGCCCGGCCTGATCGTGCCGGTCGACGCCTTCACCTCGGAAGAGGGTGCGGAGGCGCTGCGGCGTCTGCACGATTCCGGCATCGCCTTCGACGGCGTGGTGTGCTCGAACGATTCCGTGGCCTTCGGCGTGCTGGCGGCACTGCACGAGCGCGGGCTCGCGGTGCCCGGCGATGTCGCGGTGATCGGTATCGACAACGTACACGCTGCGCAGTTCTCGGTGCCGGCGCTGTCGTCGGTCGCACCCGACGACCACGGCATCGTCGAGGCGGCGTTCGCCGAGCTCGAGCGTCAGATGGCGGCTCGCCCGGGCGCCGACGTCCCGGTCCGGCACATCGTGGTCGACGCCACGGTCATCGCGCGAGCGAGCACGGCGCGGTGAGCGCGGCTGTCGCCGCCCGGTCTTCTCGAGGACGCGGGCGCGTCTCAGTCGTCGCCGTCGGCGGCCACCCACAGCTCGGCGACGTGCGCGCGCAGCGTCTCTTCGGCCTCCTGGGAGAGCCCCGCGTCGGTGATGACGAGGTCGACCTCGTTCAGGTCGACGATCGTGGTGAGTCCCACCGCTCCCCATTTGGTGTGATCCGCGAGCACGACCGCCCGGGCCCCCGCAGCGACCAGCGCGCGGTTCGTCTCTGCCTCAAGCAGGTTCGAGGTCGTCAACCCCGCGGTGAGGTCGATCCCACGGACGCCCAGGAAGACGATGTCGCAATGGAGGTGCTCGAGCGAAGCGACCGCGACCGGGCCGACGAGCGCGTCGGCGGGGGTACGGACGCCACCGGTGAGCACGACGGTCTGGGTGTAGGGCTCGTCCGCCCGGTCGGGGCGGGCGAAGACGTCGGCGACGGGCAGCGAGTTCGTCACGATCGTGAGGTCGTCGATTCCGCGCAGCTCGCGGGCGAGCGCCCAGGTCGTGGATCCACCGCCCAGACCCACCGACATGCCCGCCTCGACGAGTTCGGCGGCGCGGCGCGCGATGGCGCGCTTGCCGTCGCCGTTGCGGCGGGCCTGCGTGGCGAGGTCGCGAGAGCCGCCGATCCCGGGCTGCGGGCTGCGGGCTCCGCCGCGCACCTTGTCGACGCGGCCGTCGGCGGCCAGCACGTCGAGATCGCGCCGGACGGTCATCTCGCTCACACCGAGGGTCACGGCCAGGTCGGGAACCGAGGCGGCGCCCTGGCGGCGGACCTCGGCCAGGAGGCGGGATCGGCGTTCGGCGGCGAGCACGATCGCTCCTCTCGTTCGGGCCTCCAGTCTTCCACGGCGGCTCGCTTGTGAACGGCGTCATCGCCGATCCCGCGAGCGATGGAGCGTACGGCTTCGAGCTGCCGGCCCTGCGCGCGGTGCCACCGGTCGCCCCGCCTGCCGGATTCGCCGAGCGCTGGCGGGCCTGGGCGGCGGAGGCGATGCGGGTCGACCCCGACCCCCGCATGAGCCCCCTGGGGCGGGTCGCCGGCCGTGCCCTGTTCCTGGTCGAGCACACCGTCGCCGACGGCCTGCGCCTGCGCGGGTGGTTCGCCACGACCGTCGACGGGGTGCCGCCCCGCGTGGGTATCGTGCACGGCCACGGCTACGGCGGTCGAGAGGCGCCCGACGTCGACCGCGTCCCGGACGATGCGGCGGTGTTCTTCCCCGTCGCCCGGGGGCAAGGGGTGCTCAACGCCGGTCTCGGGGCGCCGACGCCCGCCGAGGGGCATGTGCTCCACGACATCCACTCGATCCACGAGTACGTCCTCGGCAGGTGCGCCGTCGACCTCTGGCACGCCGGGTCGGCGCTGCGGGCGCTCGCCGGGTCCGTTCCCCTGTATTACGTGGGCGAGAGCTTCGGGGGCGGGATCGGCGCGCTGGCCCTGCCGTGGGACGACCGATTCGTCGGCGCGACGCTGATCGTGCCGAGCTTCGGTCAGTACGACCTGCGATTGCGCCTGCCGTGCGAGGGCAGCGGGGAGCGGGTGCGCGCCCACGTCGCCACCCACCCCGAGGCGCGCGAGGTGTTGCGCTTCTTCGACGCTTCGACGGCGGCGACCCACCTCCGGATACCGGTGCGTGTGGAGTGCGCGCTGCGCGACCGCCACGTTCCCCCGCCCGGCCAGTTCGCGGTCGCGAATGCGATCGACGAGGCGCCGGGCGCCGAGCTCGAGCTCGACGTGCAGCCCTACGGCCATCGCGAGTACGCCGGTCTCGACGAGGTCCGGACGCGGGCTTTCGCCGCCACGCGCGCTCACATCGACGGTGTGCTCTCGCGCCTCGTCGGAGAGAAGGAGAACTCGTGACCCAGTTTGATCTGCCCCTGGCCGAGCTCAAGGCGTTCTACCCGGAGCGCGAGGAGCCCGTCGACTTCGACCGGTTCTGGACCCATACGCTCGCCGAGGCGCGCGCGGGGGCATGGCCCGCGCGATTCACCCCGGTCGACGCGGCCGACAGCGGTGTGATCGGCGTCGAGGTCGACGACGTCGTCTTCGCGGGGTTCGCGGGACACGAGGTGCGGGCGTGGCTGCTGCGCCCGCGCGGGGCCTCCGGCCCCCTGCCGTGCGTCGTGCAGTACATCGGCTATAACTCTGGCCGCGGCTTCGCGCACCAGCACACGCTCCTGCCCTCCGCCGGCTTCGCGGTGATGGTCATGGACACGCGAGGCCAGACCAGCGGGTCGCTCCCCGGCGCGACCGCCGACCCCGTGGGCGGCGCTCCACACGTCGCCGGTCGCGTGACCGAGGGCCTCGACGACCCCGCCCGCTCCTACTACCGGCGCGTGTTCTGCGACGCGGTGCTCGCAATCGACGCCGTGCGGTCGCACCCGGCCACTGACGCGACGCGCGTGAGCGTGTGGGGCGGCAGCCAGGGTGGGGGCATCGCGCTCGCCGCGACGGCGCTGAGCGAGGGGCTGCGGTTCGCCGCGATCGACTTCCCGTTCCTGAGCGCGATGCGTCGGGCCGTCGCCATCACCGACGCCGCCCCGTACAGCGAGATCGTCACCTACCTGCAGACCCGGCGCGGCGAGGAAGAGGAGGTTTTCCGCACGCTCTCCTATTTCGACGGCGTGAACTTCGCCGCGAGGGCGAGCGTCCCCGCGCTGTTCTCGGTCGGGCTCCGGGATGCCGTGTGCCCGCCGTCGACCGTGTATGCGGCGTACAACCACTACGCGGGGGAGAAGAGCATCCGCGTCTACCCGTGGAACGGCCACGAGGGTGGCGGTCCGGCGCATCAGCTCGAGGTGCTGCGCGCGCTCGCTGTGCACGGCTGACGTGGCGCCCGGGGGCGCTGCTACGGCGCGGAGTCAACAGTGATGCGGGACGAGAGTCGGGTTCGAGACCAGCGGGCGTGACCGGCGCCGCCGCTCAGGACACCGTCGCCTCGACGGCCCGACGGAAAGAGCGCAACGCTGCTCCCCAATAGCGCCGCACGGGGAGGCCGCACGCGCGCAGAGCGGATCCGTGGTCGATGGCCACGACGGTCGCCGCTCCGACGGCGACCACCCACCACAGGAGCAGGACGAGCGTCCGCACGGGCGTCGTGAGGGCGGCGAGCCCTCCTCGGAGCTGAGCAATCTGAAAAGCGAGGTGATGCTCTTCGTCCAGCGCGATGCGCGTGCCGATTCCGCGGATCACGGGGTCGGGCCCGGAACGCGCAAGGACGACGAAGTAGGGCATGGCGACGGCTTCGGCCGTCAGGAACAGGGCCAGCTCGGTGCGCAGCCCGAGCGCGCGCCGAAGTCGCGTGAAGATGAGGTCGGACCAATGATTGGTCAACGTGCCCGCTCCGAGGTGCTGGAGTCCGCGTCGGAACAGCGCCGAGTGTTTCTGCTCCTCCGCCACCAGGAGTCTCAGGGCCTCCCGTTGAGCGGTACCGCAGCCCTCTGCCTTGCGGAGCAGATGGAGCCCGTCGCCGCCCTCACCCAGCTCGAATCTTTGAAACGACCGCACGAGGATGGCCCGGACTCCGGTCGGTAGGCGGGCGGGAGCCTCCCAGTCGATCATCGCCTCGATCGCGTCGTGGCGTCGACGGTTCGAGGTGAAATGCGTCACCCACTTCTCGAACGCGACGTCGGGCGCTGTCGTGTCTCGGCGGGCGGTCATGAGAGCAGTGTCGCAGGCGGCGCTCGAGAATCCTCCTCGACATGCACCCGGCTCCCGACGTCGAATCGGCGGCGAATATTGCACTTCAATGCAACATCTTTTGGTTGCCTTTCCGCAAAAGCCTCACTACTGTCGAACAGACCAGGACACCTCGACGACGAGTCCCCCCGACCACCCCGGGCCGCCCTCCATCCCCCACCGGAGCGCCCCACCCCCACAGCTCCCACCCGCGGAGTCGCGCCGTCGCGCGTGCCCGGCAATCGACGTCCCTCAACGAAGAACGGACCCTCACGTGAACACTTCGGACACCCGACACACCGCCGACGTCGGCGCCTGGTTCATCGGCGCACGAGGCTCGCTCGCCACGACGGCGACCCTCGGCATCCACGCCCTCGCCGCGGGGGTCGCAACCCCCGTGGGGCTCACGACCGAGACCGACGCGGTGCGCGTCGACGAGTTCCCCGCGCTCGCCGATATCGTCGTCGGCGGCCACGACATCTCGACCACCCCGCTCGAGGAGCGGGCGCGCCAGCTCGCCGCGGGCGGCATGTTCCCCGCGGCCCTCGTCGACGCGGTCGCCGAACGCCTGCGCGAGACCGATCGGAACCTCCGCACCGTCCCCGCGATGACCGCGACCCAGCAGGAGGAGATCGACTTGCTGGCAGCCGACATCGTCGACTTCCGCGAGCGGTACGACCTGCGCGAGGTCGTCGTCATCGACGTCTCGTCCACCGAGCCCCTGCCGCCCTACCACCCGGGATTCGAAGACGACGAGCTGCTGCAGGCAGCCCTCACGACGCCGGGCGTGCGGGTGCTGCCGCCCAGCTCGCGCGCCGCCCTCGCCGCGATAGCCGCCGGAGCCGCGTACGCGGCCTTCACTCCCTCGGCATCCCTCAACCTTCCCGTCCTGCGCGACCGCGCCGAACGGGCGGGCATCGCGTACGCGGGTCAGGACGGCAAGACCGGAGAGACGCTGCTGCGCACCGTGCTGGCCCCGATGTTCACGGCTCGCGGGTTCCGCGTGCAGTCCTGGGCGGGCACGAACCTGCTCGGCGGAGGCGACGGGGCGACCCTGGCCGACCCCGAGGCGGTGCGCTCCAAGCTCGTGTCGAAGAACCGCGGTCTGCACGCCCTCGTCGGCGACGACGTCGTGACCCCCCTGCACATCGACAACGTGCCCGACCTCGGCGACGTCAAGACCGCTTGGGACCACGTCAGCGCAACAGGTTTCCTCGGCAGCCGCGTGACGCTGCAGACCACCTGGAGCGCGTACGACTCGGCTCTGGCGGCGCCCCTGGTCATCGACCTCGTCCGCGCCCTCTCGCTCGCGACCCGCGCCGGTCATGCCGGTGTCGTCACCGCCCTCGGCTGTTTCTTCAAGGACCCGTGGGGCAGCGACGTCCACGGTTTCGGCGAGCAGACCGCCCACTTCGTCTCGTGGGTGCACGAGACCGCCGCCGCCGTCGCGGCAGCTCGGGTCGCCGCACCGTGACCCGGGTCGCGGACTACCTCGACCTCGTCCGCGCCCCCGCCTCGCTCACCGTCCTCGGCGATGCCCTCGTCGGTGCGCTGAGCGCGCGCGGGCCGGGCGCGGACCGACCCCTGCGCGTCGGTGCCCTCGCGGTCTCGTCGGTCTGCCTGTACAGCGCCGGCATGGCGGTGAACGACTGGGCGGATGCCGACCTCGACGCGCGCGAACGCCCGGAACGCCCCATCCCCTCGGGGCGGATCAGCCGTGGCCGCGCCCTCGCGGTCGGCGTGTGCCTCACCGCCCTGGGGGTCGGCTCGGCGTTCGCCGCGGGTCGCGCCTCGGGCCTGGTCTCGGTCGCGTTGGCCGGCGCGCTGTGGGCGTACGACACCGTGTTCAAGCCCACCGCGGCAGGCCCCGTGGTCATGGCGGCGTGCCGGGGGCTCGACGTGATGATGGGCGCCGCGGGCCCGGGGTGGCGCTCGGCGGTGGTCCCCGCGGGCGCGGTCGCCGCGCACACCGTCGCCGTCACCGCGATCTCGCGGGGCGAGGTCGACGGGTCGACCGTGACCACCGGTCGCGCCGCCGCGGCCGCGAGCGTCGCCGTCGCGGCATCCGGTCTGCTCGGTGGGGCAAACCACCCCGCCACCGTGCTCGGGGGAGCGCGCTACCTCGCCGCGGTCCTCCCCGGGCAGTTGGCGGTCGCCCGTCGTCCCGGAGCCGCCGAGGCGCGAGACGCCACCCGCGCCGGCATCCGCGCGGTCGTCCCCCTGCAGTCGGCGCTCGCCGCCCGGGCGGGTTCGCCGCCGGCGACCGCCGCCCTGCTGGGCGTCGAGACTCTCGGCCGCTGGCTCGGCCGCCGCCGATCGAGGGGAGACATCACATGAGCTGGACCTGGGGTTACGGCACCAACGGCTTCACCGACCACCCGCTGCCCGCCGCTCTCGACGTGCTGCAGCACCACGGCTACGGCGCGGTTGCGCTGACCCTCGGCCACCCGCACCTCGACCCCTTCGCCGCCGACTGGCGTGCGCAGACCCAGGCGCTCGCCGCCGACCTGCGTCGCCGCGGCCTGCGGGTGGTGGTCGAGACGGGAGCCCGCTACCTGCTCGACCCGCTGCGCAAGCACCGCCCGACCCTCGTGGACCGCGAGGCCGGGCCGCGCATGCTGTTCCTGAGTCGGGCCATCGAGATCGCCGCGATCCTCGAGGCCGAGTGTGTGTCGCTGTGGAGCGGAGTCGTGCCCGATGACGTCTCGGTCGATCAGGCGCGCGTCCTGCTCGAGGAGCGTCTTCTCGAGCTCGCCGCGTTCGCCGCCGACTCCGGCGTCGCCCTCGCCCTCGAGCCCGAGCCCGGCATGCTCATCGAGACCGTGGCCGACGCCCTCGCGCTCCGCGCCCGCCTCGGCCACCCCGAGAACCTGGGCCTCACCGTCGACCTCGGCCACTGCGTGGTCGTCGAGCCCGAGGGAGTGGTCGGCGCCCTGCGCGCGGCGGGCGCCCTGCTGCGCAACGTGCAGGCCGACGACATGCGGCCCGCGGCGCACGAGCACCTGCCCTTCGGCGAGGGGGAGCTCGACCTGGATGCCGCCCTCTCGGCGCTGCGCGAGATCGACTACACCGGGGTGGTCGCGGTCGAGCTGCCGCGGCACGCGCACGCAGCGCCCGAGCTGGCCCGCGCGAGCATGGCCGCGTTGGTGGCGGCGGCGGAGCGCACGGCGTCCGCGGGGCCCGCGGGGGGAGGAGAACCCGCCGGGGGAGGACCCGGCACCCCCGTGGCATCCTCCGTTCCCGGGTCGAGCGCCCCCGCGACCCCGGTACCGCACCCCTGGACCACCCGCGCGGTCGAGCAGGTGCGGACGGATGCCACGCGTGCGCCGCGCCTGTTCGCCTCGGCGGGCCGCGAGGTGGGGCGCGATCCCCTCTCCGCCGAGCCCTTCGCGCCGAGCGCCGACGACGCCGCCCGCGCGGCCATCGTCGCGGCCCTGGCCGACAGCGGAGCCGACCCCGACGTGGTGCTCGCGCTGTACCGCCGCGGCGACGACGCCGAGCGCCGGGGCGTGCTGCGAGGGCTCGACGCGATCGAGGCGCCCCCGGCCCCCTGGCGCGAGGCCGGTCTCGAGCTGATCGCCGACGCCCTGCGCGCCAACGACACCCGGCTCGTCGCCGCCGCGCTCGGGACCTTCGCCGCGGAGCACCTCGACGACCACGCGTGGCGTCACGGCGTGCTGAAGTGCGTGTTCCTCGGCATCCCCCTCTCCGTCGTCTCGGGCCTCGGCGCCCGCGCCGACGACGAGCTCGCCGCGATGGCCGAGCGCTTCGCGGCCGAGCGCCGCGCCGCGGGCCGGCCCGTGCCCGACGACCTCTCTCTCCTCCGTGCTCGCGAAAGGGCCTGACATGCGCATCTTCGACCCCCACATCCACATGTCGGCGCGCACCACCGACGACTACGAGGCCATGTATCAGGCGGGCGTGCGCGCGCTCGTGGAGCCGGCGTTCTGGCTGGGCCAGCCGCGCACGAGCGTGGGGTCGTTCCTCGACTACTTCGACGCGCTGATCGGGTGGGAGAGGTTCCGCGCCGCGCAGTTCGGCATCCGCCACCACTGCACGATCGCGCTGAACCCGAAGGAGGCGAACGACGCACGCTGCCGCGAGGTGATGGCCGAGCTGCCGACCTACCTCGCCAAGGACGGGGTCGTGGCGGTGGGAGAGACCGGGTACGACTCGATGACCCCCGAGGAGGACGAGATCCTCCGCCAGCACCTCGCCCTCGGCATCGAGTTCGAGCTCCCCGTTCTCGTCCACACCCCGCACCGCGACAAGACCGTGGGCACGCAGCGCACGCTGGACGTGGTCGCCGAGTCCGGCATCCCGATGCAGCACGTGCTCGTCGATCACCTCAACGAGACCTGCGTCGATGCGGTGGCCGACAGCGGCGCCTGGATGGGTTTCTCGATCTATCCCGACACGAAGATGGACGAGCAACGCGTGGTCGCGATCATGCAGCGCATCGGCCTCGACCGCGTCATCGTCAACTCCGCGGCGGACTGGGGCCGCTCAGACCCGCTCAAGACCGCCAAGACGGGCCTGGCGATGCTCGACGCCGGTTTCAGCGACGACGACGTCGACCGGATCCTGTGGCGTAACCCCCGCGACTTCTACGCGCAGAGCGGCCGCGTGAACACCGATCCGATCGAGGGCTTCGCCCCCGCGAGCCAGGGCCCCGACCTGTTCGAGGGCAACTCAGTGCTGCGCGGCACGGCGTCGCGCCCGGGGGCGTGAGGGTGGAGCTGTCGTACTGCACCAACGTCCACCCCGCCGAAGACCTCGACGGCATCGTCCGCCAGCTCGACGAGCACGCGGGCCCGATCCGGCGGGCGGCGGGTCTCGGCCGCCTCGGCGTCGGACTGTGGATGCCGGTGGGCGTGGCATCCGCCCTCTCCGGCGACCCGGGGGCCCGTGCGGTTCTCGCCGACGCCCTCGAGCGCAACGCTCTGGAGCTGCGGACGGTGAACGCCTTCCCGTATCGCGGGTTCCACGACGATGTCGTCAAGCTCGCGGTCTACCGCCCCGACTGGACCACGCGCGAGCGGCGGGACTACACCCTCGACTGCGCGCGCGCCCTCGCGGCCCTGCTCCCCGACGGCGCGGAGGGGAGCATCTCGACGCTCCCGCTGGGGTGGAGAGCGGGGTGGGATGCCGCGGCCGACCGCGCCGCCGACGAGAACCTCACCCGACTGGTCGAGGACCTCGCCGTCCTCGAGAGCGAGACGGGTCGGACGGTGCGGGTCGCGATCGAGCCCGAACCCGGCTGCATCCTCGACGACGTCGCCGACGTGGTGGCGTGGCTCGGCGCCCGCCCCCACCTCACGGACGGGGGGCGTCTCGGCCTGTGCCTCGACACCTGCCACCTCGCCGTCTCGTTCGCCGACCCCGCCGCAGCCGTCGCGGACGTCGCCGCCGCCGGCATCCGGATCGTCAAGGTGCAGGCCTCGGTCGCCCTCGAAGTGCCCGACCCCGCCGACCCGCGCACGATCGAGGCGTTGCGGCCCTTCGCCGAGGAACGCTACGTGCACCAGGTGCGCGAGGCCGGGGGCACGCGACGGGCCGACGACCTGCCCGAGGTGCTCGATGCCGCCGAGCCGTGGCCGACCGACCGCCCCTGGCGTGTGCACGTGCACATCCCCCTGCACGCCCGGCCCGCAGAGCCGCTGCGCGCCACGACCGAGGTGCTGCTCGCCGCGATCGACGCGGTCCTCGAGGCCCCCGGCGGCGGTGACGCCCACCTCGACGTCGAGACGTACACCTGGTCGGTGCTGCCCCGCGAACTGCAGCCCGAAACGCTCGTCAGCGGGATCGCGGCCGAACTGCGCTGGGCGCACACGCATCTTTCCCGCGCTCTCGCCGGGGTCCCGGCATCCACGATCGACGAAAGGATCCGCGCGTGAACAAGGTTCTGCTGCTGGACATCGTGGGGCTGACCCCGCGCGCGCTCTCGGCGATGCCCCGGCTCTCCGCCCTGGGCCGCTCCGGCGGGCACCTGGGACTCGACACGATCCTCCCGGCCGTCACGTGCAGCGTGCAATCGACGATGCTCACCGGCACGATGCCCCGCGAGCACGGGATCGTGGGCAACGGCTGGTACTTCCGCGGTCTCGGCGACCCCCTGCTCTGGCGCCAGCACAACAGGCTCGTCGCGGGCGAGAAGGTGTGGGAGACCGCCCGCCGCTCGCGCCCCGAACTGAGGACAGCGAACCTCGGCTGGTGGTTCGCGATGGGAGCGACGACCGACATCACCGTGACGCCGCGTCCGATCTACCACGCCGACGGGCGGAAGAGCCCCGACGCCTACGTGCGACCGGCCACCCTGCACGACCAGCTCGTCGGGGCGCTGGGGGAGTTCCCGCTGTTCCAGTACTGGGGTCCGACCGCGACCATCCAGAGCAGCGCGTGGCTGGCCGAAGCGACCCGGGGCGTGATCACCGAGCGGTGGGGGCCGGCGCCCGATCTGGCGATGGCGTACCTGCCGCACCTCGACTACGACCTGCAGCGCTTCGGACCGAACGGCCCCCAGGCCGACCACGCGGCCCGCGAGCTCGACGACGCGATCGCCCCGCTGCTCGACGACGCGGCCGACCGCGGCTACACGGTCGTGGCGGTCTCGGAGTACGGCATCGAGCCCGCCTCGCGCCCCGTCGACATCAACCGGGCCCTCCGCCGCGAGGGGCTGCTCGAGGTCTACGTGCAGGGCGGCCGCGAGCAGCTCGACCCCTGGACCTCGCGCGCCTTCGCCGTGGCGGATCACCAGGTGGCCCACGTCTACGTTCCGGATGCCGCCGACCTCCCTCGCGTCACGGCGCTGCTGCGCGGGCTCGAGGGCGTCGACGAGGTGCTCGACCGCGACGCGCAGGCGCGGTACGGCCTGGATCACGAGCGCTCCGGCGAACTGGTCGTGGTGGCCGAGCCCGGGGCCTGGTTCACCTACTACTTCTGGCTCGACGACGAGCGTGCGCCCGAGTACGCCCGGGGCGTCGACATCCACCGCAAGCCGGGCTACGACCCCGCCGAGCTGTTCTTCGACCCCGCCGACCGGCTCGCGAAGGCCAAAGCCGGGGCCAACCTGGTGAAGAAGAAACTGGGCCTGCGCTACGCCATGAGCACGGTGCCGCTCGACCCGTCGTGCGTGCGCGGGACGCACGGGCGCCTGTCGTCGTCGCGCCGTGACGGACCGATGCTGGTCACGAGCGACGCCGGCCTGCTACCCGACGCCGAGTCGCTGCCCGCCGCGGGCGTGCGCGACCTCGTGCTGCGCGGGCTGGGCGTCTGAGGCGGGCGCCGCCTGTGGCGCGGGCGGTGCGCCGAGAACAGGGGATGCGCCGAGAACAGGACGTTCGGGGCGGATGCGTCCTGTTCTGGTGGCATCCCCCTGTTCTGGTGACGCGCGACCCGGCCGCCCCCGTCCCCGACGAAGGTCACGGCCCGCACATGCGGAGGGGCCGGATGCCATGGCATCCGGCCCCTCGTCTCGCTTCCGACCGATCCCCCCGGATCAGCGCTGGCTGAACGCCGCGTCGAACGCCGCCCCCGACGGCTCGTACGACGACAGCTTCCGCACGAAGCCGAGCGCCTCGGGCGCACCGACCAGGCGGTCCATGCCCGCGTCCTCCCACTCGACCGACAGCGGGCCGTCGTAGCCGATCGCGTTCAGCATGCGGAACGCGTCCTCCCACGGCACATCGCCGTGACCGGTCGAGATGAAGTCCCAGCCGCGACGCGGGTCGGCCCACGGCAGGTGCGACGACAGGCGCCCGTTGCGGCCGTTGCCCAGGCGCTTCTTCGTGTCCTTGCAGTGCACGTGGAAGATCTTGTCGCGGAAGTCCCACAGGAAGGCCACCGGATCGATGTCCTGCCACACCATGTGCGAGGGGTCCCAGTTCAGGCCGAACGCCGCGCGATGTCCGATCGCCTCCAGCGCCCGCTCGGTGGTCCAGTAGTCGTAGGCGATCTCCGAGGGGTGTACCTCGTGGGCGAAGCGCACGCCGACCTCGTCGAACACGTCGAGGATCGGGTTCCAGCGGTCCGCGAAGTCCTGGTAACCGGCATCCACCATCTCCTCGGTGGCGGGCGGGAACATCGCGACGTACTTCCAGATGCTCGAGCCGGTGAAGCCCGTGACCGTCTTCACGCCCAGCTTCGCGGCGAGGCGCGCGGTGTTCTTCAGCTCTTCGGCGGCGCGCTGACGCACGCCCTCGGGGTCGCCGTCGCCCCACACCCGGTTCGACACGATGTCGCGGTGACGCTGGTCGATGGGGTCGTCGCAGACGACCTGTCCCTTGAGGTGGTTCGAGATGGTCCACACCTTCAGGCCGTTGCGCTCGAGCACGTCGAGCTTGCCCTGCACGTAGGCCCCGTCGTCCCAACGCCAAGGGTCGAGGTGGTCCCCCCAGCAGGCGATCTCGAGGCCGTCGTAGCCCCACTCACCGGCGAGACGGGCCACCTCCTCGAAGGGGAGGTCGGCCCACTGGCCGGTGAAGAGGGTGATCGGTCGCGTCATCGCGGCGTCCTTTCGTCGGTGCGGTTCCGGGATCGGATTCAGGATGCCGCGAACGCGCGGCCCCCGGAAGAAGCGGTGGCCAGGTCGGCATCGACGCCGGTCCAGACGCCGTCGGCCTCGGAGCTGCGCGCGACGGCGTCGAGCACCTCCTGCACGTGCAGGCCGTCGGCGAACGAGGGGGTCGGGGCGGCTCCGGCGGCGACCGCCTCGACGAAGTCCTTCGCCTGGTGCGAGAACCCGTGCTCGTAGCCGAGCATGTGACCGGTCGGCCACCACGCGGCGACGTAGGGGTGCTCGGGCTCGGTCACGAGGATCCGGCGGAAGCCCTGTTCGGCGGCGGGGGCCGTCGCGTCGTAGAACTGCAGTTCGTTGGGGCTCTCGAGGTCGAACGACAGCGAGCCGAGGGAGCCGGAGATCTCGATGCGCAGAGCGTTCTTGCGACCCAGGCGGAAGCGCGAGGCCTCGAACGAGGCGAGGGCGCCGCTCTCGAGGCGGCCGGTGAAGAGAGCGAGATCGTCGACGGTGACGGCTCCGCGCTCGGTGCCGGCGGAACCGGAGAGTCCGGACGCGGAAGCGAGGACGGGGCGCTGGGCGACGATCGTCTCGAGGATGCCGGCGACGCGGACCACGCGCTGCCCGGTCATGAACTCGGTGAGGTCGACGGCGTGAGCTCCGATGTCGCCGAGGGCACCGGAGCCGGCGCGGTCCTTCTGCAGGCGCCACGTGAGCGGGGCCTCGGCGTCGCTCAACCAGTCCTGCAGGTACTCGGCGCGCACCTGGCGGATGTCGCCGAGACGGCCGGCGGTGATGAGATCGCGGGCGAAGGTCGTGGCGGGCAGGCGTCGGTAGGTGAAGCCGACCATCGATCGGATGCCGCTGGCGGAGGCGGCCGCGGCGGCCTCGGCCATACGGCGGGCTTCGTCGACGGTGTTGGCGAGGGGCTTCTCGCACAGCACGTGCTTGCCGGCGGCGAGGGCGGCGATGGCGATCTCGGCGTGCGAGTCGCCGGGGGTCACGATGTCGACGACGTCGATGTCGGAGCGGTGGATGACCTCGCGCCAATCGGTCGCACTCTCTCGCCATCCCCAGGTGTCGGCGGCCGTTTGCGTGCGGGCGGCGTCGCGCCCGACGAGCACGCTCATCTCGGGGGCGAGGGGGAGGTCGAAGAAACGAGGGGCGACGCGCCATCCCTGGGAATGCGCGGCGCCCATGAATCCCGCACCGATCATGGCGATGCGAAGGGGCTGGGTCACGATGACGTCTTTCTGTGGGGGGACGAGGGACGGGGCGCCCGCGACGAACGCGGGCGCCCCGGACCGGGTCAGGACTGGAACGAGAGGTCGATGAAGGACGCGACGTTGTCCTTCGTCACCACGGGGGCGTCCAGCACGATGCGGTTGGGAACGCTGGGGGTGATGAGGTCTCCCGCGGTCTTGCCCTGGGCGATCAGGCGTGCCAGCGCGATGCCGTCGGCGGCCTGCGTCGACGGGTAGATCACCGTCGCCTTGAGGACGCTGTCGTCGGCCTGGATGGACTCCATGGCGTTGCGGCTGCCCGCACCGCCGACCATGATGAACTCGTCGCGACCGGCCGCCGTGACGGCGGCGAGCACGCCGATGCCCTGGTCGTCGTCGTGGTTCCAGATGGCGTCGATCTTGGGGTTGGCCGACAGCAGCTGCGAGGTCGAGGCCTCGCCGCCCTGCACGGTGAAGTCCGCGGCGACGCGGGGGCCGACCTTCAGGCCGCAGTCCGACAGGGCGTCGGCGAAGCCCGCCGAGCGGTCCTGCGTGAGCGGCAGCGAGTCGATGCCCGCGATCTCGCCCACGATGGCGTTGCTGTTGCCCTCGAGCTGCGAGCAGATGTACGTACCGGCGCTGACGCCCATGCCGTAGTTGTCGCCGAGGATCGTCGAACGGGCGGCGAAGGGGCTCGAGAACTCGCGGTCGACGTTGATGACGGGGATACCCGCGTTCATCGCCTTGATTGCGACCTCGGTCAGGGCGGCGCCGTCGCTGGGCAGCAGCACGATGGCATCCACGCCGTCGTTGATGAAGGTCTCGACGGCGGCGATCTGCGCGTTGACGTCGTTGGTGCCCTCGGCGACCTTCAGGTCGACGTCGGGGAAGCTCTCGGCGGCGGCGAGTGCGCCGGAGTTGATGGCGCCGAGCCAACCGTGGTCGGCGGCGGGGCCGGAGAAGCCGATGGTGACGGTGTCACCGGCGGCGGCGTTCTCCTCGGTCGTGGTGCCCTGGTCGACGACGTTCTGGCTGTCGCCGCCCGAACCGGTGCAACCGGCGAGCAGGCCGACCGAGGCGATGACGGCGATGCCGGTCAGGACGAGTCGCGAACGCGACTTCCACTGTGAGCGCATGTTTCCTCCTTGAAATGTGATGCAGCTGGGGTCATCGCGGCCCCGGGTCACTCCGGAAAGAGGGGTCCACTCTGACGCGGCTCACGCTAGCAGAAGTGTCGTCCTGGCGAGCATCTTTTGTTTTTTGATCCGCATAAGTACCGCTGGCGAGCCTTTGTGCCCGAAGAGTGCTCGCGTGCGCGCGGGAGACGGCCGCTCGCTTTCCCTCGGAACACGGGTCGCGCGACGACGAGGCGGCGTGTTATGTTCGCCGCGTGATCAAAGTTGACCATCAGTCGTCATTACTCACCGTCCGAGGCGTGACCAAGTCCTTCGCCGGCGTCCGCGCCCTGCGCGGTGTCGATCTCGACATCGTCGCCGGAGAGGTGCACTGCGTGCTGGGCCAGAACGGCGCGGGCAAGTCGACTCTCATCAAGACGCTCGCGGGCGTTCACCGCCCCGACGAGGGTGAGATCGTCTGGCTCGGCGAGAACGTCGAGATCGCCGATCCCGACGCGGCCATCGAGCTGGGGATCGCCACGATGTACCAGGAGCTCGACGTCGTCGACGGCCTGACGATCGCCGAGAACATCTTCCTCGGGCACGAGCTCGCGCGCGGCGGTTTCACCCAGCGCGCCGAGGCGGCCCGTCAGACGAAAGAGCTCCTTCGCCGACTCGGCCACGCCAACCTCTCGCCGAACACCGAGGTCGGCTCGCTCAGCGCCGCGAACAAGCAGATCGTGAGCATGGCGCGCGCCCTGTCGCACGACATCAAGCTGATCATCATGGACGAGCCCTCCGCCGTGCTCGACACCGAAGAGGTCAAGAACCTCTTCGCGGTCGTGCGGGAGCTCACCGCGGCGGGCATCGCCGTCGTCTACATCACGCACCGGCTCGAGGAGATCCGCGAGATCGGCGACCGCATCACCGTTCTGAAGGACGGCCGTACGACCGCGGTCGGCCTCTCCGCCGCCGAGACCCCGAAGGCCGAACTCATCCGGCTCATGACCGGGCGCGAGGTCGCGAACGTCTTCCCGGAGCGGGTGCCCGTGGCATCCGATGCACCCGTCGTGCTCGACGTGCAGGGACTCGGACTCGACGGGGTCTTCTCCGACGTGTCGTTCTCGGTGCGCGCCGGCGAGGTCGTGGGGTTGGCGGGACTCGTCGGATCGGGTCGGTCGGAGATCCTCGAGACCGTCTACGGCGCCCGCCGCTCGAGCGCCGGCTCGGTTCGCGTGCGCGAGAAGGTGCTGCCGCGCGGATCCGTCCGCGCCGCCGTCGGGGCGGGCATCGGGCTGTCTCCCGAGGAGCGCAAGAGCCAGGGGCTCGTGCTCGACGAGCCGATCTTCGTCAACATCGCCCTCGCCTCGATGAAACGCTTCGCCAAGGGCGGGTTCCTCGACGACCGCGCGGCGCGCAAGGTCGCGCGCGAGCAGATCGACGCCTTCGAACTGCGCCCCGCCGATCCCGATCGACCCGCCCGCACCCTCTCGGGCGGCAACCAGCAGAAGATCCTGCTCGCCCGCTGGCTCGTGCACGGCACCGAGGTGCTGCTGCTCGACGAACCCACCCGCGGCGTCGACGTCGGCGCTCGCGCCGAGATCTACGCCCTCATCCGCGATCTCGCCGCCGCCGGCAACGCCGTCGTCGTCGTCTCGAGCGAGATCGAAGAGGTGCTCGGCCTCGCCGATGTCGTCCTCGTCGTCGCCGACGGTCGGATTCTGCGCACCCTCCCCTCCCACCAGATCGACGAGCACGGTGTGCTCGATCTCGTCATGAAAGGATCCGCCGCGTGAGCGAGCCGACCACCCCGACCCGTGCACGCACGGTCCCCACAGAGACCGGGGCCGTCGCGGCCCCGGCTCCCGCGCCGGCCTGGCGCCGCTTCCTCTCCGGTTCGGCCGGTCGAAACATCGGCCTCGTCGTCGCCCTGCTCGTGATCGTCGTCGTCGGCGCCATCACCGCCCCCGGTTCGTTCACGAGCGTCGACAACCTGCTCGTCATCCTCCGCCAGGCCTCGATCATCGGCGTGATCAGCATCGGCATGACCCTCGTGATCATCGCCGGCGGCATCGACCTGTCGGTCGGCTCGGTCATGGGCCTGGCCTCGGTCGTGGCCACCCTCGCCGCCGTGCAGGATCTCGCCGACAACCTGCACTGGAGCGTCATGGTCGTCATCGCTCTCGCGGTGGGCGTGGGCGCGGGCCTGATCAACGGCATCGTCATCGCCTACGGCAACGTCGTGGCCTTCATGGCCACCCTCGCCATGCTCGTGGGCGCCCGGGGCCTCGCCGAGATCCTCGCCGAGCGTCGCACGCTCGTCGTGCAGGACCGCGGCTTCATCACCTTCATGAACGCCGACATCCTCGGCGTCGACATCCTCATCTGGATCTTCGCGATCGTCGCGGCCCTGGGCTGGGTGCTGCTGAACCGCACCACCTTCGGTCGACGCACGGTCGCCGTCGGCGGCAACCGCGAGGCCGCGCGCCTCGCCGGCATCGACGTGCGCCGCCACACGATGTGGCTCTACGCCATCACGGGACTGTGCGCCGGCATCGCGGCCGTCATGATCCTCGGCCGCACCACGGCCGGCACGTCGACGCACGGTCAGCTCTACGAATTGGATGCCATCGCGGCGGTCGTCGTGGGCGGCACGCTGCTCGTCGGCGGCCGGGGCACGATCACCGGTACGGTGTTCGGCGTCCTCATCTTCGCGACGCTGTCCAACGTGTTCATCCAGAACAATCTCTCGTCTTCCGTCCAGGCGGTGGCGAAAGGTGTCATCATCGTGGTCGCGGTGCTCCTGCAGCAGCGCTTCTCCCGTCCGCCGGGACGGGGCTGACGACCCCTTGTGCCGACGGCGGCTGCGTGATTCGCGTAGCCGCCGTCCGTAAGTGGATGGAATGCATTGCTACTAATGGTGTACTGAGGGCGTGAAGAGGATGACGACAGATTCGGTGCAGTCGGTCAACGGCGTGAGCCAGTTGTTCCAGCTGCTGCGAGACGGCGTACCGCGTACGCGTGCGGAACTGGCCAAGTCGACCGGGCTCGCCCGATCGACGGTCGCCGTCCGTGTCGACGAGCTCATGCGGATGGGCCTCATCACCCCGGTCGCCGACGCCGTGTCCACCGGCGGGCGTCCCCCGTCGCAGTTCGCCATCAACCCCGCCGCCAAGGTCGTCGTGGCCGTCGACCTCGGGGCGTCGCACGCCACGGTCGCGATCGCCGATCTCACCGGCAAGGTGCTCAGCGAGCGCACCGGCGAGATCGACATCGCCACGGGCCCCGAGCCCGTGCTGACCTGGCTCGTCGAGACCGCCCTGGCGCTGCTGTCCGAATCCGGACGCTCGACCACCGACGTCGCCGCCATGGGCATCGGCGTCCCCGGGCCCGTCGAGCACTCCACCGGCCAGCCGGTGAATCCGCCGATCATGCCCGGGTGGGACCGCTTCGACATCCCCGGCTGGATCTACCAGCACATGCCCGTCCCGGTCCTCGTCGACAACGACGTCAACATCATGGCCCTGGGCGAGCGCAGCATCGCCTGGCCCGCCGTCGACCACTTCATGTTCGTGAAGGTGGCGACCGGCATCGGCACCGGCATCATCTCCGACGGCCGCCTTCAGCGCGGCGCCCAGGGCATCGCCGGCGACATCGGCCACGTCCAGGTCGCGCGCGGCGCCGACATCCCGTGCCAGTGCGGCAACCGCGGGTGCCTCGAGGCCCTGGCATCCGGCCCCGCGATCGCCCGTGCGCTGCGCGCGCAGGGGATCGAGGCGCACACCGGCTCCGACGTGGTCGATCTCGTCAAGCGCGGCAACATCGACGCGATCCAGGCCGTGCGCCAGGCGGGTCGCGACATCGGCGAGGTGCTCACCACGTGCGTGAGCCTCATGAACCCTTCGGTCATCGCCATCGGCGGCTCCATGGCCCGCGTCGGCGAACACCTCATCGCGGGCGTTCGCGAGGTCGTCTACACGCGCTCCACGCCCTTGGCCACCGAGTACCTGTCGATCGTGCAGTCGGTGGCCGCCGAGAAGGCCGCGGTGATCGGCGCGAGCATGCTCGCCGTCGAGCACGCCCTCGCCCCCGAGTCGCTGAACGCCGCGTTCCTGCGCGCCTGACCCGCCGCGGGCGGGGGGCGGCCGGGCTCGGTGCGCGTACCCAACGGCGGAGTGTTTGTTCGACATGCCGGTGGTGGATGCCGGGTGCCCGGCGCGCCGCGTCGCTTTCCGCCGGTGGGCTCGCCGTGGTCGCCGGGGCCGGCGCGACCTGCGGGCTGGGCGCCCGTACCTAACGGCGGACTGTTTGCTCGACATGCCGGTTCGGGATGCCGGGTGTCCGGTGCTCCGCGTTGCTCTTCGCCGTTGGGGCCGGTGTTCCTCTCCGCAGCCGTCTGGGAGAGTCGGGTGACCCGCAAGCCGTCGGTCTCGGCGGTCGCCGGGGCCGGGGCGACCTGCGGGCCCGGCGTCCGTACCTAACGGCGGAGTGTTTGTTCGACACGCCGGTTCGGGATGCCGGGGGTCCGGCGTGTCCCGATGTTTTCCGCCGTTGGGCTCGCCGTGGTCGCCGGGGCGGTACAACCTGCGGTCCCGGCGCCCGTACCCAACGGCGGAGTGTGTGCTTGACATGCCGGTTCGGGATGCCGGGTGCCCGGCGCGTCGCGTTGCTCTCCGCCGGTGGGCTCGGTGTGGCTTCCACGGTCGGCTGGGAGAGTCGGGTGACCCGCGAGCCGTCGGTCTCAGTGGTCGCCGGGTGGGCCGGCGCGACCTGCGTGCCCGGCGCCCGTACCTAGCGGCGGAGTGTTTGCTCGACATGCCGGTTCGGGATGCCGGGGGTCCGGTGCGTCGCGATGTTTTCCGCCGTTGGGCTCACCGTGGTCGCCGGGGCCGGGGCGACCTGCGGTCCGGGCGTCCGTACCTAACGGCGGAGTGTTGGTTCGACATGCCGGTTCGGGATGCCGGGGGTCCGGTGCGTCGTGATGGTTTCCGCCGTTGGGCTCACCGTGTTCGCCGGAGCCGTCGGTCGGTCGCTCGCGGCGCGGAGTGTCCCTCTCCACGCCGCGAGCGGGTCTCAGGGCGAGCGGCGCGAGGCGCGAGTGATGGACGCGGGTGTGGTGGCATCCGGCGTACCAGGGTCGGCGCCCGCCCCGGCGGGCACCGGTTCTCGCCGGGCGTCGACGCCCGACCCGGCACCCGATCCACCCGACCCGGCACCCGATCCGCCCGACCCGGCGTCGACGCCCGGCCCGGCATCCGATCCGCCCGACTCGGCATCCGCCCCCTCGGCATCCGCCCGCGCGGCGGCCACCGCGGCGGCGATCTCGCGCGCGTGAGCGGCCTTGCGTCGTCGCGCGGCGACGATGCGCCAGGCCACGAGCAGGGCGATCGCGGCGAGGATCGCGAGCGCGGTCCACGGCACGGCGGCGGTGGCGGCGGCGGCCTGCGACACGAGCGGGTCGAGGGTCGAGGGCTCGGCGCCGGCCAGTGTCCGCGAGACCACCTGCGAGGTGGCCGTCACCTCGGCCGACAGCAGCACGAGGGGGACCACCCCGGCAACCTCGACGGTGCGCTGCAGCGAGCTGCCGGGGAGCAGTTCGGGGGCGTCGTCGGCCGCGGTCACGCCCGCCCAGCCGAAGGGGCCGCCCAGGGCGACCTCGACGTTCGGGTCGAGGCGGGTGTTGCCGGTGTTGGTCAGGGTGTACGTGACGGTGGCGGAGCCGGTTTCGGCCGGGTTCGCGGTGCCGTGGTAGTCGACGACGACGTCGCCCACGGCCAGCGCGGGTGCGAGGTCGCCCTGCACGCGCAGGTGCACGCGCGAGCCCAGGCGGCGCTCGGTGACGGTGCCGTTGTCGGCCGTCACGAGCATGGATGCCACGATGCCGGCCGCATAATCGCCGGGGGCCGCGTCGGCCGGGACGACGACGGTGAAGGGGACCTCGGCGCTCGCGCCGCTGTCGAGCGTGAGCTCGGACGAGTCGATCGAGACCCAGCTGCCGAGGTCGGTGGACTCCACGCCTCCGGCGAGGATGTCGAGGGCGCCGTCTTCGGTGAGGAAGCCGTCGGCGGCGTAGACGCGCAGGGTGATCGGCTGGGAGCTGCGATTGGCGACGTACAGGGCATCGCCGACGGTGCCGCCCGGGAGGAGGTCGTAGGCGTAGTTGGGCCGGTCGCGCCCCTGAGCGGTGTCGGCGGGTTTGACGCTCCACGTCACCGTGGTCTCGGCGGAAGGAGCGGCGGCCGCGGTGGCGGCGACGGGTGTTCCCAGCAACAGCGCGAGGCCGGCGAGGAACGAGACGAGAGTACGGAGGGGACGGGGGGAGGTCTTCGCCTGGGACATGGGCGTGGCTTTCGTGTGGAGGGGTCCCGTCGGGGCCACGCTCTCGAGGAGCGCGACCCCGACGGGTGGGGGATCAGCTGAGGGCGGTCAGCGTCACGGTCGCGGTGTAGGTGCCGCGGGGGGTCTCGAGCGGGAGCTTGAGATCCAGGTCGGCGCCCACGAGCGAGGAGCCGCGCTCGTGGCCGTCGTTCGCCTGCGCGAGGGTGCGCGCGACCGACAGGCCCTGGCCGCTGTCGAAGCTGGAGGGCACGGGAGCGCCGGCGACGGCGCCGCCCTGCGTCTCGAGGACCTCGGGCGTCCAGCCGAGGTACTTGCTCGACACCTCCTGGCCTCCGGCGGTGAAGTTCGACACCTGTGCGGTCAGCGACCACCCGGGGTTGCCGGCCCGGGTGTCCTGCACGCGGATCGGCACGATCTCACCGGATGCCGCGTAGTGGTCGAGGTTCTCGGTCGCAACTCCCAGGTCGACCAGGCGCGAGGTGCCCTCGATCGACCAGGTGAGCTCTCCCGAACCCTGGTCGGGGACGGTCACGGCGATCGACTGGTCGCCCGTGGGAGGAGCGGTCGGCGCCTCGCCCGTGTAGTCGCCCGTGGTCGAGCCGGCACGGACGCCCGCACCGAACGCGGCCGCCGGGGAGTTCCCGTCGAGAGCGAGAGCGCCGAACACCGTGGTGTTCGCCACGCGCAGGTTCGCGGTGTTCCCGGTGAGGGACAGGCCCCCGCCGATCGAGTTGGCGAACGCGTCGGAACCACCGTCGGCGGTGGCGCCGATGAGCACGTCGCGCGAGCTGCCGCTCACGGTGACGTCGCCCTTGACGACGGCCCCGGTCATCGACACGCCCCAACCCGAGCCGTCGACCGACACGTCGGCGCCCACCGAGGTGCGCACGATGTCGACGTAGGTGGCCTGCTGCGTGAGCAGCGAGCCCGAGATGGCGCTGTCGACGACCTCCACGTCGATGCCGCCGGCTTCCACCGAGCCCCCGACCTTCAGGTCGTTGACGTAGAGGAATCCCACGGTGGTGTCGGCGGAGTACGCGCTGATGTCGCCGGCCACGCTCGTGCCGTCGAGCGAGACGCCGTACGCGTCGGTGGCGACGACGTCTCCCGTGACGGTGACCGAGGTGGCATCCAGCCATCCGCCCGCCTCGACGATGATGTCGCCCTCGACGGTCGCGCCGCCGAGGATGCAGTCCGCGCCGCCGGGGACGATCAGGTTGCCCGAGACGCTCTGGCTGCCCAGGTCGTCGGTGCAGGTGAGGTCGGCCGCGTACGCGGGCACGGCGACGACGCTGCCCCCGATGACGAGGAGGCCGACGGTGGTCAGTTTCGTGATTCTGTTCATCGGTTCTTCCTCGTCGCTCAGCCGCGTAGGGCTGCGATGTTGTCGTAGCTGCGGTCGGCGTTGGCGAGCGAGTCCCCGGGGTTGACCGGCACCGTGGAGGCGTTGTCCTGTTCGAACATGCCGAAGCGCTGGCCGCGGTCGCGCAGCTGCGACAGGAACGCCGTGTAATCGATGTTCCCGGCGCCGAACTCGACGATGTCGTAGCCGTTGGCGCTGCTCGGGTTGAGCTTGCCGTCCTTGAGATGCAGGATCGGGAAGCGGCGGGGGTCGCGCTTGATGTAGTCGATCGGCTCGAACCCCGGGTACAGGTGCTTTCCGACGTGCGCCCAGTAGACGTCCATCTCGAAGAACACCGTCTCGGGGTTCAGGTTCGCCCAGTACAGGTCGTAGATGCGCTCGTTCGTGTCGGTCGTGAAACCCCATTCCTGGGCGTGGTTGTGCAGGTAGAGCTTGATGTCCGCCGCGCGACCCTTCTCGCCCATCTGGTTCCACGTGCCGATGGCCTGCATCCAGGGATCCTTGGCGAGGGGGCCGCCGTATCCGCCGGCGATCGGCCCGCCTTGCCCCAGGTGCGGCATGCCCAGCACGTGCGCGATCTCGAGCTGCTGGTCGATGTTGGCGGGGGTGAGGTTGACGTGCGCGCCGGTCGCGCGCAGGCCGTTGTCGTCGAGCAGCTGGCGGATCTCCTGCGGGGTGATGGCGCCGACGCCTCCTTGCGTGTATCCCGCGAACTCGATCTCCGAGTAGCCGATGCGGGCCAGCTCCTCGAACACCGCGCGGAAGCCCAGCGAGCTGACCTTGTCGCGGACGGTGAACAGCTGGATGCCGATGCGGTTGACGGGGACGAGACGCTTGCCGGCGCTGACCGGGGGAGCGGCCGCCGCGGCGCGGGCGCCGAAAGCGGTGGATGCCGAGGCGGCGGCGGGCATGGCGGCGGCGCCGATGCCGACGGCGACGGACGACGCCGCCAGGGCCTTGAGCAGGGTACGCCGGCTCATGGGTCGATCCGACACCGTGGGGTGCGCGTGGTCGTGGTGGTGACTCATGACTCTCCTTCGAGGTGGGTCCGCCCCGGGGTCGGGGACGACCGTGGGGGTGGTGGGGGCCGCGGTGCGCGACCCCCACCCGGGTGTTACTTCTTGACGGTCAGGTTCGCGCTGCCGCTGCTCTTCGCGATCCCGCTCGAACCGGTGTACGACGCCTGCACCTGGTAGGCGCCTTCCGCGCTGAGCTTGGGCAGGGTCACCTGGACGGTGCCGTCTGCGCCGAGCGTGCCGGTGAGGGTGGCGACGACCGCGTTGTTACGGCGGATGGTCACCGTGGCGTCGCCGGTCGGGACGATGCCCGTCGACGAAGCCACCTGGACCGTGGCGGTGGCCGCCACGGCGGGCTTGACCGGTGTCGGCGAGACGGCGACCGAGGTCGTCGACTTCGCCTGCGAGACCGTGAGACGACCGATGCCGGCCGAACCCTTGAAGGTCTCGTCGGCCCCGTAGGTGGCCCGCAGGGTGTGCGTGCCGACCGGGAGATCCGCCGGGAGGGCGACGACGGCGTTGCCGTTCGCGTCCAGAGTCGCGCGACCGAGCTCGGTCTCGCCGACGGTGAGCACGACCTCGCCCGTGGGGGCGCCGCCCTCTCCGCGCACCGACACCGTCACGTCGCCGGGGGCGCCGTAGGTGACGCGCGGGGAGCCGAGCGAGACGAGCGTGCGGGTGTCGACGGTCGGCTCGTTGGGAGCGTCGAGGTCGATCGTGAACGACACGGAACCGAGCTCCGAGACGTTGCCGCCGGTGTCGGTGGCCCGGTAGCGGATGTCGTAGACACCGTCCTGATCGAACGTCACCCCGTACTGCTGGTTCGCCGCGAGGGTGATCCAGGTCGCGCCGTTGTCGCGCGAGTACTGGACGCTCGCGAGCGTGCCGTTGTCCGCGGCCTGGACCGCGAAGCGGACCGGCTCGTTGAACACGCCGCCGACACCCGTCGGGGTGGCGGGGGACAGCGTGTGCGCGACCGTCGGCGGCGTGACGTCGCCGACCCCGTCGCCCACCATGGTCAGCGCGTCGACGGCGAGCTCGTCGGCCGAGGTGACGTAGAGCGCTCCGGAGCCCTGGGGGGCGTCGAAGGCGACCTCGACGTCCTGCCAGCCGCTGCCCGCGGGGATGGTCGCGGTCGCGAAGGGCTCGGCGTCGACCGCTCCCCAACGAAGCTGGACTTCTCCCGCACCGCTGGCGCGGACCACGGCACCGTCGATCCCGGCGAAGTTCACCGGGTCGTAGGCGAGGTAGTCGCCCGCTCCCAGGCCGCGGACGGCATTGCCGCCCGAGGCGTCGGCGTCGGCGTACGTGGCGACGCCCTCGCGACGGATCGCGTGCTCGGCCTGCTGCAGCTTGGGGTTCAGGCGAACGGTCGCCTCACCCGTGGCCGCCGGCAGTCCGTTGGCGCCCGCGTCGGTGTAGGTGACCACGACCGCGCCGTACAGCAGGGCACCGGGGCCGTGCTCGGGCGAGTTCGGGTCGGTGCGGAAGACGCCCGTGCAGCCCGTGCCCGAGACCTCGGGGTGGGCGTGCTCGTCGTGGCCGAGACCGTAGGTCCAGCTCACGCGCGAGCAGTCCGTGGCGTCGCCGTCCTCGGCATCCGTCGTCGTGACCTGGAAGGGGATCGCCTGACCCCAGTCGAAGAACGCACCGTTGCCGGGGAAGGCCACGGTCACCTCGGGCGCCTGGTTGCCCACCGAGATGGTGCGCGAGGTCAGGCCGAAGCGTCCGCCCGGGTCGGACACGCGCAGGCGGGCGCTGTAGTTGCCCAGTTCCGTGTACGTGTACGACGCGGTCGCGCCGGTGGCGTCGTAGGTGCCGTCGCCGTCGAAGTCCCACTCGTAGGTGAGGGCGTCCGCGTCGGGGTCGGTCGAGGTCGACGCGTCGAACTCGACGGTCAGGGGAGCCTGCGACGACGAGGTGGGCGTGGCGGTGAAACGCGCCTGGGGCGACTTGTTCCCGGCGACGTAGTCGATGCGGTAGAGACCGGCATCGGGGTTCGCGCGGAAGAAGCCGTCACCGTAGTCCAGCACGTACATCGAGCCGTCGGGCCCGATCTCCATGTCCATGGGGTTGTCGTGCGGCGGCTGGCCGAGGGTGCTCAGCGCGGCGTTGGGCAGGAAGTCCTCGATCGCGCTGACGTCGAAGGTGTCCCAGTCCAGCGTGAAGGCGGCGATGTAGTCCTGCGAGAACTCGCCCATGAAGGCCTTGCGGTCCCAGTGCTGGGGGAGCTTCGTGGGAGAGGGGTTCGTCTCGTCGTAGTGGTAGACGGGTCCGCCCATCGGGCCCTGGCCGCTGCCCGCGCCGAAGTTCACCAGTTCGTCCCACGGCTGGTCGCCGGGGTTGTCGCCGTACCAGAGGGTCGCGGGCTGCGCGGGAGGAAGGTCGGTGAGACCGGTGTTCCAGCGCGACTCGTTCTTGAGGTTGGCGGGGTCGAAGAACGCCCCCGGCGTCGCCGTGGCGAAGTCCCAGTCGTTGTACGCCTGGTTGTCGGCGTGCACGTACGGCCAGCCGGCGTTCTGCGGCTCGTCGAGGCTGATGGCGTTCCACTCCACCAGGCCCATGGGGCCGCGGCCCGCGGTCTGTGCGACGGCCTTCGTGGCGTCGGGGCCGTAGTCGCCCCACGACAGCGAGTTGGTCTCGACGTCGACCTCGATGCGGAAGGGGTTGCGCACGCCCATCACGAAGATCTCGGGGCGGGTGAGTTCGGTCCCGGGAGCGAAGAGGTTGCCCTCGGGGATCGTGTACGAGCCGTCGTCCTCGACGTGGATGCGCAGGATCTTGCCGCGCAGGTCGTTGGTGTTGCCGGCACCGCGGCGAGAGTCGAAACCGGGGTTGTAGCCGGGGGCGTCGTTGTTGGGCGCGAAGCCGTTGGCGCCCGGGGTGGATGCCGGGGTGTTGTCGCCCGTGCTCAGGTAGAGGTTGCCGTCGCCGTCGAACCCGATGTCGGCGCCGACGTGACAGCACTGGCCGCGCTGGACCTCGACGTCGAGGACGACCTGCTCGCTCGCGAGGTCGAGGGCCTCTCCGTTCCACTGGAAGCGGGCGAGTCGGTTCACGCCGACCCACTGGTCCCAGTACGACTCGTCGGCTCCCGCGGGGAGGGTGTTGGGGGAGTTGCCCGCCGGGGTGTCGGCGACGCCGTCGCCGTCGGCGTCGCGCGGGGAGTAGACGAGATAGACCCAGTTGTTCTCGGCGAAGTTCGGGTCGAGGGCCACCGTCTGCAGACCGTCTTCGGAGTTGGCGTAGACGTCGAGCGTGTTGGTGACGCGTGTGACGCCCGTCGCAGGATCGGTCAGGCGCACGTCTCCGTTGCGAGCGGTGTGCAGCACGCGCTTGTCGGGGAGGACCGCGAGGTCGATGGGCTCGCCCACGTCCTTCGTGAGCAGCACGCGCTCGTAGTTGCTCCAGTCCAGAGCGCCGCCGTCTTCGCCGGTGTCGCCGGGGTCGGGGGTGCCGGGGTCGGTGGGATCGCCGTGATCGCCCCCGGGGTCTGTCGTGCCGTGGTCGTGCCCGTCGTGCGCGAAGGCCGGGACGGGTGCTGCGGCGATGGCGCCCAGGCCCAGTGCGGTGGCCGCGAGGACCGCCGTCAACCGGGACCGGACGACCGGATGCCGAGAAGTAGAGTTCATCGTGAAACAGCTCCTGTGAATGCGTTCGAGTTGTTTTCACCGGGTCGCCACACAGTCGGTCTCAACGACTGATCGTGGCGGCCCGGGCTCTTCCTGCGGTGGCGGTCGGCCACGCGCCGTGTCTGCTCCTTACTCTTCGTCGAGTGGGAGGGGTCGCCGATCACCGCCTCTCGGGCGGTTCGTGGGGCGAGCCTCGGGGGGATGAGGTGTCCGGTTGTGAGGGACGTCGCTCGTCGTCATCTTGACGGATGTTTTTCCATAGGTCAATCAAAAGTTGCGTAATGTGCACACAACAAAAGGGCGCCTGACGCGAGCCTTGTGGTTTGCTTTCGTCGCGGGCTACCATCGCCGCACGGTGCGTCTCGCGCCGCCCCCACTCGTCGGCGAAGAGGCCGGCACGGCCGAGGAGGCCCCATGCTTCATGGACTGACCGGATGGCACCTGCTGATCGTCCTCGCGGTGATCGTCCTGTTGTTCGGCGCTGCCAAGCTGCCTGCGCTGGCGCAGAGCGTCGGTAGGTCGGCCCGCCTGTTCAAGGGCGAGTTGAAGGCGATGAAGGACGACGACGCGGTGCCGCTCGACCACGCGGTCGCGCCGGCGCACCCCGAACCCCGGTCCACGGCGGTCGTCGCGGATCCGCCGCCGACGCGCTGAGCACCTCGCGACGAGGGGATCCACCCGCCACGCCGCGCTCCGCGGATCAGACGGGGTCGACGCCGGAGATGTGCGCCGACGCCCGCGCCGACACGGTGCGCAGCGCCGACAGCACACGCCGCACCCCGGCGTAGGCGAGAGCGTCGGGCCGCGCCAGTGCGTCCACGTGGCGCACCAGGGCGAGGTCGGCGAGCGGTCGCAGCACCAGCCCGTCGACGGCGAGGGGCGTCGTCGTGGTGCGCGGCATGACGGCGATCGCTGCGCCGGCGCGCACGACCTCGGCCGTCACCGAGAACTCGTTGATGCGGTGGGCGACGTCGAGAGGGCGCCCCACGTGCGCGGCGAGATGGTCGAGAACGCCGGCGAGCGGGAATCCGGGGTGCACCGACGCCCATCTCTCGGCGACGAGGTCGGCCGCACGCAGCTCATCGCGTCCGGCGAGCGGGTGGCCTGCCGGCAGGGCGATGTCGAGCGGCTCTTCGAGCAACGGCACCGTGACCACGCGGTCCGCGGGCCACGGTTCGTCGTGCGCGAGGCGGTGCGCCACGACGAGGTCGTGGTCGGCGGTCAGCCCCGGAAAATCGCGGTGCGCCACATCGGCGTCGGCGAGGTGCAGTGGCGGCGTGCCGTCGAGTTCGCGCAGGAGGGGCCCGAAGAGCGCGAGCGCGGCGCTGTGAAAGGCCGAGACGCGCACCGGGCGGTCGCTCGCGTCGAGGAACGCCCCCACGGCCTCTCGCGCCGAGACCAGAGCCTCGTCGACCCGCGCGCCGGCGGCGGCGAGGGCCTCTCCGGCGGGCGTGAGGGCGAGGGTGCGCCCGCGCCGGGTGGTCAGCGGAACGGGCACGTGCGCCTGCAGCGCGGACAGCTGCTGCGACACCGCCGACGCCGAGACGTGCATGCGCTGCGCCACGGCGGCCACGCTTCCGCGGTCTCGGAGCTCGCGCAGCAGGCGAAGATGACCGACATCCATAAGGAAGAACTTACGACACGGTAAAGAAGGAGCCTATTGTTCTTCCGCGTCGCCCGCGTCACGGTGGGGGCATGCCCCGCCGCGTCCCGGAACTCGTCGTCGACCTCCTCCTCGTGGTGGTCGCCGCGGTCTGGGGCGCCAGCTTCCTCGCCGCGAAGGAGTTGGTGTCCGAGACCGGCGTCGCCTCCGGCGTGGCTCTTCGCTTTCTCGTGGCCGCGATCGCCCTCGGCATCCTGTGTCTGGCGCGACGGGAACGGATGCCGCGCGGCCGAGGTCTCGCGATCGCCGCTGTGCTCGGGTGCTCGCAGGCGGCGATCATCGGGCTCGAGACCGCGGGCGTGCACCTGACCTCGGCGACCAACGCCGGGCTCCTCATCAGTCTCGCCCTCGTCTTCACCCCGGTGCTCGAGAGCGTCGCCGCACGCTCGTGGCTCCCGCGGTCGTACTTCGTCGCAGCGGTCGCCGCGGTGGTCGGCGTCGCCCTGCTCGTCTCGGGAGGGGGCCTTCGTGCGCCCAACCTGGGCGACGTGCTCGTCATCGCCGCGGCGGTCGTCCGCGCCGTCCACGTCACCGCCAGCGGGCACCTCACCCGTGGACGACACGACAGCACCCTCGCCGTCGTGTTCGTGCAGCTGCTCGTGTGCGCCCTCGCCTCGTCGGCCGTGGCCGGTGCCGACCTGCCGCGTGCGGCCGCCGGGCTCTCGGCATCCGGATGGATCGACGTGCTCTTCCTCGGGCTGCTGTGCTCGGTGTTCGCCTTCGTGGTGCAGCTGTGGGCGGTGCGGCGCACCTCGGCGACCCGCGCGAGCATCCTGATGGGGACCGAGCCCGTGTGGGCGCTCGCCGTGGGCGTCGCCATCGGCGGCGAGGCGGTCGGCGCCCCCGGGCTGATCGGTGCCGCGCTGATCATCGCCGCGTCCTACGCCGGACAGGCGATCGAACGACGGCACCGCCGCTCGCGCGAGGCGGCGAAGGGTGGTGCCGTCGTCGGGCCGATCAGCTCCGCTCGGGTCTCGGTCGACGCCACCGCGCCCACGCCGTCGCCGTGAGACCCGCTCCGACCAATGCGACCGCGAGGAGGACCGACGCGATCTCGCCACCGGTCAGGGGCAGGCCGCCCCCGGGGGATCCGGGACCCGCGCCGGGCGGTGGGGAGCAGTCGACCGTGCAGGTGGCGCTCGGCAGAGGGGTGATCTCGACGGTGATGCCGACGCCGTCGTCGGCGACGGCCGCGGGGAACAAGAGCGTGTCGCTCATGAGACCTCCACCGCCTCGCGCCGACCCTCTTCACGGGCGCGCGCCACGAGGTCGTCAAGACGGCGGCGGGAACGGCGACGCCCGGACGCGGCGGCTGCGACGATAAGGGCGAGCCCGACCGCGGCGGCGAGGTGCAGCCACGGCACCGCCCAGACGGTGACGCTCTGCGTCACGGGCGTCGCGGCGAGCGTCGAGTCGGGCACCGCGGCATCCACCGTCACGTCCTTCGTCAGCAGGAACAGCGGCCACGCGGGCTGGGGCTCGGTTCGCACGTCCCGCGATTCGCCGGGCAGCAGCACACCGCGTTCCGTCGTCGTCGCCTCCACCGCGTCGGCCACGGCGAGAGCGGTGTTCCCGGTGTTCTCCGCCGTGTACGCGTAGGTGATCGACCCCGGCGCGAAAAGGTTCCACGACGGCGTGTACTCCGCGCGCACCTCGCCGACACCCACGGCGGGCGCGAGCTCGCCCGTCACACGGGTCGAGACGCGGAAGCCGACGCGGCTGTCCACTCCCACTTTCGTGCCGTCCGCTCCCGCGGAGGTGGAGCGAACGGATGCCGAGACCCCGGCCGCGTGATCGCCCGGGGTGGCGTTGGGCGGCACGGCGATCTCGAACGAGATGACGCGCGTCTCGCGGGGAGCGAGCGTGACCGACGGTTCGATCGTGATCCAGGTGCCCGCATCGACCGAAGTGCGATCGGCGGGGAGCATCGTGAAGCGCCCGGTCTCGGTGTAGTAGCCGTCCGCCGCGTCGAGGGCGAAGGTCGCCTCGCTCTCGCTGAAGTTCTTCACGGCGAGATGCTCGGTGACGCGCTGGCCCGGATCGATCTCGACCTGCATGACCCGTCGACCGTCCGCTCCCTCGGCCGAGGCCGGGGTGACCGACCAGGTGACCGAGCCGGCGGTGTCGTCCGCCAGAGCGGGAGGTGCCGCGGCGATCGCGGCCGCCGCCACGATGAGCCCGGCCACCGTGGCGGACCCTCCGCGTGAGAGCGCCGCCCTCATCGCGACGCTCACCCCTCGAGCAGGGTCAGCGTGATGGTCGCCGAGTAGGCGCCGGGCGCGACGGTCGCCGGCGTCTGCAGCACGAGGCCGGCGGAGGCCGAGTACGCCCCACCCGCGGCGGCGGCGGAGTTGTCGGCGTTGGCGAGCAGTTCGGCGTCGACGAAGCCGCCGATGCCCGGGTCGACGGGGTCGCCGGGTGCGACGAGCGCGGAGTCGCCCGCGACGATGGTGGGGTACCAGCCGAAGCTGTCGGCCGACGAGATCGCGGGCTGGCCGGCGTCGCCGGCGAAGTCGCTGATGGCGCCCATGACGTACCAGTACGCCTCCGGGTCGACATTCTCGGGAAGGCGGGTGTCGGTGACGGTGACCGTCGGCAGCGTGCCCGTGAAGGTGCGGTCGGTGCCCGACGCCTGTCCTTCGGTGAGGGTGGTGGCATCGTCGGCGACGGTCAGGGCCAGGACGCCGGGCTCGGCCGCGGGGGCGATCTCGACCTGCACGTCGACGGTGTCCTCATCGGCGGCGAAGGCGCTGCCGCCGCCCGCGGCTGCCAGGATGCCGACGCCGAGAGCGGCGACTCCGATGCGGGTCGTCAGGCCGCGACGCGAGGTGGGGGACATGGATGCTCCGTTCTTCCACCGCGAGGCGGTGGAGTCGTCGGCGGGTGCCGGCGGGTGGTCGGGACGACCGGCGTCCCGCCGGTCGGTGAACGAGGGGGCCGTCGTTTCGGGCGGGCGCGGCGGACTCCGGGGAGCCTCGTGGCGGCGCTGTCACGGGTCGGTTCTGCGGGTTCGTTGTGACAGTAGTGCGGCTTACGTGCGGCGTCAAGCAAAAGATGGCTGGCGTTTGGATGCTCTCGGAGATGCGCTTTTCCGGGGCAAAACGAGGCCGCGGTGGGCAGGAGCCCTTCCGTGAGCGGGACTGCGAGGGCCAATTTCAGCAGTTCTTAACGATATTTAGTCAAGTTTTGTAGACGTACCGGCAAAAGACTTCTACAGTGACCACGGTCGAGGGCGACCTGTGCGATCCGAGCGGTCGACGCCGTCCCCGCCGCTGATCCGAAGGAGCAATGATGCCCGTACCCGCTGTCTTGTCCGGCCCCCGCCGGCGCAGCACCCGCGTCGCGAGAACCCTCGTGGCCGGTCTCCTGGGCGGAGCACTCGTGGCCACAGGAGCGATCCTGCCCGCCGGTGCCGCCGTCGCCCCCGCTGTCAACACCCCGGCGGACCTGCCCAAGCAAGAACCGGGTGTGACGCTTCGCACCTACTCCACCCCGCCCCTCACCGAGCTCTGCACGCTCAAGTCGGGACAGACCCCCAACGTCGACAAGCTCATGTCGACGATCGACTGGAGCACCGACGAGCAGTTCGGTGCGGGTGACAACTTCGTCACGCACGCCCTGGCCAACCTCACCGTCAGCACCCCCGGCTCTTACGCCTTCCGGCTGACGAGCGACGACGGTTCGCGCCTCACTCTCGACGGCACGCTCCTGATCGACAACGACGGCCTCCACGGAGCGGAATCGGTCGAGGGCACCGTCACGCTCGACGTGGGCGTCCACGACCTCTTCGTCGAGATGTTCGAGGCCACCAACGGTCAGCAGCTCACGGTCGAGTGGAAGACCCCGGGCTCGTCCAGCTTCACCGTCATCCCGAACGACGTCCTCAGCACCGAGGCGGGCGTCGTGCGCGTCACCGCCCCCGGGACGAAGTACTGCGAGGGCAGCACCGACTCCGCCGGAGACGGTCTGCGCCTTGATGCCGTGAATCCCGACTACACGCTGGTGAACCTGCGCCCCGAGGGCTTCAATCCGAAGGTCTCGGGGCTGGCCTTCCTCGGCAACGGCGACCTCGCGGTGCTGACCACCGGCTCGGTCAACTCCGGTGGCTGGGACACCTCCACCCCCGGAAAGGTCTTCGTGCTCAAGGGCGCCCAGGCGGCCGACGGCCCCGAGGACGTCACCGTCGTCGAGGCGGCCGGCGGTCTGCTCAACCCCATGGGCATCGACGTCATCGACGACAAGATCTACGTCTCGGAGCGCTACCAGCTCACGGAGCTCAGCGACACGAACGGTGACGGCTCGTACGAGACGAAGCGCAAGGTCGCGGAGTACCCCTCGGGCAACAACTTCCATGAGTTCGCCTTCGGTCTGATCCACGACGAGGACAACTTCTACGTCAACCTCTCCGTCGCGATCGACAACGGCGGAGCCACGACCAACCCGCAGCCCGCGAAGAACCGCGGCACCTCCGTGAAGATCGACCGCGCCACCGGAGCAATCAGCTACGTGGCCGGGGGGCTGCGCACGCCCAACGGCGTCGCCTTCGGTCCCGAGAACGAGCTCTTCGCGATGGACAACCAGGGTGCCTGGCTGCCGGCGAACAAGCTCGTCAACATCAAGCAGGACCGCTTCTTCAACCACTACACGAACCCCGCCGGTCCCTTCGACACCAACCCGGTGACCCCGCCGGTGGTGTGGATCCCGCAGAACGAGATCGGCAACTCCCCGAGCACGCCCATCATGCTGAAGGACGGCCCCTTCGCCGGCCAGATGATGTTCGGCGACGTCACCTACGGCGGCCTGCAGCGCGCCTTCCTCGAGAAGGTCGACGGCGAGTTCCAGGGAGCGGTCTTCCGCCACTCCGCGGGCTTCGAGGTCGGCGTGAACCGCGTCATCGAGGGTCCCGACAAGTCGCTCTACATCGGCGGCACGGGTGAGGGCGGCAACTGGGGCGAGGCGGGCAAGCTCACCTACGGTCTGCAGAAGCTCGTCCCGAACTCCACGCAGGACACCTTCGACATGAAATCGATGAAGGTCGTCGAGGGTGGGTTCGAGATCGAGTACACCCAGCCCCTGTCCGACGAGACGGTGGCGAACCTCGCCTCGGCGTACCGCGCCGAGCAGTGGCGCTACCTGCCGACCTCCACCTACGGCGGTCCCAAGATCGACGAGGAGATCCTCTCGCTGACCAGCGCCACGGCATCCGCCGACCGCAAGACGGTCACGGTCGCGTTCGACGGCCTCAAACAGGGGCGCGTCGTGCACCTGCGCTCGCCGCAGCCCTTCGCCGCAGCCAGCGGTGACAAGCTGTGGAGCACCGAGGCCTGGTACACGCTCAACTCGCTGCCGGGCTACGTCTCGCCGGCCGACCAGGGATGGTACGAGGCCGAGGAGGCCCGCCTGATCGGCGGCGCCAAGTTCGACGCCGAGCACAGCGGCTACTCGGGCGCCGGTTTCGCCGGCGGCATGTGGCAGGCCGGTTCCGCGTTCGAGTTCACGGTGAACGCCGAGGACGCGGGCACCGTCCCGGTCAACGTGCGCTACTCCAACGGCCCCAACCCGGCCCCCGGTTCCAAGGACGTGAACCTCTACGTCAACGGGCAGAATCTCGGCCGGTGGGACTTCCCCTCCACGGGTGACTGGAAGACCTGGGCCACGATCACGCGGGACATGCCGTTGGTCGCCGGGGCGAACACGATCGCGCTGAAGTACGACTCGGGCAACAAGGGCAACATCAACGTCGACGTCCTGTCGATCGGCACCGCCGACATCTGCGCTCCGGCGCAGGTCGAGGACGGGTACCGCTCGCTGTTCGACGGCACGCTCGAGAGCCTGAACGCCGGTTGGCGCATGGCGGGCCCCGGGGGCTTCGGTCGTCAGAACGACTGCAGCATCCGCGGCGAGGGCGGCATGGGGCTGCTCTGGCACAAGGCGCAGGAGCTGAACGAGTACAGCCTCAAGCTGGACTGGAAGCTCATCGCCGACCACAACGGTGGCGTCTTCGTCGGCTTCCCCGACCCGCAGAACGACCCCTGGATCGCGGTGAACCAGGGCTACGAGATCCAGATCGACGCCTCCGACGCCGCCGACCGCACCACCGGTGCGATCTACACCTTCCAGGGTGCGGATGCCGCGGCGGTCGAGGCTTCGCTCAAGCCGGTCGGGTCGTGGAACGCGTACGAGATCGTCGTGAAGGGGCAGAGCATCAAGATCTTCCTCAACGGCACGCTGGTGAACGATTTCACCAGCACCGATCCCGCGCGCGACCTGTCGCAGGGCTTCATCGGCCTGCAGAACCACGGCGGCGGCGAAGCGGTGTCGTACCGCAACGTCCGTGTCATGGAGATCGACGAGCCGGCACCTCTCGCGGTGACGGCCTCGGCCGAAGTCCGTTGCATGGCGAAGAAGGCGACGCTGACGGTGCGCGCCACCAACACCGACACGGTGCCGGTCGACGTGACCCTCGAGACGGCGTGGGGCGAACGGGTCATCCCCGCCGTCCAGCCCGGGAAGACGGTGTTCCACACCTTCACCACCCGTGCCGTGTCGGTCCCCGCCGGTGAAGCGACGGTGTCCGCGACCGGCGACGGTCGCACCGGCGAGGCCACGGCCTCGTACGCGGCCAAGAGCTGCGGCTGATCCCCCCCCGGCGCCCTCGGTGGCGGACTCGCGTCCGTCGCCGAGGGCGCTCCCCCTGTCCCAGAGGTCCCCATGCTCTCCTCCCTCGGCCGCCGCGTCAGCCGGCATCGCCTGATCGTCCTTCTCGCGTGGGCCCTGCTCGTGGTCGTCGGCGGCGCCCTCGCGGGTGACGTCTTCGACCGCACCGTCTCGGTCGCCGACGCCCCCGCCGGCAGCGAGTCGCTGGGCGCGAGCGAGCGCCTCGACGCCCTCGATCCCGAGGGCGAGATCGTCACCGCCGTCGTCCGCGGTGCGGACTTCTTCTCCCCGACGCTGCGCGACAGCGCGACCGCGGTGATGTCGTCGATCCGCGCCGTGCCCGGGGTGGCCGAGGCCACCGACGCCTACACGGCCGGCGGGGCGATCGGCGACGACGGGCGTTCGTCGCTGGTCGTCGTCGAACTCGCGCGGGGCCTCACCGGCGACGAGGCCGTCGCCACGGCATCCGCTGTCTCCGGCCTGCTGAAGGGGATCGCCGCCCCCGAGGTGCTCGTCGGCGGCCCCCTCCTGGCCGAAGAGGCCTTCGTCGACCGCGCCACCGCCGACGCGGCCCTCGGCGAGAGCGTCGCGATCCTCGTCCTCGTCGTGTTGCTCACCGTCGCGCTCGGGTCGTTGCGCATCGCGCTCGTCCCCGTGGTCGCCGCCCTCGCGGCGATCGCACCGACCCTCGCGATCCTGGGCCTTCTCGCCCGCGTCGTCGACGTCAACGAGTTCGCGGTCAACGTCGTCACGATCCTCGGCCTCGGTCTCGCGGTCGACTACAGCCTGCTGGTGGTGCTGCGCCTGCGCGAGGAGCGTGCGGCCGACCCCGCCGTCCCCCTCGACGACCTGATCGCCCGTACCGTCTCGGGCGCCGGTCGGGCGGTGCTCGTGTCGGGTCTCGCCGTGACGGTGGCCCTTCTGGGCATCCTGGTGCTCGGCGACCCGTTGCTGTCGGGCATGGCGCTGGGTGGGGCCGTGGTCGTGGTCGTGGCGACCCTCGCGGGTCTCACCCTCGTCCCCGCCACGCTCTCGCTCCTGCACCGCGCCCTCCCTTCCGCCGGAGCGCGCACCTGGGCACGCCCCTGGGCCGGTCGCGCCGCGCGCGAGGGGGTGCTCGCCCGTTCCACGCGCCTCGCGCAACGGCGCCCGGGCCTCGTCGCCGTCGCCGCCGCGGCTCTGCTGATGCTGCTCGCCGCCCCCGTGGCATCCCTCGCCCTCGACGACTCCGACATCCGGTCCCTCCCCGCGGACGCCGAGGAGCGACGGGCGTACGAGGCGACGACGACCGGCTTCACCGGGATCGGGATCGAGCCCGTCACGGTCGTGCTCGACGGATCGATCCAGGATGCCGCCGTCACCGGCGTCCTCGATCGGATCGCCGCCCTGCCCGAGGTCGCCGACGCCGACGTGGTGCAGCAGCTGCCGCCCGAGGTCACCGCGGTCGCCTTCACCCCGACGGGCGACAGCGCGACGGGGCCGGCGGCGCAGAGCCTGGTCGAAGCGGTGCGCGAGCTCGACTCCCCGGTCCCCCTCGAGGTCACGGGGCCCGCCGCCTTCCTCATCGACACACGTGATCACCTGGCCTCGCGCCTGCCGTGGGCGCTCGCGATCGTCGCCGCCGCGAGCTTCGCGCTGCTGTTCGCCCTCACCCGCTCGGTCGTCGTTCCGGTGAAGTCCCTCGTGCTGGCGGGCCTCACCGTGGCCTCGACGCTGGGAGTGCTCACCGCGATCTTCGGGTGGGGGTGGGGAGCGCCCTTGCTCGGGTTCGAGCCGACGGGCGCGCTCGATGTGACCACGCCCCTGCTCATCGGGCTCCTGGCCTTCGGGTTGACCATGGACTACGAGGTGTTCCTGCTGGCCCGCATCACCGAGCGCTGGCGTTCGCGCGATCTTCTCGTCGACCCGCGCTCCGCGAACGCCGAGGCCGTTCGCCACGGCATCACGCGCACGGGTCCGGCGGTGACGCTGGCCGCCGCGGCGATCTGCCTCGTCTTCCTCGGCTTCGCGTTCGGCGAGCTGGTCGCGATGAAAGAGATCGGGGTCGGGATGATCGTGGCCGTCGTCCTCGACGTCACCGTCGTGCGCGGGCTGTTGCTGCCCGCCGTGATGACGCTCCTCGGGCGCGCCAACTGGTGGCCGGGTACGCGATCGGCCGCCCCCGCCTCGCCCGCGCCGCTTCCGACCCTCGAGACCGCCTCCCGCTGACATGTCGGCGTCGAGTCGACACCGTCTCGTCGGCGGGATGCCGTCTCGCGTTCCCCGCGGTCCCGGTCCGCCGCGCGCGCGGTCACACCGCCGTAGGCTGGAGTCATGCACGGCGAGTACAAGGTCCCCGGCGGGAAGCTGGTCGTCGTCGACCTCGAAGAACGCGAGGGGCGGATCCACGGCTTCCACCTCGCGGGCGACTTCTTCCTCGAGCCCGACGACGCTCTCGACGACATCGACGCGGCCGTCAACGGTCTTCCGGTGGAATCCGACGTCCCCACCATCGCCGCGGCCATCCGCGCGGCCCTCCCCGAGGGGGCGCAGCTCCTGGGCTTCACCCCCGAATCGGTGGCGACCGCGATCCGCCGCGCGCTGGTGACCGCTCCCGGCTGGGCGGACTTCGAGTGGGAGGTCGTGCACGACGCCCCCGTCTCGCCGCGCATGAACCTCGCCCTCGACGAGGTGCTCACCACCCGCGTGGGCGCGGGGCTGCGAAAGCCCACGCTGCGCCTGTGGGAGTGGGATGAGAGCGCCGTCGTCATCGGCTCGTTCCAGTCGCTGCGCAACGAGGTCGACCCGGCGGGCGCCGAGAAGCACGGCTTCGACGTCGTGCGCCGCATCTCGGGCGGCGGCGCCATGATGATGGCGGCGAACTCGATCGTGACGTACTCGCTGTACGTGCCGGCATCCCTCGTCGCGGGCATGACCTTCGCCGACTCGTACGCGTTCCTCGACGACTGGGTGCTCCAGGCGCTGCGCTCGCTCGGCATCGACGCGGTGTACCAGCCGCTCAACGACATCGCCGGCCCCCACGGCAAGATCGGCGGGGCCGCGCAGAAGCGCCTCGCCAACGGCGGAGTCCTGCACCACGCGACCCTCAGCTACGACATGGACGGCCAGGTGCTCACCGAGGTGCTGCGCATCGGACGCGAGAAGCTCAGCGACAAGGGCACCGTCTCGGCCGCCAAGCGCGTCGACCCGCTGCGCAGCCAGACGGGCCTTGCCCGCGCCGAGGTCATCGAGCGTTTCATCCAGACCTTCACGACCCTGTACGGGGCGACCACCGGGCACATCAGCGACGAGGAGTACGCCGAGGCCCGGGCTCTCGTCGACTCCAAGTTCGCCACCGACGCGTGGCTGCAGCGCGTCCCGTGAGCGCCGACGACCTCACCGACGCGCCCGCACCGGGCGGCGTCGAGATCCATCACGCCGACAACCTCAGCGTCACCCCGGCCTATGCCGACGGCTCTTTCGCGCTCGTGTACCTCGACCCGCCGTTCAACACGGGGCGCACGCGCTCGAAGGCGGTCGAGTCGGCGACGCGTAAGGCGCCGGTCGAAGAGGCCCGGGATGCCGAGCGGCTCGAGCCCGTGGCATCCGATCCCAACATGCTCGAATTCCCCGCCGAGGAAGAGCCGCCGCCGCCGGTCGTGCAGCGCGGCTTCCACGGCCGCGAGTACGCGCGCCTGCGCGGGGATCTGCGCACCTACGACGACCGCTTCGACGACTACTGGGGCTTCCTCGAACCGCGGCTCGTCGAGGCATGGCGCCTGCTCGCCGACGACGGCACCCTGTACCTGCACCTCGACTACCGCGAGGTGCACTACGCCAAGGTCATGTGCGATGCGCTGTTCGGGCGCGACAAGTTCCTCAACGAGCTGATCTGGGCGTACGACTACGGCGCGAAGACCAAGCGTCGTTGGCCCACCAAGCACGAGACGATCCTGGTCTACGTGAAGAACCCGGCGAAATACTTCTTCGACTCGGATGCCGTGGACCGCGAGCCGTACATGGCCCCGGGTCTCGTCACCGCCGAGAAGGCCGCGCGCGGCAAGATGCCCACCGACGTGTGGTGGCACACGATCGTGCCGACCACGGGTCGCGAGAAGACCGGGTACCCGACGCAGAAACCCGAGGGCGTGCTGCGCCGGATGGTGCAGGCGTCGTCGCGCCCCGGCGACAGGGTGCTCGACATGTTCGCCGGCAGCGGCACGCTCGGCGCCGTCGCCGCGCCGCTCGGGCGTCACTCGGTGCTGATCGACGACAACGCCGATGCGGTGGCCGTGATGCACAAGCGCCTGGAGCCGTACGCGAGCTGAGGCCCCGTCGCCCGCGGCTCGCTCGTGGGGTCGGTGATTCGCGCAACTTCAGTCGCGGTGGCTGTTGTGGGGGTGAGGTTGTGCGTATCGCGGAGGTGAGGGGCGCCCGCGTTGTGGTGCGCGTGGTGGCCGTGGTCGCCCGCGGCTCGCTCGTGGAGTCGGTGATTCGCGCAACTTCAGTTGTGGTGGCTGTCGTGGGGCTGAGGTTGTGCGTATCGCGGAGGTGAGGCGCGCACGCTACGTGGTGCGCGTGGTGGCCGTGGTCGCCCGCGGCTTGCTCGTGGAGTCGGTGATTCGCACAGCTTCAGTTGTGGTGGCCGTTGTGGGGCTGAGGTTGTGCGTATCGCGGAGGTTGGGGCGCACGCTACGTGGTGCGCGTGGTGGCCGTGGTCGCCCGCGGCTTGCTCGTGAAGTCGGTGATTCGCGCAACTTCAGTTGCGGTGGCCGTTGTGGGGCTGAGGTTGTGCGTATCGCGGAGGTGAGGGGCGCACGCGCCGCATTCAGGCCCGCCGCGGCGGGTTCGGGCTCGACCGGTGCCCGATGTCGGTGCCCCCGCCTAGGGTGAGCCCATGGACTTCGGCATCTTCGTTCCCCAGGGCTGGCGCTTCGACCTCGTGGGGATCGACCCCGCCGAGCACTGGCGCGTGATGAATTCCCTCGCGCAGAGCGCCGACGACGGCCCCTGGGCCTCGCTCTGGGTCTACGACCACTTTCACACCACGCCGGTCCCCAGTGCCGAGGCCACGCACGAGGCCTGGACGCTCATGGCCGCCTTCGCCGCCGCCACCGACCGCGTCCGCCTCGGTCAGATGTGCACCTGCATGGGGTACCGCAACCCGGCGTACCTCGCGAAGGTCGCGGCGACCGTCGACGCGATCTCGGGCGGCCGTACCGAGATGGGCATCGGCGGCGGCTGGTACGAGCACGAATGGAAGGCCTACGGGTACGGTTTCCCGCCCATCGCCGAGCGCCTCGGACGCCTGCGCGAGGGCGTCGAGATCATGCACCAGGCGTGGACCACGGGCGAGGCGACTCTGTCGGGCACGTACTACGAGGTCGACGGAGCGATCGTCCAGCCCCAGCCCCTCCAGCCGGGCGGCATCCCGCTCTGGATCGCCGGCGGCGGCGAGAAGGTCACGTTGAAGATCGCGGCGAAGTACGCCTCGTACACGAACTTCGGCGGCTCGCTCGAAGAGTTCGACCACAAGTCCGAGGTGCTGCGCGGGCATTGCGAGGCCCTCGGCCGCGACGCGTCCGAGATCACCCGGTCGACGAACTTCAACACGATCGTGGCCGAGACCGAGGCCGAGGCATCCGACCGCCTGGCCGCGGTCGTCGCGCGCCTGCGCCCGCACGTGGGCGACGAGCGGGCGGATGCCATCGAGGCCGACTACCGCTCGTCCGACGCCTTCGGCACCCCGGAGCAGATCGTCGAACGCCTGCGCGAGCGCGCCGACCACGGCCTCGGTTACGCGATCCACTACTTCCCCGAGGCCGCCTACGACACCTCGGGCATCTCGCTCTTCGAGCGCGAGGTCATGCCGCATCTCTGACCCCCCGGCGTCGGAGCGGCCCTCCGTGGCCGCAACGGATTCGGGTAAGTGCAGCGGTGAGCCCGCGGCATCCGATTCTGGTGCGCGTCTCCAATTGTGCGGCGCGCCCACCCACGCTGAGCGCTCAGACCAGCGGGGCGACCTCGGCGTAGGCGTCGGGTTCGACGGCGGGGGCGGATGCCGGGGCACCGAACACCCGTGCCCGCCGGGTCTCGACATCCCAGGCCGGCCACCCCGGGTCGTGGTCCCGCGCGAACGAGACCGCCGCCCCGTGCATGAGCGCGGCCAGGTCGGGCGGAGGGGTGCCCGCGATCGTGGCGACTCCGTCGGCGTCGAGGTGGTCGAACCAGAACGGGACGTCGAGGCAGTGGCACGCGACGCCGATGGTCGGCACGGGCGACGCCCACGCGAAGCGATACACCCAGGTCGGGGCCGTACCGCGCGCCCGAGCCGTCTCGAGCACGGTCGAGCGGATGACGCGGTCGGTGAAGAAGCCGCCGAGCACGGCCGCGGTTCCGCGTCTCCGGGTGCGCTCGAGGTAGGCGCGTCGTCGCGTGCGCCGCAGACCGAGCATGGCCAGGGCGAGCGGAACCGGGACCACCCGGAGCGCGCCGGCGTAGCGCGCGGTGAGCGCCGTGAACTCGTCGTCGGTCGACCCGATCACCAGCGGTATGTCGGCGCAGGCGCCGTCGGAGAGAGCATCGAGCGGATGCCGGGGCAGCACGTCGCCGTCGATGACCGGCCCGAGCGGCAGACCGTCGTCGAGCAGGGTCGCCAGCGACGTGACTGCCCGGGCGAGGTGCGGGGCGAGGGCGCTCCTCTGCGCCGCGAGGACGCGCTCTTCGGTCACGGAGGCGAAGCCCCGGCGGTCGGGGCGGACCCCCGCTCTATCGGCGACACGAGCGGCGAAGCGCTCCGCCGAGGCGAGCGTCACCGCGCCGATCGCGGGCGAGATCGCCATCGCCCCCGAGAAGAGACCGGATGCCGCGGGGCTGGTCATCAGCGCCAGCACCGACCCGCCGCCGGCCGACTGACCCGCCACCGTGACCCGGGCCGGGTCGCCGCCGAAGGTGCGGATCTCGTCGCGCACCCACTCGAGGGCGGCGATCTGGTCGCGCAGGCCCCGGTTGGTGGGGGCGCCGTCGATGAGCCCGAACCCGTCGAAGCCGATGCGGTACGAGATCACCACTGTGATCACCCCGTCGCGCGCGAAGGCGTCGCCGTCGTACCAGCGGCTCGCGGGGGAGCCCGAGGTGAAGCCACCGCCGTGGATCCACACGAGCACCGGGAGAGCGGCATCCCGGTCCCGGTCCGCCGGAGCGAACACGTTGACGTTCAGTGTCGCCTCTCCCGGGACGCTCGGCTCGGGGATCAGCGTGGTGCCCGTGTCGCCCCGCTGCGCGGTCGGTCCGAAGACGGTGGCGTCGCGCTCGCCCTCCCACGCGTCGATCGGCACAGGAGCGGCGAAGCGCAGCGCTCCGACGGGAGCCTGAGCGAACGGGATGCCGAGGAACACGGCGGTGGTGCCGCGCCGGAAGCCGCGGACGGCGCCCTTCGAGGTGTGAACGAGCGCAGCGGCATCCATGTCTTCATCCTGCCCTCGCGCAGCGGTGGTGCTCCACCCGCGCAGCGCGCCAGCGCGACGGTTCGCCGGTGGGGGCCGTCCGTCGTAATCCGTTGCGTCCCCGACCGGGTGGTGCTGGTGCCTGGCGAACCTTCGACCCACGCAGAAACGCGATCCGCGCGCAGAAACGCGAGCAGAGCGCGTTTTTGCGTGTGAATCGCGTTTTTGCGTGAGGGGTCCGGGTGGGGTGGGGCCCGTCGCGTGCGCAGGACCCGGCGTCGTGGCCGAAACCGCCGGAGGGTCAGGCGTCGCGGCGCGCGCCCTCGGAGGCCGTCACCGTGAAGATGTTCGGAGCACGGAAGCCGGATGCCGCGAACGCGGCGCGCAGCGCGGCGGTCGCCGCCGGAACGAGCCCGGTGGGGATCAGTGCGATCGCCGCTCCGCCGAAGCCACCGCCGGTCATGCGCGCCCCCAGCGCCCCCGAGGCGAGTGTCGTCTCGACGGCCAGGTCGAGCTCGGGGACAGAGATCTCGAAGTCGTCGCGCATCGAGACGTGCGAGGCGACGAGCAGGTCGCCGATCGCGGTGGGGCCGTCGGCGTCGAGGGCTGCGACCGTGTCGAGCACGCGCTGGTTCTCGGTGATCACGTGGCGCACGCGGCGGAACGTGACCTCGTCGAGGATCTGTTCGGCGCGCGGGAGGTCGTCGACGGTGAGATCGCGCAGAGAGGAGACGCCGAAGGCTGCGGCTCCGCGCTCGCAGGCCTCGCGGCGCTCGCGGTACCCACCGGTGGAGTGCGCGTGCTCGACGAGCGTGTCGGTGACGAGGATCGACAGGCCGGCGTCGGCGAAGCCGAGGGGCACCGCGCGCGTGGCGAGGGTGCGGCAGTCGAGGAAGGTCGCGGCGTCGGCGACGCCCAGCATCGAGGCCATCTGGTCCATGATCCCGGTGGGGGCGCCCACGGCGTCGTTCTCGGCGACGCGGCCGACGCGAGCGAGGGCGACCTTGTCGAGACCGGCCGTCCACACGTCGTTCAGGGCGGAGGCCACGGCCCCCTCGATCGCGGCCGAAGACGACAGGCCCGCGCCCACCGGCACGTCCGAGGCCAGAGCGATGTCGAGGCCGCGGGCCGCGGCATCCGGAGCCTCCCGCAGCAGCGCCCAGGCCACACCGAGCGGGTAGCCCGCCCAGTCGAGGCCACCGCCGGCGATGCGCGCGTCGAGGTCGGCGAGCGAGACCTCCACGGCGTCGGGAGCGAAGGTCGAGCGCACGCGGATCACGTCGTCGTCGCGCAGGGCGACGGCGGCCGCGGTGCGCTGGGCGATCGCGAAGGGGAAGACGAAGCCCTCGTTGTAGTCGGTGTGCTCGCCGATGAGGTTGGCGCGGCCGGGGGCCGACCACACTCCGACCTCGGCGGCGTCGGTCAGCGTGGTGAGCAGGGCGCGGGCGTCGTCGACGGCGGTCATGCCGTCACCTCCGGAACGGTGTCGAGGGCGGCGCGCAGGCGCTCGGCCTGCGACTCGGGGGTCACGTCGCCGATCCAGGCGCCCATGGCGGCCTCGCTTCCGGCGAGGTACTTCAGCTTGTCGGCGGCGCGGCGGGGCGAGGTGATCTGCAGGTTGAGGCGCACGGCGTCGCGGCCCCGTCCGACCGGGGCCTGATGCCAGGCCGCGATGTAGGGCGTGGGCGTGTCGTACAGCGCGTCGATGCCGCGGAGCAGCCGCAGGTAGAAGGGGGCGAGTTCGTCGCGCTCGGCGTCGGTCGTCTCGGACAGGTCGGCCAGGTGGCGGTGCGGCAGCACGTGCACCTCGATGGGCCAGCGGGCGGCGAAGGGCACGTACGCCGTCCAGTGCTCGCCGCGCAGCACGACGCGCTCGCCGGCTTGCTCGAACGCGAGGATGCGTGCGAACAGGTCGTCGGAGGTGCGCGAGATCGTGTCGAGCAGGCGGTGCGTGCGCGGGGTCACGTACGGGTAGGCGTAGATCTGGCCGTGCGGGTGGGGGAGGGTGACGCCGATCTCTTGCCCGCGGTTCTCGAAGGGGAACACCTGGCGGATGCCGGGCAGAGCCGACAGCGCTGCGGTGCGATCGGCCCAGGCCTCGATCACGGTGCGGGCGCGGGTGCGCGAGAGCGAACCGAACGAGCCCTCGTGCTGGGGGCTGAAGCACACGACCTCGCAGCGGCCCACCGAGGTGCGGGTGCGGCCGAGGCCGAGGTGTTCGAGGTCGTCGTCGCTGCGGGGCGGATCGACGGCCGCCGGGGCATCGCCGATCGCGGTGTCGAGGGCGGGGCCGAACGAGGGCGACTTGTTCTCGAAGACCGCGACGTCGTAGAGCGAGGGGATCTCGGACGGGTTGGTCGGCGTCTGCGGCGAGAGCGGGTCGAGGTGCGCGGGCGGCAGGAACGCGCGGTTCTGCCGATTGGATGCCACGGTGATCCAGTCGCCGGTGAGGACATCCTGACGCATGGTGGCGGTGGCGGGCCGGGGGTCGAGCGTGCGGGCGTCGACCGAGCGCTCGGCGCCGAGAGCCGTGCCGGGGTCGTCGAAGTACATCAGTTCGCGACCGTCGGCGAGACGCGTCGAGCGCTTGATCACGCCGGCGCTGAGGGTCTGCGCGGAGGGGGTGTCCGTGTTCACGATAACACGCTACATCTGGGCCGTGATATCGTCAACATAGGGGGAGCGATGCGCGTATCCATGGCCGATGTGGCCGCGAAGGCCGGGGTCTCGGCGCAGACGGTGTCGCGCGTGGTCAACGGCAGCCCCCGCGTCGACCCCGCGACGCGGGCGCGGGTCGAAAAGGCCATGGCCGACCTCGGCTACCGCATGCACCGTGCCGCGCGCGCGCTGCGCACGGGCCAGACCTCCACGATCGGACTCGTCGTGTCGACCCTCGCCTCGGTCGGCAACTCGCGCATGCTGCAGGCCATCTCCGAGGCCGCAGCCGCTCGCGACTACGCCCTGGCCGTCGTGACCGTCGGTGAACGCGGCATCCACGAGGCTTTCGCCCGACTCCGCTCCCAGGGCGTCGACGGCGCCGTCGTGCTGAACGAGGCGACCGAACTCGCGCGCGATGCCGAACCCCCCGCCGACCTGCACCTCGTGGTCGTCGACTCCCCGCCCGACGAGCGCTTCTCGATCGTGCAGACCGACCACGCCGGGGGAGCGCGTGCGGCCACCGCGCACCTGCTCTCGCTCGGGCACGCGAGCGTGCACCACGTCGCCGGTCCCGCCCGTTCGTTCGCCGCCGCCGAGCGCGAGCGCGGCTGGCGCGACGCCCTCGCCGACGCCGGGGTGGCAGCTCCCGCACCCGTTCGGGGCGACTGGACCTCGGCATCCGGGCATCGCGCGGCAGTGCATCTCAGTGACGCCACCGCCGTCTTCGTCGCCAACGACCAGATGGCGCTCGGCGTTCTGCGCGCTTTCGCCGACGCGGGTCGGGGCATCCCCTCCGACGTCGCCGTGGTGGGCTTCGACGACATCGTGGATGCCGCGGAGTTCCGCCCCCCGCTGAGCACGGTGCGCCAGGACTTCGACGCCCTCGGCGGTCGCGCCGTGGCCGCTCTCGTCGCAGCGATCGAGGGGGGAGCCCCCGTCGTCGAGACGGTGCCCGCGGCCCTCGTGGTGCGTGCGAGCAGCGGGGGCAGGTGACGAGTCAGAGGTGGTACACCTCGTTCGCTCGGTGGTACACTGACCGCATGCCGACCACCCGACCGCGCACGCAAGTGACGCACACGCGAGCGGTCGAACAGGCCCTGGAGATCGCGCGCTCTCGATGGCCCGACGAGTCGCCCAGCGCTTTGCTCATGCACCTGGTCGTGCGGGGTGGGCAGGCGATCCAGGATGAGCAGTCGCAGCGTGAGATTGATCGTCGCGCCGCCGTGGACGCGGCGGTCCAGCGACTGGCGGGGATCTATCCCGACGGGTATCTCCACGAGCTCCGCGGGGACTGGCCCGAGTGATCGTTCTCGATGCCGGAGTCGTCATCGCCCTGTTCAGCCCCGACGATGCCCACCACGACCGGGCGAAGGCTCTCTTCGCCCGACAGGCGGGGCCCTTCCTCCTGCATTCGCTGACCGTCGCGCAGACCCTCGTCGCCGCCGCACGTGTCGAGCGCGAGGGGGAGTTGTGGGACGCCCTGCGCAGCCTCGGGGGAGAGGTGGCGGCGATGGGGCCCGATGAGCCCCTGCTGCTGGCGCGATTGCGTGCCACGCACGCAATGAATATGCCCGACACGTGCGTTCTCGCGGTGGCGGTGCACCGGCGCGTACCCCTCGCCACCTTCGATACGCGACTGGCCGCCGTGGCCGACGAGATGTCGCTCTTGTTCTCCGTCGACTGACCCGGCGCAGATCCCCTCGTCTTGCTCGGCGCGCCTGGCCCTCTGTCCGTTGCGGGGCGAGGACGCACTCCCGGATGCCGCGGAGCCCGTGATCGCGACGCCGTGAGGCGCTGCCGTCGGTCAACCCAGAGCGATGCTCGCGGTGGTGCGGACGGTGCGAAGCGGCGAGGCCGCCACCCACACGACGGTGAGGGCCACCCCGACGCAGCCCGCGGCGATCCCGGCTCGGGTGCCCAGCGCTTCGCCGACGAGGCCGCCGAGGCCCGCACCGATCGCGACGACGCCGTACGAGATCCACCGTACGGTCGCGTTGACCCGCCCGAGCAGGAGGTCGGGCGTTCGCAGCTGCCGCAGGGTGAGGGCCACCACGCTCGAGAGCGAGGTGCCCGCGCCGTTGACCGCGAACACGCCCACGAGCACGCAGACGATCACGGGCGTCGACCACGCGGCATCCACGAACGGTAGGGCGCCGAGCACGAGGCTCTCCGCCCCCGCACAGGCGATGAGCACCGGTCCGACGCCGAAGCGCCGCACGCTCGCGGGGGCGGCCGCAGCGCCCACCACGGCTCCCACCGCGCCGAGGCTGAAGACGAGGCCGAGATGCCCCGCCGTCAGGCCGAGCTCGCGAACGGCGTGCACGAGGAGCAGCACGGTGATCCACTGGGCGAACAGGTTGTAGATCGCCGAGAAGCCCACGAGCGAGACCAGGTAGCGGTCGCGTCGCACGAAGCTCAGTCCCTCTCGCAGTTCCGCGAGGGCGCCGCGCCGCTCGCGGAGGGGGTCGGGCTCCCCGGCGCGGATGCCGATGAGCGCGACGGCCGAGACGGCGTAGGTGACGGCCTGCGAGAGGAGGGCCCACGGGGCGGTGAGGGTCTGCACGAGCCACCCGCCCAGACCCGGCCCGCCGACCTGTGCGGCCGAGGCCGTCGCCTGTAACCGGCCGTTCGCCGCCTCGAGTCGGTCGCGGGCGGCGACCGTGGGCAGGAACGATTGGTAGGCCACCTCGAAGGCGACGGTGAAGGCCCCGATCACGAAGATGAGCCCGAGCAGCACGGGAAGGGTCAGAGAGCCGCTCACGGCAACGGCGACGAGCACGATGATGAGGGCTGCTCGAGCGGCATCGGCGGCGATGAGGACGGGTCGCCGCCGCCGGCGATCGACGATGACACCGAGGGGGAGCGCGAGCAGAAGGAACGGCAGCCACCGGGCGACCCCCACCAGTCCGGCCTCCGCCGCCGTCGCGTGCAGCACCACCACGGCCAGCAGGGGAACGGCGAGGTCGCCGATCTGGCTGCCCACGGCCGAGGTCGTCTGCGCCAACCAGAAGCGGTCGAAGTCGCGACCCAGACGTTTACTAACGTGTGTTTCCGTCATCACCCGTTAACAATGTCGGTCGCGAAGTAACGCGTCAACAGCTTTTCGCGCATTAGGCTGTCGGGTATGGGCGCGACGACGTTTCCGCGGGTCGGGGGCCACCCGGCCTTCGACCTGGTCGACACGGTGCACTGGCGACTCGACGACGCCCGCGCGATCGACACGCTGCCGGACTTCGGGGCGGTGCTCGAATGGTGCACCGAGATCGGGCTGATCGCCGATCCGGGCATCGTCCGCGCGACACCCCGAACGGCCGCGGCGGAGCACGCCGCGATCATCGCGCTGCGCGAAGCCGTCTACGAGGCCGTCTTTGAGGACTCTCCGGATGCCGTGGCCCTCATCGCCCGTGAGCACGTCGACGCTCTGCGCCGTTCAAGCCTGGAGCGCGGCGACGACCGGTGGCAGTGGCATCCGCCCGCCGATGTGACCGGTCCGCGCGCGGCGATCGCCCTCCTCGCCCACGACCTGCTGACCTCCGATCTACGCGCGGCGCGCCAGTGCGGCGACGACGCGTGCGGCTGGGTGTACCTCGACACCTCCCCCCGGCACAACCGCATCTGGTGCACCGCCGCCGGCTGCGGCAACCGCAACCGCGTCAAGCGCCACCACGCGAGATCGCGCGTCTGAGGGAAACCGCCGTCAGGCCTCGGCGCCCCACGGCATCGGCCGCTCGGGATCGCGAGAGCTGTCGTCGGGCAGGGGCGGAAGCGCCTCGCCACCCGCGCGGATGCACAGCCACCGCAGTTCGCTGTCGCCGCCCGGGGTCGCGCGCCAGGTGCGCCAGACGTTCTGCCCGACCCGCACGACGCTGCCGGGACCGACGTCGACCACGTCGTCGTCGAGGCCCATCTGGCCGCGCCCCTCGAGGAAGACGTACAGTTCCTCGACCCGGGTGTGCGTGTGCCAGTAACCGGCCTCTTCTCCGGGCAGCAGAGCGTTCGCCGTCATCCCGATGAACTGCATGGTCAGCTCCTGGTCGACGACGCGCCGCCCGTCGCGGGAGCGCGCCGGGGCGAACCCCCCGAAGTGGTCGCGCCAGTCGTCCAGCCCGCCGATCTCGGTGACCTCGTAGTCGCTCATCGGTTCTCGCTTTCGTTCGCGGGTTCGGTCAGCTGCCAGCCCTCGGCGGTGCGCCGGTAGATCGTGCGCAGGTGCCGGCGGTCGGGGGAGCCCTGCCAGAACTCGACCCGGTCGGGGACGAGTCGCCAGAGGACCCAGCCGCCCGGCTCGATGCCGTCGCGGGCGGCGGCGGACCGAGCGGCGAGGTCGGCCGCGCTGTCTTCGGCGGAGGCCTCGACCACTCGTCCGCGCACGCGCACGGCCCGCAGCACCGCCGGCCACCAGAAGTTCAGCGCCGCAGCGGGCTGGGTGGCGAGTTGCGCACCCTTGGCGGAGGCGCGCGGACCGGCGAAGGCCCACCCCTGCGGCCCCAGGTCCTTGAGGATCAGCGTGCGGGCGTCCGGGATGCCGTCGGCATCGACCGTCGCGAGGGTGGCGCCGTGCGCCTCGGCGACGCCGGCGTCTACGGCCTGCCGGATCCACCGCTCGAACAGGGCCTCCGGTGCGACGGGGAGTGCCTCGGCATCCTGCTCGGGGGGAGTCCCGGTGAGGGAGGGGATCGACCGGAGCCACGCAGCCATCGTCATGCCCCCATCCTGCTCCTCCCGGGCACGCGCCTCTCCCGCGTGAGGCTCCAAGAATCGTCGCTTTCGGCGCTCCGGACGCGACAAAGGCGGCGCCTCACGCGCGAGCAGGCACGAAAGGCGCGACGAGGACAGGGGATGCCACGAGAACAGGCCGACCCGCGCGGGATCGGCCTGTTCTCGGCGCACGCGCCTGTTCTCGTGACGGACTACTCCTCGAGCTGCCCCAGCGACGGTTCGGCGACGAAGCGGGCGACGGTCTCGATCGCGTGCTCCAGCTCGAGCACGACGATCTCGTTGGCACCCGCACGGGTCGCGGGACCCGGGATGTAGAGCGTGTTCTGCGGCACGTTGTTCCAGTACCGGCCGAGGAAGAAGCCGTTGACGAAGGCGTAGCCCTTGCCCCACGAGGCGGTGTCGAGGAACAGATCGGCGGGCGCGTCCAGGTCGAACGAACCGCGCAGCAGCACGCGGCCCACCGAACCGGCTCCCGTTCCTTCCGCGGCTTCCAGGGCGACGGGCGTCGCCGTCCAGCCCGTGAGCGTCTCGCCGTTCAGGGTGACGGGTCCGAACAGACCCTTGGCCTCGCCGAGGCGATCGGCGTAGTTCACGCGGCCCTGGTCCTCGACGAGGACCGTGAGCCGAGCGCCCGCGGGGATCGTGAGGGCGCGCTCGTGCAGCGTCCGCGAGAGTCGACCCACGGGAGTGTCGTCCACGTGCACCCACGCCAGATCCCGCACCTCGCCGAACACGAGCGCCGCGGGACCCGAGAACGCGGGCAGCTCCACGTCGTACCGCACGAGCGGGCCGAGGTGGGCGATCTGCTCGAAGCTCGGCGGATCGTCGGCGATGGCCACGGGCCCGGGGGCCGGCATCCAGTCTCCCTCTCCCGACAAGCCCACCTCGAAAGCGGGTGCCTGCGGGCGGGGAGCGGGGGCGACCTCGGGCACCGGGGCGTACTTGGCGATGACGTCGCGGAAGGCGTGGAACTTCGCCGTCGGGTGGCCCGACTCGTCGATGGGGGCGTCGTAGTCGTACGAGGTGACGATGGGGTCGAAACGACCCTTGTCGTTCGCGCCGTTCGTGGTGCCGAAGTTCGTGCCGCCGTGCACCATGTAGATGTTCACCGACGCTCCGGCCGCGAGCAGCACGTCGAGGTCGTGGGCGGATGCCGCGGGGTCGGTCGTGTGGTGGATGCTGCCCCACCAGTCGAACCACCCGTCCCAGAACTCGCTGCACATGAGCGGCCCGGTGGGCTGGTGTTCGCGGAGGGTCATCAGGCGCTCCTCCGAACGCGAGCCGAACGACCCGGTGAGATGCAGTTCGGGCAGGCTTCCGGCCTCGAGCATCCACGGCATCGGCTGGTCGACCGTCGTGAGAGGAACCGTGATGCCGGCATCCTTCGTCACCCGCACGAGCTCGCGCAGGTACTCCTTGTCGGAGCCGTAGGCGCCGTACTCGTTCTCGATCTGCACGAGCACGACGTTGCCGCCGCGGTCGATCTGGCGCGGCGCGACGATCTCGTACACGCGGCGCAGGTACTCGGACACCGCCGCGACGAACTGCGGCTCCGAGCGACGGATGCCGATCCCCGGCGTCGACGTCAGCCACACCGGGAGCCCGCCGTTGTGCCATTCCGCGCAGATGTAGGGCCCCGGACGCACGATCGCGTGCAGACCCTCGTCGGCGATCAGATCCAGGAAGCGTCCGAGGTCGTTCCAGCCCGTGGCATCCCATTCGCCCTTGACCGGCTCGTGGGCGTTCCACGCGACGTAGGTCTCGATGGTGTTCAGACCCATCGCCTTGGCCGTGCGGATGCGGTCGGCCCAGTGCTCGGGGTGGATGCGGAAGTAGTGCAGCGTCCCGGAGATGACCTGGTGCGGTCGCCCGTCGAGCAGGAAGTCGGTCTCGCCGATGCTGAAAGTCGTCACGATGTCTTTCGGGTTCTCAGGGGGATCACTCGACGAGACGCGCACGCAGGCGCACCCAGGCGAGAGCGGGGAGGGTGAAGCGCAGGATGCCGTCCTCGCCGACCTCGACGGCCAGCTCGACGGGGGCGACGGGCTCGCTGTCGGCGGAGTTGGTGGTGTGGCGGTCGCCGCCCTCGGGCACCGTGAGAACCACGGCCTCGACATCGGCGACGCGGCCCAGGTCGAGCTCCACGGGGGTGGCGGCGTCGAGCTCACGGTGCGCAAGGAAGACCGACACGGCGGCGCCGTCGACGGTCGCGACGGCGTCGACCGCGTCGACCGTGCCGTGGCGGGGGGTGTCGATCGTGGCGCCGTCGACACGGGGGATCACGACGCGCCCCGTCGCGGCGCGCGCGGTGAGGGCGAAGGGGTGGAAGGTGCTCTGCCGCCAGGCCGCGCCGCCGTCGGGCTCGGTGCGGATCGGGGCGATGACGTTCACGAGTTGCGCGAGGTTGGCCATCGACACGCGGTCGGAGCGCCGGATGAGCGTGATGAGCAGGGAGCCGACGACCACGGCGTCGGTGACGGTGTAGTCGTCTTCGATGAGGCGCGGCGCGACCGGCCAGTCGCCGGTGAAGACGCGCGGCTTGTCGACCTCGTTCCAGCGGGTCTGGTTCCAGACGTTCCACTCGTCGACGCTGATGCCGATCGTGCCGCCGTCCGGCGTGGTCGCGCCGACCTCGTCGATGATGTCGACCACGTCGGCGATGTAGCGGTCGAGGGCCGCGCCGCTGGCGAGGAAGCTCGCCGGGTCGGACGGGTCCTCCTCGTAGTAGGCGTGCACCGAGATGTGATCGATGAGACCGGCAGTGTGGCGCAGGACGGTGCGTTCCCACTCCCCGAAGGTCGGCATCTCGTGGTTCGAGCTTCCCGCGGCCACGAGCTCGACGGTCGGGTCGATGAAGCGCATCATGCGCGCCGACTCGGCGGCGAGGCGCCCGTACTCGTCGGCGGTCTTGTGGCCGATTTGCCACGGACCGTCCATCTCGTTGCCGAGGCACCACAGCCGGATGCCGAAGGGCTCGTCGCGGCCGTTCGCGCGGCGCCGGTCGCTCAGCGCGGTGCCGGAGGGGTGGTTGACGTACTCGAGCAGGTCGGCGGCCTCGGCGACACCGCGCGTGCCGAGGTTGACCGCTTCCATGACCTCGAGCCCCGCGGCATCCGCCCACTCGGCGAATTCGTGCAGGCCCACCTGGTTGGTCTCGGTGCTGTGCCATGCGGCATCCAGGCGCACCGGCCGGTCCTCGCGCGGCCCCACGCCGTCTTCCCAGCGGTAGCCGGAGACGAAGTTGCCGCCGGGGTAGCGCACCACGGTCGCGCCGAGCTCGCGGACGAGTTCCAGGACGTCGGCGCGGAAGCCCGCGGCATCCGCCGTCTCGTGGTCGGGCGAATGGATGCCGTCGTACACGCAGCGACCCATGTGCTCGACGAACGAGCCGAACAGGCGGCGGGGCACCTCGGCGCCGACCGAGGCGCGGTCGACGGCGATGCGGGTGGGGGAGGTCATTCGGGTCTCTCCTGGCGAGGGAACGGGTGGGGCGGGCCGCATGCGTGCACGCGACCCGCCCCGGAACTGCTTACTTGTTGACCGAGAAGCCCTGGTCGTTGCCGTACTGCACGAGCTGGTCCTGCCACGCGGTGAGTCCCGCGTTCAGGTCGCTCTTGTTCGCGTAGGCCTGGCCCACGGTGTCGCTGTAGATGCTGTTGGCGTAGACCTGGAAGGGCAGGTAGCTCCAGCCCTTCACGACGTCGCTCGACGCCTGGGTGAGCACCTGGTTGATCTGCTGGCCACCGAAGTAGTCCGACGCCTTGTCGACGAAGGCGGGGTCGCTCAGCTGTGCGGTCGTGGAGGGGAAGCCACCCGACTCGGCGAAGATCTGCAGGCTCTCCTCGTCGTTGTTCAGCCACTTGAGGAAGCCTGCCGCGAGGGCGGGGTTCTTGCTCTGCTTGGTCACGGCCTGGCCGCCGCCGCCGTTCTCCGCGGTCGCGGGCTTCCCGTCGTAGGTCGGGATGGGTGCGACGGCCCACTTGCCGGCGCCGTCCTTGACCGAGCTCTCGAGCACGCCGGGCATCCAGGCGCCGATGACGAGCGAGGCGATCGAGCCGTCGCCCAGGCCCTTGAACCACTCGTCGCTCCAGCTGGGCGTCGTCGAGAGCAGGCCGCCCTCGATGAGGCGGTTCCAGTTGTCGGCGAACTTCTTCGAGCCCGCGTCCTGCAGGTCGATCGTGACGTCGGTGCCCGAGGTCTGGAAGGGGGTGCCGCCGGCCTGCCAGATCATGCTGGTGGTGAAGCCCGAGTCGCCGGTGTCGGCGGTGATGTACTTGGTCGGGTCGGCCGCGTGCAGCTTCTGTGCTGCGGCGTAGTACTCGTCCCACGTGGTCGGCACGGCGATGCCGAACTGGTCGAAGACGCTCTTGTTGTAGAAGAGGGCCATGGGGCCCGAGTCCTGCGGGAGGCCGTAGATCTTGCCGTCGAAGTCGACCGAGTCCCAGGGGCCCGTGCTGTAGGCGCTCTGGAGGTCGCCGAAGCCGTACGGGGCGAGGTCGAGCAGCGAGTCCGACAGGGCGAACTGCGGGAACGCGTAGTACTCGATCTGCACGACGTCGGGCGCGCCCGAGCCGGCCTTGATGGCGTTCTGGAGCTTGGTGTACTCCTCGGTGTTGGTGCCGGCGTTGACCAGGTTGACCTTCACGTTGGGGTACTTCTTCTGGAACGCGGCGACCTGGGCCTCGGCCGAGGGCGTCCACGACCAGTACGTGATCTCGCCGCCGGCCTCGAGGGCCTTCTCGATGTCGTCGGCCGAGCCGCCGCCGGCACCGCCGGTGTTGCCGCCGGAGCATGCGGTCAGCGCGCCGACCGACAGGGCGGCGGCAGCGACGGCGAAGACGGTCCGCCGAACGGCGGTGCCCTTACGCATGAATGTCATCGGTTCCTCTACTTCGTTGTTGTGGATGCCGGGGCTCGGTGCCACGGCGCCGGTGGGTTGTGAAGACCGGGGCAGGACGCTCCGGGGTTTCAGGTGGTGGGGCGGATGCCCCGATCAGGGGGAGCTCGGGTGGATCACTGCTTTACGCTGCCCGCGCTCAGGCCGGACTGCCAGAAGCGCTGGAGAACGAGGAACGCGGCGACGATCGGGATGATCGACAGCAGCGAACCGGTGATCACGAGGTTGTAGATGGGCTGGGCGCCCACGCCGACGGCCTGGGCGTTCCACTGGTTGAGGCCGACCGTGAGCGGGTACCACTCGGGGTTGCTCAGCATGATCAGGGGAAGGAAGTAGTTGTTCCAGGTCGCGACGACCGCGAACAGCAGCACGGTCACGATGCCGGGCGTGAGCAGGCGGATCGAGATCGTGAAGAAGGTGCGGAATTCGCCCGCGCCGTCCATGCGCGCCGCCTCGAGCAGCTCGGTGGGGATGGCATCCGTCGCGTACACCCAGATGAGGTAGAGGCCGAACGGGCTGATGAGCGAGGGGATGATGATGGCCCACGGCGTGTTCGTGAGGCCCAGCTGGCTGAACAGCAGGAACGTCGGCACGGCCAGCGCGGTACCGGGCACCGCGATGGCGCCGAGGATGACGGCGAAGACCGCCTTGCGTCCGCGGAAGTTGTACTTCGCCAGGCCGTAGCCGGCGAGGGTGGCCAGCAGTGTCGCGCCACCGGCACCCACTACGACGTAGAGCAGCGTGTTGCCGAGCCACCGCAGGAAGATCCCGTCGCGGTAGGTGAAGGTCTGCACGATGTTGTCGCCCAGGGCGAAGCTGTCGCCGAACCACAGACCGAACGACGAGAAGAGGTCGGGCTGGGTCTTGGTGGCGTTGATGATCAGCCAGGCCAGCGGCAAGAGCGTGTACACGAGGTAGAGGCTCATGACGATCGTCAGCACGACCGAGCGGCGGGTGCGTGTCGGCGAGGTGCGGGCGTAGGGGCGGCGGGGGCGCGCGCGGCCGGTGGTCACGGCGACGGTGTCGGTGCGGGGTGCGGTCGCGGTGGTCATCGCGCCTCCTGACGTGAGCCGCGCAGCTGCACGACGTAGGCGATGATCGCGGTGATCAGGCCCATGATGATGGCGATCGTGGCCGCGTAGTTGTACTGCTGACCGGCGAACGACAGGTTGTAGGCGTACATGTTCGGCGTGTAGTACGTCGAGATGGTGTTGGGTGCCAGCGGCTTCAGGATGTTGGGCTCGTTGAACAGCTGGAAGCTGCCGATGATCGAGAAGATCGTCGCGATCACCACGGCGCCGCGGACGGCGGGGATCTTGATCGAGAAGATCGTGCGCCACGCACCCGCTCCGTCGATGGATGCCGCTTCGTACAGCTCGTTCGGAATGGTCTTCAACGAGGAGTAGAAGATGAGCATGTTGTAGCCGACGAACTGCCAGGTGACGATGTTGCCGATCGACAGCAGCATCCACTCCGGCAGGAACGGCTGCACGACCTGCCCGCCGAGGAGGTCGTTCAGGTTGCGGGTCAGACCGAACTGGTCGCCGTAGATGTAGCCCCACATGAGTACGGCCACGACGGCGGGCACCGCGTAGGGCAGGAAGATCACCATGCGGTAGAAGCCGGCGGCGTGGAGGCGCGCGCTGTCGATGGCGAGGGCCGCACCGAGCGCGAGCAGCAGCATGATCGGCACCTGCACCACGAGGAAGAGCAGGACGCGTCCGAAGCCGTCCCAGAACTTCGCGTCGCCGAACGCGGCGACGTAGTTGTCGAGGCCGACGAAGGCGTTGCCGCCGATGAGCTGGTCGCGGAACAGGCTGAGGTACACCGAGTACGCCAGCGGCGCGAGGAAGACGAGCGCGAAGACCAGGGCGAACGGGAGGACGAACAGCCAGCCGCGGTCGTCGATTCGGGTGCGCCGCTTGCGCCGGGGGGTGCGCAGGGCGGGCGGGGGTGCCGCGGTGGTCGTCATCGTCCAGTGCCTCTTCGTTGGTGCGCATTTCGGTCGGGTGGCCGAGATGTTGACGTAAACATAACTCGGCACCGCTAGTGTGTCAACGTCAACATTCCGAGGGAGCCTGCATGAGCGAGACGACGACGACGTCGACCGCGATCCCGACACGCGAGCGGCGGCGCGAGGTGTCGATGGCCGACGTGGCGGCAGCCGCGGGGGTGTCGGGTCAGACCGTCTCGCGGGTCGCCAATGGTCGCACCAACGTCGACCCCGAGACGCGCCAGCGCGTGCTCGATGCGATGTCGACCCTGGGGTACCGCCCGAACAGCGCCGCCCGCGCGCTGCGGTCGGGGCGCTTCCGCAGCATCGGCGTGATCATGTTCTCGCTGAGCTCGTACGGCAACACGCGCACCCTCGACGCGTTGGCGTCGATGGCCGCGGCATCCGGGTACTCCATCACCCTCATCACGGTCCAATCCGCCTCGCAGTCCGACGTGTCGGGTGCCTTCCTCCGCCTGCACGAGCACGCGGTCGACGGCATCGTGATCCTGATCGAGACCCACCGTCTCGGTGAGAACGAGCTCTCGCTGCCCACCGGGCTGCCGGTCGTGGTCGTCGATTCGAGTGCCGACTACCCCTACGCGGTCGTCGACAACGACCAGGCTCAGGGCGCCCGCCTGGCGACCGAGCACCTGCTCGACCTCGGCCACGAGACCGTGTGGCACGTCTCGGGTCCGCCCGAGTCCTTCGCCGCGGAACGTCGCCGCGACGCATGGCGTTCGGCCCTCGAGGATCGCGGATGCCGTGTGCCCGAAGTGCAGATCGGTGACTGGACGGCCGACTCGGGGCATCGGATCGGACAGGCGCTCGCGAAGGACCCCGCCGTCACTGCCGTCTTCGCCGCCAACGACCAGATGGCGCTCGGCGTGATCCGCGCCCTGCACGAGGCGGGACGGGTCGTGCCGCGAGATGTCAGCGTGGTCGGCTTCGACGACATGCCCGAGGCGGCGAACTTCTGGCCGCCGCTGACGACGGTGCGGCAGCGATTCGAGCGCGTCGGCGAAGAGGCGATGAGCGCGCTGATCGCCGACATCGAGGGCGACGGCGGCGAGCACGCCCGCACCCTCGTGCCCACTTCGCTGGTCGTGCGCGCCAGTTCGGGTCGGCGTTCCTGACCGGCGGAGCGCCGTTTCCGGCGAGTCGCGCATCCCGTTCGGCGCAACCGTTGCGGTGATCCATAGCGTTCCCTTAGGCTCGGTGTTGACGTCAACATGTTGACGTCAACACCCCCCACCTGAGGTCGCACCGCTGCGGCCGGATCGGAATGACGATGAAGTCAGCTCGACTGCTGTCGATGACCTGTGCCGTGGCGCTGGCCGCCGGCGCGATCACCGCCACGGCCGCCGTGGCACCCCCGCCCGCGGAGGCGGCCGCCGCCTCTCCCGTGCGCATCACCCCCAACCCGGCTACCGCCTCCGAGAAGCCGTTCGAGGGCTGGGGCACGAGCCTGGTGTGGTTCGCCAATGCGACCGGCAACTACCCCGCCGACGTGCGGCAGAAGCTCTTCGACGCCGTCTTCGGCGACGACGGGCTCAACCTCAACATCGCCCGCTACAACATCGGAGGCGGGAACGCGTCGGACGTCCCGTCGTACCTGCGCCCCGGTGGCGCGGTGCCCGGGTTCTGGAACCCCGACCTGCCGGCGACCGACGCGAACGGCGCGATCACCTCGAACTACGCCGACCGTGCGCGCTACAAGGCGGCCTGGAACCCCGACGACCCCGCCGCGTACGACTTCACGAAGGACTCCGCCCAGCGCTGGTGGCTCGACGCCCTGAAGGGCAAGGTCACCCACTGGGAGGCCTTCAGCAACTCCCCGCCGTACTTCCTCACGCAGAGCGGATACGCCTCGGGTGGCATCAACAACGCCACCAGCGAGCAGCTCGCGACCGAAGACATGGACAAGTTCGCCGGGTACCTCACCACCGTCGTCGACGAGCTCGAGAAAGAGCACGGCATCCGGTTCGACACGATCGACCCGTTCAACGAGCCGAACACCAACTACTGGCAGACGCAGATCCCGAACGGCGCCACCTGGCCGACCGGCGGACGCCAGGAGGGCGCCCACATCGGACCCCAGGCGCAGGATGCCATGGTCAAGGCGCTCGCCGCCCGCCTCGCGAAGCCGAGCACGACGACCGACGCCGTCATCTCGGCGATGGACGAGACCAACCCCGGCATCTTCGCGACCAACTGGAACGCGTGGTCGGTCCAGTCCAAGAGCCTGGTCGACCAGTTGAACGTGCACACCTACGGCACCGACGGCCGTCAGGTCGTGCGCGACATCGCCAAGGCCGCCGACAAGCCGCTGTGGATGAGCGAGGTCGAAGGCAATTGGACCGCTCAGAACAAGGGTTTCGTCACCGACGACATCGAGAACGGTCTCGGCATGGCCCAGCACATCGTGGGCGACCTGCGCGAGCTCGAACCCGACGCCTGGGTGTTCTGGCAGCCCGTGGAAGACCTTTACAACATGGAGAAGGTCGAGAAGCTCAACTGGGGCAGCGTCTTCATCGACTTCGACTGCAACGCCCAGGGCCAGTCCGAGCGTCGCCTCAAGGACGGCGACGCCGACCCCTCGTGCCAGGTGCTGACGAACGAGAAGTTCAACACCGTGCGCAACTTCACGCACTACATCGCCCCCGGCGACCACCTCATGGCCACCGACAACGCGCAGTCGACCGCCGCGCTCGACGCCGACGGACAGGGCGCGTCGATCGTCCACGTCAACGCCGAGGCGACCGAGCGCACCGTGCAGATCGACCTGCGCGATTTCGGCACCGTCGCCCCCGGCGCGACCGTGACCCCCATCGTCACGACGCAGTCGACGGCCGACGCGCCGTCGGTCAACGCGTTGAAGAAGGGTCAGCCGGTCGTCGTCGACGCGGCATCCAAGACCGCCACGCTCACCATCCCGGCCAAGTCGGTCGTGACGTTCGAGATCGACGGCGTCTCGGGGGTCTCTGCCGACGCCGCCGCGTTCCGCAACGGTCAGACGGTGCAGCTGACGGGTCTGCAGAGCGGCCTCGCCCTCGACGGCGCTTCGAACCTCGCCGTGCGCACCCTCGCCACCACCCCCGACGCTGCCCGCGCCCAGTCGTGGACGGTTCGAACGATCGATGGTGAGGGCACGAACCGTCACCGGTTCACGCTGCAGAACGGGACGGGGAAGTTCCTCGCCTCGAGCGGCACCGGCACGGCTCTCGTGGATGCCGACCCGGCTGCGGCCGCGACCGATCCGGCATTGCAGTGGATGGCGTCGACGACCGACGGGACGTACTTCTCCCTGTTGAACGTTGCGAGCGAACGCGTGCTCGACGTCAACGGGGCGAGCACTACCCCCGGTGCCTCCGTGGGACTGTGGACCTCCAACGGCGGCGGAAACCAGCAGTGGCGCATCGCCGGGACCTCGATCATCGGGGCCGAGCAGGTGTCGGTTTCGACGGGCGTGGGCGTGAGCCCCACCCTGCCCGGTACCGTCACCCTGCGCTACGCCGGACGTACCCTGCGCAGTGCCGCGGTGAGCTGGCAGACCGACGGCGTGGACTTCTCGCGCCTGGGCACCGTCCAGGTGCGCGGGACCGGCACCGACCTGTTCGGCAACGCCTTCGAGGCCACGGCCACCGTCGAGGTGGGGCCCTACACCGCCACGCGGCCGGCATCCGTCACCGTTCCCGCCGGGAGCGCGCTCGACGTGGTGCGGAGCCAGGCCGACGGCAGCGTGCAGGCGGAGCTGAGCCCCTCGGGCTCGGGCTTCTGGGTGCCGGTCCAGTGGAGCTGGGACGGACTCACCGACGCCTCCTTCGCCCAGACGGGGACCGTCGGCGTGACGGGCGTGGCCACCGGGCCCAGCGGCGAGAAGCTCGACGCGCGCCTGACGGTGATCGTCACCGCGGCGTCGGAGCGCAACGTCGCCCCGCAGAGCCAGCCCTCAGCGACGTTCACCGAAAGCTCCCAGTACGGGGTGGGCAACACCATCAATGGCAGCTCCACCGACAAGGGGTGGTCGAACTGGCGTTCGGGCACGAAGAACGAGCAGGACACGCTGAGCTACGCGCTGAAGCAGCGCGAGACGCTCACCCACGTCGCCGTGCAGTTCTACCGCGACGGCAACACCATGAGCTGGCCCGCGACCCTGCGGGTGGACCGTCGCGTGAGCGGCGAGGACTGGATCCAGGGAGACCTGGTGACCGTGCCCACCCCCTCGAGCGGTGCGCCGAAGGTCGATGTGCCGGTCGCCGGCGCTGCCGACGAGGTCCGCGTGGTCATGAACGCCCGTTCGCAGACGCACATGATCGTGTCCGAGGTCGAGATCTTCGCGGCGGCCCCGGCTCCCGCGGGTATCGCCGATCTCGCCCGCCTCACCGTAGGTGACACGCCGGTCGAGGGGTTCGCCCCCGACGTGCTCGATTACACCGTCTCGTCGACGGGTGCGACCTGGCCGGCCCTGCACGCCCTGGCCGTCGACGAGGACGCGAGCGTCGTCATCATCCAGCCCGGTGCGTCCGAGTCGGTCGACACGGCACGGGTGGCGGCGCTCGCCGCGACCGGCGGCGTCGGAACCGTGCAGGTCACGGCCCCCGACGGCACCTCGCGCACCTACTCGGTCACCGTGAACCGGACCGTCGGCGTCACCAGCGTCACCGTGACGGGCGAGCCCCGCGTGGGCTCCACCCTGCGGGCGACGGTCGTGACCGATCCGGCCGAGGCGGCCGCGGCGTACTCGTGGATGCGCGACGGCGTCGCCATCGACGGTGCCACCGCCGACAGCTACGCGCTGACGGCGGCCGACGAGGGGCGTCAGATCACCGTCGAGGCGACCGCGACGGCGGCCGGCTTCGCGGCGGGCACCGCTCGATCGGCGGCGGTCGTCCCCACGGCGGCGGTGTCCGACCCGGGGACGGGCGGCGGAACGGACGGCGGATCGGGAACCCCGGGCGCCGGTACCGGCTCCACCGGACCGGGGGCCGGAGCCGGTGACGGCTCGCCGGCGAGCTCCGCAAACACCGGAGCGGGCTCTGCGGCGAACGGGCGCGACCTGGCCACCACCGGCCAGAACACCGAAGGCGTGCTCGTCCTGAGCATCGGCGCGCTCGTCCTGCTCCTGCTCGGAGCCGGGGCGGTCGTGCTGCGGCGTCGCCGCTCTCGCGTGTGACTCTCTGAAACCGAAGGCCGTGTCGGTCGCCTCCCCGCGACCGGCACGGCCTTCGGCGTCGCCGAGGGGCCGGGGTGCCGGCATCCCTTCCCCTTCGCGCACATCCGTGCAACCCCGAGCCGTGCGGCCTCGACCCGGGGGAGGATGGATGCATCCGCATCGACCCTCCTGAGGAGAACCATGCACGTCAATGCCTACGCGGCGTCGTCCGCGACCTCGCCCCTCGAGCCCACGACCATCGAGCGTCGTGACGTCGGCCCGAAGGACGTCCTGATCGACATCGCCTACGCCGGCATCTGCCACTCCGACATCCACACCATCCGCGGCGAGTGGGGCAACGTCCCCTACCCGCTGACCGTGGGCCACGAGATCGTCGGCACGGTCGCCGAGGTCGGTTCCGAGGTCACCAGCCACAAGGTCGGCGACCGCGTCGGCGTCGGCTGCATGGTCAACTCGTGCCGCGAATGCGAGAACTGCCTCGCGGGCGAGGAGCAGTACTGCGAGAAGGGCAACATCGGCACCTACGGGGCCAAGGACGTCGACGGCACGATCACCCAGGGCGGCTACAGCGAGAAGATCGTCGTCGACGAGCACTTCGTGCTGCGTGTTCCCGAGTCGATCCCCTACGACAAGGCCGCGCCGCTGCTGTGCGCCGGCATCACGACCTACTCGCCCCTGAACCACTGGAACGCGGGCCCCGGCAAGAAGGTCGCCGTCGTCGGCCTCGGCGGTCTCGGCCACATGGCCGTCAAGATCGCCCACGCCATGGGCGCCGAGGTCACCGTGCTCTCGCAGACGCTCAGCAAGAAGGACGACGGCCTGAAGATGGGCGCCGACCACTACTACGCGACGAAGGACGACGAGACCTTCGAGAAGCTGAAGAAGACCTTCGACCTCATCATCAACACCGTCAGTGCCCCGCTCGACCTCAAGCAGTACCTCGGCCTGCTCGCGCTCAACGGCACGATGGTCAACGTCGGCGCCCCGCCGGAGCCGCTGCCCATCCAGGTCTTCACCCTGTTCACGAACCGTCGCTCGTTCGCCGGTTCGTCGATCGGCGGCATCCGCGAGACCCAGGAGATGCTCGACTTCTGCGCCGAGAACGGCATCGCGCCCGAGACCGAGCTCATCTCGGCCGACCAGATCAACGAGGCCTACGAGCGCGTGCTGAACAGCGACGTGCGCTACCGCTTCGTCATCGACGCGAAGACCTTCGCGCCCGCCTGACCCCGGCTCCGGCCCCGGATGCCACGGCCCCGACGTTCTCGAGAGCGTCGGGGCCGCGGCGTTCCCGGCGTTCCGCCTGGGCTCGTCGTCTCGTCGTCTCGTCGCCCCGGTGCGGCCCGCGCGCGTACCGTCGTGCGGAGTGCGTGCTGGACACGCCGGCTACGCGCCTCGGCATCCCGGCGTTTCCCGGCCGGCTCCGCCCGAAGGTACCGACCGGCTCCGCCCGACGGCGCCGACCGAGTCCGCCCGACGACGCCGTCCGCGGGCGGGCACCGCGCGTACCGTGGTGCGGAGTTCGTGCCGGACACGCCGGCTATACGCCTCGACATCGCGGCGTTTCCCGGCCGACTCCGCCCGACGGTACCGACCGACTCCGCACGGCGGCTCGCCACACGCGAAAGCGGCGCCACCCCTCGGGGCGACGCCGCTTCCGGCTGCGAAAGACTCAGGCCTGGCCGAGTGCCGCCGAGACGACGGCCCGCGCCTCTTCCTGCACCGCGCGCAGGTGCTCTTCGCCGCGGAGCGACTCGGCGTACAGCTTGTAGACGTCTTCGGTGCCCGAGGGGCGGGCGGCGAACCACGCCGACTCGGTCTGCACCTTGAGCCCGCCGATCGCCGCGCCGTTGCCGGGCGCGTGCGAGAGCTTCGCGGTGATCGGCTCACCCGCGAGCTCGGTGGCGGTCACGGCATCCGGAGACAGCTTCGACAGAGCCGACTTCTGCGCGGGCGAAGCCGGGGCATCGACGCGCTGGTACGCCGAGGCGCCGAACTCGCTCTCGAGCTCCGCGTAGCGCTGCGAGGGGGTCTTGCCGGTGACGGCGAGGATCTCGGCGGCCAGCAGGCAGAGCAGGATGCCGTCCTTGTCGGTGGTCCAGACGGTTCCGTCCTTGCGCAGGAACGACGCTCCGGCCGATTCCTCGCCACCGAACGCGACGGAACCGTCGAGCAGACCGGGCACGAACCATTTGAACCCCACCGGGACCTCGAGCAGCGTCTTGCCGAGTGAGGCGGCGACGCGGTCGATGATCATCGACGACACGAGCGTCTTGCCCACGGCGGCGTCGACCGGCCAGTTCGGGCGGTGCGAGAACAGGTAATCGATGGCGACCGCGAGGTAGTGGTTGGGGTTCATCAGCCCGGCGTCGGGGGTGACGATTCCGTGGCGGTCGGCATCGGCGTCGTTGCCCGTGAGGATGTCGTACTCGTCACGCGCGGCGACCAGCGACGCCATGGCCGAGGGAGACGAGGGATCCATGCGGATCTTCTCGTCCCAGTCGAGGGTCATGAACTTCCAGGTCGGGTCGACCTCGGGGTTCACCACGATCAGGTCGAGCCCGTACACCTCGGCGATGAGTGCCCAGTACTCCACCGACGCGCCGCCCAGCGGGTCGGCACCGATGCGGACGCCGGCGCTCTTGATGGCATCGATGTCGATGATGGATGCCAGATCGCGCACATACGCGTCCCGGAAGTCGTACTGGCCCAAGCCGTCGAGATCGATGTCGGCGTGACGCGTGCGCTTCACGCCCTCGAGGCCCGCGGCGATGAGCTCGTTCGCGCGGTCGGCGATCCAACCGGTGGCGTCGGTGTCGGCGGGGCCGCCGTGCGGCGGGTTGTACTTGAAGCCGCCGTCGCGGGGCGGGTTGTGCGAGGGCGTGACGACGATGCCGTCGGAACGGCCCGGGTCGTCGGCGGCCAGGTCACGGTTGTACGTGAGGATCGCGTGGCTGAGAGAAGGCGTCGGCACCCAGGCATCGCGCGAGTCGACGCGCACGTCGACGCCGTTGGCGACCAGCACCTCGATGGCGCTGCGTTCGGCGGGCAGCGACAGCCCGTGGGTGTCGCGGCCGAGGAAGAGCGGACCGGTGATGCCCTGTGCGGCGCGGTAGTCGACGATCGCCTGGGTCGTGGCGAGGATGTGGTCCTCGTTGAAGCTCGTGCTCAGCGACGACCCGCGGTGACCGCTGGTGCCGAAGGCGACTCGCTGCTCGGGCACCGCGGCATCCGGCTTGCGGTCGTAGTACGCCGCGATCAGTTCGTCGATGTCGATGAGATCGGATGCCTCTGCGGGCTGCCCTGCGCGACTGCTCATACGTCCAGTCTGCCCGCTGCATCCGACATGCGCACACGTCGTGACGCATTCCGAGCGAATCCGTCGGTGAGCGGCCTGCGTGACGCGGCTAGGCTGAGCCGGTGCTGCCCGACACAGACTCCGCGCCCGCCCGCCGTACCTATAGCTACCTGGGGCCGGCCGGAACCTTCACCGAGGCCGCCCTCGCCCAGGTTCCCGAGGCGCGCGACCAGATCTGGCGGCCCGTCCGTAACGTCGGCGAAGCACTCGCCGATGTGGTCGAGGGCCGTTCGGATGCCGCGATGATCGCGATCGAGAACTCCGTCGACGGCGGCGTCTCCACCGCGCAAGATGCCCTGGCCACCGTGCCCGGACTGCGCATCGTGGGCGAGTACCTCGTGCCGGTGAACTTCGTGCTCGTCGCACGCCCCGGAACGACTCTCGACGACGTATCGCTGATCGCCGCGCATCCCGTGGCCTACGCGCAGTGCCTCAAGTGGCTGAGCGAGAACGTGCCCGCGCACGCGCACCTGCCGGCCGAGAGCAACGTCGCGAGCGCCCTCGGCGTCCTCGACGGCACGAGCGCCGCCGACGCGGCCATCGCCGCTCCCGGAATCGTCGCCCACCACGACGTGACGGTGCTCGCCGAGAGCATCGGCGACAACCCGAACGCGGTGACGCGCTTCGTGCTCGTGAGCCGCACCGTCGCCCCCGCGCCTCCCACGGGCGCCGACAAGACGTCGCTGATCGTCGAGCTGCCCGAGGATCACCCGGGTGCCCTGCTCGAGCTGCTCGAACAGTTCGCCACGCGCGGGATCAACCTGAGCCTGTTGGCATCCCGCCCCATCGGCGACGCCCTCGGCCGCTACCGCTTCGTGATCGACGCCGATGGCCACGTGCTCGACGAACGCATGGCCGACGCGTTGCTGGGTCTTCGCCGTTTCAGCCCCAAGGTGATCTTCCTCGGGTCGTACGCCCGCGCCGACCGGGCGATCGTCCGCTACCCGCAGCGCTACAGCGACGACGTGTTCGTCGAGGCGCGCGACTGGCTGCGCGGCCTGCTGAGCGGCGAGCCCGAGGCCTGACCGCCGGTTCGGGCGCCGCCGGCGGGCCGTCGTGCGGACTTGTTGTTCGACATGCCGTTTCCGGATGCCGTGACTCGGCGTGTCGTCGGCGGCCTCCGCCGGACGGCCCGTCCCGCCGGGGCCCACGCCGGTTCTGCCGCCGCCGGGCCGCCGCCCCCGGGCCGTCGTGCGGACGTCATGTTCGACACGCCGTTTCCGGATGCCGTGAGTCGGGGTGTCGTCGGCGGCCTCCGCCGGACGGCCCGTCCCGCCGCGGCCCACGCCGGTTCTGCAGCTGCCGCCGGGCCGCCGCCCCCGGCCGTCGTGCGGATGTCGTGTTCGACATGCCGTCTCCGGATGCCGTGACTCGGGGTGTCGTCGACGGCCTCCGCCGGACGGCCCGTCCCGCCGGGGCCCGCGCCGGTTTTGTAGCCGCCGCCGGGACACCGCCGCCGGGCCGCCGCCTTCGGGGCGCCGCCCGTGGGCCGTTACGCGGATCTCCCGTTCGACACGCCGTTTCCGGACGCCGTGACTCGGCGTGTCGTCGACGATTTCCGCCGGACGGCCCCTCCCGCTGCGGCCCGCGCCGGTTCTGCAGCTGCCGCAGGGCCGCCGCCCCGGGCCGTCGTGCGCACGTCGTGTTCGACACGCCGTTCCCGGATGCCGTGACTCGGGGTGTCGTCGACCACCTCCGCCGGACGGCCCGTCCCGCCGCGGCCCGCGCCGGTTCTGCAGCTGCCGCCGGGACGCCGCCCCCGCCCCGTCACGCGGATCTCCCGCTCGACACGCCGTTCCCAGACGCCGTGATTCGGCGTGTCGCCGGCGACCTCCGCCGCACGGCCCGTCCCGCCGCGGGTCAGGCCGCGACGGTCGCGGGAGCCGCGATCAGTTCGAGCGTCTGCGCGCGGCCCTCGGACGTCTCGCCCTCGTACGCGCCCGCCACGGGCGACACCATGATCTCGTCGACCCCGTGCTGTGCGGCGAAGGCGCTGAGCTGCGAGCGCACGTCGTCGCCCGTGCCGACGAACCACTTCTGCCGGGTCGAGGCCATGATCGACTCGGTCATCGCGTCGAACGGGTCGGCCTTGGCGGCCTCGATCGTCTCGAGCGGCGTGAGGGGGCGGTTGGTGCGCAGGCGTGCCATCATGCGCAGCTGCGGGATTGCGCGCTCCTCGGCCTCCTCCGACGTGGGAGCGGCGACGACGTTCGCGGTGACGAAGGTGCGGGGGCCCTCACCCGACTCGTTCGTCACGAACTGGTCGCGGTAGAGCCGCAGAGCGTGTTCGAGGCCCTCGCCCGCGAAGTGGTTGGCGAACACGTACGGCAGACCGAAGCTCGCCGCGAGCTGCGCGGAGTAGTCGCTCGACCCGAGCAGCCAGACCTGGGGCATTCCGGATGCCGCGGGCGTGGCCTTCACCTGATACTCGGTGCCCGAGGTGAAATGAACGGTGGCGCCCTCGGGGGAGGTGAGCGCCATGATGTCGGTGACGTGGTCGGGGAAGCGCGAGACGTCGCTCGTGGTACCCGAGCGGTTCAGCAGCTGAGTGATGACGGGGTCGCTGCCGGGGGCGCGGCCGATGCCGAGATCGATGCGGCCCGGGGCCAGGGCCTCGAGGGCGGCGAACTGCTCCGCGACGATGAGGGGCGAGTGGTTGGGCAGCATCACGCCACCCGAGCCGACGCGGATGCGCGAGGTGCGCGCGGCTGCCGCGGCGATCAGCACCGGGGGAGTGGTGGATGCCACGGAGGGCATGTTGTGGTGCTCGGCGAACCAGTACCGGCGGTAGCCGAGACGGTCGGCGCGCTCGACGAGGTCGAGGGCCGCACTCACCGCTTGGGCACTGGTCTGCCCGTGCCGCACGGGTACGAGGTCGAGAACGGAGAGGGAGGGGATCGCGTCGTTCACCTTGACGGCAACGCGGCGACGGCATCCGATATTCCTCCCGGCCAGTGCGGAGCCGCGCAGAGGCGCCGGGTCATGAAGGCCGGGGGAGGGCATCCATCTTCAGCTTTCTCTCAGAAAAAAGGCGTGACGAATGCGCGGCCCGCCGCGTCTCATCTATGACATCGCGGGACACACGGTCCCGGAACGACGGAAGGAAGCGAACATGGCCGAGAACACCACCACCGCCACGACCACCCCCGCCACGACCACCCCCGCCCACAAGGACGGCGGCTCGACCGTCATCGTCGACGCCGTCGTCGCCAAGGTCGCCGGCATCGCCGCGGCCCAGGTTCCCGGCGTCCACGCCCTCGGCGGCGGTGCCGCTCGCGTCATCGGCAACATCCGCCAGGCGGTCGGCGCCAAAGACCACGCCCAGGGCGTGAGCGTCGAGGTCGGCGAGACCGAGGTCGCCGCCGACATCTCGATCCAGGTCGACTACCCCGAGCAGCTGCAGCGTGTGGCATCGGACGTGCGCGCGGCCGTCCACCAGGCCATCACCGAGCTCGTGGGTATGAAGGTCGCCGAGATCAACGTGACCGTGGTCGACGTCTTCATCCCGGGCGACGACGACGAAGACCAGGCCGACGAGCAGCGCGTCAACTGACAGTCGTTCCGAGAGGGGCGTCGCCGAGAGGCGGCGCCCCTCTCGCGTACCCGGATGCCGGTTCCCCGGCACTCCATGAAAACTGCTTCCGCCTCTGCCTCGGCTAGGTGAGCGGGGGTTCACCTGGCACGGATCGATTCGACCTCGGACGGCGCACGGGCACTCATCGGTGGCGAGCCGCGCGGAACGGCGCCCTGCCGGACGAGACCCCGGGTGTCAGCTCCCGTGCCGCACCTGGGCGTACGCGTCGAGCGCGCGTTTGCGCGTTTCGCCGAGGTCGACCATCGGCTCCGGCGGGTTCTCGTCCAGGTATTCGGGTGCCCACTCGCGCACGTACTGATCGTGCGCGTCGAACTTCTTGCGCTGCGTCTCGGGGTTGAACACGCGGAAGTACGGGGCGGCATCCGCTCCGCTTCCCGCGACCCACTGCCAGTTGAAGGGGTTGCTCGCGGCATCCGCATCGACCAGGCAGTCCCAGAACCACTGCTCGCCGTGTCGCCAGTCGATCAGCAGGTTCTTGATGAGGAAGGATGCCGTGACCATGCGCACGCGATTGTGCATGACGCCGGTGTGCCAGAGCTGGCGCATCCCGGCATCGACCACGGCCACCCCCGTCTTGCCCTGCTGCCAGGTCTCGAGGTGGGAGCGGTTCAGCTTCGGCCAGGGGAAGGCGTCGAAGTTGCGACGCCAGTTCACCGTCGCGATGTCGGGCGAGTGGAACGTGACGTGCCAGGCGAACTCTCGCCAGACCAGCTCGGACAGGAAGCCGCCCGCGCTTTTCGCATGCTCACCCGATCCCTTGTGTTCGAGGGTCTCGTGCCACACCTGGTACGGGCTGAGCTCGCCCCAGCGCAGGCGCGGGGACAGGTTCGAGGTGGCGCCGCCCGCGAACTCGTCGCGATACTTCGAGTAGTCGCCGAGGTCGTCGTCGAGGAACTCCTTGAGACGCGCCTTCGCCGCCGGTTCCCCGGGCTCCCAGGTCTCGCGCAGACCTCCGGCCCAGTCGGGCTTCGACGGCAGCAGGCCCCATGACGACAGCTCGTCGGAGTCGACGGATGCCGACACCCCGGGCACCTTGCGTGCCTCGGGCATCGGCGGACGCGGGGCCGCGAGCTTCTGTACCGCCCGGGCGAACGGGCTGTAGACGCCGTAGGGCTTGTCCGACTGCGTACGCACCGTCCACGGTTCGTACAGCAGGTTGGCGGCGAACGAGGCGACGGTGACCCCGCCGTCGCGGAGCTTCTCCTTGAGGCCCGCGTCGATCTCGCGCTCGACCCCGCCATAGCGCCGGTTCCAGAACACCGCGCCGGCTCCGACCTCTTCGACCACGGCCGGGAGGACCTCGGATGCCTTGCCCCGGCGAAGCACGAGGGTGCTCCCGCGTTCCGCGAGGCGCTCGCCGAGCGACGTCAGCGACCCGTGCAACCACCATCGCGCCGCCCCGCCGATCGCGCGAACGCCATCGGACTCCTCGTCCAGCACGTAGAGCGCGATGATCGGTTCGTCGCGATCGAGGGCGGCTCGTAGTGCCGGATTGTCGGTCAGGCGCAGGTCGTCACGGAACCAGACGATCGATGGTGAGGCCATTCCCCGACGCTATCGATCACGGCATCCGGCTCTTCGGGCTTGACACCCGCCGTGCGGTCGCGCCGCCCCGACGCGCGGCTGGACCAACGAGATCACGTGACGTCGCGCCCCGACGCGCGGCTGAACCGGCGAGATCACGTGACCTCGCGCCCCGACGCGCGGCCGGACCAACGAGATCACGTGACCTCGCCGACGCCACGCGCCGTCGCGCGTGCGCTCGACCAGATCACGTGATCTCGCGCCCCGACGCGCGGCTGAACCGGCAAGCTCACGTGACGTCGCCGACGCCACGCGCCGTGGCGCGTGCGTTCGGCCAGATCACGTGATCTGGCGCGGATCCCGCCCCGTCAGAGCGTCGAGGTGTCGTGGCCCTTCGGCAGCGCGACCACGAGCCCGCCCGCGATGATGCGGGTGTAGATGCGCGTCGCCTCGCCGAACTCGTCGCCGTCCAGCTCGATGGGTTGCGCGGGACTCGTGGCCAGCTCGATGCCGGTGCCACGGAGGTAGCGCACCGAGGTGTCCTTGCGACGCTCGAGCACGCGGCGGCCGGCGCGGAATTTGCGCAGCACCGAGTTGTCCCACACGATGCTGCGCCACACGCCCAGCCAGCCCAGCACACCGCTCGGCTGGAGGACCGCCACGTCGAGTCGGCCGTCTGCGACGGAAGCATCGGGGATGAGCGCCACGCCGCCCTGCAGGGCCCCGCAGTTCGCGAAGAGCACGCTCTGCACTTTCGCCGAGTGCAAGCGGTGTCCGTCCAGCTGGTACATGACGCGGAACGGCTTCGCCGAGACGAGCGAGCGCGCCGCTCCGTCGACATAGGCGACCCAGCCGACCTGCTTCTTCAGATCGTCACGCGTGTTCTGGATCATCGCGGCGTCCAGGCCGATTCCGGCCATGACCGAGAAGCCATGCTCTTCGACCTCGCCGTCGACGCGTCGGATGCGGGCGATGCCGGTGTCGATGGAGAGGATGTCGCCCTCGAACGTCGCGCGGATCATCGCGTCGGTGTCGGTCAGCGGGAGGTTGAGATTACGGGCGAGCAGGTTTCCCGTGCCGCTCGGGATGATCGTGAGCGGGACGCCCGTCGAGGTCAGAGCCTCGGCCACCGCGCGCACCGTGCCGTCGCCGCCGGCCACGAGCACGGCGTCCACCTTCTCGTCGAGAGCAGCACGGGTCGCGTCGTCGCCGAGGTCGTCGACCGTCGTCTCGTAGAACAGGGGTTCGGCCCAGTCGGCGGCGACCGCGAGCTCGGCGACGCGCGCGCGCAGCGTCTCGGGCTCGACCTTGGTGGGGTTGTAGACGAGGGCGGCGCGCTTCTTCTGGGTCGGCTCGGCATCCATGGGTGCCTCGTCGCCCTCGGCGTCGACGCGCTGGGTCTTGCCCGGCGTCTCTTCCGAGGTGTCGGGGGCGACGTCCTCGGGCTGGCGGATGACGTCGTCCGGCTCGGCCGCGTCCTTCGGGTGGGGGCCGTCTTTGCGTGGACGGTCGCCGACGTCGTCGCCCAGGCGCGCGGCGTGGAAGTGATCGTCGGAGCCCTCGGCCGCGGCGGCATCCGCCTTTACCTCGGCGGGGGCATCGGCGGAGACTGTTTCGGGAGCGTCCGCGTCGTCACGCGGCTCGTCAGGGGCGGCCATGGCATCCACCATAGGTGCGTGCTCGGTCCCGCCACCCCTGGCCGGGCGGGCTTGACGGAGGGATGCCGAAGACCCATGTGCCGCGGAGATGAGCCTGTCGTCACGCGCTGCAGCACCCGCAGCGCGTGGTCGGGACGACGCAGGATCCGCCCCGGCGGCGACCATAGGATGGACGCGTGATCGACCTGACTCTGCTGCGTGAAGATCCCGAGCTCGTGAAGCGCTCCCAGATCGCCCGCGGGGAGTCGCCGGATTCGGTGGACGAGGCCCTCGCCGCCGACCGCGACCGCCGCGCCGCCATCACCGCCTTCGAAGAGCTGCGTGCGGCGCAGAACGCGCACGGCAAGCGCGTCGCGCAGGCACCGAAAGACGAGAAGGCCGCGCTCGTGGCAGAGGCGAAAGAGCTCAGCGAGCGCGTCAAGACCGCTCAGCACGCCGTCGCCGAGGCCGAGGCCGCCGCCGACGACGCCCTCGGCAAGATCGAGAACATCGTTCTCGAGGGAGTGCCCTCCGGAGGCGAAGAGAACTTCGTCACGCTCCGCACCCACGGCGAGATCCCCGCCTTCGACTTCGAGCCGCTCGACCACCTCGCCCTCGGCGAGAAGCTCGGCGCGATCGACATGGAGCGCGGCACGAAGGTCTCGGGCAGCCGCTTCTACTTCCTCACGGGGATCGGCGCGCGTCTCGAGCTCGCGCTCATGACCCTCGCTCTCGACCGGGCGTTGCAGGCCGGTTTCACCCCGATGATCCCTCCGACGCTCGTGCGTCCCGAGGTCATGCGCGGCACCGGGTTCCTCGGCCAGCACGCCGACGAGGTCTACCACCTCGACAAAGAGGACCTCTACCTCGTGGGAACGAGCGAGGTTCCCCTCGCCGGGTACCACATGGACGAGATCCTCGATCTGGAGCGCGGCGCCAAACGCTACGCCGGGTGGTCCACCTGCTACCGCAGCGAGGCGGGCTCGTACGGCAAGGACACCCGCGGCATCATCCGCGTGCACCAGTTCAACAAGCTCGAGATGTTCGTCTACACCGACCCGGCCGACGCCGAGGCCGAGCACGAGCGCCTCGTCGCCCTGCAAGAGGCGATGCTGCAGGACCTCGGTCTCGCCTACCGGCTGATCGACGTCGCCGCCGGCGACCTCGGCTCGAGCGCCGCGCGCAAGTTCGACATCGAGGCGTGGGTGCCCACGCAGGGCGCCTACCGCGAGCTCACCAGCACCTCGAACTGCACGACTTATCAGGCCCGTCGCCTCGACACGCGTTTCCGCCCGGACGGCGGCAAGACGCAGCCGGTCGCCACCCTGAACGGCACCCTGGCCACGACCCGCTGGATCGTGGCCCTGCTCGAGACGCATCAGCGCGCCGACGGGTCGGTGACGGTGCCCGAGGTGCTGCGACCGTACCTCGGCGGTCTCGAGGTCATGGAGCCGATCGCGTGACCGACGAGGCCGCCCTGCCCGATACCGGTGTCGTCGAGAGCGCGCCGAAGCAGGAGGCGGCCGACCTGGTCGCCGATCTGGCCGACGAGGCGCCCGCGGGGCGCATGCTGATCGCCCTCGACATCGACGGCACGGTCCTGCTCGAAGACGACACCCTGAGCCCCGGGGTCGTCGAGGCGGCGGCCGGAGCTCAGGCTGCCGGCCACGAGGTCATGCTCGCCACCGGTCGCAGCTGGGACAGCACCCGCCCCATCATGGACCGCCTCGGCATCCGTCCCGAGTATGCGGTCTGCTCGAACGGTGCGATCGTGATGCGCCGGGTCGGAGACGCCGACGCCGCCGTGTACGAGCGTGCTCACGTCGAGACGTTCGACCCCACAGAGGTGCTGACACTTCTCGGCGAGCACCTGCCCGATGCGCACTTCCTCGTCGAGCTGCCCGACGGCTCGCGACTGTTCACCGACTACCTCGACGACTGGAACCTGCAGGGCGCGAACAAGGTGTCGTTCGCCGAGCTCTCGCTGCAGCCGGTCTGCCGGGTGGTCGTGGTGGCGCCCGAGCAGACCGACCAGGATTTTCTCGAGCTCGTCGAGCGCATCGGCCTCAGCCAGGTGTCGTACGCGATCGGGTGGACCGCATGGCTCGACATCGCCCCGCAGGGCGTGGACAAGTCGACCGCCCTCGAACTCGTGCGCGGCTGGCTCGGCATCGCACCCGAAAGCGTGCTGGTGATGGGCGACGGCCGCAACGACATCGAGATGATGCAGTGGGCGATCCGCAACGGCGGCCGCGCGGTCGCGATGCACCAGGGTCCGCCCGAGGTGCACGCCGCAGCCGGCGAGGTGGGCCTCTCGGTCACCGAGGGCGGCGTCGCCGCGATCCTGCGCGCTCTCTGATCGGGCAGCGCCCGGCGGTGCGCCGACCGGCCCCCCGCGGGGTCAGACCCGCGCGGAGCCGCTCGCGACGTGCGCGGCGCGGTCGGCGAGGTACGCGGTGCGGTCCACGACGGTCGCGGGACGGCTCGCCGCCCGGTGGTCGACGACGCGCGCCGCCTCCCACGCGACGAGACCGATCGGGGGCAGCAGCAGCAGCGCGGTCGCCCAGGCGGCTTTGAGGCCGACGGACGCCTGCGGGTCACGGATGACGACGATCGCGGCAAGGATGGATGCCGCGTAGACCAGCGCGAAGACGGCGAGAACGATCTGCGCGGACAGTGTGGTGACGACCATGATGACCTCCTCAACTCGAACGGCCCGGCGGGTCGTGGGGTGATGTTCCCGGTCTACGCCGGTCGCAGGGAGGGTTCAATCTCTGCGCGCGCGTGCGCAGCAAGTCCATAACTGCGGCGTATGCGACACTCAGACGCCGCGCGAGCCCCACGCCTCTCGCGCGGCGGCACGCAGGGTGCGCGCGTCGGAGCGGTCCAACGCCCTCCGACTGCGCGCGAGGGCCGCGCGGGCGGCATCCCGGAAGACCTCGGCCCGGTCCGGAGCGGATGCCGCGAGCGAGGCGAGGCACTTCTGCAGGCGCACCTGTACCTCGACGTCGGCCGCTCCATCGCGCGCCAGAGGGCGGAAGGCGTCGTCGACCAGGTCCGTGAGGTGCGGCGCGGGGACGAACACCCGCTCGAACGCGACGGACGGATCGATCTCGACGGCGAACGCTCGGGAGAACACTCGCTGCAGGGCGGCGATCACCTCGATCGCCGTTCCGGGATCATTGGTCGCGGCCGAAAGCGCGCGGCTGCCGATCTCGGTGAGGGCGATGACCCCGAACCGCGGGTCCTGTTCGTACGTCCGGTGGTGCTCGATGCGGAACGCCCGGCGCACCGCCGCCTCGACGGCGTCGTCGACTCGGCCGGCGACGAGGGCGACGGGCACGCGGGCGTCGGCGATGCGTCCGGGTGTGGCGTGCACGTGCACTTCGAGATCGTGCTGGCGGGCGACGCGGTCGAGTCCTGCGACGTCGACATGAGTGACGTAGCCCACCTCAGTGGCATGCACGGCGACGGCTCCCGAGGGCGGCGCGATCGAGGTGCGAGCCCCCAGCGTCGGCCGTTCCGCGTGCCACTCGAGGGAGGCCGTGGCGGCTTTCTCCACGCGGTCGATGACGTCGGCCATCCGCCCGAAGGTCGACAGGTGCGAGATCCATCTCAGCAGGGTGAAGACGACGATCCCGATGACGACCAGTGTGCTGACGAAGAGGATCGCCCGCCCTTGCGGGTGGTAGTAGCCCGTCGACAGGGCGACGATCCCGACGAGCGAGAAGGTGAAGGCGCCGACGAAGGTCGACACGGCGTTCTGCGACGTCGTGTCGGCGATCAGCAGGGGCGTCGAGCGGGGGGTCGCCGTCGTCGTCGCCGAAGAGAACGCCGTGACCATCGCCGTCACCGAGAAGGTGCTCACCGTGAGCATCGCCGTGGCGATGATCTGCAGCAGCGAGCCCACGGCATCCTGGCCCAGCTCCAGACCGAACTGGAACGGCAGGAGCGGTCCGAGAAGACCCGCGGCCAGGGCCACGACGACGCCGATGACCGTGAAGAGCGCCGCGCGCACCCACACCTGCCTTCCGAGTCGGAGGAAGAAGGATGCCAGCGGGCCGCGGGTCGTCATCGCCATGACGACGACGCTATCCGGCGCGTCCTCCCGAACGCGGGGGCTGGACGAGACCCGTCACGCACCTGAGAACGCCGTTTGATGCGCCTATGGATATGCGATGGAAATGTGCGGCAACTTGTCCGACATGCCGCCCTGCCAGAGTCGGGGCACCCCTCACGATCTCCGGATGCCGAGAGGCCCGCGCGGCCCGCGATCGTGCTCGTTCCATCACCCGAGGAGCCTGCCCCCCCATGTCTTCACACAGCCCCGTCCCACGCCCGAGAGCGTCACGCCGTCTCGGCGTCGTCCTCGTGGCGGCCCTGGCCCTCTTCGGGCCTCTGGCTGCCGCGCCCGCGGCTCACGCCGCGCCTCCCGCCGCGACGCTCTCGCTCGCGCTGAGCCCGACGAGCGTCACCGCGGGCGAGTCGTTCGTTGCCACCATCACGGGGGCGGCGGTGAGCGACCTGTACTCGTACGACCTGGAGCTCACCTACGACCCCGCGTTCGTCGAGCCCGGCGCCGACGCGCCCACCGGTCCCGCCGGCGGATTCACCTCGAGCGTCACCGGGCCCGGCACGCTCACCGTCTCGCACACGCGCCTCGGGTCGTCTCCGGGACTCTCGGGGGCGAGCGATGTGGTCCTGGCATCCGTCCCTCTCCGTTCTCTCGCGGCGGGGTCCGCCCTCGTCCAGCTGTCGTCGGTGCGTCTGGTGTCGTCGACCGGAGCGGTGGTGACGGCGACCGCCGTGGCATCCGGAACCGTCGTCATCGCGGCAGCGCCCGCTCCCGTGCCGCAGCCCTCGGTGTCGCAGCCGTCGTCTCCCTCGGCCTCCGCATCGGCCACGGCCACCCCGGCGCCCGCGGCCCAGGGCCCGGGTGACCTCGCGACGACGGGAATCGATGCGACCCCGTGGTTGATCTCCGGCGCCCTCGGTGTCGCCCTCGTCGCCGGGGGCGCGCTGATCGTGCTCCGCCGTCGTCAGGCGGTGCGCGAATGACCGCGTCCCGCTCGTCCGTCCCCTCTCGTGAAGGATCCGTCATGACCCCCCTGGCCCGCCGTGTTCTGGCCGTGTCCGTCTCGCTCGGCGTCGTCGTCGCCGGGGCCGTCGTCGCTCCGGCCGCTGCCCTCGCCGCTCCCGCTCCCGCTCCCGCTCCCGTCGAGGCTCCCTTCCAGGCGCCGTATTACACCGAGCTCGACGTCACCGGCGATGAGCAGGTGACCACGGCCGACCTCGAGGCCCTCGCCCCGCACCTGGGGGCGACCTCGGGCGGTGCCGGATGGACGGATGCCGCGCGCTTCGACCTCGACGACGACGGTGCCGTGACGGCATCCGACCTCGCTCTTCTCTCGGAGCGCATCATCTACGACGACGGCCCGTTCGAGATCGTCGAGGCCGACGCGGTGGCGATGCAGGCGGCGATGAACGCCGGTGTCATCACGTCGGTGTCGCTCACCCAGCAGTACCTCGACCGCATCGCGGCGTACGACAAGGTCGTTCGTCCCGCCGGTGTGCGCCCGCTCAACTCGATCATCACGACGAGCGAGGTCGCGCTGAAGGCTGCCGCGGCCGCCGACGCGATCCGGGCCGAGAAGGGCATGACCGGAATGCTCCTCGGCATCCCCGTCGCCCTGAAGGACAACTACAACACCGTCGACATGCCCACCACCGCCGGCTGCGGCTGCTGGAACGGCAACCAGACCTCGACCGACGCCACGATGGTGAAGGGTCTGCGCGCCGACGGAGCGGTCATCGTCGCCAAGGCCTCGATGGACGAGTTCGCCATCAACCTGTCGTCGCAGTGGTCGGCCTTCCAGCCCAACGGAACGGCGCTGACCGTCTCGAGCCCCTACGACACCACCCAGACCTCCGGCGGCTCGAGCGGAGGAACGGGAGCGGCCATCGCGGCCAACCTTGCCGGCATCGGCTTCGGCACCGACACCGGTGGGTCGATCCGCATCCCCTCGACGTACAACCAGCTCGTGGGCGTGCGTCCGACGGTCGGTCTCGCCAGCCGCGACGGCATCGTGCCCCTCGCGCTCTCGCAGGACACGGGTGGTCCGATCGCCCGTTCGGTCCAGGATGCCGCGATCGCCCTCGACGCGGTCGTCGGCGAAGACGCGGGTGACCCCGTCACCGCGCGGCAGGCCGGCAAGGTGCCGGAGACCTACACTTCGTACCTCGACAGCGGGTCGCTGAAGGACAAGAAGTTCGGGTACTTCCCCCGACTGGTGGGCACGAACACATCGACCGTTGCGGCGTTTGAGAAGGCGGTAGACGCGCTGGAAGCGAAGGGGGCGACGGTCGTCGAGCTGACCCCACCCACCGGGTTTGACGCCATCGTGGGCGAGGGCAGCGGCAGTGTTCCGGAGTTCAACCACGACCTGCAGAACTACATCAACGCGTACCTCAACCCCGCGGTGAGCGCGCGGAGCCTGCTCGCGATCTCGCAGTCGCCGAACATCGTTCCGACTCGCGCGAGCAATCCCTACGGTCAACGCGCAGCCGTGACGGAGTCGACCTACCAGGCCTGGGCTGGTCCGCAGGGGTCGCACACCCTGCAGCTCGCCAAGGGCAAGCAGATCATGACCGATTTCATGAACGAGCAGAAGCTGGATGCCGTCATCTACCCCAGCGCGAACGCCTACACCGTCGTCTCGACCGCCAACATGCGCTTCAGCCCCAACACGGGCTTGCCTGCGGTGACGGTGCCGATGGGACAGGCCCTGACAAGTGGAGGAACGGCCGGTGGAGTGAATCTGGAATTCCTCGGTCGCGACTTCTCCGAGGGGCCGCTGCTCGGCTTCGCCTACGGCTTCGAGCAGGCGACCCACGCCCGGACGACGCCGGCTCTGTACGGCCCGCTCGGCTGAGCTGCGGCGGTGGCCCCGGGCGCGAAGTCGTCCGGGGCCACCGCTCGTCGCCGTGTGGCGCCGCGTTCGCGGCTCGGTAGACTCGGTGCGTTCAGGAGGGTTGTCCGAGCGGCCGATGGACCTGGTCTTGAAAACCAGTGGGCAGCAATGTCCCGTGGGTTCGAATCCCACACCCTCCGCCAAATGTGCCTTATTCGAACCCCGTCCAAACGAAAGTTTGGGCGGGGTTTTGGCGTGGCGGGCTAGGCCGTCCGCCTGCATGCGAAGCAGTACCGCTGAGGGGTTCCAGCGGCGTTCTGGGCGGTTCCCCCACTCTCGAACGGGCACGAGCACGCCGGCAGTGCCCGTTGCTGCGAGCGTGTCTTGCTGCTGCGTGGGTACGGGAAGAACTGCCACTTCTCTTGTTTCCGTTCGGAGCGCCGAGTCGTTTGCCAGGAGGCCTGCGAAGAGGGCCTGTACCTCGGCGTCTTCGACCAAACCGTCCGGGCCGATGAACAGCTTCTCGAATAGCCCCTGGTTGAGGAGTCGTCGCTCGGCGGGAACTGCGGCCGCGTACTGCTCGTGACAGAGCCGGGCCACTTCGAGAGCCCGCTCTAGCTGTTCGTCAAGCTGATCGAGTGCTTGTTCGGAGGCTGCGATCTGATGCTCTGCAGCGTCCACCTCGCGGGTGATCCGATCCATCTCACTCTTGAGTAGGTCGAGAGGAACGGCGCCTGCATAGTGCGCCTTCATGAGCGCTGCTTGTTCGTTCTTGAGCGCTGTATGCCGCCGTCTCGCCTCACCGAGCGTGAAGCGGGCGTCGGCTTGGCTGTTCGCGAGCTCCTCACGAACGACGCGGCGAATGTCCTCGATCCGGTCGTCTGAGAGATAAAGACCACGGTAGAAGTCCTCCACTCCCTTTTCGACAGCCTCGACGCTGAGGTACTTCCGTGTACACGGTGCGGCCTTCGCCCGCCTTCCGAGACAGAAAAAGTAGTCGTAGTACAGCCCGAGCTTTCCCTTATTGCGAGTGAACACCAGACGGTTGCCGCACTCGCCGCAGTAGATCGAGCCTTTGAGGTAGTGAGGGTGCCGCCGGTCCTTCTCTCCTGCCGAGTTGTGCGCGGCCAGCACATCCTGGACGCGAAGCCACAACTCTCTCGGGATCAGCGACGGGTGCGTGCCTTCGTAGAACGCTCCCTTGTAGACGACGATGCCGACGTAGTACGGGTGGGAGAGGATCCGGTTCAACGTCGAGATGGCGATAGGCCGTTCGGGTCGGCCGTGCCCGCCTCTGTTCACGAGCCCGCGCGCCTCTAGCGCAGCGCACAGAGATTGGAGCGTCCAATTGCCGGTCGAGTATTCCTCGAATGCCCATCGGATGTGCGGGGCGCGCTGCTCATCAATCTCGACCCAGCGAATATCCGCGCGACCCTCCTTGCGTTGCTTGTTGAGGTATCCGAGTGGTGCCTGAGAGGGAGTGCCGCCCTCTTTAAGCTTCGTAGTGATCCCCTTGCGAACCTCGCTCGCCAGGTTGTTTGAGTAGTACGCGGCGACACCGCGCATGAACTGGAGATTCAGCAACCCCTGGGGGGTTTCGTCGATGTACTCCGTCACCGACACGAGCGCGGTCTTCGTCTTCTCTCGGGCGTCGTCGACGACGTAATCGACCTTCGGGGAACGACTCAGCCGATCTAGCTTGTGGACGATGATGTGGGTGATGCGCCGCTCGGCGAGGTCAGCCAACATCTCCTTGAACCGCGGACGGTTGGCCGTCGTCCCTGTCTTGCCTGGGTCGATGTAGACGTCAACGATCTCCAGGTCGTGCTCGCGGGCATAACGCTCGCAGGCCTCGCGCTGGTATGGAATCGACAGGCCGAATTCACCGCCGCCCATCCGGGCCTGCTCCTCAGTACTCACACGGGCGTAAATCGCTGCGCGACCACGGCGGCGCTTGTGCGCTTCTGCCGCAGGAGTGAGCAACGGTTCTGAGGTCGGGGTTTCGCCATTTCGGAGCCGCTGTACGAGGTCAGTATGTGCCCCCTGGTACAAGCTCTTCCTGGCCTGCCACTTGGGATCGGTGGAGCCGCGGTCTTCCGCGACTCCCTGCGTGACGGCGTCGTATTTCGGAGTCACTGTCCCGGTCTCCCTGCTATCTCGCTGATGAGTGGGTGGACCATAGCTGATCGCGGGGTCCGGCACGCTCGTCGCGGGGTCGTAGTCGTTCGAATTCACGTTCACCTCCTTTCGCTGGGTGTCAGGGTCAGTGGACCACGGAACACGTTTTCATGCAAGTGAATAGATATTGTGTTCAGAGCGCTCCCCTTTCAGGTTGCATTCCCTGTCGGCGTGCCCGTGCTTGGTCGATGCGATTGACGGCGAGTTTCGCGTACTCGGGATTGAGTTCGATGCCCCGCCAATCGCGTCCCAGGTTTTCGGCAGCGATCGCAGTCGTACCCGACCCCATGAATGGATCGAGGACGATGCCCTGCTGGGGGAGCGCATCTGGGCACTTGCAGGTTTGTTGTAGCGCGCCCCGAACAGCAGCGGCGCCAAGCTTGCGAACCAGCCCTCGTTTCCACGGCGTCCCACAGCGTCGACAGATGCCTTCGGGGCATCCAGCGCGGACGCATTGCTCCGCCAGGCTGACCGGGAATGTCGCGTGGTGGTCACCCCTCCAAGAGCTGACCGGGATCGTCCAGACGTCCCCGGGGTTAGCGCCGAGGTCGTGGCCGATTCGGCCGAGGGCACGGTTCCGTTTCAGGCCGTCTCCTCTGTCGCCGTGCCTTCCCTGCCAGGCGTCAGGTCCGGTGCGGCTCGGAACGTGGTCACGGCGCTTCGGCGGCCGTGTTAGATGTGGACGGCGCACGGCGTCGAGGTCGAAAAAGTACGTGCGTGACTTCGCGAACACGTAAACGATTTCCCACTGGTTCCGTAGTCGATCGCTCACCGCAGTTGGGAGACCGTTCGATTTTTGCCACACCACCTTGTTCCGCAAAACCCAGCCGGAATCAACCATTGCAATGGCCAGACGCTCGGGTCCGAGGAGGAGGCTCTTCTTCGGTGCACCGGTTCCGGGTGTCCGGGAGTAGCTGTCACCGACGTTCAGCCACAGGGTGCCCGTCGGTTTGAGAATGCCCCTCAGCGGCTCGACGACCCGGAGCATGTTGTCCACCCAGCCCTGTACTGAGCCCTCCGCGCCGAGTTGTCCGTCCATGCCGTAGTCGCGCAGGCCGTTGGCGTACGGCGGACTCGTGAGCACCATGTCGACTGAGCTTGGTGGCAGAGCACCGAGTGTGGTGGTCGCGTCGCCGATAGTGAGTCGCGCATCGTCGCTAGGCATGGTCGGCCTCCGAGCTTTCAGTCGTCAGGGTGTTGACCAGGTCTTCAGGGGTCGAAAAGCCGTGCAGCGCCATGGTCACGCGTGCGGTTTGGCCGAGGTGTTGTCGGATCCGGCTCAGACGCGTTCTGCTCGACGCGATCCAGAGCACGCGGGGAAAGCCGCCTGAGCGCTTTTCTTCTATACCGGTTCGCCAGTAAGCCTCGAAGACGCCGGCCTTCCGAGCAATCGTCTTCAGCGACTCAGTCGATCGGTCGTACTCGCCGAAGATGAGCGACTCATAGTCGTTGTGGGCGGCGACGACCGCGAAGAAATCGGGCTTCAAGGTGACGAGCTGACCGCCGATGCCAGGGAAGGGACGCCAGCAGCTGGGTTCGGTCGTGAAGGTGACGAGGCGGAGTTTCCCGGCGCGTTCGGCAGCAACGAGGTCAACGTGGATGCTGGCGATTCCTAGCTCGTGCTCGAGGAACGCGGTTGAAGGTTCGCGAACACGTCGCTCGACGCCGCCGGAGCCGAGGCGCTCGCCCACCGGGGTGAGGTGCCAGACGTATTGGGATGACCCTCCGCGCACCCCGCCAAGACTTCGCGGGAGCGAGGTGATAACACCAAGGCTCTTGAGCTTTGCGAGGACCCGCCGGGCACTCCGAGCAGCACTGAGGGGCGTCGCGTGATCGTCGAAGTGCAGTCGTTCGAGGTGGCTCGTCGTCAGAAACCTGTGCTGTTTCAGAGCGGCGACGATGCGCAGGTCGCGAGCCGTCAGGCTCATCCGGATTTGATCCAGTCCAAGCTTGCCGACCCGTGCCGGTCGGGCTGTAGCCGTCATGCCAGAGGCATGACTGTCGATCCGTTGATCAGCTGAATGTGCCGTGTCCATACGGGGGTGGTGGTCGTTGTCAGGGAGCCGATCGGTAGGCCGATCGGACAGCGATGTTTGTTTCGGGACTGAGAGCGATCGCTCTCCTTCATGGTCTTTTGTCATGGTGGAGGTCTCCTGTTTAGGTGGTGTCAGATGAACGGGGACGGCGGCCGATCGTGGGCGGTGGTCTGCCTTCATCCCCCGCCCCGATGCCACCAGTCCCGTAAAGCGCGGCGATGGCGCGGTCCATTTCTGCCGGGGGCACGCCGTACCGGTGCTGGCTCTCGCGGCGCACATCGGAGGCCGCACTGAGGGGCTCCGGCAGCTGGATGGTGCGGCCGGAAACGAAGGGCTGGGTCTTGCCCTGTTCGTATAGGGCGGCGTAAATGTGGAACTGCTCTAGCCCCATCAGGTCGATCGCTTCCAGATCGGGAGTGTGGCGCGAGAGAACAGCTGCGTCCTCTGCGCCGAGTTGGAAGTACACGCGACTGCGGACGCTGCCCGTGACGACGTCGCGAAGTTCTTTGTCGAGCTGGCCCATCAGCTGGTTTGCGAGCAGGAACCCTGCTCCGTATCCGCGAAACAGCGTGAGGGCTTCGGCAAAGTCTTGGGTGCCGTGGATGAAGTGGTGCCACTCGTCGACCGCGATCATCACCGGGTGACGCTCTTCCGGAGATACGACAGCGCGTTCATTGACCGCGCCGAACACCTCGTGGAGCAAGAGCGATCCGAGCAGGGCGGCGCCCTGCGTGCCGAGCTGGGCTTTTGGGAGGGGCGCGAGCAGGACCTTCCTTTCGGCGCCGATGATTTGGCGAACGTCGAACTTTGGTTCCGGCTGGCCTAGGCACCGTCGAAAAGACGGACGGAGAAGCAGCCCGCGCAGTCGCGTCAGTACCGGGCTGACGAGGTGGAGCCGTGCCTGCTCACTCTTCGCCTCAAATTCCGCCCAGTAGGCCTGGAGAAATACGTCACCTGCGACGTTGGCGATGACCTTCCGCCGGAATGCCGGGTCGGAAAGCAGCAGCGGCAACATGAGCAGTGTCGACCCCGGGTACTGCACGAGGCTTAAGAGCGCACTGTTGAGGAGGTCCCTCGTGGTGACGCCGATGACGTCCGAGAGCACCGAACTGAAAATGCCCACAAGGCTGTCCACGACAAGTTCCGGAGGCCGCCCGTTTAGCCGCAGCGGGTTGAGGCCAATGACGGCCTCCTCGGACAGCAGGTCGAAGTAGACCACGCGGTCTCGCTGGTCGGGCGCGATGCGAGCGATGAGCGCATCGCTCAGATCTCGCTTTGGCTCTATGACGACGGCGGCGCTGCCTTGATTTATCCACTGGAGAGCAAGCTGGGCGGTGGCGTCCGACTTACCGACGCCAACAGGGCCGAGCAGGTGCAATCCCCGAAGGACGGTGTCCACGCCAAGGGTGATCGGCTGGGAGAAGCCGGGCGCGGTGGGCTGCGCCAGAACAAGGCGGTTGGTACCCGGTGTGGTCACGACGGGAGGCGCCAGCTGAACGGGATGCAGCGGCGGAAGCCCGGGGAGATCTTCGCCGACGGGAAGACCGCTGAGGGCCGCTGCCTCACGAACAGTCAGGCGGGTCGGCCATAACCAGGGCTGTCGTGCCTCGTCGAACGAGCGAGGAGAACCTCCTCGAAGCACGAGACGCACGCCGGGAGCTTCTAGACGGCGCAGCGAGGTGTGGAGCCGACGGAGCAGTATTCTCGCGCGGTCCGGAGATTCTGCCGCGACGCCGAGCCGGACGATCGACGCGAACCCCGGTGCGTGGGCTTTCTGCCGCCGCTGATCGATCACCAATGCCTCGGGACTCGCCGGTGGACGGCCAAGCACCGACCCGAGGAAGCTCGCCGGTTCCGCGGAGGTCGATGAGGTGAGGCCCCATAGCCTCGGGCCGACGACCACTTGTAGCGCGATAGCCTCGCCGGCCTTCGCCCCGGCCAGCGCTCGGTAGATCTCTCGTGTCGAATGGCTGAGCGCGTCGGGCGCAAATGCCCTACCCCCAGGCTGGACGGAAAGCGTCCGCACCCTGTCGACTGGCTTTCGAACTGATATCTCGACGATTACCGCGTCCCATAGATGCGCAATGTGCTGCGCGACCGCAACATCCGCGTAGACGAACAGCCGAACACCGCTCTCGTCTCCGCGTAGCTCAAAGGCCAGGTGGGCATGTGTCGATTCGTGGACGACCCGCCGAACCATCTCCAGGGCGGTGTCTTCGTCGAGAGGTCGCCGAACAAGAAGCTGACGCCAAACGAGATGACGCACGACTCTCATTGCACCTCCCCTTTCTTCGAGGGGAGAGGCTGAGAAGTTGCAGGACTCTCCTCGCCCTGAATCTGACGCGTGGCGATAGCAATTACCGCCCGGGCGATCTTCCTAATTGCGGCGTCATCCGTCGCGCTCCGGGTCTTCGCGCCCTCGACTCGCGCGGCTGACTTTTTCTTAGCTTCCATGTCCCCTCCTCTCTGCTTACTTCTTCGTAGTTCTCGCGATGCGTCCACTACCATTGAGGCGCACCAAATAATCCCTATTGCCGGTAGGGTGATGGAATTGCAAGGCGTATGCTTCCCGAAGGGTGTGGCCTGCCTCGCGATATGGCCCGACTCCTTGGCCGTTACTTTCGACCGGGTCGCGCAATGAATAATTATGTGCGAAAAAACTTAAATAAATATGTGTCCGATCGGCCAGGCGCATATTTTGCGAGGTCGACGGGACAATCTGAATCACGAGGTGGGCGGAGTCTTTAGCGCCACCGATTCCTCCAAGTAATAATTACAACGGCCACCGCCGCGAGGACGCCGGTGACGGCGAGCAACTGCCACCACACGGTGGCGACGAGCGCCAGTAAGAGTTGCAGCGTCCACAGAAGTACGGCGACGGAGATGCAGAGGACCGTCAGCCGCGCGATGAGCGACGGAGGTTTGTTGGACATCTGATGCCTATCCGGAAGGCCGGGGCAATAATTCTTGCCCCGGCCTTCCTTGGATTAGTGGCGCTACGGCCGCCTACAGATCGAACTCGGTTTGCATTCGGGCCCAATGGGCGTAGCCCTGCACCAGGGGCGCGACTAACCCGGCAGCCTCCGGGCATTCCTTCAGTCCGTTATTCATGAGATGGACGAGGGTAATGACGCTGTTGACGGCGACGGCCGTTTCGGCCGCCTTCGCCTGCACCCGCGTCGTCTTGATCACGTGGTCGATCGCGATCTTTTCGAGCTCGCGACGACCCTGCTTGCCTGCGCCGGAGTTGCCGAAGCCCTGGGAGAAGTTCCACGGCGTGATGTCGCTCATGCGTCCTCCTCGTCCCCGACGGACTTCGTCTCGTGATCGATCAAGGCGCCGATAGTCGCGTCGTTGAGCTCGATCAGCCGGGGTTCGGCGTACCATACGTACTCACCGGGAGAGAGAAGCCGCCAGATCTTCACCTCCGCGATGGCCGACGTTGCAGCAAACACAATCTGCTCTCGGATCAGATCACCGTCCTTGTAGACGTTGAAGCCGTAGATCCTCCGCTCGGGGGGCGGTGCCGACGACGAGGGCGGTATGGTCATGTCCGTCATGACTCTTCCTTTCTGGGATGGGTGTGACCGCCAGACGAGGGAAGTTGGTAGCTGGATCGTCTGACGCTGTAGTGGTTGGCGGCTGCGTTGGAGCGCAGCCGCCAACTACTTGTTGGTTGGTCCTCTATTCGGCAACCAGCGTCACCGGTCTACCAGTCACCCCGGCGTCGATCGGCCGGAACGCAGGGAACACGTCGGAACACTTGAGAACACGCCGCGAAGTCAACGGAGTATCGACCCCGTCGCACACGGCAGGGGCGGGTGCGGATATTAGAAGCCCCCTGGCGCGGCGTGCGACAGGGGGCTGAGATGGCTCAATTGATGGGTTGGTCAGGTTTGTTCCGCACGCATCTCTGCACGGGCACGCGCGAAGACCCGCGGATCCAGAGCCGGGTGGTTCAGCCCAAGCTCGTCGTCAAGCAACGGGAGCGACAGGTCGATCCGAACACGCGACAGCTGCTCGATCTCGGTGACAGTAGCCCTGTCCCCGCGCGGATCGTCTTCGTCATCCTTCTCGTGGAAGATACCTCGCTGCAGCTGGTTGGAGATGCTAATTATCGTTAGCAACCAATCGCTGTACGTCGCACACGTCGCGGCTCCCCTACCTTCGAGCATCCAAGCCAGCAGATAGTCGAGAAGACAGTCGGGTTGGTACCCTTCCGTGGTTGCCTTACCAAGCGCACTCTCAGTTATGGAATAGCCGTCCGCATAGGTCAGCCATCGCACAAACCATCGTGTGTCGTCGAAAAGTCCGGGGTACTGTGAACGGTAAATCGCGAATTGAGCCATGGCGACTCCTTTCGTAAGGAGCCACCTCATATGCTATTATCTCACGCAAATTGAAAAAGTCAATTACTTAACCTGGTTGGACAAATCCCAGTGCATAAATTTCTCGACGGTCAAAACCAGGCATGCCGCGAGGATGTCGTGAAGCTGCTTGGCGGCGGATTTTCGTTGAATAATCCAGAGGGTCAGGTGCCCGATGATCACATAGCGGATTTGCGCAGCCTGTGTGCCTACGTGTCCCGGGTGGCAGTTGCGAATCATGCAGCGGCAATGTGGACCCCGCGTGATACTTGGCGGCACATTGAGAAGGTTTTGAAGTCCGTCCCGGACGATAGTTATTCGGATAAGGAACTTCTTGCAGCGAAGATATTTCTTGGTTTTCGAGCCATCCCGGCGTGGGATCAAACCGTTCCCCTGTCTAACCCGGAATTGAAACTCTCGGAACTACGCTACAAGCGAATGAAGAAAAGCACGACAGCCGAGTTCGCCAAGTCCATCACATTACGGCGTGCGTTCGCTGCCCCAATGTTTTCAGAGGGTGGAACTTGGCCGACAATATTTAACTCGGAGCGGCCGACAATCTGGATGATAGCCGACCGGCTAATCCTTGCCCTGGTGGAGGCGGTTGTAGAGGCCGTGAGAGCCAAGGGGCCGGCGGAAGAGAGGTCCGACGTTACTCCGCACCTCGCCAGCACCTGTGACGATCCGATGGGGCTACCGCGTCTCTTGGCACCAAATGGGCAGACATACCTCAGATGGAAGCAAGTAGTAGAGATATTTGATCTGAACAGGAATTGTCAGGAGTTGTGGAAGCATAGACAGTTCATGAACCTGGACCCCCAAGAAGCGGAGCTGGCACTACTGAAACATGCTCGTCTGTCTCCACCGCCCGTTGGGCTTCTGTTCCACAACCCACGAATCAGAGTGCTGATGGAGAGATTTGATGCAGTGGCGCATTGGGATTCGGGATATGGACCGCTGCCCTTACTAGAGGCGGTCCAGTCAAGAATAGAAGCCATGTTAAGCGCGGAGTCGGAAAGTGTTGGCAGAGCCGTTTCATTGGCGCAAGCTGTTTTTCTAGGACGCCTTATCCTCGATCCGCGCCAAAAATCAAATCAACGCTCTCGGGTGTCACGAAGCATGCCGACCTCGGAGAGATTTCACGACCTCACTCGCGCGTGGCGCGATAAGGATATCGTTAGAAATTACAACAACTGGCTCGTGGATATTGCAGTAGATTTGAAGCCTGGCGAAATAAATTGGTCGAGCGACTACTTCGGTAAGTCCATGGGCTGGCGCACTCGAGGTCAAGTTGGTCACTTCACCCTGCGAGAAGTGACTGAAGAACTCATCCGATTTGGGCGAGCAAGCGGGTTCAAGTATGAGGGGCCCTTCTGGACCGACGAGTATCCGGTCATCGAGACGATCATGTACCGCGCTGGATATGACGTGACGACAAAGCGGTCGTTTCTCATATTCTTCACAACCGTCGTTGCTCACGAGTATAAGTACCTGGACTGGCTCCACTTCTATTTTTCTATTGGCGGGGAGGAGGAGCCTAGTGAAGTGCCGGCTGTTCGGATGTTGCGTTACCTATTGAAGCGCACAGATGCGGAAGACACGTTGCGGGCATCTGTGGACTGGGCGACGCTCCTCACTAGAAGGAGGACAAAATTTCCCCCGGACGCGGTGGATTCTGCGGCGAGTTTTCTAGTTTGGGCGAGACATCGGCGCGAGGCCGACGATGCGTCACGCCGAAGATTGCTGGACTACTGGCAGCATTGGATGAAAGAGGCGCCTTTTGTGCCCCCGACGAGAGAGATGTTGAGGCAAATCAAACGTGCGGGATTCATGGTGACAACACGGCATGGATGATATTTGGTGATGGAGAGCAGCGCGCTCTACGTCTTTCCGTGGGCGCGTCGCTGCGAGTGCTCAAGTCCACTCAACTTTCGAATTGATTACGTGTCTTTACGCGGAGGCGCTGCGTTGAATGTTCTCGCCTTGGAAGTATGCATGTCGTCGCGGTAACTCACTTCCAGGCCGACACATCCGGCGCCTTAGTCGGGATCAACGCCGTCACGTCAACGTGAAGCACATTGCTCAGGGCGACCAGTGTGAGGAGTGATGGGTTCGCACTCACCTCTGGTCGTGACAACCCCTTCTCCAATTGGGCGTAGGTCGCCCTGGTGATGCCCGCGGCGGCCGCGAGCTGCTCCTGACTCAACCCCGCCTCGATCCGTCGGCGGTGGAGTTCAAGCCCGAGGCGACGGGCGTAGGGGGCCCACTCGGGTGGAGGGATGCGCTTGGCCATCCCTCCACGCTGGGCACACCCGCACTCGCATGTGATGATAAATTATGCATAATGAATCGTGCATGAAGCATCTGTGAGCCACCTCCATACCGGCTGACGGCCTGCTGAACCCACTTCGCATGCGCCCACTCGACCTCCTGGGGGACTTTCGCCATGAATCAACTCGTACCCACCCGGCTGACTCGGCGGGCGCGTCGCGCCGCCGCCGCCACCCTCATTGCGATGGGCGTGCTCGCCTTCAGCCTTGGGGGAGCAGCGCAGGCAGCCACAGGCGCGGCCGACGATGACACGTTCGTCATGATCACGAGCGGCCCCGAACAGACGGTGGCCAGCACCGGCGACGTCACGCTCGCATTCAGCTACGACCTTCGACCCGGCGTTGACCGGAACGGGCAGGACGCAGTTCTGGAGTCCTACGTCGTGACGTCGAGCGGCGACTGGATCCACTTCCCGGCCCCCGACGGTGCTGACGTCGTCAAGGTTGAGGGCCCCGGCACGTTTACAAGCACCATTTCTCTCGCGCCCGGCACGTACACGCGTCATATCCAAAGCTCGTACCCGGTGCAGTGCGACTGCTACGACGCCAAAGACATTGCGACGCCCTACTCCTTCACGGTGCCCGAGACGACCGGTCCCACCCCCGCCCCGACGCCCACTGTGACGCCGACGGCTACCCCGACCCCCGACCCGACGCCGACCGCATCGCCCACCGAGACGCCCGTGCCCTCGCCGACGCCCGAGCCGACAACCACCTCCTCACCAGTCCCCTCGCCTACGGACGGCGCTGAGTCGGCGTCCGCCTCGCTGTCCTCGTCCACTGTGACGCTCGGCGGCAAGCTGACTGTCACCGGACGCGGCTACGCACCCGGTGAAGCGATCGAAGTGTGGTTGCACTCGACGCCCGTCAAGCTGTGGAGCGGAACCGCGGGCACAGACGGCACCTTCTCGCAGTCGGTGGTTATCCCCGACTCCACCGTCCCGGGTGAGCACCACATTGAAGTCCGTGGAGCAACGAGCGGCGTGTCCTCGCTCCGTCTCACCGTCCTGGGCGGGCTGGCTGTCACGGGCATGGATACGTACGCCACGGTGGCAGGGGGTGTTGTCGGTACGCTCCTCGTCGCCGCTGGCGTAGGGCTAATTATGCGCCGCCGCACCAGTGGCGCATAAGCGCGTAATAGCCTCCACGCACGGTGGGCTGAACGAACCGCGCGATGTCTGCATCGGTAAAGGGAGGCCACCCCCTCGCGGGGGGGGGGCTCCCTTTCGCAGTAAAGCAACGACGGTCACGCGATACGGCAACTTCCGGCTTTGCTCTGACCGGCCTCGTCATGCGATTCGGTCGACGTCAGCGCGGGCAGACGCGCATCAGTGGGGCGTGAGGGCAAATGCCGCGGCTCCGCTGAGGAGCGCGATGTTTAGGAGGGCCAGAGGGATGATGGCTGGCTGGAGGTGTCCGGTGCGGTAGACGGGCACGGTGTACCGCACGAGGTTGATGGTCGCCAGCACGGCGGTTGCGAGAAGCCAGACCGGTGACAGCGCCACCGCGAGGACCGCGGAAGTGAGCACGGCGATGATGCCGATGAGGTGAAGCCGCGGGTGTGTTGCCGTTGCGCGCATCCGGGTTCCTTCCGATCAGTCAGGGGCCGACCCCGATTGGATCGGTGCCGGCCCCTTCCATGGTACGTATCGTCAGCCGAGGCCGCAGCGTGAGTCGCCGAAGTCAGCACCGAGCGTGTGAACGGTGCGGGCGCAGTAGGAGGGCTCTTGAGCCACGACGGGGCCAAGCTGAAGCTTGAACTTGTACTGCCCGTAGACGTAACCGGTGTTGTTGCTGATGCCCTTGCCAGTCGACGACCCGGTGTACGACCATCCGAGAGCGGACGTGCGGCCGCCGCCGTCGACGAAGCTGACGCTCGTGACACTGTTCCCTGAGCGGCAGGCACTTCCTGTGGTCCAGAAGTCTCCGAGCTTCGCGCCCACCTGGTTGGAGAACGATCCGCGCGTGGTGTACTGCGAGCACGAGGCACGAGCGGCGGTCGTGGACGCCTTGGCGCTCTTCGGAGCAGGCGTCACGCTCTCGACCTTGAAGACCGGCGTTACCCACTTGTCGAACAGGGCGCGGTCGGTGCTGCTGAGCCCTGCGAGAGCGGCCTCCGGATCGGGGGCGTTATAGACGTTGGTGAACACCGCTTCTGCGGCGGCGGTCTCATCGCCCGTCGCTGCGTTCGCGGGAACGACTGCACCGACAGTCAGACCCGCGACGATCGCGACGGCTGCCACCGCGCGCCCAAAGATGGACTTCATTTCTGATTCCTCTCGGTTGACATGACCGAGACGTGAGAGCAACGAATCCCGCCCCCACGGCTCGCTTCATACCCAGGCTCAGCCCGGCGGTGGTTAAGCTCAAGACCTCGCTGCGGCTGTTCACCCAAAGTTCAACACTCGTCGGGAATAGACCCTTCAGTCCTTCACTGCGCGCTAGACCCGCGTGGCTGTATTGACGGCACTGCGAAGCGCGGTGAGGGATCGCTCAGCGTTTTAATACTCAGGTGGAAACTCCGAGCGTGCTCGTCCCCCTTCCCGAAGGCTACGGTTGGCGTGTCAGCACTGACGTGCTGCTCGAGGATGACGTCAATCGTGATTCCTCTGGCATCGAGCTTCCAGCCAAGGGTATCGAAGAGGCTGAAATCTTTTCTTGATCGCGGTCCAACCTTCGTCCGCCGCTCCCGGCCGCGCGCCTGGCTGACCTCAAGGATTGAGCGGTCTACCCTTTTCTCATGGCTACCCGACACATTGCTCAGCTCACCGATGACCTTGACGGCACCGTTCTCGAAGAAGGAGAAGGAAAGCAGATCACCTTCTCGATCGACGGCCGTGCGTACGAAATCGACCTCTCCGAAAGTAACGCCGACTCTTTCTACAAGGCGCTCTCGCCGTACGTCGATGCCGCTCGTTCGACCAGTACCTCCGGTTCGCGAGGAGGTCGTCAGGCTCCGCGGGCCAAGAGCGACATCGACCTCGGTGCGGTCCGCGAATGGGCGCGCGCGAACGGGCACACCGTGAGCGACCGTGGTCGCGTCCCCGCCACCATCGTCGACGCATACAAGGCAGCGACCGCGTAACGACGAGGAGTCGAGAACTCCCTCAGAGGCTGTGCCTTTGGGGGATTTTTCGTTGGCGCCGTTATTCGTGTTACGCACAGTGGGGTGACCGATCAGAGTTTGTCGACGGCGCAGATAGGACGTCTTCACGATGCCAAAGACGGCCGAGTACGTGGCTGCCATAGCCAACCGTAGGTGCTTGCATCTGTCTGCTCGCGAACTAGCTGAGATCACAGCGATGGTTATGGAGACTGGGAGCTTTGCTCCAGAGTCGGAGACTGTTGCTCGGTTCAAAGCGGGTGCACTCACCCGCGGCATGCTCACGTTTTTCGTTCCATGGCTCTGGCGGGACCGCCCGGACACCTCGCCTGTCCCGAACGAAGTGTGGCGAGGGATGTTTGAGCAAGTCGAGTACACCGAGGACATGGTGGTGCGAGATCGTCCGCGACGTACGGTCCGCGCTTATCGTGGTGCGACCGCGGAGAACAGCGACGGGTTGGCGTGGAGCCTTGATGTTGAGCAGGCGAAATACTTTGCTCGCTCACGGCAGGCTCCTGGCGCTCATGCGCAGGTCTGGGTTGCGAACATCCCGCCCCAGAGGATCTTCGCGCGCTTCATTGACGGCTGGGAGAATGAGGTCACCGCGGATGCGCGCGGGCTCGACATCCGTCCCCTTGAGGACGAGCATCTTCTCCCTCGTCCACGCAACTGGCCGTGGCGACGATGATGCTCGGTCTACGCCGAATCAGCGGGTTAGGTCGCAAGTCGCCTAGCGGCTGCTCGGGCCGAACGGCGCAATCTCGGAAAGTTCACCAAGGTTGAATCGACGCAGCACTGCGAGCGCCTGCTCCGATACGAGAAGATCTGGCTCGCCGTCAAGGTGCGCGAAGTCGTCGACACCAAATTTACCAGTCACTTCGAAGCAGATAAGCTCAGGGATGGTCTCGCCCTTCAAGTTCTGATGGACTCCTAAGAAGGGGTCGTCTCTGCGTATTTCATTAATGAATTCACACTATCGGCTGGTTAGCTTTCAAGGTATCTCCGGCGGTCCACCGTCCACATGAGCGGCCTCGGCCTGTGAACAGAAGTCATCGTTGATTTTTATAACTATCGCGATGAGGAGGCGAAGCGCATGAGTGTATGCGGTTGCGTGTTCGTTCTCTGTCGCACCATTTGCTTGAGTGCCGTGCAGATACTTGTTTCGAAGCTTAGGGCCGTTCCCGTGTTCCACGGTATTAAGTATGTAATTGAAGTAGGTCCCCTCTGCTGCTGTGAGAAGTGTTGATTCGATGGTTACCCAGCCCATTTCGGCCATGCTCGTGATCTCCTCCCGCCCAGCTGCGGACAGATGGTGGATGCTCACGGCTTCCCTATCGTAGAACGAGCGCAGAATTCTTAGTCGCGCACGATTGGTGATTAGCATGCGCGAACCTACTTTCTCTATCGCCCCGTTCTCGATAAGGAAGTCAATGACATGCCGCTGGTCCGGTCGAAAGTCATCGTAAGAGACGTTCTGAGTTGTAAGGAGTTCTTCTGCGCTGTCCGCGTTCAGGTCCTCGCTGATGTAGTGAATCGGGGACTGGTCTGAGAAGAGTTGGAAGATGATGATTGATACTATGCTGCCGTCGACTGGATATGCATACTTGTCGGCTACGAGGCTAGCGATGGACTTGTACCGGACCTGATCGGATCCGATAGCGAGAAGGTCTCGGTCTAGATGCCCCTCCTGTGCGTATAGATCAAACTGGCTCGCGATGCTTTCCATCTCGGTGAAAAGCTGCCGCGCTCGCGTCAAATAAGACGTACCTTGGGCTGAGGGTGTGAACGAGAAGTTCGCTGCACCAAACTCTTCGAGGATGTAAGATTCGAAGAACCACTGAATGACTTTCTCAATCTCGATGTTCTTCGACTCAAGGAAGCGCACGTAGATGTGTAGCCGAAGAAACGTGAGACTATCAACCATTCGGAACGCGCTGCCAATTTTATAGTCATCTTTGCCATTCGAGCCGAACAGCCCCTCGATTGCTCCAATTTGGTTCGCGAACGAGGGCATCGTGAGGAGCACTTGATTGTCGACGAAGTCAAACAGATGCATGAAGTTGTTGAGTATGCTCGACTCGTCGAGCGTCTCCTCAAGCCAGGCGACGCTATATGTGTAAAGGACAGACCAGCCGTCGTCGTCGTTCACCTCGGCGCGAACGGGATCATCTTGATCCTCCGCGAGGCCGACGCCGTAGCCTGTCTTTATAGCGTTGTTTTCCTCGAAGAATTTCTTCGTCATCTCTTCGTGTCGACGCTTCGCCTGTAGCTTCAGCTTTGCATCGAGTCCTATGGCGGCGATCGTGCGGGCGTCGCGAACTAGTCTGACAAAATTTAGATTTGCCTCATCGCTATCTAAGTAGCTACCGATCAGTTCTCGCGATTGTGTCGCGGAAAGACTTGATGGGATAAAGGTTGACGTCCTCGACGATCCCTCAATGTGTTTCCGTATGAGAATTTCTGCGTTTGCGGGGCTGCTCAACAGTAGGTTCGTTAGGTCTGCGTCGTACGCTTTGACGAGCGCCTGATGCGCAAGCATCTGGCCTACGTGCATCCGAATCTTCTGCAGTTCGGTCAAAACCGTTTTGCCGTCACACCGCTTGAACGCTCCGTGGCGTCCGAGCAGCTCAAGCAAGTCGTCGCGAAACTGCCAGTCAACCCCGGCGATCGCATCAGCGAAGTTGCCTTCGTTGATGGCCGAAAAGTGTCGTGCGATGACGCCGCGAATCTGTGGCAGTTTTGCCATCGCGTCGGACCTCTGTGCCGCGCTGTAGTAGGAGGGGAGGATGTTCTCCGTTAGGTACTGCTCCACGTTGAACAATTCGAGAACGTCGATGGTGTCTGCAGGAGGGTTCTCGGGATCGAAGTGCTCGACAGCTTCGACCACGCGAGGCAACTGCCAGCCCGTAGACAGATCGTGCACGCCGTAGAACTTGACCCGCCCCAGCGAGACCTCGTCATCGTCCATCTGTGTAGTCCCCCATCTGGCCGTAGGCCGTTTCGTTGTTAGTCTGGCGGCGGGCTCCGACATTGTCGGTCTGCTTGCCTCCATCTGCGGGTTGACTATGAGACGCGGTTCGATTCGTGTCAAGGCGGTCGGAGCGCATGGCGCGCTGCGCCGGGTGCGCGGAACGGACGCGCCGGTTGAGCCGCCACGCCCCGGACGGACCCGTCCCGAGGCCGATGCGCCTTCGCGTCGCGCTCGCGGCGTCGTTCAGGTCGTCTGTCTAAACCTTCATGACGTTCTTTTTGCGGTGTCGGGCACTGGACGGCAGCCGCGCGGCTCGGTGGTACCTACTGACAGGGTGATCCCGGGGCGGGCGGCTGGCATGCCCTGCGCACCTAATCTCCGCAGGCTCTGGCAGATTAGACTTCGACGATGACTCTGCGCGCCTCTGTACAGTCCTCGCGCCGCGTCGGAGAGCCGATCCACGAGGTTCGGCTCACTGCCTCTCTGGAAGCCTCGATGGGTCGGCTCATGAGGCCCGGATCGGGTCGGTCTCTGTTCGTCATCGCGGAGGCAGACGCGCCGATCGGGCGCCCAGATGTCGCGGCGGTCGTTGTGGCGCAGGCCGTTGTGAGTAGCTATATCGGAGCAGGTATTCGTCTACCGAACGTCACTGCCGCCAAGCTGGTGCTGGCTCCGCGTGACCAGGTGGGCACGGTCGCCGTTACGGAACACGTTGTCCGCGTTCAAAAATACCTTGAGAGAGCAGGGTGGACGTACGAGCGAGCGAGACGGCTGGCATCTGCCGTGCACGGGACCCTCGCGGTTGAAGCCAAAGTGCGTGACTGGCGTGCCGGACTTCGACAGGTCACCCGCTTTCGACGTGATTTCTCGCGTTCGGCTCTTCTTCTACCCTCACGTCCCGAGAATGCCCAGTTCGAGGGAGCGTTGAGCGTGTACGGGTGCGGCCTGCTCGTTGAGGACGGCGGATACATCCGATGGGAGCGAGAAGCTCAAATCTTTGACCCTCCGAACTGGGCGAATCTTTGGATGCTGGAGTTAGTCGCCCGAGGCTTGGAGAGAGGCACCGCCTACCGAGCTACCTCGCGCTCGAAGATAGATAGCGCTTCAGAGTAGCTTCGTAGACGGGCGACATACCGCCCGTCTACGGAGATGTTCAATTTGGCGAGGCGCGAGAATCTGTCCATGGCACTTTCAACGCCTGTCCGCACCGCGCTGAATCTCTCCGGCCGTGGAAGGTCGGCGATGGACGTTGCAAGCAGTGATAGCCCGACGAGATGACGCACCTGCGCATCGGGGTTGCTCACAGATGTCACCGAGTCAGGCATCGCCGACGTGAGCGATTCAAATTCGTTAGTTGGGGCCAGCTCTAGAATGTCGGCAATTTCCGTGGTTCGCATTGCCGAAAGAAACTCGGAAGCGAAGATGCGTGGGATCGGTTGCGCGCCACCACCTCTTTCCGTGTTGTACCGATCAATTGAAAACTGTCGCAGGGAATAGGACCAGCCGGCCGCCATGCCATTCGCTCCAGCCGCTAGACCAAGCAGGCCATCGATGTCAGAGTATCCCCATATGACCTCAAATCCGTTGACCACGCTCAAAGTGTGAATTACGCGGAGGAGGTTTGCCAGCAGGCGTGGGTTCCAGGCAACCGGCGGGTACGACGTATCGGATCGGCTCACGACTAGATAAAAACCAAAGACGTCAAGCGTGGTAGCGGCGTCCAACCACTCCTCGACGACCGCCCAATCGGCCAGTGCGTCCTGCGAGATGGCAATCGTCGCTAGCACGTCACGGGAATGCCATTCAGATGCAGCCGTTCGTGCGTACTGGAGTGCCGTAGGCATCCAGTAGTCACCGAAAGACGCGTGGTAGGGGGACGGCGCAATCAGTTTTGCGCTGAGTCCAAGCCGGAGTCCCAGCTCCTCAACCTTCGAGATGTCAGCCAGGACCGACGTTGCCGAACCGGCCCAGCTCATCTTGGATAGGTCGACGCCGTTCCGCGAATGGAATCGGAGGGTTCCTTTAGGGCGTGTGGAGTAGATGTATGCCTGCGGGTCCACCAGCACATCGAGACCGGCACCGGCATACGCGGCTGCCGTCGACTCGAGTGTTGCTGCGTCCTCGTGGCCTGGGCTGAGTATCACCCCATGAACCTCCCCGCGAGCAATGACGTCATCGATTTTGGTCGATTTGCCATAGCCGTGCTGAATATAGAACATCAAAAACCTTCCTCAAGCAGAGAGAGCGCGTCTTCCGGGGTGCGAAACCGCCCGGCTGGACGACCTTGTAAGAGTCGCGCGAGCAGTGACTTCATTGCGTCTGAGCACGAAAGTTCGCGAAGCCGGGATACGTCAAACGATTTTAGTGCGTCGAGGTATCCACCACGCGCCCCCCTGAACGGATGACGTCCTGAGATGGCTTCAAAAAGGACGATGCCGACCTGGAACAAATCCGATCGAAAGTCAGGTGTCGAAAATCGTCTTGCTTCAAATTGCTCCGGTGAAGCATAGAACTGGCTTCCCGGCCCCGTGAGCGATGGCGCAGTCAAGGGGTTGAGTTCTGTAAACAAGACAGTGCCCAGATCTGTCAGGACTACGCGACCGTCTATGTATCCAATGTTTTCCGGTTTGATGTCGCGGTGCACAATTCGCTCCGCATTCCACATGGCAACCACGGCGCTGAGCAAGGCGTGCGCCAACTCGTCCGCAGCGTTGGGTGCAAGTGTTCCGGCACGAAGGGCGGCGTGAAGCGTCCCGCCGTTTAGGAACGGCTCGCCAAACCAGAGGTGGGTTGAAGTCGCGATCTGTCTGGTCGATGGGCCATGAGTAACTGTCGCTACGTGCGGGCAATCCACAGATTGCATCGCGCGCATTTCCCTCTCGAACCGTTCAAATACGCCCTCGGCCTGCTCGCGTTCCTCGTCGTCTTCGATGTCTAGAGGGGACATCGTGACTTTGAGTGCAAACTCTTTCATGCCGTCGGTTGCCCGATACGCAACCTTGGCCCCACCCCTGCCCGCCGGAGGCACTGCGACCGTGAACTCTGGAAATGCCGCAACAACGTCATCGTCGTTCATCTACTGTGCTTCCCCCGTGTTTCGTCGGGGGCGTGCCCGACGGCTTGGACGACCGACTCTCGAGGATCGCCCCTGCGCCTCGTGCCGACGAGCTCAGCATGACATGCATGTGGCGGACTACACCACCGCGCGCTTGCGGTGGGCACATGCTTCCGTGGACCAGAGATGTCGGGCGGAGACCTCTCTTGAGGGCGGCAGTCCTGAAAGTCGACCTCACCCGCGATCTGATGTTGCCTATTTCGGGCGCTGCGTATTTGAACGGTGACATGAAGCCACCCAATCGAGGAGACGTTTTGTCTCCCACGATGGGTTCGAAAGCCATTGCGTAGGTTCCGCCAAATGCGCCCTATTCGAACCCCGTCCAAACGAAAGCTTGGGCGGGGTTTTGGCGTGGCGGGCTAGGTCGTCCGCCTGCATACGAAGCAGTACCGCTGAGGGGTTCAAACCGTCCGGGCCGATGAACAGCTTCTCGAATAGCCCCTGGTTGAGGAGTCGCCGCTCGGCGGGAACGGCGGCCGCGTACTGCTCGTGTTTCGGGGGCGCGGAATGTATCGCGCTATGGTCTCGGCGGTCTATGTGCCAAGGTGGGCTAATCGCGACAACTGGGGGTGTCACCGTGCGCGAACTATACGCATGTCAACTTGATATCGAGCAAGCGGAGAACGAAGCCTCGGTCATAGAGCTGACCCGCGAGTGGGTGGCGCGTGGGAGCGGGACGACGGTTGATGAACTTCGTAGCGCCGATGACGACTTGTTGAAGACCAAGGATGGCCATCAGATTCATCAGGCGCTCGGGTCCAATGACGCGGACGCATGGACTTGCTCGTGGCGGCGCCCGGATGAAACCGAACCAAATTTGGTGTGGCGGGTACTGCTCGCCTGCGGCGCCTCTCCCGAGAACAGTCAGCACACTCGCTTCTCGATTCGGATTCGGCTTGAGCGAGCTGGAGATGAATTCAGGTTGGTGCCGCTTGGCCACAGCTTTCGTGCGCCGGCAATCGTCCGAACGCTCCTTCGCGTCCACCATGTCACCGACAGCGATGTTGTCGTGGAACCTTCCTATAGGGTCAGGCGTGCTTCAGATGTAGCGGCGCTAGTCGACATGTTGAAATCGCCCGAGAGGACCTTGCCCGTGCTCGTCGTGACTCGTGGCCCGAGCCCGGAGCACGCAGTTGACGCAGGGGAGCTCGCGCGTCAGGTGGCTGGACTCGCACACGTCGAAGTCCTCTCAACACATTTGGCATCCCTCGCGCTTACAGATGCCGTAGGCCGTGACCTCAGCGTGTGGGGCGGCGGATTGCGGCTTTACTGGCCCGGTCTCGCCCTCACAGACGACCCCCCACGCCATCGGCTCTGGACCCGCGAGCGTCTATCTCATCAGCGCAATATCCCCCAATGGTTCCTCAGCTACCTCGGCGCCCTCGGTGCGGCAACAGTGCCCGAGCACCCCGTCGTCGAGATTGCTCGAGCGGAGCGGCGGGCCCAGGCGCTCGATAGCGGGGAGCTGCCGGACTGGGTGACCGAGTACATTGAGTCGCTGGAAGAAGAAACTCGGAGCGCTCGCTCTGAGGTATCGGACTTTCACCTGCAGGTATCTGGGCTTGAAGATCAGGTGCAGGATCTCAAAGGTCAGCTTGCCGACACGCGGCAATCCTTTAACACCTACCGAGAGCATCTTGACGTTAAAGAGAAGGAAGACGTCGATCTCGAGGCGCTTGATGTTGCGGCAGCATATCGGCTCGCGAGAGAGGAAGCGCCTTCCAACGTCGTCTTTCTTCCAGAGGTGGATGACTCCGTCGCTGCATTCTCCTCCTACAAACTTCCCCGCAGGTTGTACGAGGCTCTTACTGCTGTCAACGAGGTCGCCACAGCCTGGGCAGACAACGAGTTGAGCACTGGTTTTGGAGAGTTTTTCGCCAGCCGTGGGTACGAGTACTCGAAAAGTAACCCGGCAGCTACCGCAAAAAAGACCCGAAAGAGCTACCAGCGTCGCGTCGACGGTGAGCTCATGACCATGGAGCCACACCTCAAGGTCGATCAGTCCACGAGCCCTGACCAATGCCTCCGCATCTACTGGTGGCGTGACGATTCGGCGCGGCGCCTGGTGGTGGGTCATGTTGGGCGGCACCTGCCAGACTGATCGGCAATCAGCAAGCGTCGTCGCGGCCAGCGGTGCTGAGGTTGGATGGACCCTGCGTCCCCTCTGACCACGGCCGGAGGTAGAAAGGCGCCACCTCAAACGTTCTTCGGATTCGCATGACGCTGGCATCGTTCGTAGCCACATCGTGAAGGGTTTCAGCCGCCCGGTTGATCACGCGACGCTACCCAATCAAGGAGCCGCTTCGTCTCCCATGAGGGGTTCGAAAGCCATTGCGTTGGTTCCGCCACGCGAGAAGCGGGCCCCGTGGGGTCCGCTTCTCGCGTTCTGACCGGCTGAGCGGGATGAGAACACAGTTGGGTCCACGCCGCCGGAGGCTCCGCCGGGCGCAAAGCGGACGGTGGAGGGGCGGTGGGGAGAATCCCACACCCTCCGCGACGACGAAGGCAGGCCCGCGGGGGCCCGCCTTCGTTTTTTCACCTGGCTGAGCGGCACGAGACCGTCCACACCCGAGGCTCTCGCATCGGGATCGTCATGTTCTGCGCCGCCCGGAACGCATCTCTCGGCCGCACCTGTCGGCCCGGCCGAGAGATGCGCCGGTCAGCTCACGACGAGCAATCGGGGGTCGACGCTCGTGCCGCTGATGGATGTCCATGCGCTCGTGCCCGACTCGCTGATCCACCAGGCTCCCGCCCCCGTGTTCGGGAAGAACACGTCTGCCGTGCCGTTTCCGGTCACGTCTGCGAGCTGCAGGTCTTGCAGCGGTACGTTCGCGGTGTTCGTGATGGTCCATGCGGTGTTCCCGCCGTAAGAGACCCACCACCGTCCGTCGCGTCCGTTGGTCCAGAAGACGTCGTCCTTCCCATCGCCATTGAGATCGCCGAACTTCAGTTCCGCCCCCGGCACATTGGCAGAGTTGAGGATCTGCCACCCGGTGTTCCCGCCGTACGAGACCCACCAGTCGCCGTTCGGGTGCGCGTAGAACACGTCGCTCTTGCCATCTCCGTCGAAGTCTGCGATTCGCACATCCGTTGCCGGAACACCCGTGTTCAGAATCTGCCATCCGGTGTTCCCGCTATAGGAGACCCACCATTCGGAGTTGGTGGGGTTGGCGTAGAACACGTCAGCTTTTCCATCCCCGTTGAAGTCGCCCAACTGCAACTCCTGGCCGCCGAGGCTCGGAGCGCTGTTCATGACTGTCCAGCCGCTGGTGCCGCCATAGGAGACGAGCCAGTTGCCGTTCGGTTGCGGAGCGAAGACATCGTCTTTGCCGTCGCCGTTGAAGTCGGCGAACTGGAACAGCTTCGTATCGATGTTCGCGGTGTTCAGGATTCGCCATGGGGCGGAGCCGCCGTCGGATGCCCACCACTGGCCGTTGGGGTTGCCGTAGAAGACATCTGCTTTTCCGTTGCCGTCGAAGTCCGTCGAATTTGCGGATCTCGGCAGGCCACAGCCTGCGTAGAGCGCGAAGCCGGGGTAGTCGGGGCAGACATCGAAGCTGTCTGGAACGCCATCGCCGTCGCGATCCGGCGGGGGCGGTGTCGTCGGGGTGGAGTTGCTTCCCAGCCCAGGGAAGTCCATGCTCATGGCGGATCCCCGTGAGACGTTTCTGCCGCATGAGAAGGCATTGTTGGTGACGTTCGCGCCGTTCCGTTTGAGCTCGAAGTGCAGGTGGGCGCCGAAGGAGTTTCCGGTGTTGCCGACGATTCCGATCTGCTGACCCCGAGAGACCGTCTGCCCCTGAGCGACGGGTGGTGCGTCCCTCATGTGGGCATAGAGCGTGGTGTAGCCGCTCGCATGAGTGATGACGACGTAGTTGCCATAGCTGGTGCTGCCGTAGTTGACGACTCTCAGCGTCACGGTGCCGTCGAATGCGGCAACGATGGGAGTTCCGCCGTTGCCCGCGATGTCGACGCCCTGGTGATCCGATGGCCGTCCCTCGCACCGATCTCCGACGAGCCCGGTGACGGTTCCCGATACGGGATAGATCATCGCCCCGAACTCGGCATGTGCCGGCGGTGCGCTGGCGATCTGCGTCACCACTCCGACCGCTGCGAACATCATCGCTGCCGCGAGAGTCGCGGCCCTTCTTCGAATTGTCTGGCCCATGCGTCATCCTCTTTTATCGACGAGTAGCCCTCTTTCCACGGACATGACCCTGTGGGCGGATGGCGGGAGATCGCAGCTGCAGTCACGAACCTATCGACGCGCTGTCAGGCTTCTCTGTCGGAACTTTGGGGGACATGTGACGCCGACGCCTGCTGGGTCGTGCGCACGTTCGCGCGAGATCGCCCCGCGGCCCACCTCACCCGGGCGAAACGCCCGATCCTCACGGCATTCACAGATCGCGGTCCCTAGTATTACCCCGACCTCTCGCCGATTCGTCGAGGTCGACGTGCTGCCGGGCCGGTGGCATCCGTCTCGAAAGGACCCGAGTGAGCAAGACCTCCACCCCGCGCGGTCAGCGAACCGTCGCGCGTCACGGGCGACTCACGTCGCCGGGCCCTCTGTCTCAGCTGTTCCGCGGTGTGGCGATCGCCCTCGCCGTCCTCTTGGTCTCGGGCGGCGCCGTCCTCGCTTACGCCGCGGTCGACCTCACCCAGAGCTTCACCGCCGACGCGGTCGAGCTGAAGGGCCAGCCGGCCGTTCCGCCGGACCTCGGAGAGCTCAAGGGCGGCGTGAACATGCTCCTCGTCGGTACCGACGAATGCGAGCCGAGCTTCGCCCAGCTCTTCGGCGACCGTTGCACCGGCGCCGACTCCGAGGGCAGCCTCAACGACGTCAACATGCTCGTGCACATCTCTGACGCGCCTCGCCGCGTCACGGTCATCTCGTTCCCTCGCGACCTCATGGTGCCGATCCCCTCGTGCACCGACAAGGACGGCAACGAGACCTCCGCGATGAGCAAGCAGCAGATCAACTCCGCGTTCTCGTACGGCGGACTCTCGTGCGTCGTGCAGACCGTCTCTGAGCTGAGCGGTCTCGAGATCCCCTTCGCCGCGAAGGTGAGCTTCGGCGGCGTCATCAACATCACCGATGCGATCGGCGGCGTCGACGTCTGCATCGCCAACGGCATCAAGGACCGCTACACCGGCATCGACTGGCCCGCCGGCATGCGCACGGTGCAGGGCCTCGACGCTCTGCAGTTCCTCCGTACCCGGCACGGTGTCGGCGACGGCGGCGACCTGGGCCGCATCTCGAACCAGCAGCAGTACATGTCGCGTCTGGCGAACAAGCTCAAGAGCCAGGACGTGCTGTCGAACCCCGCGACGCTCTACAAGCTCGCCTCGACCGCGCTGCGCAACGTCGACCCCTCGACCTCGCTGACGAACCCGCTGACGCTCGTGCAGATCGCCTCCGCGGTCAAGGACGTGCCGTTCAACGAGATCGTGTTCATCCAGTACCCGACGTACACCGACCCCTCCAACCCCAACCGCGTCGTGCCCGACCGCACCGACGCCGACACGCTGTGGGCGGCTCTCTCGGCGAATCAGCCCCTCGAGCTGTCGGGCAATCTCAGCGACGGCAACGGCGTGGTCGTGGACAAGAATGCGACGCCGGCTCCCACCCAGACGCCCGCCCCGGTCGAGACCGCCAGCCCGACGCCGACCGCGACCTCTCAGGCCTCGCCCGCGCCCACGTCGGACGCGATCCAGCTGCCGAGCGGCATCGCCGGACAGACCGCCGCGCAGTCCACCTGCTCGAACGGAAACGTCCGCGGCTGAGTCTCGCCGCCCGGCATCTCGAACGTGGTTCGAATGCCGGGCGGCATCCGGTTAGTATGGACCGGTGTGCTCGCGCCGTCAGGCGCCGATCACTTGGAGACGTCGCATAGTCAGGCCTAGTGCACCACCCTGCTAAGGTGGAGTCCCCGTAAGGGGACCGAGGGTTCAAATCCCTCCGTCTCCGCAGAAAAAGCCCCGGCGCGCCGGGGCTTTTCTCGTTCCTGTCGTCCGCCCTGTCTGCCAAAGGGCGCGTCGGTCGAATGCAGGTACGGGCTCAGCCGGGGCAGCGGCGACGAGTTCCATCGCGCTCGCGTGCACGACGGCCGAGGCCACCTCTCCCCGCTTTCCGCAATGGGCTCGGCGGACGACGGATGCCGTGGCATCCCACCTCGAGAAGCCTGACGGTCAGACCGCCCCGGGGCATCACCGTCGAGCGGAGCCGTTCAGGCGCCTCCGAACCTCTCCGTTCGCACGTGGGCGGGATCATGTCCGGCGTCGATGAGCCACCTCGCGACGGCCTCGACGAAGGGGGTCGGGCCGCAGACGTAGATGCGCGGCCGCTCGTGTGGGGAAAACGCGGCGCTGCGCAGGCTTTCGGGTGTCACTCGGCCGGGCGGTACCGACGACCCGGTCGGCGCGCGACGGGTGTAGACCATGTCCCGACGGAAGCGCTCGTCGGCGAGGGCGGTCAGCTCGTCCGCGAAGAACACGTCTCCGGGAGAACGCACCGAGTACAGCAGGCGGAACGGTGCGGGGTCGTTGCTCATCGCGTGCGAAGAAGCCATCGCGAAAAGGGGGACGACCCCCGAGCCGCCTGCGATCAGTTGCACGGGCGCGGGGTCGTCCGACGGTGTCCACACGAAGAACGCCCCCAGCGGACCGTGCACCTCGATCTGGTCTCCGGGGCGCAGATCGTGGACGAGGAACGGCGAGACCTCGCCGTCGGGTACCTCGTCAACGGCGAGGAGGAGCCGCGTGCCCGCGCCCGACGAGGCGAGCGAGTACGACCGCGACGCCTGATAGCCGTCGGGCGCCGTGAGGCGGACGTCGATGTGCGCGCCCGCGTCGTTGCCGGGCCAGGTGGGCACGTCGAGCTCGATGCGGCGCGCCGTCGGCGTCTCGGGGCGCGAGTCGATGACGGTCGCGACGTGCCAGGCGGGGGAGCGGCGGGTCACCCGTACCGCTCTTCCCGCCACGGGTCGCCGTGCGGGTGATAGCCGTTCTGCTCCCAGAACCCGGGCTTGTCGGCGGGCATCGTGACGAGCCCCTGCACCCACTTCGCGCTCTTCCAGAAGTACAGGTGCGGCACGAGCAACCGTGCAGGGCCCCCGTGCTCGGGGGTGAGCGGTGCCCCGTCGGCTTCGAAGGCGATCCAGCTCTTGCCGCCCAGCAGGTCGTCGAGCGCGACGTTCGTCGTGTAGCCGCCGAAGGAGTGCACCATCGCGTAGCGGTGCGAGGTCTCGACCTCGGCGAAGAGGCGGTCGAGGGAGACGCCCCGCCAGGGCATGTCGAGCTTGGTCCAGTGCGTGACGCAGTGGATGTCGACGGTGATGTCCTCCACCCCGAGCGCCTCGAGTTCGGCGCGGGTCCAGCGGTGCACACCGTTCTCCGTACCGATCGCGAACTCCCACGTCTCGTCGGCGACGACGGGGGTCGGGCCGGCCGAGAGCACGGGCCAGTCGCCGACGAGCGTCTGCCCGGGCGGAAGCCGCGGATCGCGCTCCCGTCGCCGGCCCGAGAACCCTCGCGTGATGAACGACATACGACCCCCTGCTGCTCGTGTTGGCCTCACCCTAACCACGGGCGTGCGCGGAACACAGCGCCTGGACACGAGGAGAACCGGCGAGCGGGGGACCTGACGCCGCGGAATGTCCTCCGCTGGCACCATCCCCTCGCGCGAAGCGACCCCGCGCGCCACCCCGGTCGAGGCGGTGCCTCCGCCCGATAGGGTCGTGCCTGCGGTGCGCGTGCGCCGTAGCCCTCGCACCCCCGGGAGAAGCGCATGTCGGTCGGTCTGCTCGCCGTTGTGGATGACATCCTCAGCGCCGCCATGCGCGCGAGCGCGAAGACGGCCGGCGTCGTGATCGACGACGCCGCCGTGACCCCGCAGTACGTGCAGGGGCTCACCCCCGCGCGTGAGCTGCCCGTGGTCTGGAAGATCGCGCTCGGCAGCATCATCAACAAGTACGTGATCATCATCCCGATCGCGCTGCTGCTCACCGCGTTCGCGCCGTGGGTGCTGCCGTACCTGCTCATCATCGGCGGTGGGTTCCTCTGCTTCGAGGGTGCCGAGAAGGTGCTCGAGTGGTTCGGAGTGAGCCACGGCGAGCACAGCGCCGACGAACCGCGCGATGAGAAGAAGCTCGTCCTCGGCGCCGTCCGCACCGACCTCATCCTCAGCACCGAGATCATGCTCATCGCCCTGTCGAGTCTCGACCCCGACTTCGGCATCTGGATGACGCTGGGGGCCCTGCTCGTCATCGGCCTGGCCATGACGGTGGTCGTCTACGGTGCGGTCGCGTTGCTGGTCAAGATCGACGACATCGGTCTGCGGTGCATGAAGAGCCCGTCGCGCGGGGTCCGTCGCTTCGGCGCCCGGGTCGTGGCATCCATGCCCGCGGTCTTCCGTGTAATTAGCGTCATCGGCACCGTCGCGATGCTGTGGGTCGGTGGGCACCTCGTGCTGCAGAACCTCGCCGAGACGCTGTGGTCGGGGCCCTACGACGTGGTCCATCTCGTCACGCACGCGATCGAGGCCGCCGGGCCCGTGATCGTATGGATCGTCGAGACCGCGATGTCGGCCGTCTTCGGCCTCGTCCTCGGCCTCGTGATCGTCGGCGTGGTGACCGTCATCTCGCGACTGACGCGACGCGGGGCCGCCGCGCACTGACGACGCGACGGCGGACGCGTCGTCGATCCGGCGCGGCGGTAGCCGACGAAACACGAACTCACGACGGGTCGCTCCCGTGTCGAGATCACCGGCTCCTCGCGACGCGACTCGAGAGCGCGGGCCATGTCACGCGTTCGTGGTCGACTCGCGGTCTCGCGGCGGCGGACGACCGCGTCAGTCGAGTCGCGAGTGCTCGCCGAGGCGGTGCCACGCGCGGTTGTGATAGACCAGCGCCGCCCCCGGCTCGCCCGGCTCGAGGTCGCGCTCGACGTCGACCTGCAGGGCTTGAGCGGCGATGACCGTGGAGCCGCCGGCATCCATCCGGCTGACGATCTTGCATCGTAGCCAGGCGCGCACTCCGTGGTACACGGGTTCGCCGGTGGCCAGGCGCGACCAGGTGGAGGTGTCGGCGAAGCGGTCGAGGCCGCTGGTGGCTCCCGCGCGGGCGAGCGAGATGTCCTCGGCGTCGAGCAAGTGCACGACGATGGTGTCGGCGGCGATGATCGTCGGCGTCGCCGACGACAGGGCCGACACCGAGAAGATGAGCAGGGGCGGGTCAGCGCTCACCGACGACACCGACGAGGCGGTGAGGGCGACGGGGCCGTTCTCGCCGTAGGCGGTGATGACGGCGATGCCGCCGGGGTGACCGCGGAAGGCCCTCTTGAAGTCGTCCGCCGAGACCGAGGTACCGATGGCGGGGGTGCCCTCGGGGGCGCCGTGCGGAAGCGAAGTCATGTCTACGACGGTAAGCGCTTCTACCGGGGACCGGTCCTTCGGACGCAACACGGCGAAACGCTATCAGCGATCACGCGGAGGGATCGCGTCACGGTGTGAGGCTTCACATTTATCAATCCGTGATCTTCGGTGCGAGGTAATTGCTTGACACATCTCGTTCTGTGAGCGCTAACATTCACACACGGCCCACCCGAGGGGCTGCATCACATGACCGGCATCGGAGCCGGCGAAACGAGGAGGTTTCATCATGAAGGCGAACAAGATCATCGCGGGTATCGCGCTCGTCGGCGCGATCGCGTTCACGGCCACCGGCTGCGCCGGTGCGGGCGGCGGCGGAAACGCCGGCGGCGGAAGCGGCGACAAGATCACGGTCGGCTTCGCCCAGACCGGGTCCGAGAGCGGATGGCGCAGCGCCAACACCGAGTCGATGAAGGAGGCGTTCAGCGAGGCCAACGGCTTCAACCTCGTCTTCAACGCCGCCGACAACAAGCCCGAGGCGCAGATCGCCGCCGTCCGCAGCTTCATCAACCAGGGTGTCGACGCCATCGTGCTCGCCCCCATCGTGAGCGACGGCTGGGACGACGTCCTCAAAGAGGCGAAGGATGCCAACATCCCCGTCATCCTGGAAGACCGTACGGTCTCGGCATCCGACGACCTCTACGCGAGCTGGATCGGCCTCGACTTCAAGCAGGAGGGCGAGACCGCGGGCAAGTGGGTCGCCGACAACTTCGGCAAGACGCCCACCAACCTCGTCGTTCTCGAGGGCACCACGGGTTCGTCCGCCGCGACCGACCGCGCCACCGGCTTCAACGACGCGATCAAGGGCACCGACATCAAGGTCCTCGACTCGCAGACCGGTAACTTCACCCGCGCCGACGGCAAGACCGTCATGGAGGGCTTCCTGCAGAAGTACGGCTCGCAGATCAACCTGCTCTTCGCCCACAACGACGACATGGGCCTCGGCGCCCTCGAGGCGATCAAGGCGGCCGGTCTCAAGCCCGGCACCGACATCAAGATCGTCACCATCGACGCGGTGAAGGACGGCATGACCGCCCTCTCCAACGGCGAGTTCAACTACATCGTCGAGTGCAACCCGCTCCTCGGCGAGAAGACTGCCGAGGTCGTGAAGAAGGTCGTGGCCGGCGAGTCCGTCGACAAGAGCTACATCGTCGAGGACCAGGCGTTCGACCAGGAGCAGGCCAAGAAGGTCCTGGACAGCCGCCCCTACTGATCCGCAGGGATCCGTCGTCGACTCCCCTCGACGACACCCCGGCATCGACGGAACATCCTCCCCGGCGTGCGGGGTCGGTATCCACCGGCCCCGCACGCTCCCGATTCGAGAAAGCGATCGACAATGACATTCGAACGGGTCGCCGTGCAGACAGCCGAACGGGCAGCCGTGGTCGCGATGCGCGGCATCAGCATCCAGTTCCCCGGGGTGAAGGCGCTCGACGGCGTGGACTTCACCCTCTACGCCGGCGAAGTGCACTCCCTCATGGGAGAGAACGGCGCCGGAAAGTCCACCCTCATCAAGGCCCTGACCGGCGTGTACGGGATCGACGAAGGCGTCATCCGCGTCGGCGGGACCGAGCGTCAGTTCCGCGCCACGGCCGACGCCCAGGCCGCGGGCATCGCCACCGTCTATCAAGAGGTCAACCTCTGCCAGAACCTCACCGTCGGTGAGAACGTCATGCTCGGCAACGAGATCCGTCGCGCCGGCATGGTCGACTGGAAGGCCACGCACGCCGCGGCCGCCACCTACCTCGCCGAGCTGGGCGTGCACATCGATACCCGATCGATCCTGGCCAGCCACTCGATCGCCGTGCAGCAGCTGGTCGCGATCAGCCGCGCCATGGTCGTCGACACCAAGGTCCTCGTGCTCGACGAGCCCACCTCGAGTCTCGACCGCGGGGAGGTCGAGCAGCTGTTCGGCGTCATCCGGGATCTGCGCGACCGCGGCGTGGCCATCCTCTTCGTCTCGCACTTCCTCGACCAGATCTACGAGATCTCCGACCGTCTCACGGTGCTGCGCAACGGCACCCTGGTGGGGGAGTACCCCGTCGCCGAACTCGGCCGCGAGCAGCTCGTCGCGAAGATGATCGGCCGCGAGCTCGGCGAGCTCGATGCGATCTCCGCCAGTGCTGAGAGACCGATCGACCGCACCGGAACCCCGGTGCTGCGCACTCTGTCGCTCGGGCGCAAGAACGCCCTCGAGCCGGTCGACCTCGACGTCTACCCGGGCGAGGTCGTGGGTCTGGCCGGGCTCCTGGGCTCCGGCCGCACCGAACTCGCCCGCCTCATCGCCGGCGCCGATCGGCCCGACGACGGCACCGTGCAGGTGTCCGGCTCGGGCGCGCGCACCGGGTCGCCCCGTCACGCTCTCGACCGCGGCATCGCGTTCTCGTCCGAGGACCGCCGTGCCGAGGGCATCGTCGGCGACCTGACCGTCGCCGAGAACATCGTGCTCGGCATCCAGGCCCGCCGGGGTGCGCTGCGCAAGATCAGCGCGGCCGAGAAGCAGGCGGTCGTCGAGGAGTACATCACCGCCCTCGGCGTGCGCCCGGCCGATCCCAACGCCCTCATCCGAAACCTCTCGGGCGGCAACCAGCAGAAGGTGCTGCTGGCACGATGGCTCGCCACCGCCCCCGAACTGCTCATCCTCGACGAACCCACCCGCGGCATCGACGTCGGTGCGAAGGCCGATATCCAACGCAAGGTCGCCGAGCTCGCCGAGAAGGGCCTCGCGGTCATCTTCATCTCGTCCGAACTCGAAGAGGTCCTGCGCCTCGCGCAGCGCGTGGCCGTGTTGCGCGACCGTCGTAAGATCGGCGAACTGGCCACCCGCGACGTCGACCTCGACGCCCTCGTGGCCTACATCGCCGAGGGGCAATCCGAGTCGGCAACCGCCGAAACGCCGCACGCCGCACCCGAGACACCGTCGTCCGATCGGGAGAAGATCGCATGAAGAAATTCCTAACCCACCGCCTCGTGTGGCCGATCGCGGCTCTGCTCGCGCTCATCGCCATCAACACGATCTCGCGGCCGTCCTTCCTGAGTATCACGGTGCAGAACGGTCAGTTCTACGGGTCGCTGATCGACATCCTGCGCAACAGCGCGCCCCTCATGCTCGTCGCCCTCGGGATGACCCTGGTCATCGCCACTCGCGGCATCGACCTCTCGGTCGGCGCGATCATGGCCGTCTCGGGGGCCGTCGCCCTCACCGTCATCGAGGCCTCGCCCGACCCCGGCAACCTCGGGGTGGTCTTCACCGCGATCGCCGCGGCGGTCGGCGTCGCCCTGATCCTCGGTGTCTGGAACGGCTTCCTCGTCTCGGTGCTCGGCATCCAGCCGATCATCGCGACGCTGGTGCTCATGCTCGCCGGACGCGGGGTCGCCCTGCTCATCACGGGCGGCTTCATCACCACGATCAACAGCGATCCCTACAAATTCATCGCCGGCGGGTACGTTCTGGGTCTCCCCTTCGCGTTCTTCGTCGCGATCTTCGCGGTGATCGTCGTCGGCATCCTCGAACGGCGAACGGCCCTCGGCATGCTGACCGAGGCGGTCGGTATCAACCCCGAGGCCAGCCGCCTGGCGGGTGTCCGCTCGCGCGGCATCATCTGGGGGGCCTACATCGCCAGCGGCGCCCTCGCGGGCATCGCGGGCATCCTCTACAGCTCGAACATCATGGCCGCCGACGCCAACGCCGCCGGTCTCTACATCGAATTGGATGCCATCCTCGCGGTCGTTCTGGGCGGTACCTCGCTCGCGGGGGGAAAGTTCAGCCTCGCCGGCACCGTCGTGGGCGTCTTCACCATCCAGACGCTGAAGAGCACCATCACCTTCCTCGGTGTTCCGCCCGCGGTCAGCCCCGTGTTCATGGCCGCGGCGGTGCTCATCGTGGTGCTGCTGCAGTCGAAGCGCTTCCGTGCCTACTTCCACACGGCCGGGCGCAGCGCGCTCCGTCCGATCACCCGACGTCCTGACGCAAAGGTGCTGTCCTGATGGCCACTCTCACCGAAGAACGACGCTCGACGTCGTCGCCCGCGGTCTCGTACCGTCGCTTCCTCAGCCGTCACATCTCGTGGGTACCCGTCTTCGCGGCGGTCGTCATCCTCGTCGTGATGATCGCCGGGGCCATGTGGTACTTCCCGAACTTCCAGCTGAACCGCATCATGTCGTCGATCCTGCTCGACAACGCCTACCTGCTCGTGCTCGCGGTGGGCATGACGTTCGTCATCCTCACCGGCGGCATCGATCTGTCGGTGGGAGCCGTGATGGCGTTCACCGGCATCCTGTGCGCGAAGATGCTCGGCGACGGCGTCCCGGTCGCGGTCGCCATCCCCGCGATGGTGCTCATCGGCGCGGCGATCGGCCTGCTGATCGGCGTGCTGGTGCAGTTCTTCGACGTGCAGCCCTTCATCGCGTCGCTGATCGGGATGTTCCTCGCTCGCGGCCTGGCCTTCGTCGTCAGCCTCGAATCGATCAAGGTCGACAACGAAGGGCTGCTGTGGCTGCAGTCGACGCGCTTCTCGTTCGCGGGCTGGTACATCACCCCGACCGGCATCATCGCGCTGCTGACCGTCGCGCTCGCCGCGTTCGTCCTGCGCTACACGCGTTTCGGACGCACGGTCTACGCGGTGGGCGGCAACGAGCAGTCGGCTCGCCTGATGGGCCTTCCCGTCGTCCGTGCCAAGCTGTCGGTCTACGTCATCAGCGGTGTGTGCGCGGGCCTGGCCGGTATCGTCCTGACCGCGTACTCGGGCGCCGGCTACCCCCTGAACGGCGTGGGCACCGAGCTGGACACCATCGCCGCGGTGGTCATCGGCGGCACGCTGCTGACCGGAGGCAGCGGGTTCGTCCTCGGCTCGATGATCGGCGTCTTCGTCTACGGGCTGATCCGCACGATCATCTCTTTCTCGGGAGCAGAACAGTCCTGGACGCGCATCACCGTGGGCGCCCTGCTGCTGCTGTTCGTGGTCGTGCAGCGCGTGATCGTGTCGCGCTCCGCCCTGAGTCGTTGACTTCCGGCCGGGGCGGCGCGGAACACGCTCCGCCTCGGTGTTAGCGCTCTCGCCCCGACGCGGGCATGATTGACCCCATGCCCGCCGCCGTCGCCCCGCCCCTTCTCGAGGTGCGCGGGGCGTCGGTGCGTTTCGGCGTCGAGTCGGCGCTCTCGGGCGTCGACTTCCGGCTGCAGGCCGGCGAGGTCCACTCGCTCATGGGCGAGAACGGTGCCGGCAAGTCGACGCTGATCAAGGCGATCACCGGAGCCCTCCGCCTCGACAGCGGCCAGATCCTCATCGAGGGCGCGCCCGTGCGACTGTCGTCCCCCGCCGAGGCGCAGGCGGCCGGCATCTCGACGGTCTACCAGGAGATCGATCTCCTCCCCAATCTCACGGTGGCCGAGAACATCTCCCTCGGCCGCGAGCCCCGCAAGTGGGGCATGATCGACCACGCCGCGATGCGTCGTCGGGCCACATCCGCCCTGGCGTCTCTGGGTGTCGAGGTGGATCCGGCCTCGATCCTGTCTTCGCATCCGCTGGCGATCCAGCAACTCGTCGCCATCGCTCGCGCGGTCTCGGTCGACGTCAAGGTGCTCGTCCTCGACGAGCCGACCTCGAGCCTCGACGCCGACGAGGTCGCCGAGCTCTTCCGGGTCATCCGCGAGCTGAAGGACACCGGCATCGCGGTCGTGTTCGTCTCGCACTTCCTCGACCAGGTATACGAGATCTGCGACCGCGTCACGGTCCTGCGTGGGGGCCACCTCGTCGGTGAGTACGCCACGAGGGAGCTGTTGCGCATCGATCTCGTGGAGAAGATGCTCGGTGCCGCCGCGGACGTTCTCGCGCCCCTCGGCCAGCGCACCGTCGATGACAGCGAGGGTCCCGCTGTCGTCAGCGCACGCGGCCTGAGCGCCGGCTCCCGACTGCGCGAGGCCGATCTCGATCTCGCCGAGGGGGAGGTGATCGGGATCGCGGGTCTTCTCGGTTCCGGCCGAAGCGAGCTGGCCCGGGCGCTGACCGGCGTGGACCAGCCGGGATCGGGCGAGGTGCTCGTCGATGGTGTGTCGGCGCGATTCCGTTCGCCGCGTGAGGCCATGAGTCGCCGGATCGCCTATTCGTCCGAGAACCGTCGCACCGAGGGCGTCATCGGCGACCTGAGCGTCCTCGACAACATCAGCCTCGCGCTGCAGGCTCAGCGCGGAGTGCTGCGGAGAATGAGCACGGCGCGGCGCCGCGAACTGGCCACCAGCTGGGTCGAGGCTCTGCACATCCGCCCCGCCGACATCGATCGCCCGGTCTCGACGCTGTCGGGCGGTAACCAGCAGAAAGTGCTTCTCGCGCGCCTGCTCGCTCTCTCACCCCGCGTGATCGTCCTGGACGAGCCCACGCGGGGCATCGACGTGGGCGCCAAGGCGGAAATCCAGCGGCTCGTCGGTGAGCTGTCCGACAACGGGCTCTCGATCATCTACATCTCGGCCGAGCTCGACGAGGTGCTACGTGTGGCGCACCTGGTGGCGGTCATGCGAGACGGAGTCCTCGCGCAGATCGTCCCCGCCGTCGATCTCACCCCCGATGCCCTCCTGGCTCTCGTGGCGGGGCACGAGAGTCCCGGTGAGGCGGTCCATGGCTGACGACAAAGCGGCGCGTACGGCGAACATCTTCGATGTGGCCCGCCTGGCGGGCGTCTCGCATCAGACGGTCTCGCGCGTCCTGAACAACATGCCGAACGTGCGCCCGGCCACGCGCGCGCGAGTCGAGCAGGCCATCGCGCAGCTGCGGTACAGCCCGTCGCCGGCCGCCCGGGCCCTCGTCACGCGCCGGACCCGCACCATCGGCCTCGTCACCCCGGGCAGCGTCGACTACGGCCCCTCGTCGATCGCGATGAACTTCAACTTCGCGGCCCGCGCCGCGCGGTACAACGTCGACGCCATCAGCTCCCCGCAGGGCGACGCCGTGGCGGTGAGAGCGGCCATCGACGGGCTCTTGAAGCAGCGAGTGGATGCCATCGTGCTCATCGTCGTGGACACCGAGGTGCTGGCATCCGTGCAGGCCCTCGACCTCGACATCCCGGTCGTGGCGTCGGCGACGACGAGTCGGCCGCACCCGCGCCTGGTCGCCATCGACCAGTACCGAGCGGCCCGGAGCGCGGTACGACACCTGCGCGAGGCGGGCTACGGCCCGATTCGCCACATCGCCGGCCCCGCTCGAAACCCCGACGCCGTCGAGCGCATCCGCGGGTGGCGCGAAGAGCTCGCGTCCTCGCGCAGCGAGTCGATGGACCTTGTGCACGGGGACTGGTCGGCCGAGAGCGGATACCGCATCGCCGGTGAGGCCGACATCGCCCCGGGCGAGGGCATCTTCGTCGCCAACGACCACATGGCGATCGGCGTGCTCTCGGCTCTGCGCGAGCGTGGGCTGCGCGTGCCGGAGGACGTCGGTGTCGTCGGCATCGACGATGTCCCGGAGGCGGCGTTCCTCTACCCGTCCCTGACGACGGTGCGGCAGGACTTCGCGGCCCTCGGAGAGATCCTCATGCAGAAGGTGCTGCTGGCCGTCGAAGACCCCGACACCGTGAGCGAGAGCACCCCCCTTCCCACGCGACTCATCGTGCGCGACTCGGCGCCGACCGTACGTCCCACCGGCTCGCGTCGCTCGCGCTGATCGCGCCGACGCGTCCCGCGGGCGCGGATGCTCGAGCGATCGATGGGCCAGAGGGAGGTCTCGGCCGCGAAACGCGAGGCCGTGACATCGCTCCCGCGGCCGGCGGGTGAGGCTGTTGACGTAACCATGCTGGTCATCGCGTGGTGTGAGCGCTAACATGCGAAGGGCCGTCGAAGACGACGGTTCCTGCAATGACGCACCCCGAGAGGACCCCCCGTGACCCCTCACGATCGATTGGCAACCCCGCGCCGCCGTTCCCGTTGGACGCTCGCCGTCCCGGTCATCGCCGCCCTGGTCGCGGCACCCCTCACCGTCCCCGCCATGGCCGGCGCGGTCGCCGCCGACGCGAGCCTCGTGGTGGCATACCCCCTCGACGAGACCACCGGCACCGTCGCCCGCGACGCATCCGGCAACGGACGCGACGCCGCCTTCGAGGGCGGGCCGACGCTCACGGGCGCCGACGGCGTCCGTCTCGACGGCGACGACGATGACATCAAGCTGCCCGATGGCATCCTCGAGGGGCTCGATTCGATCACGGTCAGCACCGACGTCATCGTGCGGCCCGAGCAGAGCGGCAACTACTTCATCTGGGGCCTCGGCAATACCAAGGAGTGGTACGGCAACGGCTACCTCTTCGCCACGGGCAACCCGGCGCGCACGGGAATCGCCCTGGGTAACTGGGAGACCGAGCAGAAGGCCGAGAGCACCGATGCCCTCGAGCGCGGCGTCTGGAAGACGCTGACGTACACGCTCGATGCGGGGTCGAAGACGTCGCGTATGTACATCGACGGCGTGCAGATCGCCGAGAACACCAACACCACCACGCTCCCGAGCATGATCGGCGGCGGTGCCACGACCGCGAACTACCTCGGTCGCTCCACCTACACCCCCGACAAGCGCCTGGCCGGAAGCCTCCGCGACTTCCGTATCTACGACCGCGCCCTCTCCGCCACCGAGGTCAAAGCCCTCGTGAAGACGCCCGAGGACAGCACGGCGGTGCAGTCTGCGCTCAGCGCACTGACGGTGACGAACGTCGACGACGTCCGCGGCAACCTCACCCTCCCCGGGTCGTCGCAGGGGCTCCCGGTCACCTGGACGACCTCGGATGCGAGGATCGTCACCGCCGACGGCGTTGTCACGCGCCCCGCGGCCGACGCTGCCGTGACGCTCACGGCATCCGTCAGGAAGAACGCCGTCACCCAGACGCGCGACTTCTCCGCGACCGTCCGCAAGGCGGCGCAGATCGGGCCGTTCGAGGGGTACACGTTCGCGTACTTCACGGGCAACTCCGTCGCGGGCGAGAACATCTACTTCGCCGCCAGCAACGGAAACAACGCCCTGTCCTGGACCGAGCTCAACAACGGGCAGCCGACGCTCACCTCGACGTTCGGCGAGAAGGGCCTGCGCGATCCGTTCCTCATCCGCTCTCCGGAGGGCGACACGTTCTACCTGATCGCCACCGACCTCTCGATCGGCCGCGACGGAAACTGGGATCGCGCGCAGCGCACGGGGTCGAAGTACCTCGAGGTGTGGGAGTCGCACGACCTCATCACCTGGAGCCCCCAGCGCCACGTCAAGGTCTCGCCGGACACGGCGGGGAACACGTGGGCGCCCGAGGCGTACTGGGATGAATCGCTGGGTGAGTACGTCGTCTTCTGGGCGTCGAAGCTCTACCCGGAGAGCGACCCGAACCACACCTCGAACGTCGCCAACAGCATGCTGTACGCCACCACCCGCGACTTCGTCACCTTCAGCGACACCAAGGTCTGGCAGGGCGGTATGTCGCGGATCGACTCCACCGTCATCAAGGCCGACGGGGTCTACCAGCGCTTCACGAAGGATGAGGGCGCGGGCACCACCGGCTGCAGCGACATCATCCAGGAGAGCTCGTCGGTGCTGACGGCACCGCTCGACCAGTGGAAGCCCGTCACCTCGTGCATCGGCAAGAACGCGGGTACCGGCGCCGTCGAGGGGCCGAGCATCTTCAAGTCGAACCCCGGCGACGTCAACGGCGACAAGTACTACCTGTTCGTCGACGAGTACGGCGGACGCGGCTACATCCCGCTCGCGACCACCGACATCGCCAACCCGGACTGGCAGGTCCCGGCGTCGTACCGTCTGCCCGGCAGCCCGCGGCACGGCACCGTCATGCCCGTCACCCAGGCCGAGCTCACGGCGCTCCGTGCGAACCTTCCGCAGCCGCTCGCGGCCAACGAGAAGGGCGAGCTCCTGCGCTACGACTTCACCGACGGCTCCGGCTCGACCCTGCACGACCGCTCCGGTGCGGGGCGCGATGCGCAGATCAAGGGCAATGCCGTCTGGGATGACGCCGCCCTCACCTTCGACGGGACAGACGACTACGTCGATCTCCCTGACAACGTGCTGGCGGGGACGACCGACATCACGGTCCAGGCGGAGATGCGCGTCGACGCGGCGCAGAAGAACCCGTACTTCCTGTACGCGTTCGGCAACACCGCTCAGGACGGCACCGGCAACGGCTATCTGTTCGCGACGGGCGACAACCAGCTCCGCGGAGCGCTCACGACGGGCAACTGGTCGCGGGAGCAGAACGCGCAATCGGCGTCGGCTCTGCCGCGCGACCGGTGGGTGAACGTGACCTACACTCTCAGCGGCTCGACGGCACGTCTCTACCTCGACGGCCAGCAGGTCGCCGAGAACACCAACGTCACGGTGCGCCCCGGCGATATCGGCGGCGGTCGTACCCTCGCCAACTACATCGGGAAGTCGGTCTACAACGCCGACAACCTGCTCCGCGGCCAGGTGCGCGAGTTCGCGCTCTACAACCGCGCGCTGTCGGCCGACGAGATCGTCGCGCAGTCGGGCAACGGATCGATCCTCGGGGCGGTGAGCCTTCAAGACTCCAGCGTGCTGAAGGTCGCGCCGATGGTCGACGCCGACACCCGGACGGTGACGTTCCCGGTCAAGCCCGGCACCGACCTGACCACGCTGCGCCCGACCTTCGCCACCGCGACGGGAACGACCGCGACCCCGGCGTCGGGGACGCTGCGCAACCTCAGCTCGCCGGTGACGGTCACGCTCAAGACGTCCGGCCAGGCCGACACGGCGTGGACGCTGACGGCCGTCGAGATGAAGAGCCCGGTCCTGCCGGGGCTGTACGCCGATCCGAACATCGCGGTGTTCGGTGACACGTACTACATCTACGCGACGACCGACGGTACCCCTGGCTGGGGCGGCAACACCTTCTACGTCTGGAAGTCCAAGAACCTCGTGGACTGGACGCGTTCGGACAAGCCGTTCCTGACCCTCGACGGCGCCGCGGGCAATGTCCCGTGGGCCACCGGCAACGCGTGGGCTCCGACGATCATCGAGAAGGGCGGGAAGTACTACTTCTACTTCAGCGGTCACGAGCCCACCGACAACCGCAAGGAGATCGGCGTCGCCGTGGCAGACAGCCCCGAGGGGCCGTTCACCGCGGAGTCGCGGCCGATGATCACCAACGCCGAGAGCGTCAACAGCGGTCAGGCGATCGACCCCGCGGCGTTCAAGGACCCCCAGACGGGCAAGTTCTACCTGTTCTGGGGCAACGGCCGGCCGGTCTACGGAGAGCTGTCCGACGACATGAAGAGCATCAAGGCGGGAACGATCAAGCCGATCAGCGGCCTGCCCGACTTCCGCGAGGGGCTCTTCATGAACTTCCGGGACGGCACCTACCATCTGACGTACTCGATCGACGACACCGGGTCGCCCGACTACCGCGTCGGCTACGCCACGTCGACGAGCATCGACGGACCGTGGACCTACCGCGGCATCCTGCTGCAGAAGGACCCCTCGCAGGGGATCCTCGGACCTGCGCACAGCTCGATCATCAACGTGCCGGGAACCGACGAGTGGTACATCGCGTACCACCGCTTCGCGATCCCCGGAGGGGGCGGAACCAACCGCGAGACGACGATCGACCGGGTCCCGATCGGTGCCGATGGGCTGTTCCAGACCGTGAAGCCGACGCTGACCAGCGTTGCTGCGCGCGAGGTCCCCACCGAGCCGAACCCCGAGCCGAGCCCGTCGCCGAGCGGCCCGCCCACGGCGAGCCCGTCTCCCACGCCGCCTCCGACCGGTACGCCCACGGCCCAGCCGACCGCCTCACCGACGACACCGCCCTCGACGGCTCCGGCGGCCCCCTCGGTCTCGGTATCGGCGTCGACGGTCGAGCGCGGTGGCACGGTACGGGTCACGGTCACGGGCCTCGGAGCCGGCGAGCAGATCACCGCCGAGCTGCGCAGCACGCCGATCCGCATCGCCGGGATCCCCGTCGCCGATGCGGCGGGCCGGGTCAGCTTCGACGTTCGCATCCCCGCGGACCTCGAGGCGGGCGCGCACTCGATCGTGGTGTTCGCGGCGGACGGCTCGGTGATCCAGCGAGTGCCGATCACGGTCGTCCCGCGGGGTCAGCTCGCCGCGACCGGCGCGCAGGGTCCGTTGGGCGCATCGCTGCTCGCGGTCTTCCTCCTGGTCGGGGGAGCGTCGGTCTGGGCGATGCGTCGACCGCGGCGCACGGTGTCGTAAGCACCCGAGAGGGGCGACGAGAAGGGGTCCGGATGCCGCGGCATCCGGGCCCCTTCTCGTGTTTCGCTGACGCCGGGCGGCGCGTGCGGGAGTGTGGTCCGAGAGCACCCGTCGCGGGCGACGGCTACGACAGCGGCGAATCCCCTCTTGACCGTGTGGCGATACCGATCTACCGTGTCTGTCGAACCGGTTCGACAGATGAAACGGTGATCCCCTCGACGACGAGAGAAGAGTTTCCATGAGGCCGACTCGACGGCGTGCCGTACGCGCGCCCATCGCGACCGTCACGGCAGGGCTGGCCGTCGCCGCCCTTGCCATCGGTTCCCCCGCCCACCCCCAGGTCGCTCAGGCGGCACCCGCCGCCGATTCCGGCAGCCATGTCATCCTCGACTACGACTTCGACGCAGAGACCGCCGTCTCCTCGACCGTGAAGGACGAATCGGGCAAGGGACGCGACGGCGTGCTGACCAACCCGGGCTCGGCGCAGCTGGTCGACGGTCCGGCGGGAGGCAAGGCTCTGCATCTCTCCGGCGGCGCAGCCGGATCGAGCACGGCGCCGTTCATCACGGTGCCCTCGGGACTGTTCCAGGGGCTCACCTCGACCACGATCTCGACGTGGGTCAAGTGGGATGGCGGTGACGCCTTCCAGTGGCTGTACACGCTCGGCAAAGACAAGGACAACGCCGCCTTCTACACCCCTCGCTTCCAGGGCGACGACAAGGCGCGCTCGAGCATCAAACCCACTGCACAGGGCGAGGTGGGAGCTTCCGGATCGACGGCCCTGCCGTCCGGCGAGTGGCACCTGGTGACCACGACCATCGACTCCGAGGCGCTGGTGTACTACCTCGACGGCCTCGAGGTCAGCCGCACCCGGGTCGGAGCCGATGTGTCGACCGCTCTCTTCGGCGCGTCTTCGCCCGACTCGGGCTTCATCGGTCAGCCCTTCTGGACCGGGGTCCACCCCTTCTTCGCCGGGGCGATCGACGACTTCCAGGTCTACGACACCGCTCTCTCGGCGGCCCAGGTGCGCGCGCTCGCCAGCACCGCGGCACCGAAGCCCACCAAGGTGCTGCAGACGAGCGTCGACGTGCAGACCGACGTGGGTAAAGCCCCCGACCTTCCCGGGGTGAAGGCCGAGTTCGAGGACGGCCAGCAGCGGCTCGCTCCCGTCACCTGGGCCCAGGTCCCGGCATCCTCCTACGCTCAGCGCGGCGTCTTCGTCGTCACCGGCACGGTGGACGGGACCGACACCGCGGTGACGGCCACCGTCCGGGTCACGACGCCCGACGAGTTCTCGATCGACGTCGGGGATCGCACCGGCGCATTCATGGGCGGCGCGTCGGGAACGCTCTACGGCCTGTACGGTCCCGGTCTGCCCTCGAACAACCTCATCGACGGCATCCAGCTGCGCACCGTCTCCACCAAGGCCCAGGACGGCCCCCAGCACCCCGGCGCCGACGCGCTCGAGGTGGTCAAGCCGCTCGCCGACTCCTCCAACGGTGACGTCTACATCTACATGACCGACATCAACCGCGGCTTCCCGTACGAGGTGCCCGGCGACGACGGCGCAGCGAAGGAGGCCTGGTACCTCGATTCGATCGGCGCGCAGGTCGACCAGGTGCTGCAACTGCCCGAGCAGTACCGCAAGCGCATCGTCTTCGTTCCCTTCAACGAGCCCGAGGGCAATATGTACGGCAACGGCGCTCAGTCGTTCTGGGGTCAGAGCTGGCTCGACAACCCCGACCGCTTCTTCAGCGCGTGGGATCGCGCCTATCGGCTCATCAAGAGCAAGATGCCCGATGCGCGCATCGGTGGGCCGAACACGAGTGTGCTGTTCGACCAGGACTACGGGTTCCTGCAGCACGCGATCGCCAACGACACGGTTCCGCAGGCGTTCACCTGGCACGAGCTGAGCAACCCCGCCACGATCCGCGACTCCGTCGCGAAGTACCGCGGATGGGAAGACGAGCTGTTCGCCGGCACGAAGTGGGCCGGTCAGCACCTGCCGATCAACGTCAACGAGTACGCGTTCAACTACCACACGTCGGTTCCCGCGCAGATGATCCAGTGGATCTCCGCGATCGAGGACTCCAAGATCGACGCGGACATCGCCTACTGGAACATCGACGGCAATCTCAGCGACTCGGCCGTCCAGTCCAACCGCGGCAACGGCCAGTGGTGGTTGCTCAACGCCTACGGCAACATGACCGGCGACACGGTCACCGTGCACCCGCCGCGTCCCGGAGAGAGCTACACGCTGCAGGGGGTGGCCACCGTGGACGACGCCGACAAAAAGGTGCATGCCCTCCTCGGCGGCAGCTCCGGCGATCAGAACGTCTACTTCGACCGTCTGCCCGACTACCTGTCGGGGATCGCTCACGTCCAGGTGCGCGACATCCGCTGGACCGGTCAGATCGGCGACTCGGGCGAGCCGCAGACGGTCGCCGAGTTCGACGCCCCCGTGACGAACGGCTCGCTCGGCCTCGGATTCGGTCAGGGCGGCCTTCCGCAGCTGGGCACCGACTCGGCGTACGAGATCATCGTCACCCCGGGCCAGAACGCCTCGAGCCCGGCGCAGTCGCCGGTGTCGTGGCGCGGCGTCTACGAGGCGGAGGACGCCCGCTTCAGCGGAGCAACCCCCGAGATCAACGGTCCCGAAGGCACGCCGAGCAACGTGGGCGGCTTCTACACCTCGGGGACGAAGGACGTCGGGGGGATCCGCGGCGGATCGAACCTGCAGATCTCCTTCGACGTCGACGTGCCCGCCGCCGGCTCCTACGACCTCAGTGTTCTCGCCAGCGCGTACAACAAGGACCAGCTCAACCTCGCGCAGGGGCCGGTGAACATGTTCGTGACCGTGAACGGCGGCGCCGAACAGGAGATCTACGCGGAGCTCGGATACAAGTGGGTCGTCTGGAATCACAGTGACACGACGGTCGACCTGCAGGCAGGCAAGAACACCATCACCATCGCGGCGAAGAGTCTCGACGGGACCAAGCAGACCGTCGGTACGGCGATCATCGACAAGATCGACCTGACCCAGCCCAACCCCGGGTACACGCCCATCTACGAGGCCGAGAACGCCGTCCTGCACGGCGCCGCGGCCGCGTACGACAAGGCGGGCGTCTCGGGATCGGGGTACGTGCCCGTCGCGAGCGGCGAATCGGTCACGTTCTGGGTCTACAACGCCGACGACTCCGAGAAGTCCCTCGAGGTGAAGACCCTCGGAGGCGGCACCGCGACCCTGCGCGTCAACGGTGTGGACCTCGGTACGGTGTCCGACACCGCGGTGATCCCGGCCTTCATCGTCGGCGGTATCAACAAGGTGGAGGTCGTCGGGTCGTCCGGGACCCTCGCCCTGGACCGCGTGGCGGTGCGGGCCTCGAAGAACGAGCTGGCCTCGCAGATCATCGAGGCGGAGGCCGGAACCCTCGCGGGCTCGGCGAAGGTTCAGGACCTCTCGCTCGCAAGCGGCGGCAAGGCGGTCGTCGGCATCGGCGGCGCCCCCGGCAACGGCAACAGCCTCACCCAGAAGGTGACGGTCGCCCAGGCGGGGACCTACGCGATGACCCTGCGCTACTCGAACGAGGAGCAGTCGCCGTCCTCGCACTACAACCCCGATCCCGTGGCCCGTCGCGCCGACATCACCGTCAACGGCGGCCCGGTGCAGAAGGTGCTGTTCCCGCAGAGCTACAACGCCAACCAGTTCTGGGATCTGACGGTCGAGGTGCAGTTGCAGGCCGGGGAGAACTCGATCCGCTTCGCATCGGAGGAGCAGCCGGACTTCAACGGCGTCACCTACATCTCCGAGCGGTACCCGACCCTGGGGCTGCGCTCCCAGTGGGCGCCGAACCTCGATCGGATGACGTTCACGGCCCTCCACCCCGATACGTCTTCGGCCCCGACCCTCTCGGCGGGGGCCTCCTCGGTCGCTCAGGGAGCGACGGTGACCGCGTCGGGCACGGGCTTCACCCCGGGAGAGAAGGTCGAGTTCGTCCTGCACTCCGACCCGATCGTGCTCGGTGAGGCGTCGGCGGATGCCGCGGGTGCCGTGTCGGCGACCTTGACGGTGCCCGTATCGGCGCCCGTCGGCGACCACCGGCTCATCGCGACGGGGGCGATCTCGCAGCGCTCGGCGACCACGTCTCTCGCGGTGACCGCCGCGAGCGCCGGCGGCTCGGGCGGGGGCGGAACGGGTGGTACCGGCTCCGGTGGGACCGGTGGCGGGGCGTCGTCGGTGGGAGCGGCGCCCTCGGGCGCCGGCGTCTCGGCCTCCGGATCGCTCGCCATGACGGGCTCCACCTTCGCCGGCTTCGGTGGTCTGCTCGTCGGGGCTGCGGCTCTCGCCGCGGGTGCCGCGCTCATCGCTCGCCGAAGGGAACGTGCGAGCAGCTGACGGCTCGATCGCAGGACGCCCCGGGGACCCGAGCCCCGGGGCGTTCTCGCGTCGTGCGCAGGCACCCGCGGCGGTGACCTGGAGGCGGGTGAAATACTCCGCGTTCGACTGCAAAACTGTTTGCTGTGGTCCGATTACGGCGCTACACTAGTCGAACCGGTTCGATGATGAAGGGGGTGCAGAGATGACCACCATCGGTGACGTGGCCAAAGCTGCGGGCGTCTCACGCAGCACGGTCTCGTACGCGCTCTCGGGCAACCGTCCCATCTCGCGCGAGACGCGGGAGCGCATCGATGCCGCCATCTCCGAGCTCGGCTTCACCGTGAACGCGGGGGCGCGAGCTCTCGCCACCTCGCAGACCATGGTCCTCGGGCTGCTGCTGCAATTCCACGAGGACGAGTTCCCGCCGGCCATGCTGCAGTACATCTTGGCTGTGTCCGATGCGGCGCGCGAGCTCGGATACGACATCCTCATGGTCACCGATGGCGACGGTCCGGGGGCGATCCGTCGCATCACGTCGTCGAACATGGTCGACGGCGTCGTGCTCCTGGACGTCACGCACGACGATCCACGCCTCGACGCGCTCCGCCAGGCGCGCCAGCCCGGCGCGCTCGTCGGTCTGCCGCGCGACACGGAGGGGCTCGACGTCTTCGACCTCGACTTCGGCGAGGCCGCGCGCCTCACCGTCGATCACCTCTACGGGCTCGGCCATCACGACATCGTGCTCGTCTCGCCCCCACGGCACGTCTTCGAGCGCGGTGGCGCCTACGCATGGCGGTTCCGCGATGCCGCCCTCGAGCGGGCCGCGCGCTACGGGATCCGTATCCATGCCCACTACGGCGAGTCGCAGCAGCCCGCGATCGAGCGCAGTCTCAACGCGATCCTCGACACCCGAACCGACGCCACGGCGCTCATCGTGCACAACGATGCCTCGATCGCCGCGCTCCCCGGGGTGCTGCGCGAGCGCGGCACCGTGGTTCCCCGAGACCTGTCCGTCGTCAGCCTCTACTCGAGAGACTTCGGGCGCACCTTCCTGCTGCCGTACACGGCAGTCGAGACCTCCCCCGACGGTCTGGGACGCAAGGCGGTCCAACACCTGGTCCGGCGCATCGCCGACCCTGACTACGGGCCCCCCGTCGTCGGGTTCATCGAGCCCGAGCTGACCGACCGGGGGAGCACCGCCTGACGGGGCGGAAGACGCGCCCCGTTCCGTCGGTCCCTCGTCGAACCGGTTCAACGCGTCGCTTGAACGACAACGTAGTCACATTTCAGAGAGGAAATCGCAAGTGAGCACGACAATCACCCGTACCCGCGCTCTCGGAGCGCTCGCCATCGGCGCCGTCGCCGTCGGTGTCCTGGCCGGTTGCTCCGGCGGAGGCTCTGGCGGATCCGGAGACTCCGGCGGCAGCTACACCTTCTGGGACCCGTACCCGCAGTACGACGCCACCTCGGACTGGGCCAAGGTCATCGACAAGTGCGCGGCCGACGCCGGAGTCACCGTCGAGCGCACCGGCTTCGACACGAGCGATCTGACCAGCAAGGCGCTTCTCGCCGGCCAGCAGGGCGACTCTCCAGACATCCTCCTCATCGACAACCCCGCGGTCTCGACGCTGGTCGAGGCGGGCATCGTCACCGCAACCGACGAGAACGGACTGCAGGTCGGCGACGTCGCCGAGAACATCCTCGGTGCGTCGGTCATCGACGGGAAGACGTACGGCGTCCCGATCGGGGCGAACACCCTCGCCCTGTACTACAACCCCACCGTCCTCAGCGCCGCCGGCGTCGATCCCTCCTCCATCAAGGATTGGTCGAGCCTCAACAGCGCGATCGAGAAGGTCGTGGCATCCGGCAAGAAGGGCATCACCTTCTCGGGTATCGGCACGGAAGAGGGCAGTTTCCAGTTCCTGCCGTGGTTCTGGGGTGCGGGTGCGGACCTGACGCAGCTCGACTCCTCGCAAGCGGTCTCCGCCGTGCAGCTGTGGACCGACTGGGTCAAGAAGGGCTGGGCGCCGAACTCGGTCATCAACAACACCCAGACCACCAGCTGGCAGGAATTCGAGACCGGCGACTTCGGCTTCGCCGAGAACGGCACCTGGCAGAAGGCGGGAGCGGCGAAGGCCGGTTACCAGGTCATCCCGATCCCGTCGGCCAAGGGCGGCGCAGCCCCCGCTCCCACCGGCGGTGAGTTCCTCACCCTGCCTGTCCAGAAGGACTCGGCCCGTTACGCCACCTCGGCCAAGATCGTCGAGTGCCTCACCAGCACGGCGAACGTGGTCGGCACCGACAACACGCTCAACTACATCGCGGCCACGCCCGAGGCGCAGAAGGAGCAGCTGGCGAAGGACCCCTCGCTCGAGCCCTGGGTCGAAGCCGTCGGCGCGGCCAAGGCCCGCACCGGAGACAACCTCGGTGTGAAGTACCCGATCATCTCCGAGCAGCTCTGGACCGCGGTGCAGAACTCCCTCACCGGCGCGCAGTCGCCGCAGGACGCCCTGAAGGCCGCCCAGCAGGCCGCCTCGTCCAAGTAATCCCATCCATCGAAAGGGGTACGCCGACATGACCGCGACGCAGATCACTGCCTCGACGGGCACCGGCGACGCCGGGAGGGCGGCGGCGCGGTCCGCCGTCCTCCCCGCCCCCGGCGGCCGCCCGCGGCGCCGGGGCCAGTGGACGGCGTGGGCGTTCCTCGCCCCCGTCGTCATCTATCTGGTCGTCTTCTACGCCTATCCGCTCTATCGCAACCTCGACCTGAGCCTGCGCGACTACACCGTCCGCTCGTTCATCGACGGCAACGCCCCCTTCGTCTGGTTCGCCAACTACGTCGCCGTCTTCCAAGACGCCACGTTCTGGCCCGCGCTGGCGAACACGGCCACCTTCACGCTCGTCTCCATCGCGTTCCAGTACACGATCGGCATGGCGCTGGCCGTGTTCTTCTTCCAACGTTTCCCGCTGTCGGCCACGCTGCGCGCGCTGTTCCTCGTGCCGTGGCTGCTGCCGCTGCTGGTCTCGGCCTCCGCGTGGTCGTGGATGCTCAACTCGGACTCCGGAGTGGTCAATGCCGCGCTCGGCGCGGTGGGCATCGATCCGGTGAACTGGCTCACCTCCCCGCAGTGGGCACTGGTGTCCGTGCTGATCGCGAACATCTGGATCGGGGTGCCGTTCAACCTCGTCATCCTCTACAGCGGCCTGCAGAACATCTCGACCGACATCTACGAAGCGGCATCCATCGACGGGGCGAACGCGTGGCAGAAGTTCTGGCGGATCACCTTCCCGCTGCTGCGCCCCGTCTCGGCGATCACGATCCTGCTGGGGCTGGTCTACACGCTCAAGGTGTTCGACATCATCTGGATCATGACGCGAGGGGGGCCGGGCTCCAGCTCCACCACCTTCGCGATCTGGTCGTACCGGCTCGGCTTCGGGTCGGCCCTGCCCGACCTCAGCCCCGCGGCGGCCGTCGGCAACCTTCTCATCGTGATCGCCCTGGTCTTCGGGCTGATCTACATCCGCGCCCAGCGCCGTCTGGAGGTCTGATGAAGCGTCGACCGTGGTGGATCACCCTCGTGGGTGTGATCCTGACCGGGATCATGCTGTTCCCGATCTACTGGATGATCAACGTCTCGCTCACCCCCCAGGGCGATATGCGCAAGTCGCCGCCGGATCTGTTCCCCCTCGCCCCTACCTTCGAGGGATACCAGAGGGTGCTCTCCGACCAGTTGCCCTACCTCGGCACCAGCTTCGTGATCGGTGTCGGCACCGTGGTGCTGACGCTGGTGCTGTCGGCACCGGCGGCCTACGCCCTGGCCAAGCTCCGTCCCCGGGGAGGCAACGTGCTCAGCTTCGCGTTGCTCATCGCGCAGATGATCCCCGGGATCATCATGGCGATGGGGTTCTACGGCATCTACCTCAATGCCGGGATCCTCAACACGGTGCCCGGGCTGATCCTCGCCGACTCGACCCTGGCGGTGCCCTTCGGGGTGCTGATCTTCACCGCCTTCATGCGGGGTATCCCCGATGAGCTCCTCGCCGCCGCCCGCATCGACGGGGCGGGCACCTGGCGCACGTTCCGGTCGATCGTCCTTCCGGTCAGCCGCAACTCGATCGTCACGGTCTCGCTGTTCGCGTTCCTGTGGTCGTGGTCCGACTTCATCTTCGCCTCGACGCTGAACAGCGGCGGCAAGCTCCAGCCGATCACGATCGGCATCTACCGGTACATCGGCAACAACAACCAGGAGTGGAACGCCATCATGGCGACCGCCGTCGTGGCATCCATTCCCGCCGCCGTCCTGCTGATCCTCGCCCAGCGCTACGTGGCGGCCGGTGTGACCGCCGGCGCGGTCAAAGACTGACCCCTGAAAGGCCCCTCGTGTCCCTCTCTTCTCTGCCGTCGTTCGACGTGCGCGAAATCCCCTTCAGCCGCCGCGGTTCGTGGATGAACCTGTCTCCCGTGATCGGGCTGCACCGCCGCGTGCGCGACATCCATCTGGTCTCCCACCTCACCGGCATGCACGCGGTGCTGCGTCTGACGCTGAGCCGGGACGGTTCCTTCGTGGATGCCGAGACCGTGGCAGACCCCTCGGCTCTGTCGTGGCTGGTCGAGGGCGAGGTCGTGGCCTCGGCGGTGTTCGAGTCGAACGACGTGGTGCGGCTGGCGGGTACGGGGGTCGACCTCGTCCTGGCGGACGCGGCAGAGGAGCTCACCCCCTTCAGCGGCTCGTACTTCTTCCGAGAGCCCCGCGACCGATCGTGGGTCTTCACCTCGTACGAGACGGGCAGGCGCTACCGGGTGACCGTGCTGTCGGGGACCGCGGCGGCAGAGGGGGAGGAAGCCCTCGGGCAGAACGCCCGTTCGATCACCTTGGGCGGCGTGGCCGGTTGGGAGGTCGCGATCGAGCAGATCGAGAGCGCGGCCCCGGTGTTCACCTCTCTCGAGACCTTCGCCGAGGTGCAGCGGCGGGTCGTCGAGGAGTTCGAGGAGTATCTCGAGGCAGTGGCGGGCTGGCGGAGCGAGGACACACCCGCCGCGGCGCTCGCCGCCTACGTGCTGTGGTCGGCGACCGTCGTCCCCGCCGGCTTCGTCACGCGCGAGTCGGTGCTCATGTCGAAGCACTGGATGGACAAGGTCTGGAGCTGGGACCACACCTTCAACGCCCTGGCCCTCGCGCCCGGTGCGCCGGAGCTCGCCCTCGACCAGTTCCACGCCCCGTTCGACCACCAGGATGCCGCGGGTGCCCTGCCCGACTCGATCACCCACTCCGAGGTGCTCTACAACTTCGTCAAGCCCCCGATCCACGGGTGGGCGCTGACGCGGCTCCGTGAGCGGCTGCCCCGTCCCCTCGACCGGGCGGAGCTCGAAGCGGTGTACGCGCGGCTCGCGCGCTGGTCGCGGTTCTGGCTGGACTCCCGGACGGCGCCGGGTCGCTCGCTGCCCTACTACCAGCACGGCAACGACAGCGGCTGGGACAACTCCACCGCCTTCGACCACGACCGTGTCGTCGAGGCGCCCGACCTCGCCGCTTTTCTCGCGGTCCAGCTCGACGTCGTGGCAGATCTCGCCGACGAGCTCGGGCTCGACGAGGGCGCGCACTGGCGCGACGAGCGCGACCGGGTCGAGCGGGCGCTGCTGGCCGAGCTGCGCGACGAGGACGGCTTCTTCGCCGTCGGCGCCCTGAGCCGAACCCGCAGCAAGCGCACCAGCCTGCTCACCTTGCTGCCCGTGCTGGCCTCCCCGCGTCTTCCGGGCGACGTCGTCGACGCCCTGGCCGCCGGAATCGAGGCGCATCTCACCGAATGGGGGCCGGCGACCCAGCTCGTCGACACCGCGGAGTACGAGAGCGACGGCTACTGGAGGGGCCCCATCTGGGCCCCCTCGACGATGCTGATCGAGGAGGGGCTCCGCCGCGGGGGCCGGATTGGCCTCGCCGACACGATCAGCGAGAGGTTCCGGGCCCTGTGCGAGCGGTCCGGGTTCGCCGAGAACTTCGACGCCCTCACCGGTGAGGGGCTGCGCGATCGGGCCTACACCTGGACCGCGAGCGTGTACCTCGTCTTCGCCCACGATCACGTGGAGCGGCGCCGAGCCGAGGAGGCCGAGGGTATCGAGGCGCGGGCGTGAGCACCGTCACCGAGCACTTCTTCATCGAGGGCGACCGCCTCGTGTGGCGGGGCGATGGCGAGACCGTGGTGGTCGAGCCGTGGGGGCGAGACAGCGTGCGCGTGCGCGCGCGTCTCATGCACGACGTGCTCGATCACGACTGGGCGCTCCTGGCCGCCGATCCCGTGTCCGCGACGATCGAGATCGAGGGGGAACGGGCGACGCTGAGCAACGGGCGGTTGCGCGTGGTCGCGACCTCGCGCAGCGGCATCCAGCTGCAGACCGGATACCACCGCAACTTCTGCCACCTCGCCTTCTTCGACGCCTCGGGGCGCCTGCTCTTCGCCGAGAGGGATGCGGGAGGCTCGCTGGCGCTCGTCGCGCGCGAGCATCGCCCCATCGCGGGAGGCGACGTCAGGCTCACGGCGTCGTTCGACACCGCCGCGGACGAGCACCTGTACGGCATGGGGCAGTACCAGCAGGACGTGCTGGATCTGAAGGGCAGCTCCCTCGAGCTCGCCCACCGCAACTCGCAGTCGAGCGTGCCGTTCGTCATGTCGAGTCGTGGCTACGGCTTCCTGTGGCACAACCCCGCGATCGGGCGCGCGACGTTCGCGACCAACGGCACCCGGTGGGAGGCCGAGTCGACCGAGCAGCTCGACTACTGGGTGACCGCCGGCGAGACCCCGCGCGAGATCGCCCGGGCCTACGCGGATGCCACGGGGCACGCGCCGATGATGCCGGAGCGCGGGCTGGGGTTCTGGCAGTGCAAACTCCGGTACTCCTCGCAGGAGGAGCTGCTGTCGGTGGCGCGCGAGCACACGCGCCGCGGTCTTCCCCTCGACGTCATCGTCGCGGACTTCTTCCACTGGCCGAGGATGGGGGACTTCCGCTTCGAGCAGGAGTTCTGGCCGGATCCGGCGGCGATGGTGCGCGAGCTCGACGAGCTCGGCGTCGAGCTCATGGTCTCGGTGTGGCCGCAGGTGTCGCTCGAGAGCGAGAACTACGCGCTCATGAAGAAAGAGAACCTGCTCGTGCGCGCCGAGCGCGGGCTCGACGTGCAGATGTCGTTCGAGGGGCCGAGCGTGTTCCTCGACGCCACCAACCCCCGCGCCCGCGACTTCGTGTGGCAGAAATGCCGCGACAACTATGCGCGCCATGGCATCCGCACCTTCTGGCTCGACGAAGCGGAGCCCGAGTTCGGTCTCTACGACTACGACAACTACCGGTATCACGCCGGTCCGGTGCCGCAGGTGGGAAACCTCTACCCCCAGCACTATGCTCGCGCTTTCGCCGAGGGGCAGTGGGCAGACGGCGAGACCGAGGTCGTGAACCTCCTGCGCGCCGCCTGGGCGGGGTCTCAGCGCTACGGCGCCCTGGTCTGGTCGGGCGACATCGCCTCGACCTTCGCTGCGTTGCGGGCGCAGATCACCGCCGGGATCCACATGGGGGTGGCGGGTATCCCGTGGTTCACCACCGACATCGGAGGCTTCCACCACGGCGACCCCGACGATGAGGGGTTCCGCGAGCTCCTGGTGCGCTGGTTCCATTTCGGCGCGTTCAGCCCGGTGATGCGCCTGCACGGCGACCGCCTGCCGACGACCCCGGTGCACGCCGCCGACGGCTCGCGGCGGTCCCCGAGCGGCGGACCGAACGAGGTCTGGAGCTTCGGCGACCAGGTCACGCCGATCCTGGAGCGGTACCTGTTCGCGCGGGAGGCGTTGCGGCCCTACCTGCGAGAGGTGATGCGCGAGGCGCACCGCGACGGGCAGCCCGTGCTGCGCGGGCTGTTCCACGAGTTCCCCGCCGACGAGCGCTCGCGGATCGTGAAGGACCAGTACCTGCTCGGCTCCGACCTGCTCGTGGCCCCCGTTCTCGAGGCCGGCGCGCGCACCCGCTGCGTCCTGCTGCCCGAGGGCGCAGGCTGGACCGACCTGTGGACCGGCGCCGTGCACCTCGGCGGGGGAGAGGTCGAGGTCGAAGCTCCTGCCGACCGCGTCCCGCTGTTCGTCCGCGACGAAGCGCACCCCGAGATCTTCGAGGCCGTGCGTCGCGCTCTGCTTCCGTCGTCGCGACGGTGAACGACAAGACCCCGGATGCCATGGCATCCGGGGTCATGTTCTTTCGAGGTCGCGTCAGCGCAGCAGCGGCACCGCGCCCACGAGAACGCCCACGGCGAGCATCACCAGTGAGACGATCGTGGCGCGCCACAGCACCTTCTTGTGGTGGTCGCCGAGGTTGACGCCGGCGAGCGAGACGAGCAGCAGGATCGCGGGCACCAGCGGGCTCTGCAAGTGCACCGGCTGCCCGGTGATCGAGGCGCGGGCCATCTCGACCGGGGCGATGCCGTAGTTCGCCGCACTCTCGGCGAGCACGGGCAGGATGCCGAAGTAGAACGCATCGTTCGACATGAAGAAGGTGAACGGGATCGACAGCACCCCGGTGATGACGGCGAGGAACGGGCCCATCGACGAGGGGATCACCTCGGTGATCCACGAGGCCATCGCCGTGACCATGCCGGTGCCGTTGAGGACGCCGACCAGGACGCCGGCCGCCAGCACCATCGACACGACGCCGACGATCGAGGGTGCGTGAGCGACGATCTCGTCGGCCTGCGAGCGGAGCTTGGGGAAGTTCACGATGAGGGCGATTGCGGCGCCGACCATGAAGACGAAGGCCAGCGGGAACAGGTCCATGACCAGCAGCACCATGACCGCGGCCGTCAGGGCCAGGTTGAACCAGATGAGCTTCGGGCGCAGCGTCGCGCGGTTCGGGTCGAGCATGGTGTCGGCCATGGCGGTGTCGGCGGTGTCGACCAGTTGCGCGGCGGCGACGGCGTCGCGACCGCCGCGGACGGTGACGATGTTGCCGGTGCGCAGAGAGGCGACCGCGCCGGGCTTGGATTCGGCACCGCGGAAGATCTTCGGGGCGCCGAGTCGGCCGAAGCCGCCGGGCTCGTCGATCCTGGTGGTGTCGACGGTGCCGGCGAGACGCTTGCGCTCGGACAGCCCGAGGAACCAGGCGAAAGCGAGCGAGACGACCAGGCCGGCCAGCAGTGAGGGGATCATCGGCACGAAGACGTCGGTGGGCTGCAGGCCCAGGGCGGTCGCGGCGCGGACTGTCGGCCCACCCCACGGGACGATGTTCATCGTGCCGTTCATCAGGCCCGCGACGCAGGTGAGCACGACGGGGCTCATCCCCAGACGCAGGTACAGGGGCAGCATCGCCGAGGTGGTGATGATGAAGGTCGTCGAGCCGTCGCCGTCGAGCGAGACCGCCCCGGCGAGGATGGCCGTGCCCAGCACGATCTTGGCCGGGTCGTTCCCCAGCACGCGCGTGATCACGCGGATCAGCGGGTCGAACAGGCCGACGTCGATCATGATGCCGAAGTACATGATCGCGAACATCAGCAGGGCCGCGGTGGGCGCCATCTTGCTGATCGCGTCGATCACCATGTCGCCGAGGCCGAGACCCGCCCCGGCGATGAGACCGAAGACGGTGGGGACGACGATGAGAGCGACCATCGGGGTCAGGCGTCGGGTCATGATCAGGGCCATGAACGACAGGACCATGAGGAAGCCCAGGGCCACGAGCACCCCATCGGCGGGCGTATAGGCCACCGGGTACTCGGCGGCGTCGGCCGCAAGGATCAGGGGGGTCATCGCGACTCCTTCGTCGTGACGGGCGCGGCTCTCGCACTCGATCCGGCGAGGTTACGCACGCCGAGCCTCCCGGCGCGTGCTTGCTCGCATTGCGGACGGTTATGCGCGTACCGTGTGTTCTGCGCATTTCGCGCACGAGAGTCGAGGCGGGAGGTGCGGATGCGGTTCGCCACGCGCATGCTGGTCGTGCAGGTCGCCACGCAGGTGGCCGTCGTCGCCGTGTGCACCGCCGTCTTCGCCTGGCTCGGCGTGCAGCAGCTGAAGGCCGAGGCCGATTCCTCGGCGCTGAACATCGCGCGGTCCGTCGCCGAAGCCCCCGAGGTGCGCGACCTCGTCGAGACCTACTCCGCCGATCCCGGGACCCCGGATGCCGCGGGCTTGCGCGACGGCCTGCTGCAGCGGTACGCCACCGACGTCACTACCCGCACGGAGGGCCTGTTCGTCGTGATCACCGACGATCACGGCATCCGTCTCGCCCACCCCGATCCCGACCGCCTCGGCGAGGTGGTGAGCACGAGCTTCGCGGACGCGCTCGCGGGGCGAGAGGTGGTCACGTGGGAGACGGGAACACTCGGCGAGTCCGCCCGCGCGAAGGTGCCGGTCTACGCGCCCGGCGGGGGATCCCCGGTGGGGGAGGTGAGCGTGGGCTTCGAGCGGGCGAGCGTCTTCGACGACCTCCCGGCCCTGATCGGCGGGATCGCCGTCGCCGTGGCGCTCGCCGTGGCGATCGGCGCCGTGGTCGCCCTGTTCATGCGTCGCCGCCTCGAGCGGCTCACTCTCGGCGTGCAGCCCGAAGAACTCGTCTCGCTCGTCCAGACCCAGACCGCCGTTCTCGAAAGCGCCGATGAGGGGGTCGTCGCCCTCGATGACGCCGGCGTCGTGCGCGTGTGCACGGCCGCCGCCGAACGGCTTCTCGGAGTGAGGGATGCCGTGGGTCGGCCGGTGCGCGATCTCGGACTGCCCCCGGCGGTCGCCGCGGCTCTGTCGGGCACCGGGGCCTCGAGCGGGCTCCCCCTGGGCGACCGCGTCGTGTTCATCGACGTGCGACCGGTGCGGCGCGGGGCCCGCTCCTTCGGCCGCGTGGCGACGCTGCGCGATCGCACCGACGTCATGGCCCTGTCGGGGCGGCTCGACAGCGTCCGCGCGATGAGCGATGCCCTGCGCGTGCAACGGCACGAGAACGCCAACCGGCTGCACGCGGCGGTGGGCCTGCTCGACGCGGGGCGCGCGGGCGAGGCGCGCGCCTTCCTCGCCGATCTCGTCGACCGGGGCTCGGTCGACTGGGCGGTGCCCGGGATCGACCTCGTGGGCGATGCGATGCTGCAGTCGTTCCTGGGGGCGAAGGCCCTCTCGGCCCGCGAGCGCGGCGTGGTGCTGCGCGTCGCCGACGAGACGTTCCTGCGCACTCCGATCGACGAGGTCGAGGACGTCGTGGCCGTCCTCGGCAACCTCGTCGACAACGCCGTGACGGCGGCAGCGGCGGCGCCGGCACCCCGAGAGGTCGAGGTGGCGGTGCTCGGCGACGGGGATGCCGTCGTGCTCACGGTCGGCGACACGGGGGCGGGTATCGCCGACCCCGAGGCCGCCTTCCTCCCGCGAGAGCGGAGCGACGACCCTTCCGCGGTGCACGGACTCGGCATCGGCCTCCCCCTGTCGCGCGAGTTCGCCCGTCGGCGCGGCGGCGACGTCTGGGTCGTCGACCCGGGAGGCGACGGTCACGGCGCCGTCGTGGCCGCGAGACTGCCCGGCGTGACCCGAGGAGAAACCGAATGACAGACATCCGCGTCCTCGTCGTCGACGATGACTTCCGGGTCGCGGGACTGCACCGCGACGCCGTGACCGCGCGCCCGGGGTTCGTCGCGCTCGAGCCCGCGCGCACCGTCGGCGAGGCCCGCGCCGCGCTCGCCGCGCACGCTCCCGACCTGCTGCTGGCCGACGTCTACCTCCCCGACGGCGACGGCATCGAGTTGGTGCGCTCGGCCGGCGTCGACGCGTTCGTCCTGTCGGCGGCGACGGATGCCGCGACCGTGCGCCGGGCGTTCACCGCCGGTGCCCTCGCCTTCCTCGTGAAGCCCTTCGACACGCGGGTGCTGGCGGAACGCCTCGACCGGTACGCGCGGTACCGCAACCTCATCGCGAGCCCGCGGCACCTGTCGCAGGACGACATCGACCGCGCAGCCTCGGTCATGCGCGGGGAGCGCGAGGGTGCCTCTCTCGCCCGATCCGCGACCGAGCAGACCGTGCTCGCCGCCCTCGGCGCTGACGAGGCCTCGGCGACCGAGGTGGCCGAGCGCATCGGCGTCTCGCGCGCGACGGCGCAACGCCACTTGACCGCCCTCGCCGAGAGGGGCCTCGTGCAGGTGAGTCTGCGCTACGGCACCACCGGTCGCCCCGAGCACCGCTTCCGCGCCGGGGGCTGACTCGCGCAGGCGGCACGATTCTTCGACACAGCGCGGGGTAGAGGTGGCTGAGCGTGTCGACGTCACCGGGCGTGCTGCGGAGCCCGGTCCCTTCGACAGGCTCAGGGACCTCGGTGCGCGGGTCCAGGGACCTCGCGCCGCGGCCCGGGCGCGAGGATCAGCGCGCCGCGCTCAGGCCTCCAGTACCGCCCACCCTCGCGGTCCCAGCTCGATCCGGCCGTCCGCCGGCGCGCCCTCGCCCGTGACCAGCTGCCGTCCGTCGGCGACCGGCAGCGATACGGGCTCGTCGCCGATGTTCAGCGCCACCACCACGGCGTCGTCTCCCACGGCCGTGCGCAGAGCGATCGCCGTGTTCGTCACCTCGATCACGTCGGTGTGCGCGCGCCAGAGCCATGGTTTGCGGCGCCGCAGCGCGATCAGTTCCCGGTGCACCCGCAGGATGCCCTCGTCGGGGTCGACCTCGTCGGGGCGCGCGGGGAACTCCGGGCGCACCGCATCGTCGCCGCCGAGCCGCTCCTCTTTCACCCCGGTCCACCCGAACTCGTCGCCGGCGTACACCGAGGGCGTTCCCGCGACGGTGAACAGCACCGCGAGGGCGTGCGGCACGAGATCCGCGCCCACCGCCGAGGCGATACGGCTGACATCGTGGTTGCCGACGAAGGTCTGCGGGGCGTAGGTCGACAGCAACTCGTCATGCCGCTCGACGGCATGGCTGAGCTCGAAGAGGTTGCCGTCGGAGATGCCGTGCCAGATCCCCTGCCACAGCTCGTACTGCGTCAGCGAGTCGATAGTCGATTCCCGCACGATCTGCGGACCGTCGCCGTGGATGACCTCGCCCAGGAACCATGCGTCGGGGAAGCGCTCGCGCACCCGCGGAAGCACCTGGGCCCAGAACGACGACGGCACCGCGTACGCGGCATCCAGTCTCCATCCGTCGATCCCGTGGTCGAGCCAGTGACACATGACCTCCACCACGAGATCGACGACGTCGGCAGACGCGTGATCCAGCGCGACGAGGGCGTCGTGCCCCTCGAAGACCTCGGGCTCGAAGCGCCCGTCGACCCACCGCCCCCGGAACAGGCTCGGCCCGTCCTCCCGCAGGTCGCGGAACGCCGGGTGCCCCCGCCCGACGTGGTTGAAGACGCCGTCGAGAAGGACCCGGATGCCACGCCCACGCGCCGCGGAGACGAGTCGGTCGAGATCAGCGGTGTCGCCGAGTCGTGGGTCGATGCGGAGGTGGTCGACGGTGTCGTAGCCGTGTGTCTCCGACGCGAACACCGGGCCCAGGAGCAGACCGTTGAGCCCCAGCTCGATGACGTGGTCGAGCCACGGGTCGAGGCGGTCGAGACGGTGCACCGGGTCGGCATCCGGATCCACGCCGTCACGGATCGGCGCACCGACGAATCCCAGCGGGTAGACGTGCCACCAGATGACGTGTTCGGGCCACGCGGGCATGGATTCTCCTCGGCCCGGCGGGTCGGCGCCGGCGCAGTTCGACGCTATCCCTCCGTCGCCGCGGCGACGCGGGGGGTTGTGGGGGCGGATGCCGGGGGTCACGCTCGCGCGCGGTCGTCCGGGAGGGAGAAGACCGGCAGGTCGAGGGCGTGATCGCGTGCGGCGTCGACGGCGGCGGCGACCGCGCCGATCGAGACGATGTCGGCGCCGAGGGTCGAGGCGACGATCGCGGGGGCGGGGAGGTCGAGCGCGCGCGGGAGGGCGTCGATGGCGGCCGTGATGATGGGGGCCGCGCCCGCGGCGATGGCGCCGGAGACGATCACGCGATCCACGTCGAACAGGCTCCCGAAGATGCCCACGACGCCCGCCAGGGCGCCCCCCACCTCGCGAGCGACGGCGAGGGCTCCTGGATCTCCGGATGCCGCGAGGTCGAGCACGCTCTTGGCGTCGATCGCCGCGGGGTCGATGTCGTGCAGGGCGCTCTGCGCGGGCAGCGAGCCGGAGCGCAGTGCCGCCCGCGCCGCCTCGACGCAGCGGGGCGCGAGCCCCTCGGCGCTGCCGACGCCCTCGACGCGGTCGAAGGCTACGGTCTCTCCCGCGCCGCCGTGCTTTCCGCGCAGGAGGTGCCCGTCGAGGCAGATCCCGGCGCCGAAGCGTTCACCGGCCAAGAGGGCGACGAAGTCGTCGCAATCGGCGGCCGCCCCGCGCGCGTGCTCGGCCACCGCGGCCAGGGTCGCGTCGTTCTCGACCCGCACCACGGGCGACCAGCTCTGGAAGGTGTCGATGAAGCCGGGGTTCATCCGTTCCCAGAAGCGGTCGTGGTGCACGGGGGAGCGGCCCTCGCGGTCGACCGGGGCGGGAACCCCCGCGCACAGCGCGACGATCTCGGAGCGATCGCGTCGTGCGCGTTTCAGGGTCGCCTCCACGGTCGCCTCCGCCGCGCGTCGGCGCCGTTCGGGCGAATCGCGCTCGGGGTCGACCGTCAGGCGCGAGGTCGCGAGCGTCTCGCCGCGCAGGTCGGCCACCGTGGCCGTCAGATGCCCGCGTCCCGCGTCGACCCCCACCACGACGCCCGCCTCGGGCCGGAAGGCGAAGCGGCGCGCGGGGCGCCCCTTGGAGTACTCGCCGACGGCGCGCGCGTTGGGCATCTCCGCGAGCAGGCGCCGCGCGGTCAGCTCGTCAAGCACGTCGATGGCGGTGGAGCGGGTCACCCCGATCGCGGCGATCACGTCGCTGGCGGTGAAGGCGTCGACCTGCCAGGCGTGGCGCAGCACGGCGTCGAGGCTGTGACGTCGCAGCGAGGGCGTCGCGGTCACGGCATCCATCGGCATCCGCCCTCTCTTCGCGTCGGGCGGTCGCTCTTGACCGCCGTGCGTTCCCCCTGCAATACTGCCTGCACGACATTGATTTGGCGACTAGATTTAGTCATCAACACAACATATTCGCAATGCGGCGGAGGAGGAACCAGGTGTCGACGAAGACCAGGGCGACCCGGCGGTGGGTCGCGGCGGCCGCGGTGGGGGTGCTCGGGGCGAGCCTGCTCGCGGGCTGCTCGGCCGATGGGCGCGAGACCATCCGCTTCACCTTCAGCAAACGCGAGGCGCTCTCGTTCATGAACGACGTCGTCGCGCAGTACAACGCCTCTCAAGACAGGGTGCGCGTCGAGATGGACAGCTCCGGCGTCGACGTCGTCTCGGCCAGCTTCGTCCGCGGCAACCCGCCCGACATCATGCTGGCGAACTACAACTACGAGGTGGCCCGGTTCGTGCAGCGCTGCGCCCTCTCCGACCTCAGCGGCACCGCGGCGGCGGCGAGCGTGCGCGAAGACTTGCAGCCGCTCATGGACCAGTACGGCTCGTGCGCGGGTCGCACCAGCGCCCTGCCGTACTCGGTGATGGCGGCATCCGTCATCTACAACACGCAGATCTTCGACCAGCTCGGCCTGTCGGTCCCCACCACGTGGGGCGAGCTCCTCGAGGTGTCCGAGACCCTGAAGGCCAACGGCATCACCCCGTTCTACGGCACCTTCAAAGACGACTGGACCGTCGCCCAGGGCTGGTACGACTACTCCGTCGGGGGCTCGCTGGACGTGCTCGACTTCTTCGACTCCCTGGCCGCCGAGGGCGATCAGGTCGGCCCCGACTCGTCGGTGTCGTTCGCGAAGGACTTCACCCAGCCCATGGACCGCATGCTCGAGCTCGCGACGAACTACACGAATGCGGATGCCGAGAGCCGGGCCTACGGCGATGGGAACCTCGCCTTCGCACAGGGGCAGGCGGCGATGTACCTGCAGGGGCCGTGGGCGCTCGGCGAGATCGCCAAGACCGCGCCGGACCTGCCGGTCGGTACCTTCCCCCTGCCGATGACCGACGACCCCGACGACCTCAAGGTGCGCGTCAACATGGACCTCGCCGCCATCATCCCCGAGGCATCGCATCACCAGGATGCCGCTCGCGACTTCCTCGAGTACCTCTACCGCCCCGAGGTGATCGAGGCCTACAACGAGTCGCAGCTCGGCTTCGCGCCCACGGCGGACGCCCCGTCGCCGAGCGACCCGCGCGTGGCGGGCATGGTGCCGTACTACGACGAAGGCCGCATCTACCAGGGCGCCTCGGTGCTCGTGCCCAAGACGATCCCCACCTTCAACTATGCGCAGGCGATGATCTTCGGCGCAGCGCCCGAGACCACCCTGCGCACCATGGACGAGGACTGGTCGCGCCTCGCGTTCCGCCAGCCCCCGGCCTCGACGAACGATGCCGCTGGCGAGGAGGCCGCGCGATGACCACCACCACCACGATCGTCACCGGGGGCAAAGCGACCGCGCGTCGCAGCTCCCGCCGGATCGAGCCGATCTATTACCTGTTCCTGCTGCCGACCCTCGTGCTGTTCACGCTCGCGATCACGGTTCCGGGTCTCATCGGCATCTTCTTCAGCTTCACGGACTCCATCGGGCTGGGGGAGTGGAGCTTCACGGGCCTGACCAACTACATCGCGATCTTCAGCGACCCGGCGATCCTGCAGGCGTACCTGTTCACCTTCGGCTTCTCGGTGGCCACGGTCATCGTGGTCAACGTGGCCGCGTTCCTGCTCGCGGTCGGGCTCACCTCGCAGATCCGGTTCACGAAGGCCCTGCGGACGGTGTTCGTCATCCCGATGGTGATCTCGGGCATCATCATCGCCTACGTCTTCAATTTCCTCTTCAGCAACTCGGTGCCCCAGGCCGGGGCTGCCCTCGGCATCCCGTGGCTCGAGACGAGCCTGCTCGCCAACCCCGACCTGGCGTGGGTGGCGATCGTGATCGTCACCGCCTGGCAGGCCGTGCCCGGCACGCTGCTCATCTACATCGCGGGGCTCCTCTCCGTCCCCGGCGACGTCTACGAGGCCGCGGGCCTCGACGGGGCGAGCAAGACCCAGCAACTGCTGCGCATCACGCTCCCGCTCGTCGCGGGGTACGTGGTGATCAACATCATCCTGGGCTTCAAGGGCTTCCTGAACGCCTACGACATCATCGTCGGGCTCACCGGCGGAGGCCCCGGTACCGCGACCCGCAGCGTCGCGATGTCGATCATCCTCGGCTTCAACGGCGGCGACTACGCGTATCAGATGGCGAACGCAGCGCTCTTCTTCGTCGTGGCCATCGTCATCTCGCTCCTGCAGCTCTCGCTGACCCGGGGAAGGAACACCCTGTCATGACCGCTCTCAACCAGCCGGCCCTCGCCTTCGAGCAGGCCGAGCTCGCCGTCCCCGATCGTCAGGGCCCCCAGGCTCCCCGCCGCCGTCGTCGCGTCGGCATGGAGCGCATCAACTGGTCGACGACGACGATCCTGGTGCTCTGTTCCCTCACCGTGCTGCTGCCGTTGTACGTCACGGTCTCGATGGCGCTGAAGAGCGGCACGCAGGTCGTCGACGGCAACGCGTTCTCGTTCCCCTCGCCGCTCAGCTTCGACGGCTTCGTCCAGGCGTGGACGCTGACGAAGTTCCCCGTGGGCCTGGCGATCTCGCTGCTGGTGACCGCCGGCACGGTCGTGGCGACGATCGTGCTCGCCGCCTTCGCCTCGTACGCGATCGCGCGCAACTGGGACCGGAAGCTCTTCCGGTACTCGTTCTTCTACCTGCTCGCGGCGATGTTCATCCCGTTCCCCGTCGTGGCGCTTCCGCAGATCCAGCTCACCGGTCGGGTGGGGCTCGACAACCCCGTCGGCGTGATCATCCTCGCCACGATGTTCCAGCTGAGCTTCAGCGTGCTGCTGTTCACGGCCTTCCTCCGGTCGATCCCGCTCGAACTCGAAGAGAGCGCACGCATCGACGGGGCGACGACCTGGCAGACGTTCTGGCGGCTCATCTTCCCGCTCCTGGCCCCTATGAGCGCCACCGTCGGCATCTTCGCCTTCCTCTACGCGTGGAACGACTTCATGATGCCCTCGCTCATCATCAGCGACCCGGCGCTGCAGACTCTGCCGGTGCGGCAGAACCTCTTCCAGACGCAGTTCAGCAACAACTACAACGTCGCTTTCGCGTCGTACCTCATGGCCATGGCCCCCGCCATCATCGCCTACCTCTTCACCCAGCGCTGGGTGATGGCGGGCGTGACCCAGGGCGCCGTCAAGGGCTGACCGACCACCCCCCTCGAAAGGAAAAACGTGACCACCGCCGCACCCTCCGTGCAGACCCGCGAACTCAGCGCAGCCCCCGACTGGTGGCGCCAGGCCGTGGTGTACCAGGTGTATCCCCGCAGCTTCGCCGACACCGACGGCGACGGCCTGGGCGACATCCGCGGAATCACCTCGCGCGTACCGTATCTGGCAGAGCTGGGGGTGGATGCCGTCTGGCTCAGCCCCTTCTACCCCTCCGATCTCGCGGACGGCGGCTACGACGTCGCCGACTACCGCGACGTCGACCCGCGGCTGGGGACCCTGGCCGACATGGACGAGCTCATTGCGCAGCTGCACGCCCATGGCATCCGGGTCGTCGTCGACATCGTGCCCAACCACACGTCCGACAGGCACGCCTGGTTCCAGGAGGCGCTGGCCGCGGGCCGCGGGTCGGCGGCGCGTGCGCGTTACATCTTCCGTGAGGGCACCGGGCCCGACGGCGGGGAACCGCCCACCGACTGGGTGTCGATCTTCGGCGGCTCGGCGTGGGAGCGGGTGGAGGACGGGCAGTGGTACCTGCACAACTTCGACGTGTCGCAACCCGACCTCGACTGGTCGAACCCCGCGGTGCGCGCCGACTTCGTCACGACGCTGCGTTTCTGGAGCGACCGGGGAGTCGACGGCTTCCGCATCGACGTGGCGCACATGCTCACGAAAGACCTCAGCGAGCCGCTGCCCTCCCGCGCCGAGCTCGAAGCGCTTCCGCAGGACGGCTCCCACCCGATGATCGATCGCGACGACGTGCACGAGGTCTACGCCGAGTGGCGCGCGGTCTTCAACTCGTACGATCCGCCGCGGACGGCGGTCGCCGAGGCGTGGGTGCACCCCTCGCGGGTGCCGCTGTACGCGAGTGCCGACAGCCTCGGGCAGGCGTTCAACTTCGACCTGCTCGAGGCCGACTTCGACCCCGCGCAGTTCCGCCGCATCGTCGCCGACAACCTCGCGCTCGCCGCGGAGTCGGGATCGTCGACGACGTGGGTGCTGTCGAACCACGACGTCGTCCGGCACGCGACGCGCTACGGGCTGCCCGATGCCGAGCGCGGGGACGACGGACGCCCGACGCTCAAGCACGGCAACGAGTGGTTGCTGTCCGGGGGGCAGTCGCCGACGCTCGATGCCGCGCGCGGAGAGCGCCGAGCCCGCGCCGCCGCGATGTTCGTCCTGGGCCTGCCCGGTTCGGCGTACCTGTACCAGGGTGAGGAGCTCGGTCTGCACGAGGTGGCCGAGATCCCCGACGCCGCGCGGCAGGATCCGACGTTCTTCCGCAGCCCCGGCATCGATCACGGTCGGGACGGATGCCGCGTGCCCCTGCCGTGGAGCGCGACCGGCCCCGCGTTCGGCTTCGGAGCGGGCGGCGCGCACCTGCCGCAGCCGGAGTGGTTCGGCTCCTACGCGGTCGACGCGCAGGACGGCGATGCCGACTCGACGCTGACGCTGTACCGGCGCGCTCTCGACCTGCGGCACGAGCTGCAGACCGACGAGCAGCTGCGGTGGATCGACGGCACTCCCGGCGAGGTCGTGGCCTTCGAGCGCCCGAACGGCTGGACGGTCGTGACCAACTTCGGCAGCGAGCCGGCCGCCCTCCCCTCGGGTGACGTGCTGCTGTCGAGCACGGCGCTCGAGGGCGACCTCCTGCCCGGTGAGACGACGGTCTGGCTCCGCCGCGCCTGACGCCTCACGCACGCCCCGGTACCGCGAGTGCCGGGGCGTGCGTGCGCTCACGCACTGCCTCGATGATGTCGAGCGTCCGACACCTCCGGGACGAGCCCTCGGACGATCCGGATGTGTCGGACACGCGACGTCGTCCGCAGATCGCCCGATCGCTCAGGAACGCCGGATGGACTCGCGGACCACGACCGGCATGTCGACGAGGTGGTGCCCCGCGGGCGGGCCCCCGGGCGACAGGAGCAGCTCGACGGCGCGACGCCCCATGTCCTCGTGCGGGAGGCCGATGGTCGTGAGCCCCGGGCGGAGGTAGGCGGCGAGCTCGTCGTTGTCGAACGAGACGAGCGAGACGTCCTCGGGGACGCGGAGCCCGGCATCTCCGAGGGCCTGGAGGGCGCCGAAGGCGAGCCGGTCGTTGAGGCAGACGATCGCGCGCGGCCGCAGGCCTCTCGCGAGCAGGCGCGCGGTGAACTCGTACCCGGGAGCGGGCTCCCACAACCAGATCGATTCCTCGTGGAGGAAGCGCGCCCCGGCATCGGCCATCGCCGCCGAGATCCCGCGGACGCGGGCGGCCACGGTGGCGGAGCGGAAGAGGTCCCGTTCGGCCTCGGCGTCGTATCCCAGCAGCAGGATGCCGTCGCGGATCCCCGCGTCGACGAGAAGCTCGATCGCCCGCCGGCCGCCGGTCTCCTCGTCGGGGAGCACGCTGCAGCGATGCACCTCGTTGGTCGCGTTCAGCATGACGACGCGCAAGTTCGAGGGGAGTGGCGGGACGAAGGTCTCGCGTGCGCGCATCGAGGCGAAGATGATGCCGTCGACCTGGCGGTCCAGCAGTGCCGACACCGCCTCGGCCTCGCGCTCGGGCTCGCCGCCGGTCTCGGCCACGAGCACCACTTGCCCCGCTGCCTCGGCCGCACCGAGGGCGCCCTTGATCAGTCCACTGGCGAATCGGGTCGTGGCGACCAGGTCGGAGACGAATCCGACCGTGTGCGAGGTGTCGGTGCGCAGTGCCCGAGCGGCCATGTTCGGGCGGTAGCCGAGCTCGGCCGCCGCGGCGTGGACGCGTTCGTGAGCGTCCTGCGACAACCGGGTGTCGGGTCGGCCGTTCAGGATCATCGACGCCGCCGCGGGAGACAAACCGGCCAGGCGTGCGACGTCGGCCAGCGTGACCCTCTTGCCCATCGATGCCCCCGTTCTGCGGCCTCGATGCCGCGGTCACGATCTTCGCAGCGATCTTGACAGCGCCGTGGAGGTCTGTATAAATAATCCTGCTAAATCCTTTCAGCAAGGGTATCGCACCAGAAGTCCCGACGCCGGAACCGCCCGAGCGCCGGCACCGCAGCATTGACGAAGGAGTCGACATGAACACCCGTTTCCCGCGCCGTCGCCGAGGGGTATCCCTGGCGCTGCTGACCATCGCGGGCCTCACCGGCGCCGCGCTCACCGGTTGTGCTCCCGGAAGCGCCGCCCCCGCCGCGCAGAACGACGTCCAGGTGAGCACCGAGCTGACGAGCGACCCCGTCCAGCTCACGATCGCCGATGAGACGGGCTTCCCGGTCACCGACAAGCTGACCGAGGAGTTCACCAAGCAGCACCCGAACGTGACCTTCACGATCAACCGCGACACGTTCCAGAACCTCACCGCGAACGCCCCGAAGCTCCTCGCCAGTGCGACGCCGCCCGACCTCATCCGCCTCCCCACGCTCGGCGACACGGTCCGCGACGGTCTGGTCGCGAACCTCGACCCCTATTTCGACGCGTACGGATGGAGCGCGTGGCCCGCGTCTCAGCTCGCTCCCCTCCGGATGAACGACGACGGCGTGCGCGGTTCCGGCTCGCTGTACCAGCTCGGCCTCGGCTACAGCATCACCGGGATCTACATGAACACCACCTTGGCCGCGCAGGTGGGCATCGACTCTCCGCCGCAGACACTGGCCGAGCTCGAGGCCGACATGGCGAAGGCGAAGGCCGCCGGCATCCTGCCGATCATGGCGGGCGACAAGGACGGCGTCGTCAACTTCGTCGTGCAGGCCGCGATGAACCAGTACGTCGACAAGGACAAATTCCTGTCGTGGATGTTCAACGAACCGGGGGCGCGCTACGACGAGTCCGGAAACGTCGAGGGTGCCGAGCTGGTGCGCAAGTGGGCGGACGCCGGATACTTCCCCTCCGACATCAACGCGATCGACTACTTCACCTTCACGAGCCGGTTCTCCGGCGGAGAGGGCCTCTTCACCTTCAACGGCAACTGGGAGGCCGCGAACTATCAGAAGGCACTCGGCTCGAACGTCGAGTTCTTCTTGGTGCCGCCCGCAGAGGCGGGAGTCGACCACGTCGCGATGGGAGCGGCGAACTCGTTCTCGGTCGCGGCGAAGTCGCCGCACATCAACGAGATCGTCTATTTCCTCAACTGGGTGCACACCGACCCCACGGCCCGACAGATCATCGTCGATGTCACGGGGGCGTCGCCCGGTGGCGACCCGGCGCAGGACCTGCCCACGGTGGAGTCCGGCTCGCTGATCGAGAACGCCCTGAAGATGTCCGCGCAGATCGGCGCCGAGAACGGGCAGGTCGACTTCATGGCCAACACCACCGCGGGAATCTACGCCGGCTCGATCATCCCCGAGTCGCAGCTGCTGGTGACCAGTCAGATTACCGGTCAGGACTTCGTCGACCGCGTGCAGAAGTTCTACGAGAGCGAGGTCGGCAAGTAATGACCGATCGTGCGGTCGCCGTCGCGGCGGCCCCTCGACCCGACGGCGCCCCTCCGGCGACGACGACCGCACCTCCTCGTCGGGCTGCCGCACGCGCGGTGGCCCGACGGGCGGCCCGCACCGGATGGCTGCTGCTCGTGCCGGCGCTGGGGTTCTACGTCGCGTTCGTGGTCTGGCCGCTCCTCCAAGGCGTGCAGTACTCGTTCTACGACTGGAACGGTATCGGCGTCGCCCGATGGGTGGGCTTCGGCAACTACCTCACCGTCTTCACCGACCCCGACCTCCTCGGCGCCATCCGCAACGCCTTCATCCTGATCGCGTTCTTCACCGTGATTCCCGTGAGCCTGGGACTCGTCCTGGCCACGCTCATCCGCGGCATCCGATACAAGGGATTCGCGGCGGCCGCGCAGACCGTCCTCTTCCTCCCGCAGATCATCCCGCTGGCCGCGGCGGGTATCGCCTGGTCGTGGATGTACGCCCAGACCGGTGCGATCAACCAGATCCTCGGAGGGGTCGGCCTCGGCTGGATCACGCGGCCGTGGCTCGCCGACTACGGCACCGCCCTCCCCGCGGTGGGACTCATCGGTTCGTGGGTGCTGACGGGCCTGTGCACCGTGCTCCTGCTGACCGGCCTCGGCAAGATCGACGTGTCGCTGTACGAGGCGATCCGTCTCGACGGCGCCGGATGGTGGCGCGAGTTCTTCACCATCACCCTGCCCGGGTTGCGTCAAGAGATCGCGGTGCTCGTCACCGTCACCGTCATCGCCGCGCTGTCGAGCTTCGACATCATCTACACCTCGACCCAGGGCGGTCCGGGACGGGCGACCCTCGTTCCCGGCCTGTCGATCTTCCGCATCGGTTTCACACAGAGTGACGTGGGCCTGGCCTCCGCCTTCGGCATCGTGCTCATGGCGCTCGTGCTCGTCGTGGTCCTTCCCATCCAACGCCTCTCGAGAGCGAGCGACTCGTGATCGCCAGCCGCACCGAGCGCCTGCTCGGCATCCTCCTCCTCAGCGTCGCCGCGATCGTGACGCTCCTGCCGCTGATCAGCATGCTGTCGGCCGCCCTGCAGCCGGCCGACCGCAACCCGACGGGGCTGACCTGGCCGACCGATCCGCAGTGGGGGAACTTCGCCACGGCCTTCGAGACGGGTCACGTCTGGCAGCTCATGGGTTCCAGCCTGCTGATCGTCCTCGGAGTCGTGCCGGTGAGTCTGGTGGCCGCGACCCTCGCCGGATTCGCGCTGGGATCCCTTCAGGTGCGCTTCGGTCGCGGCATCCTGGTGTTCTTCGTTCTCGGGCTCACCATCCCGTTCGAGGCCCTGATCATCCCGCTGTACTACCAAGCGCAGTCGTTGGGCACCGTGAACACCCCGTGGGCGGTGATCTTCCCCCTGATCGGGCTCTACATGCCCTTTGGCGTCTTCTGGATGCGCGCCCACTTCATCAACGTGCCGCGCGAGCTCTCCGAGGCGGCGCGGGTGGACGGCGCGTCGATCTGGCGCGAGTTCCGCAGCATCCAGCTGCCGTTGGCGGCCCCCGCTCTGTCGGCCCTGGCGATCCTGCTGTTCATCTGGACGTGGAACCAGTTCCTGCTTCCCGTCGTCCTCATCGCCGACCCACTGCAGCGGACGGTTGCGGGCGCCCTGACCTTTTTCCAGGGCCAGTACTCGCTGAGCATCCCGCTGCTGAATGCGGGGGCCCTGATCATCATCACTCCCGCCGTCCTGCTGTTCCTCGTCTTCCAGCGCCAGTTCATCCGCGCCCTCGTCCAGGGCGCGGTCAAGGGCTGAGCGCTCCCACCATCTCGAAACGGATCCCCATGACGTTCACGCTGCCCGACCACTGGGTCTGGGACTTCTGGCTCGCCCACGACGGCGACACCCACCACATGATGTTCCTCCAGGCGCCCATGAGCCTCGGCGACCCGGATCTGCGCCATCGCAACGCCAGTGTCGGCTACGCCACCTCCGACGACCTGCGCTCGTGGACCGTCCACGGGACGGTGCTGGAGCCGTCGGGCGGTCAGGCCCCCGACGCCACGGCCACCTGGACGGGCAGCATCGTGCGGACGGATGCCGACTGGCGCATGTTCTACACCGGATCGCGGTTTCTCCGCGAGGGCGAGATCACGAACGTCGAGACGGTGCTGGCCGCCGCCTCGGACGACCTCGCCGCATGGACGAAGGACCCGGCTGTGGTCGTCTCCGCCGACCCCCGGTGGTACGAGACGCTCGCGCACGGAACCTGGCACGAAGAAGCCTGGCGCGATCCGTGGGTGTTCGCCGATCCGGACGGGGACGGCTGGCACATGCTCGTCACCGCTCGTGCGCGGGAGGGTGTCTCGCGCGACCGCGGGGTGATCGGTCACGCCTGGTCGGCCGATCTGCGCCGTTGGGAGGTGCGGCCTCCGCTCAGTGCCCCGGGCGCGGGATTCGCCCACCTCGAGGTGCCGCAGGTCGTGCACGTCGAGGGACGGTGGGTCCTGCTGTTCTCGTGCGACTCCGCGCATCTCGCCGGAGCGAGAGAAGGGCAGGTCGGCGGGATCTGGGCCGTCGCCCTCGACGATCCGCGGGGGCCGTATCCGGTGGAGCGCGCCACCCTCGTGACCGACGAGAGCCTGTACAGCGGTCGCATCGCGCAGGACGCCGAGGGTCGCTCCGTCATGCTTGCTTTTGAGAACACGAGCTCCGACGGGGTCTTCGTCGGAACGCTCTCCGATCCCGTGGCGGTGCGATGGAACGACGACCGCCTCGAGACCGAGGGAGCGCTCCGGTGACGGCTGTGGAGGGCACCGTCGCCCCCGGGTTCGAGGCCGTCGCCGACGCGTTCGCCGCCGCCTTCGAGGGGCTGCCCGAGATGGGCGGCGCTCTCGCTGTGCGCGTGGAGGGTCGCAGCGTCCTCGACCTGTGGGGCGGCGTGGCCGACAGTCGCGACGGTAGACGATGGCAGCGCGAGACGCCGTCCGTGGTGTTCTCCTGCACCAAGGGCCTCATGGCGATCCTGGCGGCGCGGCTGGTCGCGTCGGGCCGTCTCGACCTCGATGAGCCTCTCAGTGCGCTCTGGCCCGAGTTCGGTGCGCGCGGGAAGGACCGGGTGAGCGTCGGTGACGCCCTCGCCCACCGCGCCGGAGTGTCGGCTCCCAGAGAGGACGTCTCGCGCGCGCAGCTCCTCGACTTCGACGCGATGGCGGCTCTGCTCGCGCGACAGCAACCCTTGTGGCAACCGGGCGAGGGATGGGCCTATCACGCGCTCACCCACGGCTGGATCTCCGGAGAGATCGTTCGTCGCGCCGGCGCGACGGAACCGGGAGCGGCCTTCGCCGAGATGGCGGCGGCCGTGGGCGGGGGCGCATGGCTCGGGATGCCGCCCGAGGTCGCGGCATCCGTCGCGCACCTGCGCGTCGGGCCCACGCTGGCCGCTCATGTGGCCCGGCAGCGGGAGGGGCGGGAACCCGCGACCACCGACTGGCTCGAGCGGGCGATGACCCTCGGCGGCGCGCTCCCCGAGACGCTGGTCACCGATGACGACGGCTTCAATGCCGACGACGTCCGCGCCGCGGTCATCCCCGGCGCCGGCGCCATCGCCACCGCTCGTGCCGTCGCGGCGATGTGGTCCGCCACCGTCGCCGTCACCGAGGGCGTCCGCCTCCTGGACGACGAGACCCTTCGGGTGGTGACGCGGGAACGGACCGCCGGTCCGCCGGTCTTCGCCGCTCCTGCGCCGTGGCCGCGGTGGGCGGCCGGCTTCCAGCTCGACTCCGAGGCCCGCCGTTACCTGGGCCCCACGAGCTTCGGGCACGATGGAGCCGGTGGTCAGGTGGCGTTCGCCGACCTCGACTCCCGGATCGGATTCGCCTTCGTGACCAACTGGATGGAGGCCGACGATCCCCGCGCGACGCGCATCGTCGACGCGCTCCGCGAGGTCGTGCGCTGATCGGGATTCAGCGCACCCGCGCCCACCCGTCCTCGCGTCGCTCGATGGCCCCGGCCGCTGCGAACGCCTCGAGCCACCCGCCCATCGGCCACACGCCCCACCGTTCGTGGAAGGTGGCGCCGTTGCGCAGGATGTCGTCGAGATGCTGCCACGGGGGAGAAGACACCGGATGCCACTGGTGGTACGCGTCCGCGCCGCCCACCCAGAGCATCTCGATGTCGGCCGCTCGCGCCGTCCAGGCGAGGTCGGTGTCTTCCGCGCCGTACCCCTCGTAGCCCGGGTGAAACCCCCCGATGCGCTTCCACGTCGCGGGGGTGACGGCGAAGGACAGCGACCAGAACAGGTCGTACTCCTCCGGGGTCGCTCGGCGGGTCGCACCGGCGGGCAGGGCGGGCCGGGCCCGGTGGGGACGGGTGAGGAAGGGCAGATCGGATGCCGTTTCCGGCCGCTGCACGCTCACCAGGTACGTGACCGCTCCCGAGAGGACGGCGTCGGGGTTGCTCGAGGCCGCGGTCCGGTATGCGGAAAGCAGGTCGGCGCCGGGCAGGCAGTCCACGTCGAGGAAGACGAGCAGCTCGGCCCCTGCCTCGATGGCCGCCGCGGCGGCACGGTTGCGACCTTCGCCGACGCGGAGCCCCGTCGGCCCCGGTGGAACGTGCAGCGTGAGGGTGCCGGCATCCGGGACGTCGGTCGGCGGTGTCTCATCGAGCCAGACCTCGAAGCGCACGATGTCGTCGGCGACCTCGGCGAGCACGCGTCGTTGGCGGTCCAGGTGCTCCCGCCGGGATCGCGAGGCGACCGTGAGGACGGCGGTCTTCACGGCAGCGCCGCCTCGATCGCCGCGGCCATGCGCGCGGCCGCTCCGTCGACCTGCCACCGCGACCAGTCGGGGTCGTCTCCGGCGGCGAGCTCGACGAGCGCCACGAGACCCGCGGCGTCGATGCCGCTGCCGCCCTGCCGGGCGAGCCCCCACCGCTCGAGCGCTGCGGCCGTGTCCCGCTGCTCGTCGAACGGGCGCTCCTGCGCGACGACCACTGCACGCGCGCCCGCTGCAGCCAGATCCGCCACGCTGTTCTGCCCGGCGGCGCTCACCACGACCGTGCTGCGTGCGAGCAGCGGCCACGGATCGTCGACCCGGGAAGAGGGGTCGTGTCCCGCCGAGGTGACGTCCCATCCCCGCTCGCGAAGCCGTGCGACGGCATCCTCGCGGACGTGCTCGTCGACCACCCGGCCCAGCAGCAGCACCGACCGTTCCTCGCGCGGTGCGTCGCGTTCGCGTCCGTCGAAGCGCGAGATCCCGCCCGTCCAGACCACGCGATCGGCGTGCGCCGTCAGTGCGTCGGCGCAGACGGCGCCGCGCGGCCAGGGCGCGAGGATGGCGTCGGCGAGGTCGTAGGCGAGCGCGTGCGGCGCGTCCGTGCGCGTCCCGGGCTGCGTCATGGCGAGGGTGCGCAGTCCGAGCAGGCGCGCGAGCGCCACGACCTCGACGCTCACGTCCACCACCAGGGCCGTCACGGACCGTTCGGCGGCGGTCGAAGCGATGAGTGCCAGACGGTCGCGATGGCCCGGGTGATCGTGCGGTGCCCAGTGCAGATGACCGCGCACCGTGGGGTCGGCGTCTCGCGGATCGGCCGTCGACCCATCGGCCCGGGGGAAGGGGTCGGCATCCGGGGGCAGTTCGATCCAGTCCACCCCCGCAGCAAGGCCCGCCGGGCGGGGCATCGACGAGAAGGCGACGACGGGCGTCCGCAGGTGCGGGGTCACCGCGAGAAACCGCGCGACATGCCCGTAGCCGTGATGGTGGACGTACCAGCCGATCACCACGACACCGCCGGCACCCTGCGCGCGGCGGCGGGCTGCGCGACGTGGGTGAGCACGCGCTCGACCTCGCGGTGCCGGTGAGCGAGGGAATGCTGACGTACCGCGGCTTGGCGTGTCCACACGCGCGTGAGCGGCTCGCGAACGCCCTCGGCGGCGAGGTGGGCGGCGGCCTTCGCGAGGGCGACGATGTCGCCGGGCATGACCGTCGCCGAACCCGGCATGCCCGCGAGCACCTCGGAGACGCCGCCGATGTCGAAGGCCGCGACGGGAGTCCCGGTCGCGAGGGCCTCGGCGATCACGAGCCCGAACGGCTCCTCCCACATCGGCGTCACGAGAGCGACCGCCGAAGACCCGACCAGGCGGCAGAGATCGGCCTGGTGAAGCGGGCCGACGTATCGCGCGTGCACGCCGAGACGGGGGACGATCTCCTGCTCGAAATAGTCCACATCGCCGATCCGCCCGGCCAGCACGATGTGCGCATCGGCCTCGCGCGCCGCCTCGATCGCCAGGTGGGGGGCCTTCTCGGGGACGACGCGCCCCGACCAGACCCACGAGGGTCCGCCCGCACCGCGGATCCACTGATCGGTGTCGACACCGTTGGGGAAGACGAATGCGTCGACGCCCTCGACCGACCAGGCGCGCGCGGTGGCCTGGCTCACGGCGACGAACCGATGGGAGGCCTCGGACACCTCGGCTGCCGCCTCGAGCAGGGCCTCCAGCGGAGGCGTGTGCAGGGTCGTGACGACGGGGATGTCGGCCTCGACGCTCCAGCGGATGGGAGCCGGGTGCAGGCTGTGGTTGTCGACGACGTCGAAGTGATGGCGGTCGGCGATCAGCCGGTCCCGGGCGGCGTCGAAGGCCGCGTCGACGGCTTCGGCGTATCCCCGCGGGTACTCGGTGTCGGAGGAGTGCTCCGGCCGCGTCCACTCCGGCGCGGGAAGGCGGAACTCGGGCACGTCGTCGAGGAAGTCGGAACCCTCCGCCGCGCACAGGGCGACCTGGTGTCCGCGGGAACGGAGCCAGCGCACCCGATCCCAGACGGTGGCCTCGAGGCCGCCCGCGTGTGGTTGTCGAAGCGGGTAGCGCGACGGCGCGACGACCAGCACGCGCAGCGGCCGCTGCCCGCGGATCACGCGGCCACCTCGGCGGCGAGCACGCGGCGATAGACGGCGAGGTGCGCTGATCGCACGTCCTCGAGCTCCGCGGAGCGCTCGCTGCGTCGGCGCAGGACTTCGCCCTCGCGTCGAGCGGAACCGGGCGTGGACCACACCTCGTGCGTGGCGTCGAGGATCGCTCGCGCGAGGGACACGGGCTCACCCACGTCGAAGGTGTGGAAATCGTCCGGATGCTGAGCCGCGACGTGTCCGATGCGCGTACCGATCACTGGGACGGCCAGGTCGTAGCAGAGCTCGGCCCATCCCGACTGCGTGCCGTGTCGGTAGGGCAGCACGCACGCGTCGAGGTCGGCGAGCCAGCGGGCGAGCGCGTCGTCGTCGAGACGGGGCCCGCGCTCGACGCGGACGCCCTCGGTCCCCGCGGCCAGCAGATCGATGGATGCCGCGGCCTCCTCGTCGCGTACCCGCTCGTTCACCCGCACGACGGCCTCGACGCGCGCTCCCTGAGCGCGCAGGTCGGAAATGGCCCGCACGAGCGTGGCGGTGGTTCCGACGCCGTCGATGTTGGGGCGGAGGTCGCGCAGGTGAACGCCCACACGGGTGGTGTCGTGGGCCGATCCGGTCGGACGCGGATCGTCTCCGAGGAGGGTCGGATGCGGGATCACGGTCGTGGCGCGGTGCGCGATCGTGTGCACCTCGGCCCCGGCGGTGTCGGTGAGGGTGATGAGCTCGTCCGCTGCGGCGGCGAGCACGGCGAGCGAAGCGCGGTGCTCGTCCTGCGCGCTCAGCTGGGGGTTCTCCAGATCGTGCACCGTGTAGACCAATGGCCGACCGAGGCGGCGCAGGGTCGCGACCGTGTCCTCGAGTTCCGCGGGGCTGTACGACTCGATCCCGAAATGCACGTGGACCAGGTCGAAATCTTCGACGTTCGCCTCGAGCCACGCCGGCAGCAGGACCTGCGGGGGCCACCACTGGCCGGCCGGAGCTCCCGGCGGCGGCGGGTCGGCCAGCACGCGAACGTGGTGCGGATCCGCGATGGCGGCGACGTAGGGATGGGCCGAGGGAACGGCGGCGACTCGAATGGGGGTGACGACGATCTTCTCTCCTCCTCGTGATTGCGTGCGTGACGGTGCGCGTACCGCATCGCCAGGCACATCGCAATGCAACGGGGCGGTTGGGACGACGACGACACCGACGGATACGTTCACATCATGGGTGCGGAGAGGGCAGGCGCGACAAGCCTTGCGGACCACGGCGACGCGGTGATAGCGCGTCGTGTCCACTACGCCGAGTTCTTCGGCGACGCACCCGCCCCCGACGGCTACGGCGTCGTCGTCGGCAACTGCCAGGCCGAGTCCCTGCGGCTCGTCATCGCCTCCGAACAGCTGCCGGCCGTGCGGATCCCCGCCGTGCACGAGCTCGACGCCGCCGACGCGTCCCGTCTGCACGCTCTGCTCGCGGGGGCGTCCTTCCTCGTGTCGCAGCCCATCCGCGACGACTACCGCGGCCTCCCGCTCGGCACCGCGCAGTTGCGGGCTTCGCTTCCTTCCGGCGCCCGCGTGGTGCTCGTTCCCGCTGTTCGCTTCGCGGGTCTGCACCCGTTCCAGGCGGTGCTCCGACTCCCCGCGTTCCCCGAGGACCCGCCCCTGGTGGCCTATCACGACGTCCGCACGGTTGCGCAAGCGGCCGGGCTGAGCGTGCCCGCGCACCTTCCCGCCTCGGCGGTTCGCGCTCTGGCCGACGCCTCCGTTGCGGAACTGCGTCGCCGCGAGGCCCTCGGCCTCGACGTCGCGGCATCCGACCTCTTCTCTCCCGTCGTCGAAGACCTCGCGCGCACGGTCAATCACCCCGGCAACGCCCTCTTCCTGCCCCTGGGGGAGCGCATCGTCGAGGCACTGGGCTCGCCCGGACGCGTCGTCGACCCGGGGCGGCCGATCCTCGCTTCGGTGCGCGCGCCCCTCGAATTGTGGGTCGTCGACGCGTGGAACCTCGACGCCGCACCTCGCCCCGAATGGATCGTGGCCGGCGAGACCGTCTCGGCCGACGCCGTGCGCCGCGCCCACCTCGCCTATTACGCGAAACGTCCCGCCCTCCTCGCAGCCGTCGTCGACCGTATGGCCCCGCTGCTGCGCACCTGGAGCGCCGCCGCATGAGTTCGAAGATCTCGATCCCGGATGCCACCCTCCCGGTGCTCCTCGTCCATCCCGGCCCGCACGGTGTCGCGGTCTACGCCCGGCAGATCGCGGCCGAAGTCGTGGCGGCGGAGCCGCACGCGCGGATCACGACCGTCGATGCTCTCGCCGCCCTCCCCGAGAGGACGCCGGTACACGCTCACGTCACCGACCGCCTGTGGGGAGCATCGCCCGAGGAGGCGACGCACGCGCTCACGGGCCTCGCCGCCCGGCATCCGCTCACCGTGACGCTGCACGACGTGCCGCAGGAATCCGACGGCGAACGCAACCGCCCGCGGCGCCGAGCCTTCTATCGCGCCGTGACCGAGGCGTCGCGCGGGGTCGTCGTCAACAGCGCCCATGAGCGCGAACTGCTGCGCGAAGAGGGCGTCTTCGACGGCCCGGTCGCCGTCGTGCCTCTCCCGGTCGATTCCGTGGCCGTGCCGCTCGCAACGCCGGAGGTCGACGACTCCGTCGGCGTCCTCGGATACTTCTACCCCGGCAAGGGTCATGACGAGGCGCTCGAAGCCGCTGCCACCGCGGGGCTGACGCGACTGACCGTGCTCGGACGCGCCTCCGACGGCCACGCGGGCGATCTCGATGCCTTCGCGCGACTCGCCGGCGCGCGGGGGGTGTCGGTGGAAGTGACCGGGTGGCTCGACGACGCCGAGATGGCCGACCGGGTGCGTCGCATCGCCGTCCCGGTGATCGCGCACCGGCATGTCTCGGCGTCGGGCTCTCTGGCCTCGTGGATCGGCTGGGGACGCCGTCCTCTCGCCGTCCGCAACCGCTACAACGACGAGATGGCCGCGCTCAGGCCCGACACCGTCACCCTCGTCGAGCCGGACGCCCTCGCGGCGGCGATCTCAGCCGCCCGTGACGACGCACCCTCCACGTGGCACGGCCAGCACCCTGTGCCTTTCGGACGCGCTGACGCCGTTCGCGCGTACCTCCGCTGGTGGAGCGAGGTCACGTCATGACGGGGGACACCCCCTGGAACGACCGGATGCCATGGGTGCCGGGCAACCGCTGGGACCGGGTCGCACACCTCGAGCCCCAACCGCCGCGCGTGAGCGTCATCGTCACCCATTACGCTCAGCCGGCGGAACTCGCCCGCACCCTCAAGGCTCTCCGCCGACAGGATCACCCGCGCAACCGTCTCGAGATCATCGTCGCCGACGACGGCTCTCCCGAGGCGCCGGCGGTCCCAGAGGGCGTCCTGCTGGTTCGTCAGGAGGACCGCGGTTTCCGCGCGGCTGCCGCTCGAAACCTGGGAGCGGCGGCCGCGTCGGGCGATGTTCTCTGCTTCTTGGATGCCGACACCAGCCCGGAACCCGAGTACGTGCGACGGATCTCGCGTCTTCCCGCACTCCTGTCCGAGGCGGTGACGGTGGGGCGCCGTCGACACGCGGACTTCGCGGGCGTCCCGGCCCAGATCCCGGTCGAGGAATGCGGTCCCGCACGGGAACTCCCCGAACCGGCCTGGCTCCGAGACGCGTACCAGCGCAGCCAGAATCTCCTGCTCGCCGACGACCGGTCCTATCGGTATGTCATCAGCGCCGTCGTCGCCTGCTCCCGATCATTCTTCGACGAGGTGGGCGGTTTCGACGAGACCTTCTCGTCGTACGGAGGAGAGGATTGGGAATGGGCGCACCGGTGCTGGCAAGCCGGCGCGGTTCTCGCGCATGTTCCGGATGCCGTGGCCTGGCACGACGGCCCGGACTGGGCGGGCCGGGGGGACTCCGAGCGTGAGGCCGAGGGCAATCGGCAGTCGATTCAGCTGGTGACGAAGATCCCCGTCGATGGGTCAGCGGCACGAGGTCTCCTTCCCGCGATGCCCGACATCGAGGTACGCGTGCCGGTGACGACGACCGCGGCCGCGTTCGTGTGCGCCGACTCGCTCCTTGCGGCGCTGCCGAGAGCCGCTGTCGTGATGGCGCCGGTCCCGGATGCGGCCGCGCTGCGCGCTGACCCCCGCGTTCGCTCTGCCGTCACCGAGGACCCGCGCGTGAGGGTGGAGCTGGAGCACCCGGTGGTCGTGTTGCGTCCCGATGCGCTGAGCGATGCCCTCGCCGTCCTCGGCGAAGGTGACGTGGGACGAGTGCATCTGCGGTCTGCGGAGGGGGTGCCGCTCGGGTCGGCGACGAGCCGCCGGGCCCGCGCCAGGAGCACACGGTGGAGCACGAGGTCGGGGCACGCAGAGACCACTCGCGTCATCGAGGGCATGCACGTCCTGCGGGCGGAACCGTCGGTCGAAGCGTGGCTGGGCGCGTGGGGCGGAGCCCCTCGGTTCCTCTGAGTCCACCGACTTCCGCGGAATTCCGCGGAATCAGCTTCGCGACACGCCCGGGAAGCGCATGAGTTCGACCGAACCCGGGGTCGCACGTAAGCTTTTACATGTTCGCCCCACAGGGGAGAGCGGAGCGGCCGAAAGGCCCCGCGTCCTCTCAAGCGGCGAACCACCCCCAACACCAACACTTGAGAGTTTCGACTCTTTGGTCTACAGTTGGGATCCTGCCACTCGGCACACAAACTCAGTCTGACTGCTTCTTAGCGAAGCTCAATTGCGCTGGTTTGGTTGTCGAGTCCGCAGGTCAAATGAAGTGAACCGCCTCACGGGTAGGTCGAGAGATCGTTTCTGTGGGTGCGTCCGTTCCTTGAGAACTCAACAGCGTGCACTTGTCAAATGCCAATTTATTCCTCGTCGGTCTGACTTTTGTTGGATTGCGAGAAATTCCTTTGGATCAAAGACCAGCCCTTC